>Ga0209754_1000362_pt1 | contig 66915 bp, 64 predicted proteins | sample MesohylBB_FD_187295 | JGI IMG/M metagenome (GOLD analysis project Ga0209754, IMG submission 187295) | Host-associated microbial community of the marine sponge Aplysina aerophoba from Gulf of Piran - sponge mesohyl, lysed by bead beating... | ecosystem: Host-associated > Porifera > Sponge >...
CAATAGTTGGGATTGAGACTTCAACAGCTTCTTTTATCTGCTTATCCGCGTAGGCGGGACCCAGTTCGCCTTCATCAGCCTTCAATAAGATCCTGCTCCGGGTCAGTTTTCGGGCCGACTCGGTGCCAGAAGCGATCAGATCAAGAAGATAATCACGTTGGCACCGGTCAAGTAGGACGGGGTATCGTTTCGCAGGCATAAATGCCTCCAAGTTATAGCATTGATTGACTTGAACCTAAGGATACCAGATTTTAGATTAACTCTCAAACTAATTGTGACAGACTACTAGTTTCATGGTCATGTCCATGTACGATAAATACCGGTTTGTGATTTGTGATAGGAACTAATTCGGGGGAGGGTGCGGGAATAATTTCCGGAGAAATCTCCTCATACGCTTCATCGGTAACTGCTGTTGGGGGCACAGGTAATGGGACGTAGGGTCGCCCTGGTACTAGCGGCAGAAAAGAATCAATTGATAATCTACTTTTGATGATATTGGGAAATCCCAGACTTACTTGCGTCGCCTTGAAAAGATTTAGTTGTTTTTGCCAATCCAGAGAGGGTTTCGTTAGACTTTCTATAGTAGCCTGCATGCGTCTGAATTCATTAACAGGTTTCATTAGACTTTCCATAGCAAACTGCGCACCGCTTCGTTCATATTTCATTAGACTTTCCATAGTAGCCTGCGCAAGGCTTCGTCCACCAACAGGTTTCATTAGACTTTCCATAGCAAACTGCGCACCGCTTCGTTCATATTTCATTAGACTTTCCATAGTAGCCTGCGCAAGGCTTCGTCCACCAACAGGTTTCATTGCGCTTTCTATAGCAGACCACGCACCGCTTAGTCCATCAACCGGTTTCATTACACTTTCTATGGCAGACAGATATGCTCCATTTTTGTCATGCATAATTTCTTGTCCTTTACAATGTTTAAAATGTGTATGGCATTAATTTAGCGTATCAGCAAAAAGCGAGCGGGCATGGAAATTACTCACATAGACACACTTATTTTATACCTGACTCATATCAATAGGCAGTCCAGCGTTTCGCATGCCTTGACTGAGTTTCAGTTTCCAATCATCGGCACCATCCATGGATACATAGACTACGTTAGGAATATATGATGGTAATTCAACACCTTCTTTATACAGAAGACACACTTGGTTGGGGTTCAGTTTACCAATGAAATAACCAAGTTCAAAGAGGACGTTCTGGCGAGCTCTGGGGTTGAGTTGTTGGTCTGCTTCATCTTTTAATGCCCCAACATCATCAGGAGTTAACAAGGCAATTGCAAACCCCGTGTCGTCTGCATATTTATCGAGATTCTCAATAACCGTTAGATCGCTGCTAGGCGGTTCGTTAAGAACGGTTACCTTTAAGCCCAAGTTCTCTACGAACTTAGCAACTGTCATTTTGGCTTCCTCGTCGTGCCCATGGGAGATGAAAACGTTTCTCCGAGTTTCTGCATTCATGCATACTTTCTCCTTGATTTTCACGGTGACTTGCAAAATAAAAAGCCAGAGCCATTCAGAACTATTCCGTTTTTGTTTCTGAACGACTCTGGCACATACAATCTTTAGGAACATCCACTCGTTGAACCACAATTCGTGCAGCGATAGCAGACACCACTTCTCACCATAAGGGAACCACATTCAAGGCACGGCGGAGCATCTGCATGTTGAAGCGAAATTTGCTTCTCATGCGCCAACCATGAATCTGTGTCCCCGTTACTACCATGCCCATAGGGATGGAGTTCCTCGGGAGGCACCATCTCTGCATCCATATCTACCATGTGGGACTCACCTTGTGGTTCCTGAGCGAGAAACTGTGTGCCGAGCCACCGGAAAACGTAGTCTATGATCGACTTCGCCATCGGAATATCAGGGTTAGATGTAAAGCCTGACGGTTCAAACCGGACATGGCTGAACTTATTAACGAGCGACTCTAACGGCACACCGTACTGCAACGCAATAGAGGTGAGGACGGCGACAGAGTCCATCAGTCCAGAGACGGCTGTGCCCTCTTTGCTCATGCGGAGGAAGACTTCTCCAGGGCTACCATCTTCATAAAACCCAACATGGATGTAGCCTTCATGACCACCAACGCTAAATTTGTGGGTCATAGAGGTACGCGTGTCAGAGAGACGTTTCCTGATGGGGCGTTCCGTAGAAGTTTCAGCGATAGCCTCATCGGTTTCACTCTCTGCATCCTGTTGGCTTCGGGTTGAAAGCGGTTGGCTACCTTTGCTACCATCACGATAAACGGCGAGACATTTGACCCCGCGCCGCCACGCTTCCATGTATAACGTCTTGATGTCATCTACTGTTGCGTCGTGCGGGACGTTGACTGTCTTGGAGATAGCACCAGAGATAAAGGGTTGCACAGCCGCCATCATTTTCAACGGTCCCATGTGATTTATGTAACGAGTTCCGTGCTTACCACACTGGACAGCGCAATCGAAAACGGCGTAGTGTGTCGGTGAGAGATGTGGCGCGCCCTCAACCGTACCTGTACCGCAGATGACTTCTTCAGCAATACTAATTTCGTCTTCACTAAACCCAATTGCAGAGAGGAGGTTAAAACTGGGATTTGCGGCTTCTTCTTCGGTTATACCTAACCGCTCAAGACACTCTTCTCCGAGAAAGCCCGGGGCAAAAGCGAGATTTAGGTCGAATGCACTCGGTAACATCTCCGCGACGCGGGCGATATCTTCCTGTGTGAAGCCTTTTCGCTTCAATGTATCAGCATTGATGTGCGGTGTCCCTTCAAAAGTGCCTGTTCCGATGAGGAACTTAATAATAGCCTCAGTTTGCTGGAGCGTATAATCTAAGTTGTACAAGGCATCGCGAACGCTCTGGTTGACAATTTTCATGTACCCGCCGCCTGCCAACTTCTTGAATTTGACGAGAGCGAACTCCGGTTCAATTCCGGTTGTATCACAATCCATCAGGAAAGAGATAGTTCCCGTCGGAGCGATAACACTAATTTGGGAATTCCGATACCCCCAACGTTCCCCTTTTTCAAGGCAGGCATCCCAATCCGCTTTTGCGGCATCTAAAAGGTCGGGCGGGCATGCTATCGAATCGATACTGTAAGCGGCATCGCGGTGCATCCGCATAACGTCTAACATAGCGTCGTTATTCTTCACGTATCCAGCAAAAGGACCAATACTCCCAGCAATCTCTGCACTTGTTTGATACCCCTTACCACTCAGGATAGCAGTAATGGCACCTGCGTAGCCACAGGCTTGGTCACTGTCGTAAGGAATACCTAAACGCATCAAGAGCGCGCCCAAGTTAGCATAACCGAGTCCGAGAGGACGATATTCATGAGAACGCTGTGCTATACCTTCAGTTGGGTATGAAGAGAGATCTACTATGATTTCCATCGCAGTGGCGAACACACGAACCGTCGCTCGGAAACCCTCAATATCAAAGGTATTGTCATCTCTCAAGAATTTGGCGAGGTTAATGCTTGCGAGGTTGCAAGCGGAGTCGTCTAAGAAGAGGTATTCACTACACGGATTACTTGCGTTAATCCTGCCCGTGTTTTTACATGTATGCCATTTCTGAATCGTGCTGTCGAACTGGACCCCCGGATCTGCGCATGCCCACGCGGCATAAGCAATCTTTTCCATCAGTGTTCTGGCATCATATTCGTCGGCAACTTCACCACTTATCCGGTATGTCGTTTTCCAAGAATCGCCCTGTAAGTAGGCATTCATGAAATCATCTGGGATCCGGACGGAGTTGTTGCTGTTCTGTCCGCTGACAGTGCTGTATGCCTCACCATTGAAATCGGAGGGATACCCTGCAGCGATGAGTGCCTTTGCTTTATTCTCTTCCCTGAGTTTCCAGTCGATATAGTCAGCAATTTCTGGGTGATCCATATCGAGGATAACCATTTTGGCTGCGCGTCTTGTGGTGCCACCAGATTTAATGCTACCTGCCCATCGATCGAAGCCTTCAAGGAATGACAGTACCCCCGAACTCTCGCCACCACCGGAGAGGAGTTCACCCTTCGCGCGAACTTGGCTGAAGTTGGAGCCTGTGCCGCTGCCATATTTAAAGAGACGCACTTCGGATCTCTGGAGTTCCAACATAGAGTCCAGAGAATCGTCAACGCTTTGAATGAAACAGGCGGAATTTTGCGGGTGTTCATACGCATTGGTAGTGACCTTGACTTCCTGCGCATCTCGGTCCCAATAGTAGTTACCACCGCCCCCCTCGATATGATATTCATGCCACAAACCGCAATTGAACCAAACAGGCGAGTTGAAAGCACCGCGTTGTGTAACGAGGATATGCGTCAATTCCATCTCAAACGTTTCTGCGTCTTCGGGGGTAGCAAAATACCCCCCGAATTCTTCGCCTGCGCGACGGAGTGTGCGCGCCACACGGGTAACCAATTGGCGAGCACTGTCTTCCGATTCTACACCGGGAACTCCAGCTTTTCGGAAATATTTCGATGATGCAATGTCTGTCGCGAGCTGCGTCCAGTCTGCTGGTACTTCGACCTGCTCCTGTTTAAAGATGACATCACCCTTTTCATTGTAGATGACCGCGTCACGGCGTTCCCACTCCAACAAATCGTAGGGATGAACGCCGGACTTGGTAAAATAGGGTCTGAAAGTGAGTCCTGTCCGATCGCCCTCATCCATATTGACCTCCTGTTAGTTATCGGACCCAGAAAAAGATACCGATAACCATTTTATAATAATATGCGCTTGAAAGCGCGTCTATAAATATTCCTATAGTTATAATTAATCTTTTTTTATAATAATTCGGTGGTAGCGTTTCTTACCGGCGCGGAGAAGCAAAGCGTTCTCCTCAAGTAAGTCGGCCCCAACGACCATATCTATCGCACGGTACTGTTTTTCATTAATATAAGCACCACCCTGTTGAACGAGCCGCCGTGCTTCGCTTCGCGAATTTGCCAATCCGACTTCATGAAACAATTCCATAATTGGAATCCCGCTGTCAAGTCGTTCTGAGGCGATAGCCGAAGTCGGCATCGCGGCTTCATCAAGGTTCCCACCACCAAATGCAGCATGTGATGCTGCTTGTGCTTTATCTGCCTCTGTCTTTCCGTGGGCAAGTTTTGTGGCTTCGTACGCGAGAATCTCCTTTGCCTCCCGAATGGCTTCGTCTTGCAAATTACCGAGTCGTTGAATCTCACCCATTGGAAGGAAGGTGAAATACGCTAAAAACCGGGAGACATCGCGGTCGTCCACGTTAATCCAGTATTGATAGAATTCATACGGTGATGTCCGTTCAGCATCAAGCCACACTGCACCGCCTGCGGTTTTTCCCATCTTCGCGCCGCTTGCTGTAGTGAGTAGTGGGAAAGTAACTGCATGAACACGTTCGCCTTCGACGCGACGGACGAGATCGACGCCAGCAAGGATGTTACCCCATTGGTCGTCGCCACCGAGTTGGAGACGGCACCCATACTCCTGAAAAAGACATAAATAATCGTATGCTTGGAGGAGTTGATAGTTAAATTCAAGGAATGAAAGTCCGAGTTCACGGTCAAGACGTTGTTGGTAGCCTTTCGCCTGAATCATCTCATTCACCCGAAAGTGTTTACCGATGTCGCGTAGAAATTCGATGTAATTTACAGACAGCAGCCAGTCGGCGTTGTTAAGAAACCTTCCTGCTTTTGATGCAATCTGGGATTTCTCGTTATTTGAGATTCCGTCATCACTAAGATTTAAGTAACGTTGCAACTGCGCAAGGATGCCTTTGCCGTTCGTTGAAATTTGTTCCAGCGACAGCATTGGACGCATTTCAGTCTTGTCTGTTGGGTCGCCAATCATTGTCGTACCGCCTCCAATAATTGCAATTGGCTTATGCCCGGCGCGTTGCAGGTGTGCCATCGCCATTATGGGAACAAGACTTCCGACATGCAGACTTGATGCTGTCGGATCAAAACCGACGTAGTAGGTGATCTGTTCTTCACCTAATAGGCGAGCGATCTGTTCAGCATTCGTAGTCTGCTTGATAAAACCCCGCTCATTTAGGACTTCAAAGACGTTGTCCATTCTTTATCCTGTTACGATTTGAGTGTTCTTGATTCTATAAAAGGGATTTGGTTGGTACGCTTCATGTCGCGATATTAGAAACCTACAAACTCTACCCGAAAACACACCGTTTGTAGACCTAATACACAAGGGACACAATCGGAAATTTGATAGCAAATTTGTGCTTACAATCTAATGCAATCTAATTAGTGCAGAAATTGGGGAAAGGATTTCTTACCGAAATATCCTTACCTATATTATACAAAATTTTCGTATTTCTGACAAATAATTTCTATGAGGTTTTTGACGTTTTTGAAACTTTTGGGATTAACCCGAAGCGACCTCGACGCGTCTATAAATATCCGACAAACGGAGTTCACAGCCTATAGAGAGAAGCGATAAGACATCCTCAAGTCCCTGAAACTCGGACTGCCGCCATTTGAATTCTTGACGACAGTAATGTTCAACTCGGACCTCGTCTTGGGAAATGAGAATGTAATCTTTTAAGGAAACAATTTGCTGATAATGGTCAAATTTCTCCCCTCTATCGTAACCTTCCGTTGACGGAGAAAGGACTTCCACGATGAGAACGGGATTCAGAAGGGTATCAAAAGTATCATCTTCAGCGCGCGGCTCACCGCAAACAACGACAACATCCGGGTAAAAGTAGGAATCTATTTCGGTAACCTTCACCCGCATATCACTGGTGGCGACTCGACACTCCCCTTCCATCAATTGGACGTTAAGAGAAGTTGCTATGTTCACCGTGATGAAATTATGCGCGAAACTTGCTCCCAACATGGCGACTATCTGTCCATTCAGATAGTCGTGTTTCGTCGTCGCCTTGCGTTCAAAAGCAAGGTATTCTTTAGGGGTCAGGTAAGTTCGGGCTGCAGTGGATGCCATAATTTACTTCCCGGTTTCTGTTAAGGTGGTGGACTCCTCAGGAAATGTGATGCGTCTATAAACATCCGACAGACGAAGTTCACATCTAATTGAAATGAGAGACAGCACCTCCTGTAGCCCGCAAAATTCAGTCAAGAGCCACTGTGTACCTTGCCGAAGATAGTGCTCCACGCGAATCCTATCCTGTGAAACGAGGACGTATTCTTGCAAAGCAGCGATTTGCCGGTAGTGTGCGAATTTTTCGCCCCTGTCATACGCCTCCGTAGATGGCGAAAGCACTTCTATGAGCACAATTGGATTAAGCAGCGTATCGAAAACATCATCCTCAAAGCGCGGTTCATCACAGACAACAACGATATCTGGGTAGGTATACGAGTCTGTTCGATGATTCTTCACGCGCATTTCACTGACATAAGTTTCACACGCTCCATCTATCAATTGGGTGTAAAGTTGATTTACAGTATTCACTGTAATGAGATTATGCTCGCGACTTGCTCCCGACATGGCGACTATCTGTCCGTTGAGGTATTCGTGTTTCGTTGTCGCCTTGCGTTCAAAAGCGAGATATTCTTCAGGTGTCAGGTAAGTTTGGGCTGCAGTGGATGCCATCTGTGCCTCCATAACTCTTGCTTCAGAGGGTGTTGGTTCCGAAAGAGAAACCGGTCATGCACGTTACGGAAAAATGCGTTTATTCCTCATCGTCATCTTCTGCATAAGAATGTCCGCTGAAAATTGCTCGGACCTGCTTTGCAGTCTTCGGACCTGAAAGCAGTTTCCCAATCCTGTCGCCTTCTTCTTCAAGCAACGCCTTGACGTTTGTCAGTACCGCCTCCAATTTGTCCGCTGGGAACTTACACGCGCCGTTCTCATCCATGTGGATAATTTCACCCGGTGCGACATCCATTCCGCCTATTGAGACGGGGACGTTGACAGCTTGAACTGCCATTGCCCCGTGTCCGGGTGTGATGCCGCTTAACAGATACTGAAATTCCATTGGGCGGATTTCGTCAATATCACGTGATGGACCGTTTGAAATGGCACCTAAGCAGCCTACTGCTTTCATTGCTGCTGTCATGTTACCGCCTGCTAAACCGACTTTATTGGCGAACTCAGGAGGGAACTTCTGCTCAAATGCGAAGATCGTCGGTTGCTTGGAGGCACCCATCGCGTCAATGACATCCATAAAAGAGAGTTCCGAGTAGTTCGGATCCGGTACGCTGTAGACGCACGTCACCGCATAACCGGCAATGGCTCCAAGCTCAGGGTACATACAACGGATGGTTGTATCAGTATACCAATTCTCTGTCCATGGATTATAGAGTCCAAGGCAAAGTGGACTCCCTGGATACGTAGCAACCACGTTTGTGATTGAAGGCGTATCATATTTGCGCAGTTCTGCCAACATTTCCTGTTCTGTTAATGCCATTTTTTTAATTTTCCTTGCGGTTAAGTGGCGTAGGTTTGGGATTTGACGTTTCTTTCTCTGGAGTCGTCAACCCCTACGGGCTTGACTTGGTTTTCTGGGCTAATTTTAACCCGAGTTGCTACCTAACAAATTCTGTCCGTTCGGACGAGATTTCAAGCACTTTTCACACCCCCGCAGCATGCCACACGCGCATTCTGACGTTGATTCAGGGGTGCTATGTCTATAGATGGTTTTAGACAGGCATTGTTCTACCGGCGTACGCCCGTCCGATGCGTGCGGCTTCTTCGCCGCCACCCGTGATACGGACACCAGCGTCAATGCTTGCCTCGATTGTATCAGGTGAAGTGCTTTCCAAGAACGCGATACCGCCAGCTTTGCACGCCGCAGCGACGCGATTCCGGGCATCTTCCAATTCTTGTGGACGTGGGTTCGGTGGATTTTTGTAGCCAAATGACATGCTCATGTCACCGGGACCCCATTCAGCGAAGGCGATTCCGGGGACCTGCGCCGTGATTTCGACGTTTGCTAACGCTCGCTTGTTTTCAAATTTAAGACCCAATAAAAGTTCACCGTCTGGGTTCAGGGGCCACGGATCAGCGACATCCAAGTATTCGTTAGCGGAAATGCCCCAGATAGGTGCAGCGGAACCTTGTCCGGCGGAGCCGCGCCTTCCGACATCTAATTGTGTCCCAACGCCGATCGTCTGGAATGGGTAACGGCACGCTTCAACAAACGCTTTGACGGCTTCTGGGGATTCAGCGTGACAAAGCAGCAAACCGTGCACACCGCGTGCGAGGAGTTGCCGCATCTGCCAACCGTTGGCGCGAATCACATCTGCACTGATGCCATCTACTGGTAATTCAACAATAACAGCCGGGGTTTGGTGTCCGCTATTGGTGGGACCGCCATCGGCGAGGCCACGCATGAAACTGTCCAATCCAGAGAGATCGAAACTTCCATGCTCCATACCGACATTGATATAATCTGCCCAAGTTTTTGACATCGCGCGGCCCGCGTCATAATTCAGCTCCGCGCCCGTGTGGCTACCGGTATAGAAAACAGGCAGGTCATCAGCTAACAATTCAATCGCTTTATTAACGCGTTTCGGCATTGCGAATTCTCCTTAATAATTTAACGTGAAAAATGAAAAACAGATACAATCGCTTCCCAACTTTTAGGTGCTTTGCTTAGGGATACTTCATGCGTGCTTCGTGCGCGATATGCTCCTGCTCTATCCTTTCAATCGTTGGTTGGGTAGGGATGAGCCTAGCTTCCGGTAATTGCTTTTCCAATTCTTTCAAATCCTGATAAATTGCCTGTAAATCGTAGTTGAATTTTGAGGCATATTCATTCTTCATTCGCCGAGTTTCTTCAACGATAGGGTCTTTCCACATCTTGATTCACCTCCACTAATTCTTCTGGTGTACAAATGATAACAGGTTGATAGTTGGCTTCCTGACAAACCTTAGCGATAAGCTGCTGCTTTGTTGGGTTGACAATATGCTTGAAGTTCCATGAGACGAGGTACTGTATGTGATGACATGCGGCGAGCGCGATGTGAAGCGCGTCGCGATCCGCCACAGGCGGGACAGCCTCAGCCTCTACCAATTTACGAGAAAGATCTAAAGATTCTCCAGATACCTCCAATACTCTAATTGCGTTAACCAGTTCGCGTCTCTTTTGGGCAGTTTCTGAATCGCCCTGACTAATTTCTCGCAGAACTAAACTTGAGATAACAAGTTCAAACCGATTTGCATAGTTATTCCACCATTCACGCGTCATCCATTGTCGCGAGGATATGGTTAAATTTGGACTTGGGCGAGATGTTAGATAACTGACGACTGTTGTTTCAATATATACTTTTGACACTGCTACTTACCTTGTAATTGCTTGTAAGTAATCGCTTGTAATCGTTTTAAAAAATTGTATCAAAAACGCGACGATCTGTCAACAGATTTTTTTCAAAAATCGCGCACGATGGCAGCCAAAAATTCTGAAATTCCTTGACAAATCTACGAGTTTCGGGTAGTCTAAAGGGCGAATCAAGCATTAAATTTTTTAAGGAGTGATCAATATTGTGAGAGCACTTGTCGTTAAATTATTGATAGATAAAAAACGCGAAAAAATTGTTGTCACCGATTGGGATGAGCCAGCACCCCCTACCGGAAACGAAGTGCTGTGTCAATCTGTTTTTACAGGGCTTACCAACGGGACAGAACGAAATCAGCTGATCGGTGGGAACTATTCAGCCTCCGATAACCGACTACCAACTACTGATGGATACCAGAACGTCGGCAGAGTCATTGAAACAGGACCAGACGTAACGCAACTTCAAGTTGGCGACCTTATCTATGCCAGTGTGAATCATGTTGAACGGTTCACTATTTCAGAAGATGGACTTCTGCTAAAATTACCAGAGGACATTGACCCTGGCGAAGCCGCCCTTTTCGGCATCTCTGGTGTCGCGATGCATTGCTGCAGGCGTGTTGATCCGCGCATCGGAGAAAAAGTACTTATTGTCGGACAGGGTTGTATCGGTATGTTCGCGGCGCAGATCGTCAACGCCATGGGAGCCCGCGTAACCGTGTGCGACATTGAGGAAACTCGACTGGAAAAGATCCGCCAATTGGGGGTAGCCGAGGCGGTTCTCAATACAAGCGGTGATGGTTGGGATTCTCAAATTCAAGAAGGTTCCTTTGATGCTGTCATGGATTTTGCTGGTGTACCAGACATGGTAACACCGATGATCCAGGCTTGCAAAACTCGGGGACGATTACTCTTGGTTGCCGGACGGTTCGATGTCAATTACACCTTTAACGTCGGTCAACATAAGGAGATCAGCATCCTTCAATGTAGCCATTTCACGTGTGACGATCTGGAAAATCTCTGTCGATTGCTCCGCCAAGGTTCTGTCAAAATTGCGCCACTCATCCGACATCGGGTGGGTGTTGACGAGGCACCGCAGATATATAGATGGCTCCGCGATGAACCGATGCGTTTGTTGGGCAGTGTGTTTCAATGGGAATAGGCTTAAGCTTCGCTTTGCTACACCGACCACAGAATATGCCTCTCTTGATATAGTTCGGTGCGGTTGCAAACCGCACCGAACTCTTCAGTCAGACCCACCTAAATCCCTCCGAAAATATTAAAATTAAAAAAAATGCAACTTTTTTGCAACTCGTTTGTAGTAACGACAACCTCACTTTTTAACAGCAAGTTTTGGCTTGCAAGCTACGCCAAAAGAGCGGAGTTGAAACATGACAGAAGATAAATTCCTTGAGCTTGTCCATACACACAAGGCTCGGGTTTATCAACACACCCTCTATCTACTCGGAAATCGGGAAGATGCAGAGGATATAACACAAGAGACGTTTATCACGGCGTGGAAACACCGGAACAAATTGCGTCCGAAGACTGCACACTCATGGTTGCTAAAATGTGCGCAGAATCTCTGTTTCAATCTGCTAAAGCGAGATAAATTTCAGGTGCATTTAACAGGCGGAGACGATGCAGATCCCGAAACAGAACTCGAAACTTTGATGCACACGCATTCTAATCGATCAAATCCATCACCAGATGAGATTGTGATCCAGCAAGAGCTCAAAGAGTCGGTCCAGTGTGCCATTAAGAAATTGCCGCCAGACATGCGGTCAGTGATAATTATGCGGGAATTGAACGGCATGAGTTTCAAGGAGATTGCCGAGGTTTTAGAACAACCCGAAGGCACCGTAAAATCTACTGTATTCCGTGCCCGCAAAAGGTTGCGGGAGTTACTACGTCCCTACTGGAGGAATGAAGAATGAACGATTTTCCTCTTCACCAAGATTCATCTTGCATGGAAGTTCAGGACAATTTAGAGGCATATCTCGCCGATGAATTAGATACGGACCTTCATGCGACAATAGCGACACATGTTGCATCCTGTTCAATGTGTCAAGATGAAGTTCACTTCGCACAAGCAATTAGCAGTGCATTGCACGAACTTCCCAAACCAGAGCCACCGCAGGAAGTCTTCAACGCCGTTGAGGCTTACGTTCGCGCGCACCCCAGCAAGGGACCGAGGTGGCTACATAGGATATTCCAACTGTTCACGTTCTCGGATGATTTAACTTCGATGCTCGCTCGCGCAGGCGCGTTGGCGTGCCTCATTGGAATCGCCCTGTTCGGCACCTATCAGTACCAACAGCATCTGAAAGTGCAGCAAGCCTCACGTGACTTGGCGTATGCACTCGGTAAGTTGAATTACGCCGTGGAGCGAACAGGCACCGTCGTTAACGAGAAACTCCCAGATGTGCGGATTGATGAAGTCTCAAGTCGTCCCTTTATTCAGATTGAAACAGCCTCTCGCCGCGCATCGAAGCAGACGAAGGGTGCTTCATCAGCAATTCACCGGAGTCTTGATAGCCTTGACCGGTTACCGCGGAACGCTCCGGATACACCGAGCGATCAACGTTCATATTAAGGAGAAAAAAACCATGAAAAAATCCACCCTTACAGCCCTTTTAGTAGGTATAGCCTTTTTAGCAGTTTGCTGTTTCTTCACCAATGGGCACGCCCAGAACAGCAATGTAGGAGAGACGGTTCGGGGGAAAATAGAAATGAATCTGCCGGATGCCCCTGCCCCGAAGGTTGAAATTAACTTGGACAAGAGTCTCTTGGACATCTTTATCAATTTCGGTATCGCAAGTCATCCGGAATTTATTGGAGACAAATCGGTAGATGTGTCGGAATATACGGCGTATGCCGAGATGCTAAAAGGTGCCTCTATCCGGGCTTACGATGGAGAGATGAGAGACCTCAACCGGGTCGTGGACCACTACCATAGCATCCTTGAAAATGAGAAGTGGGAGCATCTCATCAAAATCAGGGATACATTTGATCTCAGCCTGCTCTACTCAGAAAAACCGGGCATAGTGAACGGTATTTTCCTTATGTTCACCGATGATGGAAATTCGGGCTTTGTGAACATCTATGGAGAGATCGACTTTCAGAAGCTCGGCACTCTATTTGGACAACTTCTGGAATCTAATTCGGAGGAGGCGATTTCCGAAACAATTCGCAATTGGATAAAGGCCCCGATGCCCCACCGATGGGAAGTAAAACTCAACGCCGAGAAACCGGATCATGCCCTGAAATCAGAAACCGCAACAATTGACCGTTAAAATAGATAAGGAGTAGAACCGATGAAATTGCAAAAGCACTTGATACGACTGTTCATGCTGCTGTTTTTAGTTGCATCGTTAACACTGATGCACTCAGCAGTCGCGCAGCAGGACAAATCGGACAAAACCGATAGAAAAGGACTTATCCTCTTCGATTTCCCAGAGCCTCTTAAGGCGAAAGTCGAAGTTAACTTAACCGCGAAACTCATCAGTCTGGTTACCAAGTCGGTGAGCAATCAACCCGAAGTCGCCGAACTGATTAAGATGTTGGACGGTATCTATGTCCGCACCTACGATAGGGCAACGATTGATGAGAAGAAAATAGTTAACTATTTCAAGGAGAAGCTCAAAGAGGATGAGTGGGAAGTCCTCGTCAAGATTGAGGAAAATAGTGAAACGGTGGAAATCAACCTACTGTTTGACGAAGAGAAGGTTTACGGAATTTTTGCTATCATCATCCCGAAAAGGTCTGGAGAAGCCACCTTTGTCAACATCGTCGGGGAGATTGCCCCGGAGCGCATTGAGGAATTGCTCGGGAATCTCAGCAATTTCGGTGCCGTAGACATCGATTTTGGCGACAAGTTAAAGGGGCAGTGGAGAAGAGAAGACACGCGAGAAAAGGCGACAGTCATGATTCTCGGTAGTACATTTTTCACAAATCCAGATATCAATGTATTCAATGTGAAAATGGATGATGTCCTCGCGCCCAAACGCCAAAGCGAAATGGAACAACTGGTGACGCAACTGAAAGCGTTTAGTCCCACCAAGATAGCCGTTTATGTAGACGAAAGAGATGATGCGGAGATTAACGCAAACTATCAAGGCTACTTGGAGGGCACCTACGAACCCACACGGAGCTTGCATGACCAAATTGGCTTTCGGTTAGCCAAACAGATGGGACATCCGAAGCTTTACTGTGTTGCTGACTGGCCAAAACACCGGCCGATCCGTGATAAAATTGACGACCACTTGATGGACTACGCCACGTTTGCGGAGACGCATAATCAGGAGCACCTTTTATGGAGCATTTCCTCAAGCGGGGTGAAAGTGCGGGCGGACGTAGATGGCACGGTCTGGGTTGAACGTGAAGGATATGAACCACTCATTGACATGTACATACGGATTAACGATCCTGAACAGATATACGCCGACCATCAACCATATCTGCGCACCGCACGCATTGGACTCAAAGACCAATACCCGGGTGCCAATTGGGTTGCCCATTGGTGGTATGCGCATAATCTCAAGAATTTTGTGAACCTGACGCGCATCACGGAGTCCACCGATGATCGCATTTTGATGATTGTTGGTTCTGCACATGTTTATCTGATTCAGCAGTTTCTTGAGGAATCGGGAGATTACATTGTTGAGAGTCCCTTGCAATACTTGAATGCAAACGAGGCGGAAATACCTTAATCTGTTGTTCCATTTTTTGAGACAGGGTTACCGATACCACAGATAGGAGAAAGTTTTATGAAAGTCTTAGGGAAATGCCAGGTTTATTTAATGATATTATTCGTCGCTGTATTACTTACAGTTGCCACAGCAACAAGTGATAATCAGACAGATGTATCTACAGGAGGCGTTAAACAAATGGCGCAAAAACCCACAATCATGATTCTCGGCAGTTGGCACTTTACAAGTTCGGGACTGGATGGCATCAATACAAAAACAGATGATGTCCGCGCCCCCAAGCGTCAGCGCGAGATTGAGCAGGTGGTTGAACACCTCAAAGAATTTAAACCTACCAAGATAGCGGTTGAGGTAGATCCAAGTCGCTGTGACAGGGAAATCAAAAACTATCAAGGTTATCTAAACGGGACCTACGCACTCGGACCGTATGAGGGAGATCAGATTGGATACAGGTTGGCAAAAGAGTTCGGACATTCAAGGATGTATTGTGTTGATTATTGGCCGGAACACTGGCCTATTCCTATCGATAGGGAATTAATGGATACCAGTGGATTCGCAAGAACGCACAATCAGGAACACCTCCTCCAACCACCACCTACAGGGAAAAATGTCACTCGGGACGCAGATGGCAAAATCTGGATTGAACCTGAGAAATACGAACCAATGATTGACAAGTACATACGAATCAATCAGCCTGAAAGTAGACGGGCTGATCACCAAGGATACATCCGTGCTGCACGGGTTGGACTTGATGATGAATACCCAGGTGCGAATTGGCTTGTTCATAGCTGGTATGCTCGGAACCTCAAGATTTTTGTGAACATAACGCGCATCACCGAATCCACCGATGACCGGATATTGCTGATTATCGGGGCTGGGCATGTCTTCCTCGTTCAGCAATTTCTTGAGAATTCAGGGGATTACATTGTCGAAAGCCCACTGAAATACTTGGATACGAAGGGCAGGCAGACCCCGTAACCTATTGTTTCGATTGTTGAATTGTTGAAAATTTGGCCCCCTTTTTTCAGGCGGGTCAATCCTACAGATAGGAGAAAGTTCTATGAATGCCTTAGTGAGATGCAAATTCTATTTCGTGACCTTACTTTTCGCCGTGTTACTTATGCCTGGGGCAGCCTTAGGTGAGGATCAAACGGTCGCATCCACAGGAGATATTAAGCAGATGACACAAAAACCTACGATTATGATTCTGGGCAGTGAACACTTATCGAATCCGGGAATGGATGGCATTAATACCAAAATGGATGATGTTCTTGCTCCCAAACGTCAGCGCGAGATTCAACAGTTGGTCAAACAGCTCAAAGCGTTTCAACCCACTAAGATAGCACTTGAGGTGGATCCCAGGTTTGACGCTAAAATTAATGCAAATTATCAAGGATATTTAGAAGTATCCTATGAACTCAAGCGGAATGAAGGCGATCAGATTGGATTTCGGTTAGCCAAGCAGCTGAATCATCCGAAAATGTACTGTGTTGATTATTTTTGGTCGGAACAGCACTCCCGCCGCCCTGAAAGTGAGATTGACTGGAATTTGAAAGACTACCGTACGTTTGCAAAAACCCACAATCAGGAGCACTTCCTGACTTCTTCGCCTATGACTGAAGGGAAAGTTACGCAGGATAAAGATGGCACAGTTTGGATTGAACCTGAAAAATATGAATCAATGACTGACATGTACATACGACTCAACCAGCCTGAAGGCAGACGTACAGATCACCAAGGATACATGCGGATTGCACAGATTGGATTAGGCACTCAATACCCGGGTGCACATTGGGTTGTCCATAATTGGTATGCTCGGAATTTCAAGATTTTTGTGAATCTAACACGGATTACTGAATCTGCGGATGATCGCATTCTGTTGATTATCGGTGCCGGGCATGTCTTCCTCGTCCAACAGTTTCTTGAGGATTCAGGAGATTACATTGTTGAAAGCCCGCTTAAATACTTGGATGCAAGCGAGGTGGCAACTCCTTAATCTGTTGTTCGAGTTGTTGAGGATTTAGTAATCCTTTTTGCAGAGGAGGTCGACACACTACAGATAGGAGAAATTTTTATGCAAGTTTTAGCGAAATGCAAATTCTATTCGATGATGTGCCTCGTTGCTCTGTTACTTACAATCGGCACAGCTGAAAGCGATAATCAGACAGATCTATCTACAGGAGATACAACGCAAATAATGAATAAGCCAACCCTTATGATTCTTGGAAGCGGCCACTTGGCAAATTGGGGAGCAGACCGAATCAATTACAGAATGGATGATGTGCTTGCTCCTAAACGGCAAGTTGAACTTCAGGCACTTGCGGATCAACTCGCCCAATTTAAACCGACGAAGATAGCCGTTGAAGTTGATGAACGTTGGGCACCGAAACTTCAGGAGGAATACAACGGTTATCTAAAGGATAGTTTTCAACTTGAGCCTCATGAAATTCACCAGATTGGCTTCCGACTGGCGAAAGATATGGGACATCCAAAGGTGTACTGTGTAGATTATTTTCGCGATGATCCAATCGTCCGGGAGGATAGGGAGGATCATTTGACAGATTGGGGCACGTTTGCAGAAGCGAACGATCAGGAACACCTTCTGGGGTCTCCACCTACTGGAAAGATGACGGAGGATGAAGATGGCAAAATCTGGATTGAACCTGAGAAATACGAACCGATAATCGACATGTATGTAAGGATCAACCAAGATGAAAAGATCCGCACAAACCTCCGCGACTACTTAAGAATTGCACGAATTGGGTTGCAAGATCAGTATCCTGGCGCGAATTGGGTTTCACATTTTTGGTATCCAAGGAACCTAAAAACTTTCGTCAATCTCACCCGAATTACGGAATCAGAAGATGAGCGTATTTTGCTAATCATTGGGGCTGGACACTTGGGATTTCTTAAACAGATTGCGGAAGACTCTGAATTTTATCACGTAGAGAGCCCATTGCAATACTTAGAGGCAGATGGAGAGGAGAAATCTTCAACCGAGAAAACCAATTGAGGATATGATTTATGTGCCTCTGGACTACTTAAGTGCGGAAGAAACACAATGAGATAGAAGACTGAAACGCGTTCTGTAATTTAGGACTAACCAAGGTAGACAGAAAACTATGTGGGATAAAGTGAAATTAACCCGTCCTTCATTTCGAGACCTATTCTGGCTGTTCGCACAGGTGTTGAAAGCATCGCCTTTTATCGCTGCTGTGTGGATAGCCCTTGTACTCATCAACGCGGGTGCTGGTGCAGCCCAGCTGCTTGTGCTCCGGGAAACCGTTAACACCCTCGTCGATGCAGACCTCATGAGCAGTGCTGTTCCATGGCTGGTTGCGCTCTGTTGCCTCTTTTTCGTGGAACAAGCGATCACAACACTCCTCCCACTTTTGCGCGAACAACTCCGCATTAGAGCCGGTTTCACTTTGCAGCGGGATGCCTTGCAAAAGACTGGCAAACTGCCACTGGAGGCGTTCGATGACGAGGAATCGCATAACCTCATCAATCGTGTCGTTACTGGCGGGGATTCCAGCGTTGTCCAATTGATGCAAAACGGCTTGAACTTTATTGAATACGTCCCTGTTCTACTCACCAGTGCTGTTGTTTTAGGACTGATTTCAATTTGGATTCCTCTGATTATCATCGGCGGTGCAATATTAGTGCGCGTGTTTGAAATTCGGATGGGAGCCCGAGTGCGCCACTTTGAGGTGGAAAACACACGTAACAAACGACTCTCGGATTACTACGTCCAACTTTTAACGGAACGACGCAGTGCCGCCGAAATCCGCTTATGGGGAATCGGCGAAACCCTGCTCCAACGCTGGCGGACGATCCTTACCAAATATCTTCGAGAACGCTTGCATATCGATTTTCAAAATGCCTCCCAAGGTATTTTTCAGGTGTTTATTTTCGTTGCCATCATCGCTGGAGCACTGCTCGTTACATCGTTTTCACAGGGAAGGGTCGAAGCCGGACTCGCTGCTTTGGTGTTAGAGGCACTCCGGAATATCGCTGCAGGTATGAACTCGATGCAGTATTTCGTCATCGGCTTTGTTCAACATGCTGGCTACGGAGAAGACCTTCGCCGTCTGTTAGAAAAGAAACAGGATGAAGACGCGCCCGAAACACAGACACCTTATCCACACCCGATACGTGAGGGGATCCGCTTGCATAGCGTCGCGTATCGTTACCCGGGTGCAGATACAGACGCACTCTCCGATATTAACGTTCACATTCGTCCGGGCGAAATTCTCGCTATCGTCGGTGAAAACGGTGCAGGAAAAACGACTTTGGCGCATATCTTAGCAGGCTTGCGTTCTCCGACAGCAGGACATGCCACAATAGACGGTATTGATACCGCCACAATCTCATCCGAAGACCACCGTCGTGCTTGCACCGTCGTGTTTCAGCACCCAGCACGCTATCCGACCACCCTACGCGAGAACCTCGTTTTGGATAGTGTTGATGCCTCCGATGCACATGTTGCGGCGACCTTAACCCAAGTCGGGTTGTCAACAGAACAATATCCTCTAAACACGTTTTTAGGTCCCGAATTCGGGGGTGTCGATTTCTCTGGTGGCGAATGGCAGCGCGTCGCTATCGCTCGGAGTCTGATAAAAGAAGCGGGCGAATTTGTCATTTTTGACGAACCCACGGCGGCTCTGGATCCTCTCGCTGAGTTGGAAATTTTTCAGCAGTTCGTTGAATTGGTAGACGGTAAAACTGCCCTTCTCATCGCCCATCGACTCGGACCGACACGGCTTGCCGATCGCGTGATTGTTTTGGACAGTGGATGCATTGTAGAAATCGGAAATCCCACTGAGCTCCTACAGCAAAATGGAAAATACGCTGAAATGTTCGCAGCACAAAGTGAGTGGTATCAATGAGACACACAAACACATTACCGCGACGCGCAGTTCTTCGCCTAATCTGGCAATTTATACGGATTGCCCCGTTTCCGCTCTGTGTAACCCTTCTGCTCCGTTTAATAAACGCGGGAAATCGCGGTTTTTCGCCGATTATCATCGCCGGATTTACAAACGCGTTAATAAACGCTGAAGGACTCTTTTTATGGATGGGGCTTTATCTTGTACTAATGACCTTGGAAATATTAACCGATGTTTTCAATGGCGTAACACAGATGTGGTTCTCCAATAAGGCTGTACTCCATTTCCAGCAAGACCTTCTGCGTCAAGCTGGACAAACACCCTTGCTCCATTTTTTGGACCCTGACTTTCACGATAATCTTAGCCGAGCAACGCAAGGTTTCAGTGATCGCGTTGTCAGTTGGTTTCGGAGCGTTCTGGACAATGTTCATAGTGTCGCGAGTGTATGCGGACTGTTGGGCGCAGTCTTTATTATAAGTAGTAATATATGGTGTATGATTGCTCTGTTTGTGAGTTCTTTCATCATTCTCTTCACAAGGAAACCTATTGCAAGGCTTGAACTCGAACGAGACCGGGCGGCAGCACGTCCTAACCGAACACAGGCAGCGTGGGCAGCTCGACTCTATGAACGGGTCAACAGTCCAGAGGTCCGCCTCTTTACGCTGCAACGTTGGTTACTTTCAAAATGGGAAGACGCCTATCATCAGCTCGCTGCGGTGGAAGTAGGATCACTCAAAAGGAAAACCATCTGGGACGCAGTCGCCAACCTTAGTTCTATTTTCGGATATTGTGTGATTGTTTTCATCGCTGCCCAAACCGCACGCAACGGCGACCCTGAAAAGATCGCTGGTGTCTTTATGGGTTTAATTGCCGCCGCCGCTGGATTACAAGGATTTCTCTCATATATGGCACGCTCTATGGGAAACCTCGCCGAACAGAGTGGCGTTTTACGTGACCTCGCGACACTGTTCACAACGCAATCTGCCAAAGAGAGCAGTGTTTCTCGGACGACGGAGGAAAAACAGGACGGTCCGGCACCCGCCTCAGAAGCGGGAGAGATGGCAGTTTCCATGAACGATCTCTCGTTCCAATACCCGAGCGCGGCTACACAGACTCTCAAAGACATTACCGCAAAAATTGCACCCGGTGAAATCGTTGCACTCGTCGGGAAAAATGGTGCAGGAAAAACAACACTGGCGAATATATTGCTCGGTTTATACGCTCCAGATAGCGGGACACTCGCATTTTCACAAGGTGCTATAGCTTCCGAAAAGCCCACAACAAGTGCTGTCTTTCAAGATTTCACGAAGTTCCTACTGCCTGTCAGAGACAACGTGGGTTTTGCTGACCTGAATCGTGTGCAAGATGACAGTCACATGAGGCGCACGCTTGACAGAGCGGGTTCTACTTTCGCACAAGAACTCGATACTTGGCTCGGACATGAATTCGGTGGACGCGATGTGTCTGGCGGCGAATGGCTGCGTCTCGCCGTTGCGCGTGGATTATTCCGACAGAGCCAATTCGTCGTGTTTGATGAACCGACTGCTGCTATTGATCCAGTCGCCGAAGTTGAAATGATCCAAGAACTGCTCACCAAAGACGCATCGCGTACCATCCTTGTTATCTCTCACCGACTTGGAGTCGCCCGACTCTGTGACAGAATTCTCGTTTTAGATGAAGGACAACTCGTTGAAGACGGCACACACGAAGAACTGCTTGCTATGGACGGATTATACGCCGAAATGTGGAACGCACAAGCCTCATGGTATGCTTAAACACAGCAATTCAATAACACTTTCCCAACCCAACCAATCCCCAAAACCGCATCCACAACCTCTACCCTAACCTTTCCGATTCGAGGGAAAAAAGTGCAACTTTTTTCTTTCCCATTTGTAGTAATAACCACAAGCTTCTTGCCATGTTTTGTGAGTCAACCCAATCAAGATATTGTCTCGCTATTGACTTAGTAGATTTCCGAATATTTCTTCATGGTTTGGACTTCAATCTCCGTTTAGAAATGCTCTGCTAAAATTGGGTAGGGAAACCGAAGCACAGGAACCTGTTCTTATACAAGTTACGATCAATTGGGTATAAATCCAATAGAATACAAAAAGGAATAAGAGGTAAACACATGAAAGCGAATTTGTTAATCATTATCGCCCTGACACTCACTATAGTCTCTCAACTATGGGCTGTTTCAAACGACACGGCAGTAAATAAGGAACTTCCCGCAATCAAAACGGAACATCCACCTACCATTGATGGTGTCCTTGATGATCAATGCTGGCAAGACGCACCGAAAGCGAATACCTTCATTGATGAACGCACCGAAAAGCCGGCAAAGAATCAATCTGTGGGACATCTGGTTTATACAGACACAGCCATTTATGTGGGGCTTCATCTCTACGATGATATGCCCGATAAAATTGTCGCTCGTCAAACCAAAGATCAGACCCGGTTTCAAGGCGAAGATTCGGTATCCTTCAGTCTCGACCCGTTTCACACACACCAGTTTTCTGATAGAAATTTCTTTATCGTAAATCCACTCGGTACCAAGTATGCGCATATCGCTGCCGGACGTGCGGAGAAAAGCGAATGGATTGGATTGTGGAAAACCGCCGCACAGATTGTGGAAGACGGCTGGATCGTGGAGATGGAAATCCCGTGGCAGATGCTCGATTATCCCGAAACAACCGAACCCATTGGAATGGGTATCAACCTGGATCGCTTCCAGCAGCGGACCGGCGAAAAATCGTGGTGGTCTAATTTAGGGGTTCACGAATTTCGGGAAAACGATGGATATTGGATGGATGTCTTACCACCACCCCGAAAGCGCGATCTGAAGGTGCTCCCGTATATAATCGGGGGTGTCAGCGAAATAGGGACAGACGCGAACGAATACACCGCACGCATTGGTGGAGACGTCCGGTATGAAGTTACATCCCAACTGCGGCTCATCGGGACTGTCAATCCCGATTTTGATAATATCGAACAAGCTGTGGAAGGCATCGATTTCTCTTATGGCGAACGCTACGTTGAGGACCGACGACCCTTCTTCTCCGAAGGCGGAAATCTATACCGATTTGACAGATTCTTCTACTCCCGCCGCGTCGCCGACATGGATGCCGGGCTTAACCTCTTCGGCAAGGTAGAGAAAAACACCAGCATCGGGGTCCTCGGCACGTATCACAAAAACAACCAAAACGGCATCTTCCGCGTCTCCCGTACCTTTACGGAGACAGCCAATGCGAATGCCGCAGTTCTGACACACCACACCAAAGACGGAGAGACGAACACTGTCGGCTATCTTTCGGGTGATGCGCGATACAACAGGTTGTCGGCAAAATCCTACTTTGCGCAAAATTGGGCAGGCGAAACATCCGAAAACACAGCACGCGTTGAACTAAGCTACAATGGGCGAATTGCCCGAACCTATCTTCAGAGTTTCTTCGTATCGCCTAATTTCGTCAATCACCTTGGTTACCATCCTTTCACAGGATACCGCGGGGCGATCCTCGGTGGACAGGTTATGAACGAATGGCGGGATGGATATCTTCGCGGTATCCGCCTTAACGCAGAAACAGAACTTTCTAACACCTATGGTCGGGAAACGTCGCCGACAGCAGATAACGTATTCCGACGCACGCTCTACCTTGATGCAACACTCCTCACGCGCAACGACCACGCGCTTATCTCCAGTTGGAGGGGTGGAAGGTTTGGGGAATTCACCGATAGCATCTTCACCATCGGTGCCGCCGCAAATGCCACAAACCAATTCAACACGCTAGTTCTTTTCTACTCTGGCGGACAAAGTGCGGGCGAAACGCTTCATAGCATCAGTGCACAGCTGAAATTCCGCGCATACGGTTTCACTGCTGCACTCATGACGCAAATCCAACGCCACTTTGAGACCACGCATCAAAACATACTTACCGTCTCATACGACTTCACACCTGCACTGAGTCTGGGTAGTCGGCTTATATGGCAGGCAGAACACAGAAACATCTACTTCGCACTTCGCAGAAGTGGCTACGCTGGCACAGACTTTTTCATCATCGTCGGAGACCCGAACGCTCAGGAATTCAAACAGAGATTCTCCGCAAAAGTTCTCCGGTCATTTTAGCACATTCAATCAACGCTAATACTTGTAGGGGCAGGTCTTGTGCCTGCCCAAAACACCTCGCTTTTCATCGCAGGACACCCGACCCTTACTCGGAGGGGCCCTGAAGAGTTCGTGGATTTAAGTATTAGGTGAATTCTAAAAATATTCTTTCTAAACTTAGGTTGTTTAAGTTGGAAAAAGTGCAACTATTTTGGAACTCGTTTGTAGTAACGATAACCTCACTTTTTAACAGCAAGTTTGGCTTGCAAGCTGCGCTAAAAGAGCGAAGAGGCAACATAACAGAAGATAAATTTGAGCTTGTCCATCGACACAAAGTCCAGGTTTATCAGCACCTCCTCTATCTACTCGGAAATCGGGCAGGTGTGGAGGATATAACCCAATCAACCGGACAACAGAAAATAGGAGAAAGTTTTATGAAAGCCTTAGTGAAATGCAAATTCTATTTAATGATGTCGCTCGCCATTGCGTTATTTGCAGTCGGCACAACCGCAATTGGTGATCAAACAGACGTATCCACAGAAATAACCAGTCAGATTGCGAAAAAACCGACGATCATGATCCTCGGTAGCACGCACTTGGCGAATGATGGATTAGATGTTTATAATACGAAAATGGATGATGTTCGCGCTCCCAAACGCCAACGCGAGATTGAGCAACTCATCGCATTGCTCAAAGCGTATCAACCCACCAAGATAGCCGTTGAGGTGGATGAAAAACCCCATGGGGCTAAATTTCATACAAACTATCAAACGTATCTCAACGGCACTTATGAACTCAATCGCTCCGAAATTGATCAAATAGGCTTCCGATTAGCAAAACAGATGGGACATTCCAAGCTCTACTGCGTTGATTACCGGATTGATTACCGAAAAGATGATCCCATCATTCCTATCGATGAATTTGATTTAACTTTGTTAGACTACCGTGGGTTCGCAAAGGCAAACAACTTGGAACACCTTCTGCCTCCACCACCCACTGAAGGAAAAGTGACGCAAGGTGAAAAGGACGTAACTTGGATTGAACCTGAGAAATACGTATCAATCATTGACATGTACATACGGGATAACGAACCCGAAGGTATACGTAAAGACCATCAACTAATATACGATGGATCGCGCGTGTCGGTCTCGGCAACCAATACCCGGGTGCCAATTGGCTTTCCCACTATTGGTATGATCGGAATCTGAAGATTTATGTCAACTTGACGCGTATCACCGAATCTACCGATGATCGTATATTGCTGATTATTGGTGCTGGGCATGTCTATCTGGTGCAGCAATTTCTTGAGGAATCGGGGGATTACATCATCGAAAACCCATTGAGATACCTGAATGCAGGCAATACAGAAAAACTCACAACCGAGAAAACCAATTGATGGCGGAATCTATCTAACTTCCTTCCTTGTGTAGGGTGCTGCTGGATAGTCCATTTTTTACGAATACACAACACCTAAAAAATCTAATCAGGAATCGGTAAACACAGATTTTACTGTAATTTGGAGGATGAAATGCGTATAGTCGAAGCAGTATCCGTCGCAATTTCTGCGATGCGTCGCAACAAAATGCGTTCGTTGCTAACGATGCTCGGTATTATCATCGGTATCGCTGCAGTATTAGCAATGATAGCGATTGGTGATGGTGCCAAGGAGATTGTCCGGCAAGATGTACAGAAGTTAGGTGGGGCAAATCAGTTCTTTGTGCTCCGATCTCGGCATAAGCGCGTAAACAACCGGCTGGTTCGTATTCGACACAATGAATACCTGAAATATGGTGATGTGTTAGCAATTGAGGCAGAATGTCCATCCGTTAGTGGAGCTACACCGCAAATCTGGAACTGGGGAGGCGTGCTCATCCAAGCTTCAGGCGGCACGGAAACCCGTGCGGGCTGGAACGGTGTAGATGCTACCTATGACACCGCAATGGACTGGAATGTTAAAGAGGGACGCTTTATTACAGAGGAAGACGTTAAAAACGCATCGAAAGTTTGTGTGCTTGGAGACGAGGTCGCAACCGCCTTATTCGGTAATAAATCCCCATTGGGACAAGAAATTAAAATCGCACGCGACAGCGATTATCACAACCGGTTTGGCGTAAAAAAAGACGGAAGGCGATACACGGAGCGCTTCAGGGTTGTTGGAACATTTGTGCCGAGAGGGACAAATCTCCGGTTCGGTGTCAGTTTTGACAGTCTTGCCTTTATCCCTATATCAACCAGCCAAAAACGCTTCATTGGCACCGATGAGATTCAGAATATCACGGTCCATGCACATAGCGTCAAGGATGTTCCTAAGGCGGTTGAAGAGGTAAAATCTATTCTCCGAAAACGGCATAGAAATCAAGACGACTTCATCTACATCTTTGAGATGCATAAAGGTATGGCGCAGTTAGATAAAATCAGCAGCATCATAAAAATCACCTTAGGTAGCATCGCAGGATTTTCGCTACTTGTGGGTGGGATTGGGATTATGAACATGATGTTAGTTGCTGTCACCGAACGCACCCGTGAAATTGGACTTCGGAAGGCACTCGGTGCGAAACGGTTGGATATTCTATTGCAGTTTTTAGTAGAGTCGGTGATCATGTGTGCTGTCGGTGGCGCAATCGGCGTTGGATTGGGCATTCTCGTGGGTGAAGGGATGGCGATGCTCGCCGTCAAAATCGTCAAAATTGTTCCCGAATGGCCCGCCGTTATCTCCTTGCAGTGGATACTGATTTCGGTATCGGTCTCAGCGATAATCGGCATTTCCTTTGGGCTGTATCCTGCGATAAAGGCATCGTCGCTTACGCCTATTGAAGCCCTTCGCAAAGGTTAGAACGGCGTAAAATCATTTGCGTTGAATAAAGAATAGAACTTAGTTAAAATATGTATAGTTAAAAAAGAGGGCAATTGTTAACTTTCCTTTCAGAACGGTCGGATGTTTTTGAGAGGGTGCCCTCTTTTTTCTTTTTTAGGGACTTTCTTGCCTCTTTTTCAGAATTATGCACCCTTTTTTTTCTTAGTTCGCGTCACTATAGTGAACGTGAGTTTGACACAGGGTTTAGAAGGGTTCCATAACAGTAACGGTTAACTTTAGAGGAAACAAAAGGTTGGATGCATCGAAAAATAAACGGAATCTGGGGAGTGGCAAAATCGCTGTCCGTTTGTTAGGCTATCTCAAACCGTATTGGGGATTAGCCTTTTTGTGTTTGCTCTTCCAAGGCGGCATGCGTGCTACCTTTCTGGTCTTTCCATGGATGGAAGGACAGTTTTTTGATCGGGTCATTGGTGAGAGAGATGCCGATTTTCTGCCAATTCTTGTTGGGTCATGGATGGCTATTGCGGTCGTCACTTATCTCACATCGATTGGATTCGCGTATTTTTTGGCAAAGGTCACAGGTCAAACCCGTCGTGATATGCAACTGCAGGTCTACCAACATCTGCGATTCTTGCCGTGCCGCTTTTACGATGACCACACAACGGGACAGATCATGGCTTATGTCGATTCCGATACAGCATCTGCCGCTGAGGGGATTTTGACGAGCGGGTGGATTATCCTCGCAGGAATTGAATTTGCCATTACCCTGACTGTTGTGTTCTGGGTGAGTCCATGGTTGGGTCTGTTTAGTATTCCGTTTACCCTCGCTGTAGTCGGTCTCCCAGTTCTCTTTCGAAGGCCTGTCCAAAATGCTTCAAAGCAGGTCTTACAGGAAAGAGAAAGTATTTCGTCCCGGCTCCAAGAAGGCATTGCGGGGTCCCGGGAGATTAAATCTCTCGGTCATGAGATGCGAGATATGGGGTTCATCCGACGTTCCATAGAAACCCTCATTCGTGCAGAAGTCCATCAAAAGTTAATCGGAGGGTTGACAGGGTTGGGTGCCCTTGCTTCCTGGGTGGGCAATCCGCTTTTCTTTTTTATCGGTGGAAAAATGGTGCTTGATGGACACATCAGCCTCGGGTTTTTATGGATGGCAAATCGTTATTTGAATCTACTCACCGTTCCCTTGTATCAAGCCCAAAATGGATACCAAACACTCCTCAGAACCGGCGAGGGGGCAAAACGGGTTTTTACTTTCCTTGACGAAAACCGAACTGAACCGACGGAGGGTATTGAGGATGTTGATTTGCGGGGGAAGGTCCGGTTTGATGCTGTCCACTTCGGTTATAACGAAACCTCGGAAGTCTTGCAGAACGTCAGTTTTGAAGTGTTACCGGGTCAAATCGCTGCGCTCGTGGGTCCAAGCGGTGCAGGGAAAAGCACAATTCTCAATCTCATTCCGCGTCTCTACACCGCTACCCAAGGACGGATTTGTGTTGATGAACACGATGTCACAACGCTCAGTCTGAGTGCTCTGCGCTCCCAGATCGGCACAGTGTTTCAAGATCCGTATCTCTTTTCGGGTTCAATTGAAGAAAACATCCGAATGGGGGCACGGTATCCAGAGAGTGTGAGAACAGAGGATATTATTGCCGCCGCTACAGCCGCAAACGCCCATGGATTTATCACACAACTCACAGATGGCTACGCCACGGAGATAGGCGAGCGGGGTATCCGGCTCTCCGGTGGCGAACGACAACGGATTGCTATCGCTCGTGTGCTGATTCGGAATCCGAAACTTCTCCTTTTAGATGAAGCCACTTCCGCACTCGACTCGGAGACGGAGCGGGTCGTTACGGAAGCCTTAGAGCGGTTGATGAAGGGCAGGACTTCCTTTGTGATTGCACATCGGTTGTCTACGGTGCTAAATGCCGATGTGATTCTTGCCATGGAAAACGGCAAAATTGTGGAAATAGGCACGCATCAGGAATTATTGGCTCACGGTGGCCTTTATGCTCGGTTGTATCATTTACAATTTGCGGCATCCAACGGTCCAAAACAATAATGACTTGTTTATCGTTGAGACGGAAAAGATGGCCTTTCTTCATCGGTATCTCTTTTAAAACGTGAGTTCGATATAAGAAATAGATATTTCAAGTAGAAAACGCCTCTGGTATAATGTTGTATAAAATGACCTTTCTGGAGATGTCTGATGAAAAACGATGACAGTGTATTGATTCAACGCATCCTTACGGGTGACGCAATCGCCTTTGAGCACTTGGTAAGAAAGTACCAGAAGCGGGTTCACACGCTCGCATGGCGGAAAATTGGGGATTTCCATATCGCTGAAGATATTACGCAGGAAACCTTCCTGCAAGTCTATCAGAAATTGGAAACTTTGGAAGATCCGACGCGGTTTTCAAGGTGGCTTTATGTCATTACGGGTCGTCTCTGTATCGCTTGGCTCCGAAAAAACCAGCGACACACCGAACCGCTGGAAGACACCGATGTCTCAGAAATAGAGACAGAGGCGTATTCTCGGTATGTCGCGATGGAACGCGCGAAAACTTTTGACGAAGCGAGACGTGACCTGGTGGAAAAGTTACTTGCGAGGTTGAAGGAAGGCAATCGGACAGTCATCACACTTCATTACCTTGAAGGCATGACTTATGCAGAAATAAGTAACTTTTTAGGTGTGTCAGAAAATACGATTAAAAGTCGTCTCCGCCGGGCACGGCAACAGTTAAAGAAGTATGGATTCATGGTTCAAGAGACGTTAGATATCCCAATTGAAGAAGAACATCTGGACGGAGGTTTTGGAATGAAATTAACTTTAGAAAGAGAGGAGTTTTTGTACTCCCTACAGGTACTGCAGAGTGTCGCGAGTGAGCGGGATACCTCATCAATTCTCTCAAATGTTCTCATCCACGCCGAGGGGAGCACGATCGAGTGTATGGCGACGGACATGGAAATCGGTGTCAGAATAAAGGTTGAAGGGACCATCAAGGAGGAGGGAACAATCGTTGTTTCTGCCAAAGAATTAGAGGCTATCGTTAAAGCGTGGCCCACTGAAAAACCGATAGGCTTGGCAACGATAACAGACGATCAGGTCGAAATTACCTCTGGAGATAGCGTTCGCAAAATTGTTGGATTCCCCGATAAAGAGTTCCCACAATTTCCCTCCGTTGGCGCGGAAGCATTCACTATTAATGGAGAAACGTTGTGGTCTGTTCTTCACAAAACTGAATTTGCTGCATCCACGGAGAAAGTCCGGCGGCCCTTCCTAAACGGACTCTATTTTAACCTCTTTGAGGACAGGACCGAAGTTGTTGGATGTGACGGCAAGCAGCTTGCTATTGCGCATTGTGAACCGTTCGGGTTGTCTGAGGATACCGATGGTTTTATCGTCCCACTTAAAGCCGTCAAAGAAATTGGACGAACCTTTGCCGATTCCTCGGAGGTAAGAATTTCACGCGTTGCGAACCAGATTCTTTTCGCCGATGCGCGCGCGACGTTGACGGCGCAGTTAGTAGACGCTGAATATCCAAAGTATGAAAAAATCATTCCAGCGTCTCCTAAGATGCATGCAGTTGTGCAGAAAGAGCCGATTTTGCGTGCGACGCGTCAGATGTCAGCATTTTCGGATCCGAAATGCCCTGCTGTCTGTTTAGAAATAGATGAACAACAGATTCGGGTTTCGCCGAGGGACCCTGATCCAGATGAGAAGCATGAGACGTTGGCAGTCGAGTCCAGCACTGGAAGCATTCGTATCGGTTTTGATGCTCGGCTGCTGATAGAGGCACTCACGCACATTGGAACGGAGTCCTTGGTCATGGAGTTCTCGGGTGAATTGGATCCTGTCATTGTTAAACCGATCGGTGAAGAGGGACATATTTACCTCATCATGCCAATGCTCTTAAAATCCTAAACATCTCCTAAGGATAGACGATGTTCCTGACCCTGATACGCCAAGAACTTTTGATTCATCTGATGAGTGCGCGTTTTTTTGCTGCGGTCGTCATTACACTCCTGCTTGTCGTTGCCAATACGTTTGTCTTGATCGGTGCGCACGAGGAACGTCTCGCCGACTATAGCCAGAAAGATGCGGTGAACCGTGAGAACGTCGCGTCGACCGCCACCTATTCGATCTTGCGGTTAAAAGTTCAGCGTCCGCCCAATTCCTTGAGTCTCTTTAGTGCGGGCTTAGAGACGCGTTTTGGTAGTGAGCTTGACATAGGGTTTGACAGCGTGCCAGCTCTCTCAAACCCTATAGTTGATGTCAGACCAGAGGAAGAACAGTGGGCGTTTGGCAGCGTCCCGTCTCTCTCAAGTCCCGGGGCACCCCTCGGTATAAATAACCCATATCTGCATCTCTTTTCACAGATAGATCTTGTCTTTATCTTTCAAGTTGTGTTGAGTCTCCTCGCTCTGCTTTTTGCTTATGACGCGATTGCGGGAGATTGGGAAACCGGCACCTTGCGTTTAGTGCTCTCGCACCCCGTCGGACGAGGGAGTGTGCTGCTAGCTAAGTATATTGCGGCGATGGTTTGTCTGCTGCTGCCCGTGTTGATGAGTTTACTGCTTGCACTGATTCAGTGTTCTTTCACGCGTTCCCTGCAATTCAGCACAGATGACTTTCTGCGAATTGGTGGCATTGTTTTCACGACAATTGTCTACCTATCGGTTTTCTATCTGATCGGTTTGTTCGTTTCCACAATAACCCGTCGTGCTTCTACATCCCTGATGCTCTGTATGTTCCTGTGGGTGATTTTGGTGCTCGTCTATCCAAACTGGAGTCGGTTTGCCCTGAATCCAATGGGCGACAGGCGTGGAGAAAAAGTATCCGCTGACAGGCAGATAGCGCAGGTTCGGGAAGAGGCAGATCGAGAACGGGATCGGTTCTTAGCCAGTAGTCCGCTTACGGGGGATCCTCCGATATTTTCAGGTTCTGAAACGTTTTCAGGTCTCTTTAGTGGAGCAGGATATTTCTTCCTTGGGGACTTTCCTCGGGTTAACCTTGAATTGAAAGATACAGCACACCCTTTAGTACCATACCTGCGCCGTTATTACGCATTCGCCGCCCCCCTGCAAATCCAGAATGCTGAGAAGGTCGGCTTCGTCGGTCAGCAATTGGTGGCGCGGACATCGCTCCGACAAGCACAGTGGGATGAACGTCTCATGAAGTTCAGTCCTGCGAGTCTCTACGCGTTTGCTACCGCCGCGTGGGCAGGCACCGATTTGGACGGCATGGTGGATTATATCCAAACCGCGCAGGCGTACCGGCGCACCCTCATTGACACATTTCATGAGAGAGAAATCTTCGCGAGCCTCCAGTGGTTTGCTCCGAATCAAGGAGATATAGACTGGTCGATCCTGCCTCGCTTTCACTTTGAGCGCGCAGAAATCGGCATCAACGCGAAGCGCGCCCTGCCTGAACTGTTTTTGCTGTTATGCCTTAATATCATCCTATTCATGGCGACATTTTTGGTTTTTATCAAAGTTGAAGTATAGAATGGCGGTCAGCAGTCAGGTTGCCGCGCTTTCAGCGATCAGTTAAGAAACAGATGTGGTGGTTGATCGTGTACTTACTACCACGAACTGCTGATTACCAACAGCCCTTACTAATATGGCACACCCGCTCTTTGCTGACGGTTGATTACTGACAGCCGACAGCCATAAAAAAATGATTTGGCATATTGTTACACGTGAACTTTTAGACCATCTCACGAGTCTACGCTTTGGCTTAGCCACATTCATCCTTGTGGCATTGATGGTAACCAACGCCGTTGTGCATCTTCGGACACATCCAGAACGGGTTCGGAAGTATTCCGAGAAAGTTAACGCATCTCAGACCGAGTTGACGTCCAGAACGCAGTTGTATGCGCTGCTGCAAAAGGGACCCGGTAAACTTTACAGACGTCCCTCATCCCTCGCTTTCATCGCCGATGGCGGGGACGCGTTGCTACCGGACGAAAGCGTCAGTGGTGGGTTCTGGCGGCTATACAACCTTAGTTATATTTGGTCGCTGGGCGTTCCACGTCTGAATATGGAGGCGATCAGTAATCTTCGCCCTAATGCCACGGTGATTGATTGGGTTTTTATCACCACATATCTGCTCTCTTTTATTTCGCTCCTCTTTACCTTTGACGCGCTCTCTGGGGAACGGGAACGCGGGACATTGCGGTTGTGTCTTGCAAATTCGATTTCGCGCCCTGCCTTGTTAGTCGGTAAATTCCTCGGTTCTTTCATCACAGTTCTCATCGCCTTCTATTGTGCCGTGTTGTTCAATCTCGCCATCATTTCTACCGAGAGTTGGACGCAACTCAGCGGGGCAGACTGGGGGCGTTTGGGGCTTATTGTGCTGATTGCTTCTTGCTATGCTGGTATTTTCGTCGCAATTGGACTTATCGTCTCTGCGATGACCCGAGAAAGTCGGTTAAGTCTCGTTGTTCTGTTGCTCATCTGGGTGACTGTCGTGGTGTTTACACCGTCAACTCTCGGCACACTGTCAACAAAATGGATGCCTCCGGTTCAAACGCACCATCAATTTCAGATGGCAAAACGGACTGCCTTCGACCAAATTAGGAGCGATTTCGTGAATCAAATGGAAGCTTTAAAGAAAGCCAAGGAATTCGCGACAGCAGAATCCGAAAGTGTAAACACTTCGGAATTGGAGATCCAGCAGGAGTTCGTTAACAAAGACATGGAAATTCGTGAGCGGCTCAGCCGCCAGCATCTCGTGGCACAAAGTGCTCAAGTCCTGCACGCGAGACGGATAACCCGATGCTCTCCTGCAGCGATTGTCCAATACGCGCTTGAGTCCATGGCAGGCACAGGCTTTAATCGCCATTTGCAATTCTTAGAACACTGCCACCATCATATCCGACAGTTTCGGAACTTCATCGTTGAAATGGATCGGAGCGATCCGGAGAGTCTCCACATCGTTGGGATCCCGAAAGGCATGTCGAAAAAGTCCGTCTTACCGGAGGCTATCCCGATATTTGAGGATAAAATAACCTTTCAGGACACGCTCAACCCCGCTATAGTGGATATGCTGCTGCTGGTTTTATTGCTCGGTGTGTTTCTTTCAGGTGCTTTCCTTGTTTTCCTGCGTTCAGAGGTATAAGCCACCTAAGAGGTGCTGTGAAAAATCAGGTGATTTTTACTTTTCTTAAACCGTCTCCCGAAGAAGCCCACTCTTTAAGTTAAAATCTAATTGGGAACTGTTTATGCGATACGATCTATCAACGCACACCAATCTGACAGACGAAGAGCTCATTGGGCTTGCACAAGCCAGTGATGAATTGGCATTTGCGGAATTGATGTCGCGTTATAGTCCACGCATTTGGAAAGTGATTACCGCAAATTCGAGGCAACGCCGCGACGCTGAGGAAATCCGCATGGATGTCTGGAAAGCAGTTTGGGAAAACATCAGCGGACTGCGGAGTGTTGAGAGTTTTGGTGGATGGCTGCATCGCATTGCTTATAACGCCTGCAAGAGGTACTACGCTTCTGCCAAGCGTTCGGGGAATGAAATTCCTTCCAGTTATGCGGATCTAATCGATCACATTGATCGGAGTGCTGTCGCACGTTTTCGTGAAACAGAACTCTGCGAGGACATCAGAGAAGCAGTGCATCATCTTCCAGATAGAGTGCGCCGCGTTGCGGTACTGTACTATCTGGAATTGTGGAGCGTTAAGGAGATCCACGCTGAACTCGGATTGGCGATAGGCACAATCAAGACCAAATTAAGACAAACACGTGAACTCCTCCGCAAGAAGTTCGGTGTTGAACCTGAAAGAGGGGAAACTATGTCATCCAAACGAGAGGAATCCAAACGCATCCAGACCAAAATCAAGGTGATTGGTGTCGGTGGCGCGGGTGGTAATGCTGTCAAACACATGATTGAAGCCGGTTTGACAGGTATTGAATTTTACGTTGTGAATATAGATCGGCAGGCACTCGACAAGCACCATGAAGCAACAACCGTGCTGATCGGTGCTAACACCACGCCAGGTTTTTCTGGCGCGAATCCAGAGGTAGGTAGAAAAGCCGCTGAGGAGGACAGGGAAAAACTCCACACCATCCTTTCGGATGCCGATATTGTCTTTGTTATAGCCGGTATGGGCGGAGGAACGGGGGCGGGTGCGGCACCTCTAATTGCTTCTCTTGCTCAAGAACAGGGTGCTTCGGTTGTGGGTGTTGTGACGTGTCCATTCAATTTTGAAGGTCAACGCCGCGCCGAACAAGCAGAACGTGGGCTGCAGGAACTTCGAGAGAGTATTGACGCTGTCGTTGTTGTGCAGAATCAAGGATTGCTCGATTCAATAGAGGCGAAGCAGAAACTGCCGATCACAATACGCGAGGCATTCCATCTCAGCGATGAGATGCTGCTCCGAAGTGTTGAAAAAAGTATCTCGGAATTTCATGCCAGCACCACGCGAAGTATCACTTAGTTTTCTCGGGCCGTGCAAGAAAACAAAGGTAAGGGCAATACCTCTATAGACTTCTAATGCGTTTCCTTGAAAACATTTCCGTTGGCATAAAAGCACTTCTCGCGAATAAACTGCGTTCTTTGCTGACAACGCTTGGCATTATTATCGGTATCGCATCTGTACTTGCTATGATCGCTATCGGTGATGGTGCCAAAGCGATTATTCTTGAGGATATTCAAAAACTCGGTGGGCTTAACACCTTCATACTTTACCGCGTTTCTACCAAATTAGTAGGGGGCCGCCGCGTACCGGTTCGGAGCAAGGAACACTTTACCTACGCTGATGTCCTGGCTATTGAAGCAACATGTCCATCTGTGAAAGGAACCACCCCGCGGCTGCCAGCCTTTTCGCGAGTGCTGGTTCTTGCTGAAGATGGTTCAAACATGCGTGCTGGCTATTACGGGGTCAATGAAAACTACACCAGATTGATGAAGTGGGACTTACAAGCAGGACGGTTCATCTCAGAAAATGACGTTGACAAGGCAATGAAAGTTGCTGTTATCGGATCGGGTGTGGCCACCGGGCTTTTTGGAAGCACATCGCCACTCGGTAAGGAAATAAAAATTGGAAGTGCCAGTAACCAATATAAGTATACACGCCGCACCGAAAGATTTACTGTTATTGGTACGCTTGTCCCCCGCGGACGAAATCTGAAGTTCGGCACGAATTACGATGAGCAGATCTTTATTCCCGTGACCACAATGCAACAACGTTTTACCGGCAACGACACGATTTTACAGATTGTCGTTCATGTATCTACCATAGAGGCTGTTCCCAAAGCCATTGAGGAAGTTAAAGCCGTTATTCGCAAACGCCACCGGAACGAAGACGACTTCTTCCGCATCTTTGAGGTGCGAGGAAGGTTAGAAAGTCTCTTGAAAATCAGTACTGTCCTAAAGATTGGGTTGGGCAGTATCGCTGGGTTTTCACTTCTTGTGGGCGGCATCGGTATTATGAACATGATGTTGGTTGCCGTAGGGGAACGCACCCGAGAAATCGGCTTGTGCAAGGCATTCGGTGCCAAAAATTCTGATATCCTGCTGCAATTTTTGAGTGAATCTGTTAGCGTATGTAGTATCGGTGGGTTGTTCGGCGTTGGACTGGGTGTCTTCGCAGGTAACGGAATGGCGCATCTTGCCGTGAGAATAGTGAAAATCGTTCCTACATGGCCCGCAGTGTTCTCACCGCTCTGGATATTGATATCGGTTTCCTTTTCCGCAGTGCTTGGCATTTGTTTTGGACTATACCCTGCTGTAAAAGCCATGCGGTTGTCACCGATTGAGGCATTGCGTGCGGAGTAAACTAAAGACAAAAAAATTAAAACCGTGATTTACGCCAGCACCCTGCGGAATTAACATCTGAATCAGAGGAAATTAATTGATGAAAATGCCGAAGTTTGCAACGGCAAAGGTTCGTGCAGCGCACGAGTGTATCACAAACAAACGGGTAAAACAGAAAAATTACATAATAGTATTGCTCATCACGCTATCGTTTACCTTAATCATACAGTTACAAACTTCGGCAGTTGAAAACATACAGACCGTCCGGAAAGAACTCCGCGCAGTTAAAACAGAACACCCACCTATCATTGACGGGGTCCTTGACGATGCCTGTTGGCAAAACGCACCGCAAGTCATCGGTTTCACCGACGAACGTACCGAAAAGCCAGCGAAGAACCAATCGGTCGGTTGGGTCGTTTATACAGATACAGCCATCTATGTTGGACTTTATCTTTATGACGATATGCCCGATAAAATTGTGGCGCGCCAAACCAAAGATCAGACTCGAATCCGCGGAGAGGACTGGGTCTCCTTCAGTCTTGACCCGTTTCATACGCACCAGTTTTCTGACAGAAATTTCTTCATCGTAAATCCACTCGGCACGAAATACGCGCATCTCGCTACGGGACGTGCGGAAAAAAGTGAGTGGATTGGACTCTGGAAAACCGCGGCGCGGATTGTAGAAGCCGGGTGGATTGTGGAGATGGAAATCCCGTGGCAGATGCTCGATTATCCCGCCACAACTGAACCCGTTCGGATGGGTATTAATGTTGACAGGCTACAACAACGGACTGGAGAGCGTTCATGGTGGTGTAATTTAGGGGTGAATGAATTTCGCGAGAACGATGGACATTGGATTGATGTGCTACCACCGCCTCGCAAGCGGGAACTCAAATTGTTACCCTATCTGATTGGTGGTATCAGTGAAACGGAAACCGATGAGAGGGAATATACTGCCCGGGGAGGCACGGACATCCGTTATGAGGTTACGCCACAACTGCGACTCATCGGCACAGCAAACCCTGATTTTGACAATATCGAACAGGCAGTGGAGGGCATTGATTTCTCCTATGGGGAACGTTTCGTATCGGATCGCCGTCCCTTCTTTTCGGAAGGCGGCAATGTCTATCGCCTCGGTCGCTTGTTCCATTCGCGACGGATAATGGATATGGACGGCGGGCTTAAAGTCTTTGGAAAAATCGGGAAAAACACATCAGTAGGCACCTTAGGTACCTATCATCGGAACAACCAGAACGCTATTCTTCAAGCCTCGCAATCCCTAACGGCAACATCCAGTATCAGCGCGGCGTTCCTTTCGCATCATCACCGTGACACTGGATTGAACAATGTAGGTTATCTTTCTGGAGATGTACGCCACGGTAAATTTTCAGTGGGTTCTAACCTCACTCAAACTTGGGCAGACGAATCGGATGGGAGGAATGCATTCATCAGTCTCGGCTACAACGGATCGCTCTTCCAACCCTACCTGTCCGCGTTTTTTGTAGATCCGGATTTCGTCAATAGACTCGGTTACCGTCCGTTCACCGGCTACCGCGGTATAGGTTTGGGTAGTTTTATCCGTAACGAATGGCGTGAAGGATTCTTCCGCAGAGCATCCGCTTCTATCCAAAGCCAGATCTCTAATACTTACGAAGGTGAGGTCTTCCGGCGTGACTTTTATCTATCTTCACTTGTCCTAATGCATAGTGACTATGCACTCGCCGCTGGCTGGAGGGGCGGGCAATTTGAAGAATTCAGCGATAGTGTTTTCAGCATTGGATTACGTGCGCGCGCTTCTGATAGGTTCAACAATGTTAATGTTACCTACAATTGGGGTGAACAGGCAGGCGAGACAATTCACCGTATTAGCGGAAATCTAAACCTTCACGCCTATGGCTTCACCGCTGGGTTCTCCTCACAAATCCAGTGGCACTTTGAGAGACGTTACCAACAGATATTCACCCTCACTTATGACTTTAGCCCCGCCTTAAGCCTCGGGAGTCGGTTAATCTGGCAAGTAGAAGGCATTAATATCTACTTCGCATTACGCCGTTCTGGCTATGCCGGCACCGATTTTTTCATCATCCTCGGCGACCCAAACGCTTTAGAATTCAAACAGCGTTTCGTTGCTAAGATGATCCACGCATTTTAGACCTCTTCATATTTCCACTACATAAAATTTTAAATAAAAAAATGCAACTGTTTTGGAACTCGTTTGTAGTAACGACAACGGACAAGTTTTTACTATCTTTTTTACCTGAGCGAACTCTATATAGGCAAAAGGAGGAGAACTGCAAAAGCTGGGGGGTTCGGAGAAAGCATCTTCTATCTCTCCATTTTTTCAAATTGCGTTCATTTGGTTTCAACATCCTTTTTGAAAATAATGCAACCTTTTGATGTCTAATACCATTTCTAAAAGTTTATATCGCATTAACCGCAACATTTATCCGGAGCCCGGTAGGTGCGGTTTCCTAACCAGGGTTCCCACCCGTTACTGGGAAGGGACGCCGGGCATAACCAAAAACAGTGGGACCTTTTACGAGGAATCATCAATCAGAATTGGTATAAGGTGCGTCACTTAAATCAACGGATGTAAAATTTCAGCAAAATTGCCGCTTCCGAATTCAAATGCAAGTCCTATTCTAATAAGGAGAAAAAAATGCGTTTCCTAATGATTAATCTATTCCTCGTCTGTTTGTTACTCTTCGGCATCGGTTACCTTGCTTTCGGCTCTGATGAGACTGTCGTGCCTGCTGAACCGCGCGATCCTCATACAGAGGAGGTACCTTGGGGAGCGTCTTTTGAAACATTCCATAAACGCCTCAAAATGGACGCAGACTTGGATTTGCGTTAAAAAGACGGTGTTTTAATAGAATTCGGATTAAGTCAACGCATCCTTAAAGTGAACGTTTGAATCGTATTGAAAAACAATTAACAGTGACAAATTTCACAGATAAAAAAAGGAGAAAAAAATGACAACGCAAATTCGCCAGCAAAATGGTATCTCGATTTTGAAACCCACTGGAAAGGTGGGCGGACGTTCCTCAGACTTACGGAAGGTTATCTTGCCACAGATAGAGACTTCTGATACCCCTCGTATCCTCATCAATTTCGAGCAGGTCAATCGGATCGATAGTTCAGGTCTTGGCACCTTGATGGAGGCATACGCTGCTGCATCACGAAAACAAGGACGCGTGGGGGTCATCAATGTCGGGAAACATATCAGAAATCTCATCGTTCTGAGTCGTGTGTTTAGTCTGTTTGAACATTTCGACAGTGAGGACGCGGCTGTTGCTGGATTGTCGGCTTAGCTTCTGAAGTCCAATAGAATGCCCACAGGGAACTGGTTTTTTTACCGGTTCCCTTTTTTGTTGCCTGACCCTCCCAAAACACCTACTAAAAACCCAGTTTTTCATTTTTTGCCCCAGGATGCAAGTTTTCCACCCAAAATTTCGTCTTTAATATATAGAAGGGTAAACTGTACCATATTGCTTTGCATAAAACTTGGCATTTGATTAAACTTTCGTCTTTAAATAATAGAGGGTCGGAACCTTAGCGTATTGCTTAATTTAAGAGTAGATCTAACACAAAACCCCTTAATTAGAATAGGACTTACGCAAAATTGTGCCGGAACTTCTATCTTACTATGGCGTGGACACGGAACGCCCTGCGCCAGGTGCGTTTCAAAACACACCTGCCAGCAAAGCGAGTAAGTCCTATTAGAATATTCCACCAAAGTATCACATCGCGGGAGACGCAAAATGACTTGCAAAAATATCGTTAACATTTCCTTTGATTTGTTCATCTATCTAATCGTTTTTACGGCAATAGCTTGGAGCGAGGGAGAAGAAATGAATCCTTTAACACTTGAGGATATTCGCAGCAAGTTTGATTCATTCATAGAGCAAGCAAAATCCGATCCTACATCAGGGGAGGATATTCTTATGGAGGCATACAACCAGATTGAAGTTGCACTGAAGGGTGAAATCACGCCTGAGGTGGTACATCTTGCCGATGACATATACACGTATATGGGCAAACTCGGATTAGAGAAACGTATCTCTCTACACCGTAGATATCTGAAGATCGCTTCAGATAACACAGAACGTTTCTGGTCGCATTGGCAATTAGTTGATACTCTTGCCGTTCTTCAGAGAAACCGAGAAACTGTTGAGGAACAGATTCGGCTTTATCGTTGGACGTGCAAACATCTATCAGATGAGTATGTGTTGGAAGTTCTTTACGATACGACCCAGGCTAAATGTTGGAAAGAGGAAGGTCGTATTGATGAGTGGTTTCAACTTTATGACGATGCCTCTGAACGTTTAGAGAACCCTGGGGTGAATCGCTACACACATTGCCGTCTCTTGCAAGCTGGGGCAGAAGTCTCATTCTCCAACGACAGATTCAATGGGGCACTTCTCGAAATAGAAAAGTTGGAACGTGCCAACAGCGACCCCAATTGGGAGCATTATCATGGGTTCTGGTTGGCTGTGGTAAGTACACGACTTCTGGTGTATAGCAAACGGGAAGATTGGGAACATTTCAATCAAGTCTTTATCAAAGCCAGCACATTTCTTGAAGAGGAGATAGAAAAACGGGACACTGGTCATCCAGTAAATATTGGAAACCTTACATGGGCTGCTCATGATATTGGGTGTTGTTTGTTGTGGTCGAAGAAGTACAACGAAGCGCGACGTTTCCTACAAACCGCCGTTGATTTCGGAAACAATAATGCTTGGAGTCATTTCTTCCTTGCAGTAAGTATTTGGGCTTCTGAGAAGGATAGAGAAAAAACTTTACATCATTTAAAGACTGCTCAGAATTTCATGCTAAACCCTTTAAATCGGGATATGTATTACCAGACTTTCCTTGAGACTCCTGAATTTTCGGATGTAAAGGAGGATTCAGAGTTTCTGAAGGTTCTGGGACAGAAGTAAAAGAAGACTCGTTGAACGTGAGTTTGACTTAAGAACTTAGAGAGACTCAGTCTGATATATCACACCTCTCAGCCTCTCATAAAGCGTCAGGAACTGGATATCCACAAAACAACTTTTAAAAAATTCCTATTTCTTTCATTTTTTTCAACAGGATGCACGTTTTTTGATTAAACTTTCGTCCTTAATAATAAAGCGTGTAAATCGGACCGTATTTCTTAATTTTACTAACCCGACATTTGATTAAATCTTTTGGTGAATGCAACACGATTAAATCTGTTCATTAGGAGGGAGTTTCGTGGAAAGAGAAGACGATGTTCAACTCGTTCGCAAAGTTTTATCGGGAGACGACGCGGCATTTGGTATTTTGGTCGAAAAGTACCAAAAGAGCGTTCATGCGCTGGCTTGGCGGAAGATCCAAGATTTCCACTATGCGGAAGAGATTATGCAGGATACCTTCCTGAGGGCATACAAAAAACTTCCGACCCTCAAAAATCCCAATCAATTTTCTGGGTGGCTCCATGTCATCGCAAATCGGCTTTGCATCGATTGGATGCGAAGCCAAAAATCTGTAATGCAATCGCTGGAGGATACACCTGTTGAAGAAATCGAGGAGTCCTCTTATACACATCATATCTCGGAACAGCGGATGACAGAGAGAACCGAGCAGTACCATGAACTTGTGAAAAGGCTTTTGGAAAAACTGCCGGAGAATGAACGCGCAGTTGTGACACTCTACTATCTCGATGAAATGTCAACGAAAGAGATCGGCAAATTCATGGGGGTGTCGGTGAATACAATTACGAGCCGACTCCACCGAGCACGGAAGCGTTTGCAAACAGATCCAGAATTCTTGGAACACGAATTCTTTGGTGATTTTCAATTATCAAACAATCTGAAGGAGAATATTATGAGTCAATTAGAGCAACTTCGTAGCAAGTTCGATGCATTTATGGAAAAAGTGAAATCTGATCCCGCATCAAGAGGCGATATTCTTACAGAAGCTTGCAACGAGATTGAAGATGCACTTAAGGATGAAATCACACCCGAAGTCGTACATCTTGCTGTTGATGATATATACCTATACATGGGCAAGCTCGGCATGGAAAAACGAATTTCTCTACTCCGTAAGTATATGGATGATGCACCAGATGATACGGAGCGTTTCTGGGCGCATGATGAGTTCGTCGATAGTCTCGCTTTTCTTGAAAGAAATCAAGAAGTTATCGAAGAACAGACCCGACTTTACCATTGGGCATGCCAGCAGTCAGGAAAGTATGTATTGAAGGTTATTGCCAATCTGAGTACTGCTGCATGTTGGGCGGCGGAAGGTCGTATTGATGACTGGATTCAACTTTATAATGAAGCCGCTGAACGCTTGGAAACCCCTGAAGTGAGTTACTACAGCCGCTGCGATTTTCTGCAATCCGGAGCAGATGTCTTACGATGCAATGATAGGTTCAATGAAGCACTCCTTGAAATAGAAAAGTTGGAACGTGCTAACAACGAACTCGGTTCAGAGCATCATTTTCAATTCTGGTTGACTGCCAAAGAAAATCGACTTCTCATCTACGGTAAACAGGAAGATTGGGATCGTTTTGATCAAGTCTTTACGGAAGTGAATGCGTATCTGGAAGGAGAGTTGAAGAAACGGGATGCAGGTCAACCTGTAAATCTTGGTCACCTTATGTGGTTTACGCATGATTTCGGTTGTTGTCTGTTGTGGTTGAAGAAGTATGACGAGGCGAAACGATTCCTACAGATCACCATTGATTTGGAAGATAACAACCATTATGGGCACTTCCAACTTGCTGTGAGTACTTGGGCTTCTGAGCAGGATCGAGAGAAGACTTTACATCATTTAAAAGTCGCTCAGGACTCCTACGTGGTAACTCCGTATAATCAAGATACCTACTACCCGACTTTCCTCGAGACCCCCGAATTTTCGGACGTAAAGGATGATCCAGAGTTTCTGAAAGTGCTGGGACAGCAGTAGAACAGCATTTATTCAGGGGACTCAGCAATTTTAAGTATTAACATTGAAGTTTTGAATCCGCACTTGGGTTGGAAGGGTGGAAGATAGCGGACTCCGTGTTCTTCCACCCTTCCTCTTCTTCCATCCTTCCTCAAAACCTAATATTGCTTATAGGAAAATCTAAAATGAAACTTCGTGATGCTATCATCGCGGGCGTAAAGCCCCTCGCGCAAAATAGACTCCGTGCAGGATTGTCCATTCTCGGCATCTTCATCGGGATTGCGGGTGTGCTCTGCATGATCGCTATCGGCGATGGTGCGAAACGCATCATCGCTCAAAACTTGGAAATGATGGGGGGTGCCAATCAAATCGCATTCTGGACACGAACTTCTATTTGGAAGGGGCAGCGGCTCGTCCGGCGCACTACAGAGCGGTATACCCTTGAGGACGCTTCTGCAGTTGAGGCAGAATGCCCCGATGTGCTGTATGTCTTGCCGAAAGTAGAAGACTTCAACACCTTTGTTAGCAACCGAAACGGGAATCAAGCGAAAGCGCGTTTAGAAGGTATCACAGCGGACTACGCTCTCGGCATGGGGTGGGCAGTTCACGCTGGCAGATTCATCTCCGACAGCGATATCGAAAGTGCAAAGCAGGTGTGTGTCTTGGGTGCTAACACCGCCAGTGAGCTTTTTGGGGAAACATCGCCCATCGGACAAGAGGTGAAGGTTCGATATCATTGGCGGCAATCACAGATTAGGTTGCGGGTTATCGGAGTGATGGCAACAAAAGGCATGAGCCTCAGCGACACGTACTCTTTAGATGATGCTATCTCTGTGCCATTGACAACCTATCAACAACGGATGAAAGGCTTTCGTTACGTTGATTACTTGCTCGTCTTTTTTAGAAAAGGTGCAGAGATGAACAGTATTATTGACTCTGTTAAAAACACCCTGCGTAAAAGACACCGAGGGAAAGATGAGTTTATCGGGGTCTGGATAGCGAAATTGACGGCTCACCGACTTTTCCACATTCAAAAAGTGATAAAAATCACCTTGGGCAGCATTGCCGGTTTCTCGCTATTCGTCAGTGGTGTTGGCATCATGAATATCTGCCTCGTTTCTGTGGGTGAAAAGACGCGGGAGATAGGCTTACGAAAATCGGTCGGTGCGAAAGGAATTCACATTTTTTGTCAATTTTTGACGGAATCAATTTGTCTCTGCCTCTGCGGTGGGGTGCTCGGCATTGCTGGCGGTTGGGGTGCGGCGCACGGGATGGCATGGCTCGCGGTGCGGATTGTGCCAATTGTGGAGACGTGGCCCGTCGTCCTCTCCCTTCCGTGGATATTGACCTCTGTTATTTTCTCGATTGTCATGGGCATAGGATTCGGTGTCTATCCTGCAATGCGGGCGGCCCGGCTTTCACCAGTCGACGCGCTCCACACCGAGAATTAACGCTGGCGCATGTGATAACCATCATTCCCCTAATTCTCTCTACGTCTACCCTACAAACCCTTAATTAAGAAGCTATTCTATTTTTTTTTGCATTCCCAGCATCCACGTGTTATAATATATAGCGTTGTTTGATAAGAGGCTACCATCTGATAAACATGTTCCGTTTTTGGCGCAGCTTGCAAGCCAAAATTTGCTGTTAAAAATGAAGGTGCAGCGATGTTGATATTTAAGGAACGGCTGAAACACCTGAAAAATGACAACATCGGGATGTACGACCTCGCTTCGATCGGGATAACACTTGCGCTCGCGATTTGTATCGGCTATTTTGGTGGCAAGTGGCTCGGTGGAAAATTAGGCAACGCAGCAGTTGGATCCTACATCGGTTTCGGAATGGGAGTTACCGCTGGGTTCATGGAAATGTTTCGATCGGTAGCACGTTGGAACCGCCAACTCGAACGTCTGGAAAAGCAGCGTCGTGCCACTTCAGAACAAACACAGGACACTGAAGAAGGATAAAATCTGAAAGCAATCGAATCCGAAAATTTCGGCGATCCTAATTTGCCGTGATTTTGACAAAGGAGTCGCTCGGATGGGTCCGGCTTTGGAAATTGGTGACCGATTTATCCGCCACGTCTATATCTTGACAATCTGTCTTACCGTAGTCATTTCGGCGGTATTGTTAGGATTTAAACGCGCCGCACTCCCAAGTTTTCTGATCGGTAGTGCTATCAGCCTGAGTCTATTCTGGTCCATTGAATTTGTGGTTCGGCGACTTGTTCGTCCCGGAAAAACGAAGCGCACAAAGTCCTTGTTGGGTTTCATCGCAATCGGTAAATACACAGTACTCGCTGGACTCCTCTATCTCTTGTTCAAAATGGAGTGGATGAATATATACGCGTTCGCTGGGGGGATTGCTTTAGTACAAGGTGCCATTATTATCAAAGCGATCGGTTTGATGGTGGCTATCCTTTCAAATAAAGATCCCAATCAGTCTTGAAACATAACTTGCAAGTAGGCTTCAAGTTGGGAAGTGCCCGAAACTATCCCCGCATTTAAGAGACACAACGACAAACATGAAAAAAATATCATTTATCTGCTTGGTTGTCGGACTCAGTTTGGCAGCAGTTGCCGGGAGTTTCGCAGCCGAGAACGGTCACCGTAGTTTACTCTATCCGATTTCAAAACTTTTACCAGATGAAATTATTCCTGAACCGACTCGGTGGCATCAGCCCGATCTAATTCCCAACACATACTTCGCTGTTCTCGTCTTAGTGTTGTTTTTTATCTTCGTTACCCGGAAGTTGAAACGGATCCCTGAAGGGAACGGACAAACCCTGTTAGAGGTGTTTGTAGGAAGTATCACGGACTTCTTCGGCGGTATTTTAGGCGATCAGGGCAAAAAGTATATCCCATTCGTCGGCTCCTATTTCATTTTCATTCTCTTCCTGAACTATCTCGGAGTCATTCCGGGTCTTCAACCTCCAACAGCAGATTTGAATACAACGCTTGCGCTCGGTATAACGGCTGTGATAGGCGTTCAAATTATCGCGATTAAAGAGAACGGGATAGGGGGCTATCTGAAACATTTAGCCGGTGACCCCCCTTGGTTGGGGGTTTTAATGTTCCCGCTTGAAGTGATTGCGCAGTTATCGCGTGCGGGTTCACTGGCTGTCCGACTTTTCGGAAATATATTTGGCGAAAAATCGGTTGTTATTGAACTGACAAAACTCGGACTTATCGTGCTGATTGCAGATACCATACCGATTATTCCGGTGCAAGTGCCTATGCTGTTCTTCGGGCTATTTGCTGGCTTCCTGCAGGCATTCGTTTTTACTATCTTAACATCTATCTACATCGTGCTGTTCATAGAACACCATGAAGAAGCGCATGAAGCGCATCACTAATTTCGTGGGACAAGTGTAGACTGTCCCTTATCCGTCCAAGGAGGACATTTCATGATTTATTTAGCAGTGTTGGCGTTCGGTGTAACTTTAGGATTGCCGATCGCTGTCATTTTTGCCTCGAGAGCACAAGGAAGTGCTACAAGTACCGCTCTTGAAGGTATCGCACGTCAACCGGATGCCGCTCCGCGTATCCAAACGGCAATGATTATCGGTTTGGCACTCATCGAGTCGCTCGTTATCTATGCGCTCTTAATGTTCTTTATCTTGCAAGCAAAACTTCCTGAAGGCGAGATGCTGAGAGAGATGATTGATGCAGATGCGAAACGAGTTGCGACAGATGTTAGAGACGGAAATTAATATTATATCTCTTGACTGAAGACGGACGGCGAGGCTTGCAAGCCCAGGAAAAGATGGACTGCTCAAAGTTGCAAGTTAATATTGAGACGTTATCGGAAGCACGCCATCGCGATGATCGTGCTCGCGTGACTTCCGAAAGTCTTCAGTTTCAACTACAGAGTAAATAAACATATGCGAAACATCAAACATACGCTTTCGCTTCGTAAGGAACGCTCACAAAGGGTGCACTACAGGAGTCTATATGGATGCTGCATCATTTTGATGAGTATGTGTCTCAGTAATGCTTTCGCCGCCGAAGTTCCCGCCGGCGAAGGGGGTCTTTTGGCACTGCTCGGCATCGATCCGCAGACGATTATCATCCAAGTTATCGGTTTCCTTATTGTGCTCGCGGTCCTTTGGAAATTCGTTTTCGGTAAGGTGGGTGGACTCTTAGAGGAACGCCGCACTGAAATCACCACGCAGTCGGAGCAATTGAGAACTGATCGCGAGGAATTGGACCGGCTCACTGCAGAGACGCGCCAACGTTTAGCCGATATTGAGACCGAAGCACAAGCCAAAATTCAAGCGGCGATTGAACAGGGAAATGTTGAACGTCAGCAAATTCTCGCAGAAGCACGGCAAGAGGCAGACGATGAAGTCACAAGAGCCAGAGCGGAGATTCAGCGTGAGAAAGATGAAGCAATCTCTGAGCTGCGAGGCGTTGTCGCTGAACTCGCAATTGATGCCGCCAGCAAAATCATAAGCGAAGAGCTCAACGCAGAGAGACATCAGCATATCATTGATGCCTCTATTAGTAGGTTGCCAACTGAGTAAAGGTAAAACGAGGTATGAGAGACATTCGGGTCGCAAAACCTTATGCACGCGCCCTATACGAGGCTGCCGTGGAACAGAACGCCTTGGCACCTGTTATCGCAGATATAGAGGGGCTGCGGGAGTTGGTTGAACAGTCTGAGGAATTCACGCAGTTGCTCCACAGCCCTATTCTGTCGCCGCAATTTAAAAGCGAGACGTTTCAGCTGCTTTTTACTGATATGATCCAGCCTCTGACTGTTAATTTTTTCAAACTCCTCGCTTTGAAGCAGCGTGAACGCTATCTCGTCGCGATAATGGATGTCTTTTCGGCAATCGTTGACGAAGCTGCAGGTAGGCTCGTCGCAAAAGTGACGACGGCTGTCCCTATAACAGCGGAGCAAGAAGAGCGGCTCGTGCAGCAGTTAAGCACGTATTCAGGGAAACAGGTGCGATTGGAAACCATAACTGACCCACAAATTCAGGGTGGATTCATTGTGCAGTTAGATGACACCGTTTTTGATGCAAGCGTTACAACACAACTCCAACGCCTGAAACAACAACTTGAAAAAGGATCTTAAACTACGGACCCTGAGCACCGCTCCTTGGGCAGCCTATGGAGATTTACAGGTCAATGTTACGCGGTGGTTTCTGATTAAGTCTCGGGTGGGTTTGGGTATCTTGGAAACATGAACCACAATTGTAGCCTGCAACATCGGCGCAGGGTTTTGCTGGGGTATTTCCCCTAGATATACGGAGAGGAGATCGAACCTCTAATTCACCTGACCGAACCGCAAGGAATAATTAAAAAATGGCAAGAGAAGTCCGACCGGACGAAATATCAAATATCCTTAAACAACAACTGCAACAGTTTGAACAGGACGTGGATGTCTATGACTCCGGCACTGTACTGGAGGTAGGCGATGGCATCGCACGAGTGCATGGACTTGCCAACGCTATGGCAAGTGAAATGATCGAATTTCCTAACAATGTCTACGGGATCGCTTTCAACCTCGAAGAAGACAACGTCGGTTGCGTCTTGTTTGGTGAAGATCAACTCATACACGAAGGCGATACAGCAAAGCGGACAGGAAGGCTACTCGAAGTACCTGTCGGTGAGGCACTTCTCGGACGGATGGTTGATGCGCTCGGCCAACCTATTGACGGCTTGGGCGATATTGAAACGGAACATCAACTGCCAGCCGAGCAGAAAGGGCTAGGCATCGTTCAACGCCAACCGGTTGGCGAACCGCTCTACACAGGCTTAAAAGCCATTGATAGTTTGACCCCGATCGGGAGAGGTCAGCGCGAACTGATTATTGGTGACCGACGCACCGGCAAAACCGCTATCGCCATCGACACTATCCTGAACCAGAAGAATACAGATGTCTACTGTGTCTATGTTGCTATCGGGCAAAAAGGCTCTACTTTGGCGCAAGTTGCGGCTACGCTTCGTGAGCATAACGCGATGGAGTATACAACGATCGTTTCAGCCTCTGCGAGTGCACCGTCACCGCTTCAGTACCTCGCACCCTATTCCGGTACTGCAATGGGTGAATACTTCAGGGACAACGGCAAACACGCTCTCATTATTTACGACGACTTGACAAAACACGCCTGGGCATACCGGCAGATGTCGCTGCTTTCACGAAGACCACCGGGCAGAGAAGCCTATCCGGGTGATGTCTTTTACTTACACTCACGTCTCTTAGAACGCGCCGCAAAGTTGAGCGATGAATTGGGTGGCGGTTCCCTCACTGCTCTACCGATTATTGAGATCTTTGAAGGCGATTTGACGACCTATATCCCTACAAACGTTATCTCCATCACCGATGGACAGATATACCTCACAACCGACTTGTTTAACCAAGGCGTGAGACCCGCGATTGATGTCGGACTATCTGTTTCGCGAGTCGGTGGCGATGCACAAGTCAAAGCCATGAAGGCGGACGAGGTTGCAGGCACGCTTAAACTTGATCTCGCGAGTTTCCGAGAAGTCGCCGCCTTTGCACAATTTGGGTCGGATTTGGATGCGTCAACACAATCTCTGCTCCTACGGGGCACACGCCTCGTTGAATTGCTGAAGCAACCGCAATACCAACCCATGCCTGTAGAACAGGAAGTCGCCTCTATCTTCTGTGGCACTAACGGCTATCTCGACGATATTGAAGAAACGGAAGTGGCACGGTTTGAATCCGAGTTTTTGCAATACCTTGACCGGAATCACGCTGAACTTCTCACAGAAGTGGCAGAAACGGGTTTGCTGGGTGATGAACAACTTGAAGTTTTACACACTGCCGTGAAAACATTCAAGGAAAACTGGGCTAATTCGTAGTTTTGAGTAAGATTTACAGGATTCTCAAGATTGAACAGGATTTAGAGCAGATTGGACTGTGAAGTTGGCTCTGCTTATCCTGAAAATCCTATAAATCCTTCAATCCTGCTCCAGATTCAATTAATTAAAATATGGCAACTTTACGAGAAATTCGAAGGCGTATCGCCAGCATTCAGAACATTGAACAAGTCACCGATGCAATGCGCGTCGTGGCTGCTGCGCGGCTCCGCCGTGCCCAAGAAAATATTAATGCGACGCGTCCTTACGCCGATAAACTCAACACGATCTTAGGGCACCTCATCTCGCAGATGGATACTGAAAATCAGGCAATAACGCATCCGCTACTTGAACAACGCGAGACAAAGCATGTCTGCATCGTCTCTGTCTCCGCTGACCGTGGGTTGTGTGGTAGTTTCAACAGTAACGTTATTCGGACAACGACACAACGCATAGGACATTATCAAGAGAGTGGTGCCGATGTGACGCTCATCTGTATCGGCAGACGAACGCAAGAGCATTTCGCTCGGCGCGATTACGACATCACCGATGCCTATATCAATATTTTCCGTCAGCTTGAGTTCCAAACAGCCGTTGACGTTGTCCACGAATTTGAACATCTTTATACAGATAAAAAGATCGATAAAGTCGAGGTTATCTACAACAACTTCAAGTCTGCTATTCTCCAGACCGTGCTTGTTGAGCAGCTTCTCCCGTTAGAACCTGAAATACCAGAGGGTGATGAACTTTTTCTCGATTATGTTTATGAGCCGGGGCAGGTGGAACTTTTTGAAATGCTACTCGGCAAACATCTGAACATGCAAATGTGGAAAGTGCTTCTGGATTCCAACGCAGCGGAGCAAGCAGCGCGAATGGCAGCAATGGAGAATGCCACACAAAAGGCGAAAGAACTCATCGACGAGTTGGTTCTTCAACGCAACAGGGCACGTCAAACACAGATCACAACGGAAATCTCCGAGATCGTAAGTGGTGCTGCTGCCCTGGAAGGTTAAAGGTAGCAGACAGACTCCGTTCTGCCGTAAGGAGGTTCCAGATGCCGATTAATGTCAACAAACAGATTGAGGAGGCGATGGAACGTGGCGAATTCGCGAATTTGCCCGGAGAAGGTAAACCGCTCAAGTTGGATACGAATCCCTTCCTCACACCGCAAGCACGGATGGCGAATCGACTTCTGAAAGGGAACGGATTTACGCCGCGATGGGTTGAATTAGAGAAAGAGATTAATCAGGCAAAAGCGCAACTTGAAAAAGTCCTCATAAATCTGAAAAGCCGCCGAGAGAGGTTGGCAGCTGCTGTCCAGCAGAATCCGCATCGGCGTAAGGTCATCAGTCGGAGTTTTGAACAGGAACGCGCTCGCAGTCTTGCACAATATAGTGAAAAGCTCGAAAACCTGAATCAAAAAATTCAACGCGTGAATCTCCTCATGCCAACTCGAAATCGGCAATACGCGTTAATCAATCAGGCGCAGGCACTTGCCCGCTTTCAAGAAGCGTGTCCGAGTCTCTGATCTTTTATTACGCGGGCATAGTTCGCATGTGATATAGAGAACATACGACTTGGAAATGTTGGTACGAATAGAAAAGCCAGAAAATTTGGGTGTAACTAAAAGTCAACGACTCTGAATTAAAAAAGGGAATATCTCATGAACCAAGGAAAAATCTTAGAAGTTGTCGGTGCGCGAGTTGACATAGATTTTTCGGGAGGCGCATTGCCGGATATCCTAAACGCTGTTAAAGTTCAACGTTACGATGGAAGCGAGCTGGTCCTCGAAGTTCAACAGCACTTAGGAGAGCATCGGGTGCGCGCTGTCGCAATGGATACAACAGACGGATTAGTCCGTGGCACACTGGCAATTGATACCGGTGGTCCAATCACTGTTCCGGTCGGTGATGCCGTACTCGGTAGAGTTTTCGACGTGACGGGTCAAACCATTGATGAAAAAGGTCCTGCAAATGAATCCGAGCGATACTCAATTCATAGGCCCGCCCCACCGCAGGCAGAACTCAGCACATCCACCGAAATGTTAGAAACAGGCATCAAAGTCATCGACTTGATTCAACCGGTAGTCCGAGGCGGAAAAGTCGGATTCTTCGGCGGTGCCGGGGTCGGTAAAACCGTTCTGGTTGCCGAGCTGATTTACAACATCGCGACACAACACGGCGGTTATTCCGTTTTCTGTGGGGTCGGTGAACGGACACGTGAAGGGAATCAGTTCTGGCTCGAACTTGATGAGTACGGCGTGATGGACAAAACGGCGATGGTCTTCGGACAGATGAACGAGCCACCCGGAGCACGTCTCCGTGTCGGGCTGGCAGGACTGTCTATGGCAGAATACTTCCGTGATCAGCAGGGTCAAGACGTTCTCATCTTCATCGATAACGTTTTCCGCTTCACACTGGCAGGTGGTGAGGTGTCAGCACTTCTCGGACGGATGCCTTCTGCTGTCGGATATCAGCCGACGCTCGCGACCGAAATGGGTGAGTTGCAGGAGCGAATTACCTCCACACAACACGGTTCAATTACCTCATTCCAAGCCGTCTATGTGCCAGCTGATGATTACACCGATCCGGCTGTCGTCTCCGTTTTCGCACACCTTGATGCCGTGACGCGATTGGAACGGAGTATCTCTCAGAAAGCCAGATACCCCGCAGTCGATCCGTTAACCTCAAGTTCGCGTATCTTATCAGCAGACATTATTGGTGACGAACATTATCAGACTGCCTTTAACGTCAAGCAGGTACTACAGGAATACGGAGACCTCCAAGATATCATTGCTATCCTCGGTGTAGACGAACTGTCGGATGAACAGAAGTTGGTCGTCAACAGGGCACGGAAAATAGAGATGTTCTTGACACAACCGATGTTTGTGGCACAACGTTTTACGGGGACACCGGGCAAGTATGTCAAGATTGAGGATACTGTACAAGGCTGTCAAGCGATTTTAAATGGCGATTGCGATGAACTGCCCGAGCAATCATTGCGCTATATCGGGACGATTGACGAAGCGTTTGAGCAGGCAAAAAGTGCAGACTTGGAAGAGGCAGCGGATTAGTAACTGGCAGTCGGCTATCAGCAGTCGGCTTTCGGAAGGAGACTTCATCTTATGCTTAGTAGGGGTTTTCATCTCGAAATTCGGACACCGGAACAGTCGGTTTATGAAGCGGATGTGACGAGCGTTAGCGCACCGGGAGTTGAAGGCAACTTTCAAATTCTCGCCGGACACATTCCGTTCTTGACTGCTTTAGAGGTCGGTGAGATCCGCATCCGTGAATCGGAGACACCGCAGTTAATGGCAACCAGCGGCGGTGTCTTTGAGGTGCTCCGGACAGGTGTCACCGTCTTAGTTGAAACGGCGGAGTGGGCATCAGAAATCGATGTAGAGCGTGCTGAACAGGCGCTTGACCGTGCCCAAGAGCAACTCACCGCGAACGCACCCGACCTGAACCGCCCGCGAGCAGAGGCAGCACTCGCCCGAGCACAAAACCGGATCAAAGTCGCAAGTAATTTGTAAGCATCATTCTGATACTTCTTGAGAAATAATGATTCGCAATGACCAAGAGCTTAAAGCGAGCCAGCAACGCATAGCATACTTTCAAAACTTGCTCTTACAACTGCGGGTTAAGGCAACGCCTGAAGAATTTTCGCTCATCTCAACTGGATATTGCACCGAGATCTTGAAAATGCAGGATGAGGTTCTTGAATACCTGACTCGACATTCATGTGAACCGATACCGGCGAAGGTGACTTCGGCTGAAATATCAGATGCTTCAAGTAACAAAAACCGATAATCGTTCAAACATTTCGCACCGATGTCCCTGTGTTGGTTCAAACAGCGGAATGGGCATCGGAAATCGATGTGGAGCGTGCTGAACAGGCACTTGAGTGTGCCCAAGAGCAACTCACCGCGAACGCCCCCGATCTAAACCGTCCGCGAGTGGAAGCAGCACTCACACGGGCAATTTGTAACCGTACCCCTTCTAATTCTCTGGTAGGCGTGTTTTGGAAGCGCGCCTTTCTCCAGCTTTCTCAATACATGCCCAATGGATCTGGATCTATAGATTTATCTGATGTATCAGGCGGTATCCAGGGTTGGCGAAAGATTTCCTCCCAATTATCTACTATCGGCATTACCAATAAATCTACTAAGGTTTCCGCCTTAAAGAGAAGCCAATATTTCTCTGTAAGTTCAGCAAGAAAATTTATACAGTCATCTAACTCACCGAAAGATGGAACATTTTCCACTAATTGCTTGTCATAGTGAGCAATCCGTTTGTCAGCAAAGACCTCTACTGCACGTCCAAGTTTCTTTAGTTTGTCCAAATCCCGTCTAACCTTGTTGGGGTCGATATACTCCGCGTCTTCTCTCGCGAATTGCCCAAAATCGTGATTTGCCTCATAGTGTGAATTTCTTTCGTATAAGGCTACAAAGCGTTCTCGCGAAAGTATGTAAGGCGTTTTTACTATTTCATGCAATAAACCAGCAAATGAGATACTATTTCTGTGGGGCTTGATTTGTCTGCGAATGCCCATTACACCATAAGCAAAATAGGTGTCTCCAGCAAACTTATAAAATGAATTCGGCTTCTGGATCTTTGGGTTATTTTTAACTATATCCCCCAATTTCCAGAAGATGTGTTTACTACGGACGAGATCCATCACTTCATAACGGATAGCTTCAAGCCATTTTTCCCATTTTTTCAATCTTTGATCCATATTAATTCCTATTTCGAGTTGCTGTCTTCACCACATGTTTATTCTTATCGCGCACGCCAATGGTAGATAATACCATTAGGACGCACGTAGAACATCTTGTAACTGCTATTATGAATATCAATCGCAATCTTCTGAAGGGTTTCGTTTAGCGTTTGTGTGGGGGAGGTTTCCTCAACATACTCATATTGATTAAGCAATGCATTCCAACGAACGACACCGCGTTTTTGAGTCGTGGCGGGCGGTGGCGTTATAGGGCGTGGTAGCCAAATGTAGATACGACCACCAGCACCATCAGCAGTTATCTGTGTAGGCGGTCCCCAACTTCGGATAACGGCTGAAATATGAGATCCCATCCACGAATTCATTATCTCTCTATTGTTCTTATAGGCACAACCGAAAAGCGAGAGTGCTGCGAAGATTATCAAACATCGTTTAATCATGATTTCCCCTTTATTTTCCGCGGTTCCTTGCTTGAATCGTATCACCCTCAAGCATTATCCCTGAACCTTTAGCACCAACCAATAGGTTAAACGCGTCATTAATTCGTTTTTCTGTCGTCACGAGTACTCCAGCAGTTTCGCCTCTACCTGCAACTAACCCTATATAAGAGCCATCGTTATAGCGGTTTGCCAAATTTAAAGTGGCCGCTTTATTCTTAAAACTGAGATTAATCTCAATATTTGATTTGCTGGGGTCACCATGATCAGTAAGTATCAATACGGGATCTCCATCAAGAAATGACAGCAATATTGCGCCATGTTCAGGATTTCCATCAGACACTACAATTCCCTTACATGCAATAATACTATCAACCCTGGTTATACCATCCTGTGCTTCTACATTTGGCGCAGAATCACCGATAAGATAACCGAGCGCGACGAGTAATCCGCCAATTATTAGCGTTATAACATATCTTGACCAATTAGAGTTTTTTAGCCTGTTAAGCATTATCGTTTTCTCCTTTATTTATGAACCATCTCCAGTTAATTGAAGAGAGGTCGGAAATTCACTTGAATACGTAAGATTACTTATTGTTAATTAAATTATAACGTATATTGATATAAAAAGCAAGAAAATGTTAAATTTTTCACAGATTGCAGGTCTTAACTGGAAAATGAATAACATTGATTGGCGACAGAGAACTTAATCTACGAGATGTCAGTGATTTCTACTAAGGGTTCATCTGCTTGTAAAATTGAAAGAGCTTTTGGGAAGGACTGGCGCAATATTTTACGCATTTGCACATTTGATGTGTTACCACAGGTCACCCAAATGAGTTTTGGCGGGGGACCAAACCTTTCCAATAATTGAACAAAATCCCGGTCTTTGGTTATCACAACCGCTTTTGCTTTACGCGCGGCGATGAAGATTTCCTCATCACTCGTATGTTGAAGCCCAAACCATCGGACTGAAAACGCTTCAACTGCAAAAGTTTCGCTTATCCACGGGGCAAGTGCTGGGGAAAGTTGTGCCTCTATCCAAAATTTCATGCAGTAATCACGGGGTGGTCAATTCTACGTGTGGCAAACTGCAAGCAAGCGACAATATCTTCAACTTCAAGGTCTGGCATTTCGTCAAGTATCTCTTCAAAAGAAAGACCACTGGCGAGCAAGTCCAAGACATCTGTCACTCGGATCCGCATACCCCGTATGCAGGGTCGCCCCCCGCATTGGTTTGGATTGAAAGTAATTCGGTTCATACTGTCCTAATTTTTCCTTGTGGCGGTTTGTTCTATACTCACGCTTACAACCTGTCCCTTCTTAAGAGTTCTCAACACGACATTCACTTGAGAGATCAGCGGCGCGAGATGCGCGTAGCGATTACTCTCAGCAATTAACAACACAATGCCTATTTGAATTTTCTCCAAGTTTTGCTGATACAAAAACCCTTTATCCATTGTGATAAAGACATCGAACTCAACCGAAACTTTTCGCAAAAGTTCTCCATTTTTTAGACCCTTCCACCCCTTATATCCAACTGTGACAACTTCAATTGGAGTGGCGAAAAGGTGTCTCAGTCTGTGGGGTAGATGCTCATCAAGCAACACGCGCATCAGCGAACTCCAGAGTCATCTGCAAATAAGCCACTGCCTGCTCACGTGAAACTGTCGGGAAATCGTCAAGGAATATATCAAGCGAGTCACCTGCAACAAGGTGTTGAATCAGGCTTTCAACTGGTACGCGAGTACCAGCGAAAACTAAGGTGCCATGCATCACGCCGGGATCTTGGGCAACAATTTGTTCTTTCTTCATCGCATCTTTCTCCTATTTGTATATTGGTTGTTTCTACTGTAGCCGAATCTCCTGTATAATCTATTAAGGTAACATGTTTTTGGGGAAATATCAAGGTGGTTGTTGGCTACCACAGTGTTAGCAATCTGAACAAATACTATGTGCTGTTAGGTGTTGATTTGGCACTTTGTAAGTGCACCTGATTACCCTTAAACCGTCAGCGTAACCTCATCCTGCTTCACAACCTCCTTGATGTGTCCATATCCCGCGGATTCTACCAATTCCAACGTCTCTGGGGATAATCTGCCCAGAATAGGTTCCGGGAAATTATGTTTACCGGTGTACTGTGGGAAATACCGTAAAACGAGAAACCGGCGATCTCTATCTTTCGGTTTCCAGCGCAACACACCGTGCGTTAGCAACTCCGAAATAATTACGATGTCGCCTGCTTTCGGTGTAATATTGACGAATACGGGATCATCAATTGGGTCAATACCATCTTCTTCGTTAAGTGTCAGCAGTTCTTTTGGTCGATCAAACTCACTCTTATGCGAACCTGGGATTACGATGAGGCCACCATCCCCCGGATAGACATCCGTAAAATAGGGAAAACAGACGAAGTTATCGCAGTAGATACGCCCGTTATCAGCCTCGTAACGCGTGCTATACCACCCGTAATCATCACGAGCGCAGTGCAGTCCACCCGGATTCACTTTTGCCCGCTCTCCCGGTTCCCACAAATCGTGCCTATCATGCTTCAAGGAACCTCTGGCAAACCGTGGCTGGTTGTCCGTTAACTCTTTGATAATCGGCCATATCGCCTTATGCACCGTTAAGCGTTCAAGCGATTTATCGAAGGCGAACCCGTGCTGATGGAGTCCTTTTACCTCGAAGCCTGGAGGCAATTCATCAGGAGCGGTCGTGATATATCTATCGACTGCCTCAGAAGCCTCCGCTAACGCATCGCCGGTGATAACATTTTCCAAGTGGAGGTATCCGGTTACATCAAACAGATAACGTTGTTTCGGTGTCATATTTTTAATTTTCCTTGCGGTTCGATTAGGTGGGTCGGTGATTTCTACGTTCCTTTCCGTAGACCCGCTTTCCACTTCGTTCCAAGCTACGCGCTATTTTAACTCAAAGAATCGCATTTCTAATTTTCCTTGCGGTTCGATTAGGTGGGTCGGTGATTTCCACGTTCCTTTCCGTAGACCCGCTTTCCACTTCGTTCCAAGCTACACGCTACTTTAACTCAAAGAATCGCGAGCGAAGCTCACTCCTACAAGCGACCGCTGAAAGAATTTTTTGTAAAAAATCCTTCCTGATCGCTGACGGCTATTCATAATGCCATGTCAAACTTCGTGCCGGTTACGTTACCTTTTACGTAAGCATCCCGAAAGAGCGTCTGGCGTTTGGGTGGCATTTCATCGAGCAACGCCTGCGGTGGTTTTGAAAGACTCCACCGTTTGTCTACCGAGTTGTAAGCGTTGAAAACTGCGACTCGGTCAGTGTCAGGGTTTTGCCACGGCTGCCCGCTATGCGTAAGTGCCTCTGTAAAGATGATGACAGATCCGGCAGGACAGGAATAGGTATCCCAGAACTCCCAATCTTGTGTGTGAGCACCCTCTGGTGCGGTATAAGCCGCCTTGTGGCTCCCTGTAATGAACATCGTGCCACCGTCACCTTTTTCCACAGGGTTCAGTTCCCAGACGACGCGAGTCAGACCGCTATACGCCTGACCGGGGAGGCATGAATACTGATGGCAGTCTCCCGGCATACGTAACATACCATTGCCGTTATGGGCATGGAATGTGAAAGGCGTTTCGTCTGTCGTCGCGCGCAACGCCAAAAAACTCATCTCCATGCGGAATCCGTAACAGGTATCCGATGCGAGATAAGGTGTCGCGAGAAATTCGTTTCCGAATGCCACAACGACTGGATGATCTGTCAACTTCTCCAAAGGACCGCCGTAGGTCGATCGGTGATGTTGCGGAATCGTTTCAGGGTTGTGCTTTAAGCGGTAACAGAAATCACGCGTCTCTTCGATCTCTGATTCCGTTAGTACGCCCGGCACCAAGATCCATCCGTTTTTGTCAAACAGATATTTCTGTTCCTGTGTTAAAGGAACAACCGGTTTGCCATCAGCGTTTGTTTGCGTAAGATCGGCGGGTGCTGTTGCTAACGGACTGCCTAAGTCTTTGTTAAATTTACCTAACTGTTCCATCACAAATTCCTTCCTCTCTGACGATATTTCGGAACGGAGCATCACTGTGCCAATGTGAAACTAATGAATACGCGCCCCCGTGAAATAGTCCGGGTTTGCTCCCATTTTTTTTAAAAGTGGTGCGGTGATTGTGTCAAGGTTCTCAATCACATCAGTAGACGGTTTGTATTCGAGGACGTGCAGGTTTTGCGTCAGTTCATTTATGTTTCGGGTGCCAACGAGCATGCACGTGATACCGGGTCTTGCCATCGCCCAAGCGATAGCAAGCCGAGCCATTGGAACCTGTTCCGCTTCCGCTATTTCCCGGATAGCCTCCAGCGTCTCAAACATTTCTTCTTCGGCACCTTCTTCGCCGTGCGAAGCCTGTTCTCGGTCATCTCGAAAATGGCGGAATCGAGAATGCACCGGTGGTATCTCCTCCGCGCTTTTGTACTGCCCCGTCAAAATTCCCTGTAAGAGTGGCATATATCCCAAAATACCGACGTTACGCTCTCGACACAGCGGAAGCACTTCAGGCTCTATTGCCCGTGACAGGAGGTTATAGCAGAGTTGATTCACAGCAATAGAAGCACCTGTGTTGAGAGCCGCTGTGAGTTGTTCCACCCCGAAGTTGCTTACGCCGATGGCACGGATAAGCCCACCCTCCTGTAGGCGCATTAATTCAGCCATGCTTTCTTCAATAGCAATCTCATCGTCGGGCCAGTGAATCATGTAGATGTCAACATAATCCGTTTGCAACCGGTTGAGACTCGCTTCGCAATGTTCACGTATCGTAGCGGGGTCTGGTCTGCTTATCTTCGTGCCGATGACCGCCTCATGCCGTCTGTCCTTCAGTGCGACGGCGAGTGCATCTTCACTCCGCCCGTTGTTATATCCCTCCGCTGTATCGAAAAAGTTGATACCAGCATCTAATGCCGCGTTAGCAACATCCGTAACATCCGATTGTGCCTGCGGTCCCCAATAGTCGCCACCGCCGTATGACCAACATCCAATGCCCATCGTTGAGATTTCAATTCCAGATTTTCCACACGTCCGCATCTCCATTTTTCAGCCTCCATGATATGTGGCGATCAGTTGTGGGTTTTCAAAAACCTTCGGTTAAGAGGTTTTCGTTTAGCGAGGGAAAAGGAAGTTTGAGGAAACGCCCAAGCAAAAACCCCTCTTGTGCTGACTGCTATTCCGCTGATGGCTAATGTTACAATCTATTCCAATTTCGCACAGAGTTCCGTAATTAATTGTGCGTTCTGACCGATCTGATCGCCGAATTGTTGATACATACCGAGCAAAAGTGGATCGATCGGTTTGGTGTTTTCTATTGCGAATTTCACCTCTTCGCGAATCTGATCCGAGCTTCCGATGGTTCGACCCGCGGCAAGCACTTTGAAGATGAGGCACGGCTTATCTGTCCGTTGAATCGCTTTACACATTTCATCGCGATCCTCCCGCGCGTAAATTTCGCCCAGAGCCGCGTAGCCGAATTTCTCCCTGAACTTCTCAGCACCACCGTGAAGGTTATAAAGCCCAGTCATATAGTAGTCTATATCCCAATCCTCGTCTTCAGCAATATGTAGGAGTTTCGGATCATGGACAGACAACCCAACGAGAGCACCGGTATCACGAACCCGTTTGAGGATGTCCTGTAAGTGATCGAGCCTGTTTTCACGTAGACACCTCTGACCAACACCCCCACCGTGCGGTGCCATACCGAACGGATTGTGCTTCGCCGCTTCAAAGACTGCGTCCGGCTCCTCATACCAAAGCCCACCCGGACTGAGGCAAAACCAGTTCAATGTACCACCCTCATCTCGGTACCGCTGTAGGTCAGAGAGTGAACGTTCTGTCAAGCTATTCTGCCACGCATTAAGTCCAGCCTCTTCTGCCCTTTTGAGCGTTGCTACGACACGTTCGGGTGTGTGATATTCCTGTTGATGCTGTGAAAGGAGTTGGTTGAAATGAGAATAACCGTAAATCGGATTATCCCCAATCACGAGCTTACTGATTTGATGATTACAAAACGAGATTTTCGGTAAGGTTGCTATTACTTATCCTCCAATAGTGGATTTAAGGACTCCAAACCAAACTTACAGTGGAACCACCGCATGCCTAACCGAACAGAAATCCTTCCAAAGCAGATGCGTCGATTTCACGCACAAGATGCATCGTCAATTCCAATGCTGCGGTGTAGTCATCGATGTTAATGATTGAGACATGGCTATGGATATAACGCGACGGCACACCGAGAACAACGGATGGTACACCTCTACCGGATTGATGGATTGCACCGCCATCTGTTCCGCCGGATTGACGCACCCCAAGTTGGTACGGTATCTCATGTCGTTTTGCCGTCTCAATCGCAAAATCTGCCAACTTCGGATTGACAATCATTGAGGAATCAATTATCCGAATTTGCACACCGCCGCCAAGTTTCCCTTGTGTCGAGCCGACGCTTAATCCTGGGGTATCATCGGCTGGAGGTCCCTCAAGCACAATTGCGAGGTCGGGTTCCACACTTGCCGCCATCGTCTTCGCACCTCGCAATCCTACCTCTTCTTGCACACTTCCTGCCCCAATAACGGTATTCGGATGTTCTTCAAGCCTCAAAAGTGCTTCAATTACAATTGCAACACCAACACGATTGTCGAACGCTTTGGCAGAGAACAATTTGCTATTTTTCAACGGCATGAAGGGTCCATAAGGTGCAATTGGGCATCCCGGTAATACACCAAACTCCTCCGCCGCCTGCTCTTCGCTTTCCGCACCTATGTCAATAAACAGGTCTTTCATGTCTAAGACTTTATCACGCGATCCTGAGAGCAAATGTGGCGGTGTTGAGCCGACCACTCCCGGCACTTTACCCAACTTGGTTGTGATTGTAACCCGTTGCGCTAAAAGGGTATGTGCCCACCATCCGCCGAGAGGTAGAAACTTGACGAACCCGTTATCCGTGACATTTTGCACAACAAAACCGATCTCGTCTAAATGTGAATCCAGCAGAATTCGGGGCTGTTCAGCATTTCCAACGCGCGTGCAGAAGATACTCCCTAATCTATCCGTCCCAATTGGGCCAACACCCGAAACAGCATCACGAAAGATCTCGCGTACTTCTGTTTCGTAACCCGGAATTCCATCTGCTTGTGTTAGTGATTTGAGGAGTTCAATTGATGTTTCAGCCATCGTTGTATTCCTTTGGTAATTGTGTTGTGATTTGAAGGCATTATAGCACGTCTCCGATTTTTTTCCAGCTTTTAAGTGGTTGTGTCCGAGGGGATAAGATTGGCATGCGGTTCTGGTTTGTGTTATAATTTTTTTCAACTGACATATTTATAGCACTAAATTAAAAACACAAACTTCTTATTAGGACTTTAATCATGAAAAACTACATGCTCATTCTCATACTACTACTTGCCACCATCTCCTGCGCAAGTGCCGAAGATTATGAAGATTATAGCGACGACGAAATCCGAACCCTACTGCCTTTCGATGCCATCCCTGCTATCACCGATCCGCAATTCGTTTCTGCAGGTGCCGCAAAATTAGACGTAGATACCCCCGTCATCGGTGTAACCTTCAACGGTGAGAGCCACGCCTATTCGGTTTATCTGTTGAACGGGCACGAGATCGTCAACGATGTTGTGGGCGGAATGAATATCGCTACCACGTGGTGACCGCTCTGCAATACGGCTATCGTGTATAGTCGGGATCTTGACGGTAAAACTTACACGTTTGGTGTTAGCGGTAAATTGTGGAGAGATGCCCTATTGATGTATGATCATCAGACCCGTTCCCTCTGGTCGCATATCACTGGTGAAGCGATACAGGGTCCCCTCACCGGTATGCAATTGAAACCACTCGCCTCCATGCCTCAGATCGCATGGAACACATGGCAGTTAAACTATCCGGAGACCCAAGTGTTATCTGTGCCTACCAGAGATGGCATGCGCGAGGGCATAAACCAAGATGTCTATGCAGACTACCACGCCAGCCAGCGCGCGGGTGTGAGTGGGATGGAATACACCGATAATAGACTACCGAATAAATCCCTCGTGATCGGTGTTCAAGTGCCAGCGAAACATGGCAATACACAGTTTCGCGCATACCCGCTAACACACTTTACCGAAACTGCTGTGATTAACGATACACCCAACGATATGCCACTGCTCATCTTTCATGACAAAAAATCTTTCGCAACGGCGGTCTTTAATCGGAATGTAGCGGGAGATGCTCGAACCTTTAGTCACCAGGATAGACACTTTGTAGAGGACAATACTGGGACGCGTTGGAATCTCGTTACAGGCGAAGCAGTATCGGGTAAGGATGAAGGCGCACGTTTAGAGCGACTGCCTGCTATCAATATCTATTGGTTCGCATGGGCACGCTACCATCCTGAGACTTCCATCTACCGCTAACCGAGTTTAGTAAGTCCAAAACTTTAATTGTCCAGTTCGACGATTTCACCTGTCATATTGCGGTGCATCGTCGGACGAATGACTAATTCCGGGATGTTGCTTCGCTGTGGTAACGTCGCAATCAGGAGAATCGCCGCTGAAGTCTCGTCGACATCTACCATCATGGCGCGTGCGGCAGCGTCCGGTGGGATCGGGCGTTTGTCCAGAATCGGTGTTGCCACCTCACCCGGAACAACGACGCTTGCTCGGATACCTGTGTTCCGTAAATCAGCATTGAGGAATTCAGTGAAATTGATAACCGCTGCCTTCGCCGCACCGTAAGCGAAACCGCTAAACGGACCCGGGGTAACCGCCGCTAGCGACGAGATATTAATAATCGTCCCCGATTTCGCTTCCAGCATCGCCGGTACAACCGCTTTCGTACAGAAAAATGTGCCGATTAGATTAGAGTCGATCACCGACTGCATCTCCTCAGGGGATGTGTTGAGGAGTCGTCGATGCTGTGAACTGTGTCCGGCATTGTTCACAAGCACATCAACCTGTCCGAATTTATCAAGCACATCGGCAGTCATCTGTTCGACAGCGTCGTAGTCAGCCACATCGAGTGCGTAACTCGCCGCTGTCCCGCCCGCGTCCGAAATTTCAGCACTGACAGATTCTAATTTTGATGCTGTTCTACCGATAATAACAACTGTCGCACCCTCTTGTGCCATTGAGAGGGCGGCACCGCGGCCAATACCACTTCCACCACCCGTAATAATACAGACTTGTCCTTTTAATCTCATTCTTTGCCTCCATTGGGTAAAACAGGTTTCACTGCCGTTTTCACCTCTTTTGACAGCGATTCCAGTTCATATTGTGCGTCCGATATCTTATCGCGATATTCGTCAAGTGGGTATCCACCTTTTCCAGTCTCATTGAAATAGGCACTCAGTTGGTAGCGTTGAAAGATGTTCATCCGCGGGTAATCCTCTGTCCACGGACTCGCATCGTGGAGCAGATTCGTCGAGAAGATCGCCACGTCGCCTGCCTCCATCGGGAGTGTAATTGAGGTGGGTGGATCGTGTTTCACAGGCAGATTCTCGGGGGTCTGAAACAGAGATTTATGACTGCCGGGGACGAGACAAAAGCCTGTTTCGGGTGGGACATCCACGAGCGCAACCCACGTCGCAATGTGGCTGCAATAGATGTGTCCAGCGGCGGCTTGATAATCGTTGTGCGGGTTACGAAACCCAGGTGGGAATTTGAACCCGCTGTCGTCACGATGAAAGTGTTGGGGAGCATTGTGCTTTGTCATCATCGTGAAATTACAGTGAAACAGACGCGGAGCATTCATTGTCAACCCCGCCACAACTCGCATAAGGTCAGGATTCATCGCAAGGTTTTCAAAAAGACGATGCCCATACTGGATATGTCCGATGTGTGTCTTACAAGGCTCCTGTCGCCCGCGATCGAGCGGCGGTGGAATGTCAACTTCGTCAATTGTCAACCAATGTTGAATCACCTTTAGCATCTCTTCAATTTCGTCTTTTGGGATAACGTTCCGTAAAACGAGAAATCCGTGTAAATCGAAATACCACTTCTCCGCTTCCGTCAAAGTGGATTGGATGGTATGCATTAACTTTCTCCGCAATTCTTATTTTTCAGTCTGCTTGAGTTTCCCCCAAAGCGTTGTCCGCTTCTCTGCACTTGCGGATACAGAGAGAAACCCCTCCGGCACCCATGCAGGAGATAGATTTCGTCCTGTATCCTTTACACCTGCATCCGTCACAAGCGGCATCCCGCGTCCGTTTCCCATCGCGTCTATAACATAGATGTCAGAAGAAAAAAAGTTTGTCGAATAGACATAAGCAATCTGTTTTCCATCCGGCGACCACGTAGGTTGGCGAATCTCCGGAAACGGAAAAGTGGGTGGCGGTTGCTTTCCCGCTATTACTGGTTTTTCTGCTATCACTGGTTTTAATATGGGACCACCTTGGGTGAGTTGACGAAAGTTTTTGCCATCTACGTCAATCACGCACAAGTGCATGCGATCATTCCTTGGGACTACAATACTAAAAGCGATCTGTTTGCCATCGGGAGACCACGCACACTCACTTTGAAATATTCCATTAACTGCCTGTACCTTTTGGTCACCGACGCGTCTCAACTTTCGCCCATCGGCCTCCATTATGTAGAGACCTATCCTCTCTTCACCCCGATGGTAGGACACGAACGCGATTTGTTTGCTATTGGGAGACCACGCAGGTCGAAGGTTTTTCCCTTGGTCTGTCAACTGCACCAGATTTGCACCGTTGGCATCTATTCTGTAGATGTGGCTCGTTATTTTAAATTTAACCGGCGGCACAATTTCATCGCTACGGGAGACAAAGGCAATCCATTTTCCATTTGGAGACCAAGCCGGTGCCCATTCGCTCTCATGGTGGTCTGTGAGTCGCCGATGTTCTCCTGTCCTTGTATCCATGACATAGATTTTGAAATCTCCGCCGTCCCGGTTAGAGACATAAGCCAAGAAACGTCCATCAGGAGACCACGCGTGTTCCAAGTCACGTGCCGGGTGGTTCGTCAAGTTGCGGAGGTTCTCGCCGTTGGTGTCCACGACATAGATATCAAAGTTTCCTGTTCGATTGGATGTGAAAGAGATCCACTCACTATTAGCAGCGTCTGCCCAGTTGACTGTGAATAGCAGACCTCCACTTAGCAACAACGCTGTTCCTAATACCACGTAAGTTAGAGTACGTCTCATATTGACAGATTCCTCCTGTTGTTAAGAATACAGATTAACAAAATTTCGTAAAATTTTCAAGGTTTCGGTTGATTTTGCGTTTCACAAAGCCGTTGAATTCTCGATCTTCTCTAAATTTCATGTCTCTTTGAGGAAAGTTAGAGTAGTTTGTGATTTCAAAAGACTTGACAAAAATCTCGAAACCCCTATAATAGACGTCACAATCTGGTTGAACCCCAAGGAGATTATTCCAGTGTCTTTAAAACAACGCATCCATAATAAAGAGGCAATTAACATCGCATCTGGTGTCCCGTTCGGTTGCACCCGAGACGAGATGGAA
>Ga0209754_1000366_pt1 | contig 66706 bp, 60 predicted proteins | sample MesohylBB_FD_187295 | JGI IMG/M metagenome (GOLD analysis project Ga0209754, IMG submission 187295) | Host-associated microbial community of the marine sponge Aplysina aerophoba from Gulf of Piran - sponge mesohyl, lysed by bead beating... | ecosystem: Host-associated > Porifera > Sponge >...
CCGTTAGTTTTTGGAACTTACCCGGATCATCCTTGATTTCATCATATTTGTTCATGAGTTAATCTCCAAAGCATAATTTTCTTTATTATGCCAGAAATCAACTGTAATTTAAATTTATATAATGTCTAGTGAACTTTAGAATTAACAGGACATTTTGAGTTGTAGGAGGGAACTCTGATTCCCGACTATCAGTGAGTTTTGTCGCGATTCGGAGATCCCTCCTACAGAAATGTGTCTCTTTAATTTTAATGTTTACTATAGATAATTAATCATCCGTCTATGTAGGAACGACCTGTCGCTCGTGACTATATGATTATATCCAAGAAATACTTAATAACTGAATGACGCTGATATTATCCCATAATTGCATTGAAATTTGCTTGATTATTTGATATTATATTGTCTAAAGTATCTACCCAATGGTTATCCTCTTATGAATGCTGCACCAACCACAATTGCTGAATTACTCACTCAAATACGGCAACATCTTCTTCCACAGGTAGCAAATCGGACTGAGAATCAGACTGCCAACGGATTAGAGAAATTTCGCAGCCGTTTGCATAGCATCCACAACTTGTGTATTCGTGGTCAACTTCCAGATGAAATTTGTCATCAAATAGAAGTGTTGCTAACAACAAGTGCAAGTTTTTGGCACTTAATTTCTGATAACGAATTATTGATGTCAAACTTAAAAGATTTTACGCGTGTTCGCACTTTTTCAGCAGAAGCAGAAGGAATAACGAACTTAGAGGAACTTTTATCAGGTGAGGATACACTCCGTGATGTAATAATAAACTCTATTGCCTTTATGTTGAATTGGAAAGCAAATACTATATGGGTTGACTCCGCAAAGAAAGCTCGGACAGCAATGACAAAAAATTATATGATTGAAATTCAGGACAGAATTTGGCAATATATAAAAGAAAGTAATATGCAGTCAGAATCACTTGATCTGGAACAAGCAGAACAAATTCGAGAACGAGCAGATAAGTTTATACAACTCATACAAGTCAGTGAATTTACTACTGAAGCACAAGTAACGCTACTTATGCAAATATATACTATGTTGCTTAGATTCCAACTCGGTCAGTTGATAATAAAGTTAGAAAACTTACAAGAAAACGACACAAATTAGAACAAGTAATTCCTGGGTGTAAAGGTTTTGTATGCAAAAAGATCTGTTTGAAACACTTATTGAAATTATAGCAACATTAAGAGGTGAAAACGGTTGTCCTTGGGATCGTGAACAGACACATACCTCGTTAAAATCTACTCTCATTGAAGAAACCTATGAGACGGTTGAAGCAATTGATTCTGGGAAACCAGATAAATTAAAAGAGGAACTGGGAGACCTATTACTGAATATTATGCTTCAAGCACAGATTGCTGCAGAAAGCAATAATTTTGACATCTATGATGTAATTGACACTTTAAACGAAAAGTTAATTCGTAGACATCCGCATGTGTTTGGAGATGTTAATGTTGAAAACGCAGAGGATGTCGTCAATAACTGGGAAGCAATAAAGAGTCAAGAATCTGGATATGAAGATCGTAAATCAGTACTTGATGGTATACCGAATGCATTACCAGCATTGCTTCGCGGACAGAAAATACAGAAACGGGTAGCACGAGTAGGTTTTGATTGGGATAATATCTCCGATGTCATTGCAAAGGTCGATGAAGAATTAATTGAGGTAAAGGAGAGTCTACAAACCAATGATCCTGATACTATTGAAATGGAAATTGGTGATCTTCTATTTTCAGTTGTCAATTTGTGTCGTTTTGTTGATCTTCAAGCAGAGGAAACATTGCGAAAATCTAACAGGAAATTCATTGCACGTTTCAAACGGATGGAAAATGAATTAGAAAAACAGGGAAAATCTCTTACAGACCAAACTTTGGCAGAACTTGATAAAATTTGGGAAGAAGTGAAAAAAGATGAAAAATGAAAACTTCTGACAAGTTTGAATCCTATCCTGAATATCAAAAGCTAAATCAACTTATTTCACAATTGGATTCCAATGCCCACCCCAGAATTGTAATTACATCTCGATCTTCACAGCCGATTTGTCACCCTGGCAAAAAACTTGGCATCTTTTCAGGTTCTTTCAATCCCATCACAATAGCACATATCAAGATGATTGAGGATGCTCAAAGGAAATTTCAACTTGATGAGATGCTACTACTTCTTGCAAAGGTAAATGTGGATAAAGATGTGTTCGGCTTACCATTAGCAGGGAGGATACTTACGCTTAATCGTTACGCTGAGGAACGAAAGTATGTCTCAGTCGGTGTTTCGAGTCACGGTAGGTACATTGACAAAGTCGAGGCATTAAATGAGATTTTTCCCGATAAGACTGAATTCCACTTCATAGTTGGTTATGATACATTAATACGGATTTTTGATCCAAAATACTATTCTGATATCCATTCCGATCTTCATCATCTGTTTTCACAATGCAGATTCATTGCATCAAATCGTGGAAATGTTGATATAGACACAATCAAACAATTCCTTAAAGATCCTTCACTTAAATCATATAGTTCTTCTGTCAAATTTCTGATTCTTCCCGATTTCTATGCAAATGTGTCCTCAACGCATGTCCGTGAACTGATTTTAGACGGTAAGGACATCTCCCATTTAGTTCCTACTTTCCTAACCGAATTCTTGTAAACAGTGATTCAACTTCTATCCAATCTCCACATATACAAATCACGATTTCTATTTTAACATTGGGTTCTCAAGCAGAGATTGAACTTCATAAATTGAACCTTTCTTTTCAGAATACGGTTCCGGCATTCGAACTGGAGTAGACACAATACGTGGTTGGTTAGTCGGTTCACCCTGAATGATGAAATCATTGAAAGTATCCCAATCCGGTATTCCTTTTAGGGGCCACGCATCTACAGCACCATATTGAAATAAAAGTAGTCTACGTGGTTTGTCAGATGTATTTGGTTTAGAACCATGCAATGCTCGGACGTGGTGAATCGTTATTCCACCTGCTTTCAACTCTATTGGAACAGCTCCATCTGGCGTGAAGTCAGGATCTGTTACCGCTCCAACAAACGCACCGTTCTGATGATGATCCAAGGTCGGACCTTTATGTGAACCAGGAATTACCATCAATGCACCATTTTCAACGGTCATATCATCAATGACAACTCCAACAGCCAATAGATCATCATTCGTATGAGGATAAAAAGTCCAATCTTGATGCCATTCAACAGGACTACCATATTCCGGATACTTCATATTGAGTTTATGTCCATTGTAACGTATTGCATCTCCAATGAGTTGAGATACAGTGCCAAGTATATTAGGATGACGTAGTGTCTGGTCATATACAGTATGGTATAAGCAGGGACTTTTAATACGACGTACGCGCGGGTTAGTAGGGGAATGTCCCGGTTCTAAATCGAAAATATCGTTGTGTTCAGTGACCTCTCTTGACTTTTCAACGAACTCATCAGTAACCCTACGCAGTGCAGCAATCTCCGTTTCAGATAATACACCTGAAACTCCGATATATCCGTTTTCATCATAGAAATCAAGTTGTTCTTGTGAGAGCATAAACAATCTCCTCAAACTCAGAATTCTAACAGTATTTACTCCTATTTTGCTGCCCACATATTCTGAATTTTTTTTTAACTATTTTTATATTCCAACAAAGTCGTGAATTCATCAACGTCCTGTATTTCAGGTATAGCGCGAAGTAAATCTCTAAGTTGTGCTAAGTCATCAATTTCCTCAAGAATAGGTTTTATTTCTTGTATTTTATTTATGTGGAATTTATCATTTAGTAACATTAGGATAGAATCTATAGCAAACTTTTTTTGTCCGCGTTCTAACCCGCGTTCCATCCCGCGTTCTAACCCGCGTTCCATCCCGCGTTCTAATCCTTGTGCCATCGCGTTCTCTCTTGCTTCTTTTATAAATTCTTGGATTAAAGGAAAATCTTGCATTATACCCTCCGGTAATAGTTGTCTTATTATTTCCATATCATAAACTACGCTACCAAAGATACCTAAAGCTGCCAGTAATAAATTCTTGTTATCCGTATCTACTTTTGCATTGAATGTTGAGTCAACACATTTATCTAACCAATCTATAGAATTCACACCTACAGGCGGCTTCATCAACGGGGTAAGTGGTAATAAACCTGGTACACCTGCATTAATAATTGACTGACCATCAATCTCAATCAGTCGAATCACTCTATATTTTATTTTATATTCACAACCATATCCTACATACTCATAGTAACCAGGATCATTTCTGCCTGCCTGCGGATGTAGATAAAGAACACTTGAGTATACATTCAATTTATGTTCCCTGATAAGGAATCCGTTATACCCAGCAATACGAAAAGGCATCGGTTCTTGACTGTCATACGTTTGTATCTCATTATGGATAATTGCAATTTCGTCAGGGAATTGAACTTTTAATGTTGTATCAGTTTCGTGTGTCTTGAGGGTAATTTGTTTATTTTCCAGATTCTCCAGAACAGTTACATTGTTATACCCAAGTATGAATATTGAAAACGGTTCAGAATACTCTGATGTTACATATTTTGTTACATTGTCATAGTATTGTGCCATATATGATATTATACACTGAAAAACTGGAATCTGTCAATTTATTTTGTTCTAATTGCTTGGTATCAGGTTTCTTACAATAAACCTGATATTCAAAGTTAATCTATATAGTATTCATATAGAATCACTAAGTAATCGATTATATACATCTTGAACCTTATGGACATGTTCAGTTATACTAAATGTGTTCTCAGCATGTTTTTCGGCAGCCACACCCATTTGTTTCCAAAGGTTTCGGTCATTATATAGTTGGATTATCTTTTCAACAATACCCTCAATTTGTTCTATGGGAATAACCCATCCTGTTACCCCATCAATAATCATCTCAGAAGTACTTCCGATTGGTGTACCGATGACAGGTTTACCTGATGCCATTGCCTCTGCTATGACACTCCCTGCAGATAACGTAACCAATACATCAAGTTCCTGCATTGCAATATGAATGTCATCTCGGTGTCCAGTAAAATGAATTACATTGTCCAACTTCAATTTTGATACCTGTTGACGAACTACGCTTTCATAAACACGATGTTTAGGAGTATTGAGTGCTGAACCTATGATGTGAAACCTGATGTTTTGACACTGTTTGACAACAAGTGATGCTATTTCAACGAAAGTCTTTTGATCTTTGAAAGGTTCTATTCTTCCGACTATACCAACGATAAATGAACTATGTTTTTTGTCCTGATTTTTTGGAGCAGGTTTAAACTTTGAAAGATCAACACAGTTTAAGACAACATCAATTTTTTCGTGAGCAATACCTGATTCAATGAGAGGAATCTTACTCTGATGAGAAATTGAGATGGTGTAGTCCATTTTATCAAATGCATATTTTTTAATCTGATCAGATGTAAGAAGAGTGCGAACATGTGATATAACAGGAATGTTTAGACTTTGTTTCACAGCAACCAGGTAAGGATTCAACCACGAATCGGATGTATGAATAAGCCGTATATTATTTTTTACGCAAAATTTGGTTAACGTTGCGACAGCCTTATGACGAGAAAAGCGGTATCTCGTCTTACGCCAAGGAGGAAGATTGAGTATTGATGTAGGAATATTCGCATCTCTTAATAGTTCAGCAAATACACCTTCGTCTGGACATATTACAAAAGGTTTGTATATGTTTTGATCCAGGTTGGTAACAAGATAATATAATTGTTTTTCGCCCCCGCCGATATTTGATCCACAATGACTTAAGTATAGTATAGGAATCATCTGTATATCAGAAGGAGCGAAATCATTCTTTATACCGCAAAATCAAGGTGTTGATCTCTGAAAACTTGACTCACGGATCTGTGTTGGTGAACTCTCAGAATGGCTTCAGCGATAAGTGGAGCAATGGAAATAACATGGATTTTTCCATCAAGTTGTTTTTCAGCAGGAACAGGTATTGTATTAGTTGTGACCACTTCACGTATGGATGGGTGGTTCAGCCGTTCCAATGCAGGTCCGACTAATACAGGATGTGTAGTACTAACATAAGCAGGTTTGGCACCAGCCTCTGCTAATGCTTGTGCTTGTTGGAAGATACTACCACCTGTTGCTATTTCATCATCGATAACAATTGGTGTTTTACCCTTAACATCTCCAACAAGTTCCACAAATTTAACCTCTTGTCCATCAGGACCGTTCCGTCGCTTGTGCATGATTGCCATTGGGAGGCGAAGAATCTGAGCATATTTTTCTGCTAACTTTGCCCGACCAGCATCAGGTGCAACAACTACTCCGTTCTCAATCTGTTTATCCGTAAAATAGTTTGCCAAAGTTGTTAAGGCGGTTAGATGGTCCATTGGAATATCGAAAAACCCTTGTATCTGTGGAACGTGTAAATCGATTGCCATAACGCGACTGGCACCAGCAGTAGTCAAGAGGTTGGCAACAAGTTTCGCGCTAATCGGTTCACGACCAGTTGTTTTGTGGTCTTGGCGTGCATACCCGAAATATGGAATAATTGCAGTAATCTGCCGCGCCGATGCACGTTTCATCGCATCAATTGTGATGAGTAATTCCATCAGGTTTTCGTTAGCAGGTTCACTTGTTGGTTGAATGAGATAAATGTCGGTGCCGCGGATACTTTCTTCAATTTGAACTCGTGTCTCACTATTGGGAAATGGACCGATTGAGACCTTTCCCATTTCTACGCCCAAAATCGCAGCGATCTCTTTTGCTAAAGCCGGGTTTGCGCGTCCGGCAAACAACCTGAAATCGTGGCGAACTTGCTCGGTCATCAATGAGGACATGCCATTATCTCCTTAGTTTGTATTAACTAACGACATCTTGTGTCGTATCAGGACAATTATAGGTTAGAACAAATTATAATAGGGTTTCACCTGTCATTTCAGAAGGTTGTTTTAAACCGAGTAAACGAAGAACTGTCGGAGCAATATCCGCCAGTCTACCTCCTGTCCGTAGTTGATGTCCTTTGTATCGGTCATCAACAACAATAAGATCCACATTATATGTTGTATGTGCTGTATGAATACCACCAGTTTCTGGATCAATCATCTGTTCACAGTTTCCATGATCAGCGGTGACAATTAGGGCACCATCTTTTTCAAGGACAGCATCTACAATTTTACCAACACCTTCATCAACTGCTTCCACAGCCTTGATTGCTGCATCAAGAGATCCAGTATGTCCTACCATATCTCCATTAGCATAGTTTAGAACCATCAGGTCATATTTTTCTGAATTGATTCTTCGTAACATCTCAACCGTAACACCAGGTGCTGACATCTCTGGTTTCTGGTCGTAGGTCGTGACATCCCGTGGAGAAGCAATAATTTGGCGATCTTCACCTGTATACGGTTCATCACGGTAGTCATTAAAAAAGAAGGTAACGTGTGGAAATTTTTCTGTTTCTGCACATCGGAATTGCGTTAAACCAACATCACTGATGTATGCCCCGAGTGTATTGGGCATTTTCGGTGGTTTCGTGACAGCCGCTTCAACAGGCATTCCCTGTTCATATTCAGTCATTGTAACAAATTTAACGCTTAATTTTGAATTCCGTTTAAAACCCATTTGTCTTGTGACACCATCTTTTCCCTCAGCTTGATAAGGAAAGGTGTCTAAACAGAATGCTTTCGTAAGTTCTCGTGGACGGTCTCCACGATAATTATAAAATATTACTGCATCACCATCACAGATTCGGGGTAGTGGTTTTCCTTCCCTATCAACAACTACACTTGGTCTGATAAACTCGTCTCCACGGCGATTTTCATCTTCTGGATTTTTGTAGTAATCACTATATGCTTGTGTAGCAGAAGTGACGTATGATCCAATACCTTCAGTCAATAGACGGTATGCAACCTGTACCCGTTCCCACCGATCATCACGATCCATCGCATAAAAACGTCCGATTACCGAGGCAATTTTTCCGATACCTATTTCTTTAATTTTTGCTTCTATTTCTTCACAGTTTTTTATACCGAGGTCAGGTTGACAATCACGTCCATCGCTGAAATTGTGTATATAAACCTGATCTGTTTTGAGTCCATTGGTTTTCGCAAGTGAGAGTAGTCCATAAAGGTGTTCAAGAGAACTGTGAACACCAGCATCACTTGCTAAACCCATAAGATGCAGGTTGGTACCTTTGTTCTTTACGTGTGCTATAGTATTTAAAAGCACATCGTTTCGAAAAAATTCACCGGAACGAATCATTGTACTTATACGAAGCAGCTCTTGATTTACAATACGTCCTGCACCGATATTCTGATGTCCAACTTCACTATTACCTATTACCCCCGCAGGTAAACCGACATCTTCTCCAGATGTGTGAATAAGGACGTGCGGATAGTTTTGACGTAACCAATCATCTACAGGCGTTTTTGCGAGATGGATTGCGTTTGCTTCCCGATATTCAGGAAACGGATTATTGCCCCATCCATCTCGAATAATGAGAACGATAGGGCGTTTTTGTGGACTCGCCATATATTTCCTTTATAGATCTTTTAGTTTTCCCCAAGTGGTAGTCAGCTTTCCCTGCGGTTCAACATCCTGTGGTGTATCCATAACCTTTTGGATGTCCCCTTCGCTTAAAACCTTATCATAAAGTCGCACTTCATCAATCTTTCCGGGAAAACTATCAGTTGGACGACCGAAGTCATCACCACCGATCCAAAAATCCAAATTGGATGGGGTAATTGGTTTACCGTTCAGAACTTCACCTTCTAAGACTCCATTGACATAAACTCTTAATGTTTTTCCATCAAACGTTCCAGCGAAGTGATACCATTCACCTATTTTCCAATCTGTAGTTTTAGATTGAGCAAACAGATTGTCAGGTTTGACAAGAAAATCTATACTATTTGAATCACCAAAATCGAAAATGACAAAAATAGAATCGTTTTTCACCATCATACGACGACTTGTAAGTGCATCACTTGGGTTAAACCATGCCATCAACGTGATTTTGTCAGTTAAGTCTAATGAGTCGTTATCTTTAACTTTAACATGATCATCTACACCGTCAAATTCGAGTGCTGAGTTGAACTTGCCATCAACCCATTTTGGAGCACCAGCAAACTCCCCGTTATGACCGTTACCTGAAACATCAGCAGCTGTTTTTCCTGCTCCCTCATCAAATGCCCAGTAGCCAATAAGTCCATCTTCAGCAACATTGCCACTACTTATAATTGACACTACCATGAGTGAAAACACTAAGAAAATAATAAATACTATTCGCATCGGTTACTCCTTTGAATTAATGTTATGGATTTGTATTCTGAATATAAAAGTATTATACCATGTTTTATGTGATAATGCTTAAAATAATGAAAGAATTTGTACAGTTGATATGATCACTTGTAGGAAGGAACTCCGACAATTGATTATGAGTGTTTTTGGTCGCGAATAGGAGATGTCCGTACAAGTATATGATGGAAACCTATCGATTATTAAGAACATCATTCTTAAGTGCTACCCATTCCTCATCTGTAAGTTTGGGAGGATATGCAATACGGTCCCCTATCAATGCTGAACGATATGCTGCCATAATCAGATCAAATCCATGCAGTGCAAATTCTAAACGATTTCGATGCGGTTGATTTTCATCATCTAACCATGTCGCGATTGCTTGTGTGAACGCACGTTGTCCATACTTATCGTCATTACCAAAGTGAGTTTCTTCAACAATCGGATGTTCCATACCATCAAGATGGTACCCCCAAGAACCGTTTTCACGCCACCACATTCGACCTTTTGTTGCCCAGAAATCAAGATTACATCTTGGGTTGCTGCCCGGAAAGTCAATAGTACCAAATGCCTTTCTTGCAGATTCAAAAAACACACGTGTACCGTTTTCAAAAGTATATATTGCCATCAAATTTTCAGGACACTGTAGAATCGGCGTATCATATAAATCACCACCTTCCACCGTTCCCCAAACATGTGTAATTGATATATCCTTAAGTGCCAGAAGGACTACATCCATCAGGTGCGTATCCATATCTGTTATTTCACCCTGAGTACATGCCCGGATAAAGTGAATATCACCCAGACTGCCGTCTGCAAAAAATTCAAGCATTTTTTCTGCGAAATGTAGATACCTACGTTGATGATTAACAATGATTTTTAGTCCAGTTTTCTCATGTGCAGTCGCAAGGTTCTCTGCTTCACTCGGTCTGAGTGCAATCGGTTTTTCTATTACAAGTGCTTTAACACCAGCATCTGCAGCAGGTTCTACCCATATATGCCGTGGCACCGTCGGAGCGGTTACTGCATGTACAATATCAGGTTTTTCCGTTTTTAACATCTCTTCGTAATCTGTGTAACCGTTCACATTCAACTCATTCACTGCACCTCTGAGTCGATTTTCATCTATTTCACAGAGAGCAATGACCTGCATATTATCAATCCCCTCATAACACCGTGCATGGTGCACCCCACGTCTACCACCTACGATTGCTGTTCTATACTTACTCATACTGGTATCCCTCCAATAGACACATCGAAATATATAAAATCAATATCTACATTATATCAAAATATAACATTGTTAGTTTATCAATTTGCACGGTTATATAGTTTTCAGTTTTTCTACAATTTACATATACCAATATATATCCAATAAAACATTTCACTTTTTAATTTGACATCCACAAAAAGATAGTATATAATTAACAGTTGTTTAGAATGTAGTATTAAATCGGTGACACGAATTGAGATACGTTAGCAGGAAGTATAAACACAAACTCACCTATTGTGTAATGCGTGGTTTTTGTGACTAAGGGACTGTATATGGGTTTTCTAAGTTTCATGTCTTACAAATTGTGAAGGTAGGTCAAGAGAAGAAAAAGAGCAAAAAGGAGCAAATTAAAAAAAGCAAAATTCGCGTCACATTCCTTATCCTGACTGAATTCTTTAAGTCACAGGTGACGTGTAAAACGTCACAATTTTTTAGCACATACGGATAAACAATGTAGGGATAAAATAACAGATAGGTTTCGCTTCTCTCTACCCGATCTACAAAGATTATATTGAATTGTGAAAAATATATCCGAAAAACCGAAAACTAAATATCCCTGCTTTACACACCCAATATTTGACATGCTACCGATATTATGCTATAATCGTATTAGGATTACTCAGGTATTAATTGCACTTTCACACCTATAATATAGTGATTTATCTTTGAAGAAGTATGGATTGATTAAAATTGTTTGACAGAAATATATACTTGGAGATGGATATATGAAATCGTATAGACAAATCGTAGAGGAAGCTAAGACAGAAATCCCAGAAGTGACGGTTGCTGAAGTGAAAGAAGATAAAGAAGACGGAAATGACTTTGTACTTTTGGATGTGCGCGATGAAGATGAATTTCGCGCTGGGTATATCCCCGATGCTATACACGTCACGCGAGGTATGCTCGAATTCTCTGTTGAGGATTTTATTCCCGACCGTGACCAAAAGGTTGTCGTTTATTGCGCTGCTGGACTCCGTTCACTGCTTGCTGCAAAATCACTCCGAGAAATGGGATATACAGATACCGTATCCATGGCTGGTGGATATAGAGATTGGTCAGCAGCAGGTTTTCCAATTGCGCAAGACAAAGAGATGTCACATGATCAGCTTGATAGATATAGTCGTCACTTCATGCTCACAGAGGTAGGAGAACGTGGTCAAGCGAAACTGCTTGATGCAAAAGTGCTGATGGTGGGTGCTGGCGGATTAGGTTCACCTGCAGGTGTTTATCTTGGTGCAGCTGGTATCGGTCATATAGGTATAATTGACTCGGATGTTGTTGAGTTGAGTAACCTACAACGTCAGATATTGCACCGAACAGAATCGGTCGGCACACCGAAAGTTCAGTCAGCGACAACCACTATCAAATCGCTTAATCCGGATGTTGAGATTACACCTTATAATCTCCGTTTGACAGCCGACAATGTTGAAGAAATCTTTTCAGAATACGACTTAATCGTTGATGGATGCGATAATTTCGCTACCCGTTTCCTCGTCAACGATGCCGCCGTACTTATGAATAAGCCGATAGTTCATGGCAGTATTATTCAGTTTGAAGGACAAGTATCCCTATTTAAACCGAATGAAGGACCTTGCTACCGATGCATGTTTCCAACCCCGCCACCACCCGGCATGGTACCAAGCTGAAATGAGGCAGGTGTCCTGGGCGTGCTCCCAGGCGTAATTGGTGTGATGATGGCAACTGAAGCAATCAAGTATATCATCGGTATTGGGGAACCACTTATTGGTAGACTTATTATCTATGATGCACTCGGTATGAAGTATCACGAGTTGAAAGTTCCGCGAGATGAAAATTGCCCGATATGTGGTAAAAATCCGAGTATCACAAAACTGTATGACGATTACGATGCAGCCGCAGAGAATCCTGAAACCTTCGCCCCTGCTGCGGATTAATTCTGTTGAATCACTGTAGTATATTAAAGATTGGTGATTGGTATGATTACTCATATCCGAATGAAAAACTTCAAGTCCTGGGAAGATAGCAAATATATCAAGCTTGGTTCGCTTTCTGGCTTTTTTGGTGCCAACAATTCCGGAAAAAGTAGTTTATTCCAGATGCTACTATTACTTAAGCAGACAACAGAATATTCAGATAATGAGGAGATTATCTTTTTCGGTGATAATACATCATATGTGAATCTCGGTAATTTTCGTGAAGTTATACATGGGCATAAATTAGTTGACCCACTTTGTTTTGAATTTGAGTGCAAACAAACACATTCTCAATCTCTCTTCAAAATTCCTGAAGATGGTTCTGGATGGGAACAGAAAATTGTTCAATTTGCTTATGAAGGTATATTTCGTCATGATAAAGGACAATTAATTGTAGAAAAACTCAGTTATGGACCTTCCTTAGGGGGTGTCGCTGAAATTGTATGTAATGAAGGGAAAATCTCCTTTCCTCGTAGAAATTCAGTAGAAAGAAGTATACAACTAAAAAACTGTTATGGAATGTGTTCTTCGGGTGAAGTTGAATCAATAAATCTGTTACAGAAATATATCACAGCCTTTGAGGATATGTTTTCACATGTTTTTTATCTTGGTCCAATTCGTGCACATCCTCAACGTAATTATCATTGGGAAGGTAGCCATCATAAAGATATTGGTAAATTTGGTGAAAAAACAATCAATGCGTTACTCTCCGCTCGTATTGATAGAAAAACTATTCAGTACGAGGAAGAAGAAAAGTCAATTGAGGAAAGGATATCAGATTGGCTTCGAGAAATGGACCTTGCTTATACATTCTTGCTTGAAAGAAATGAAACGAGTAATGGTAAAGATTATGAAATTAGGATTCAACAAAAAGCATATGGACCTAAAATTGCCTTTACAGATATGGGCTACGGATTATCACAATTTTTACCAGTTTTAGTTCTATGCTACTACGCTCCAGAGGGTTCAACCTTGATTCTGGAACAACCCGGTATACACTTGCATCCAAAGTTACAATCCCAACTTGCTGATCTTCTAATAGAGGTAGTCAACGAACGGAATCTACAAGTTTTGGTAGAAAGCCATAGTGAACACCTATTAACACGTTTGCAATTAAGAATTGCTGAAGAAAAAATTAGCAATGATCAAACTGCCCTCTATTTTTGTCAGAATGAGAATGGTACTTCTAATATAATACCTCTGAAATTAGATGAATTTGGAAACATTTCAAACTGGCCAGAAAACTTTTTTGGTGATGAGATGGGGGACTTATTCGCAATGACTGAAGCTCAAAGAGAACGTCAGAAGAGAGTAGAGTGTGAATGAACGCAGTTATTGTAGATACGAATGTAATTGTCATTGCAAATGATATTGACGATAAACGTGCAGATTGTAGAGATCGTTGTCAAGATAGACTTCAACAGATTATCTCTCGTCGTGAAAAAGTGGTTATTGACGACGATTGGCGAATTCTCAAGGAATATAAAAACAACACAAAACCTAACACACGAAAAGGGATAGGCGATGTATTTGTAAAAACCCTACTGCAAAATCTGAAGAACCCAAATTTCTGCACTACAGTGCCTATCACTCCATTAGCGGGAAATGGCACTGAATTCAAAGAATTTCCAACTGACAGTGCACTATATGGTTTTGATCCTGATGATAGGAAATTCATTGCAGTTGCACTTGCATATCAAGCACAATTTGGGCAAACAGCAACTATTTTATTAGCAATAGATAGTGGTTGGACGAATTATATTGCCGCACTTGCAGCGCACGGAGTTTCTGTTGATAGTATCTGTAAAGAAGATTCATCATGACCGTTATCAGATTCCTACAAGAGAAAATTCGCACAAATTACCGCCTCCTTATCCTACTCTCCCCTGTAATCCTCTGGCTAATCTGTTTCTTCATTCTCCCACTCATCTCAGTATTCATCTATAGTTTTCTGGAACGTGGTACTTATGGAGGAATTAAATGGAACTTCACACTGGAAAACTATCAACGTTTGTTCGACGGGTTATATCTCGGAATCCTCTGGCGGTCTGTATCAACAGCATTTGTCTGTACAGCAATTTGTCTACTTTTCGGTTATCCCTTCGCATATTATTTGGCATACTACAAACCGAAATTACGTAATGTGCTGTTGCTACTTGTAGTCGTCCCATTTTGGATAAACTTCCTAATACGCACCTACGCATGGATACTGATATTACGCACCGAAGGTATTCTGAACAGTCTTTTGGCATTACTCATTCCAGAATTTCAATCCCTTGAACTTCTAAACACACCTTTTGCAGTGCAGATTGGATTAGTATACGGGTATCTACCGTTCATGATACTTCCATTGTATGCTGCGTTAGAACAGATGGACATGTCTTTAATAGATGCAGCAAAAGATTTGGGAGCATCTCCGCGACATGCATTCTTGAATGTTACTCTTCCATTAAGTTTACCGGGGATTCTGGCAGGATCATTGTTGGTCTTTATTCCAACCGTCGGTGCCTTCTTAACACCAGATATACTTGGTGGTGGTAAAGTGAGTTTCATCGGAAATGTGATTGACAGGCAATTCAGAACTTTCCGAGATTTTCCATTCGGTTCAGCACTCTCGTTCATGCTTTTGGCAATAGTACTTACGGGAACAATAATTTATTTTAGGACTTTGCAGGACAGTGAATCTTCAGGAATATAATCATTTATTGGAGTTTATAGTGAACTTTAGAATTAACAGGACATTTTGAGTTGTAGGAGGGAACTCCGATTCCCGACTATCAGTGAGTTTTGTCGCGATTCAGAGATCGCTCCTACAGAAATGTGTCTCTTTAATTTCAATGTTTACTATAGTTTTACAGACTAATACACCTTACAATTTCGTCTGTGTATAATCATTACAATCAATGAAAAGATTATTAGAAACAAATATCATTTTGGTATTTCTTTTTCTCTATATTCCAATCATAGTTGTTGTTATATTCTCATTCAATAGTGGGAATCAGATAGCAGTTTGGGAAGGTTTCTCGCTTAGTTGGTATAAGAGATTATTTACAAATTCAGATGCATGGCGTGCTTGTAAGAATAGCCTGATAATTGCTTGTTTATCAACTATTATATCTACAATTATTGGTACTGCTGCATCACTTGCTATTCATAAATATCGATTCCGAATAAGGACTACTTTAACCCGAACCCTCTATCTTCCACTAATTATCCCAGACATCGTTTTAGCGATTGCTTTATTAACTTTTTATTCACAAATCAGATTTTCGCTAAAGTTAACATCAGTAATTATCGCTCATATAGTATTCTGTATAGCTTATGTTACCATTGTTGTCCAAGCAAGATTACAAGGATATGATGACACTATAGAAGAGGCAGCACTTGACCTTGGCGCAAATGAATGGCAAACTTTTTGGCGAGTTACTTTACCACTAATCGCACCCGGAATTATCGGTGGTGCACTTCTGGCATTTACTCTCTCAATAGACGATTTTGTCATCACATTCTTTACTGCTGGTGTTGGCTATACAACTTTATCCGTCTATATATATTCAAGTATAAAGTTTGGTATGACACCAGAGTTAAATGCTATATCAACAATTCTGTTAGTAAATTCAATCGGTTTGATCTTACTCTTTTTGTGGTTCCGTAATCGCAACACACAAACGAACTAACGATTCTGTTTCATTTATGGTATAATATATTCGTCATGAAAAATATCAACTTAAGGATTCTACTCCGTGTCTTAGGTGTATTATGTATATTATGTATGGCATCTGCATGCGACACTGAGAATCTACTGAATTTAGATTCTGAGATGCTTGAAATAGATTTAGAATCCGATTCACAAACACTCAATATCGGTGATACCACAACCATCAAAGCAGCAGTTGACTACACTGCGGATACGAATGTACTCGTATACGAATGGAACACGACTGGCGGCAGAATAGTTGGAGAAGGTAGATCAGTAGTATATATTGCCCCTGAAAATGCTGGTACATATACGATCACACTTGAAGTAACAGACGGAACAGTAACGGAACGTCAGGAAATACGCATCACCGTCAATATTGGTCACGCAATTATTATTACTCCGAACCGTTACTGGCAAGGTAACACCTTTACACAGACTCTAAAATATAGGTTGAATGTAGAGGAGGTATTTCTTGATAATATCCGTTTGCGATATGAGATCTTACAGGAAACTGCCCGAACAGGTGCGTTTTTGACTATCACTATTGACGACATAACAATTGTTCGGAACCGTGATATTGGTGACGTACAGCCTGACGGACCGTTACTAATTGCAGACGAAGTAGATGTTTCATCCATCTTGCAGTCTCCCGGAGTATATGAACTTACACTTTCGCTTGAGATAGTTAACGTAATGCAGGATGCATGGTTGCTACAAAAACTTACGATAATTGGTGTTGAAGGATCTTTGGCTGAAATTCGTTAAAACACTGGATATAGTTGTGGATGTCACGAATCAAACACACGTAGAAATCAACCTAAAGGCAATTCAAGCAAACGCAATAACGTTAAAGAAACATACAGGTAGTAAACTATTTGCAGTTGTGAAAGCAGATGCCTATGGACACGGTGTTATTCCTGTTGCTGAGGCATTGCAAACTATAGCAGATATGTTTGCTGTAGCAACGGTGAATGAAGGAATTGAACTACGTCAAGCAGGAATTCAAACCCCTATTCTAATTCTGTTCAGTCCTTTACCTGATTTCGCTATTGATATTGTTAATTATGAATTGACTACAACGGTTGACAATTGGACTTTAGCAGAACAACTAAACAGAATAACAATAGACAGAAATAAAAACACTCAATCAACTAATATAAAAAAGACAAAAATACACATCAATGTAAATACTGGAATGAACCGTTGTGGAGTCGGCTACACTGAAGCAGACAAGTTTATAAAAGAACTAAAATCTCTAACTTTGCTTGAGATTGAAGGTATATTTACACACTTTGCAACAGCCGATGAAGAGGATAAAAGTTTTGCATATTTACAATTAGACAGAATTTCTTTAGTATATAAGAAAACACGTGACATTCCATTTAAACATGTGGCAAACAGTGCAGCTTCTTTAGCAATACCTGAATCTCATCTTGACGCAGTACGTCCTGGTTTGAGCTTATACGGTATATATCCAGGAAACGATAAACCAATTACATTGGAACCTGCTCTCTCTTGGAAGGCACGGGTCGGATGGATAGATTTTATTGAACCTGGAGAAGGTGTTAGTTATGGACTTACATATAGGGCTACGAATAGAATACGGATTGCAGGTATACAAGTTGGCTATGGTGATGGGTATCCGCGGGCATTATCTGGAAAAGGCGAGGTGTTGATTGGAGGATTTCGTCGTCCTATTCTTGGTCGGGTATGTATGGATATGATGGTGTGCAAATTGGAGTTAACAGACAAGGTAACAGTAGGTGATGAGGTGGTATTGATTGGAAAACAGGAAAACGAAGAAATCGGAGTTGATGAAATCGCAGATCATGTAAATACAATCTCCTATGAGATATTAACGAATATCAGCAAACGTGTGAAACGAATATATACATAAAGAAAAAAAATATGATAATTGAAATAAATAACGTCTCAGTCTTTTTTGGTACTAATCCTGCCATAGATGATTTATCGGTAGAATTAGAAGGTGGCGGTGCAATCGGATTATTAGGACCGAATGGTGCGGGAAAAAGCACACTGATAAAGATGCTTCTCGGTTTCATAATGCCCAGTAATGGAGATGCTAAGGTTTTCGGATTGAATGTCCATTCTGAACAAGTTTCGATACGTCAACAGGTTGGATATATGCCTGAGGACGATTGTTTAATCCCACAAATGAATGCTGTTCAACTTGTTGCTTATGCTGGCGAACTTTGTGGTATGCCTGCTCGCGATGCTATGCAACGTGCACACGAAGTCCTATACTATGTCGGTATAGATGAGGAACGTTACCGTACCATTGAGGGATATTCTGTAGGCATGCGTCAACGTGTTAAGTTAGCACAAGCATTAGTCCATGATCCTAAGTTATTGCTACTTGACGAACCTACCAATGGTATGGACACAACAGGTAGAGAGGAAATGCTTATTCTGGTTCAGGACATCGCTGTTGATAAAGGGATAGATGTAGTCTTGTCATCACATCTCTTACCTGATGTGGAGTCAGCTTGTACACATGTGATGGGGTTATCTCACGGTAGTCTTGTTATTCAAGGTGAAATCGAAGAACTTAGAAAAAACATAGGTCAAGCATTTGATCTTAAAATAGTAGGTGATCGTGACTCTTATGTTACCGCATTAGCGCGGCACCCTTATGATACTGAGTTGCGACAAGATGGACACATACGGGTTACATCCAGAGAAGAAAAGAAAACAGAAGGTACATTCTTCTTTAAATTGGCACATGAAACAGGTGTCCAACTTCGCCAATTAAGAGAGGTAAAACACTCTCTTGAGGATGTATTTGCTGATGCAATGGATATACAGTAATACTATTAATCTATCTCTCATGATAAATGAAGACGGAATAGTCAGAAATTAAGAAACAATGACAATTCAAGACTTTCAGAAACAGATTGAGGATATATATTATGAACGCGATACTGAACGTGGAGTGCCATTAACATTTACTTGGTTCGTAGAGGAGGTAGGCGAATTAGCAAAAGAGATTCGTAAACAACCACAAGATATGGAAAGATTGCGTGAGGAATTTGCGGATGTATTTGCGTGGTTATCTACACTTGCAAGCTTGCTCGGAATTTCACTTGAAGATGCTGCAAGTATATATGCTGAAGGATGTCCAAAGTGTGAACAAACACCTTGTGACTGTTAATCATGTTTTTCTACAACTTACATTTAGTTCCCACTCAGAAACTTATCGAAGTTGCCACCAAACAGATTATTCACATCCCTTTCAATTTCTGTCTTCGTAAGAGTCCATCCAACATCTATCAAAGATTGATATTTTTCCAACAATACGTCGGCTATGATTTGTCGAGAATGCTTCCACTTGTAAATAAGTTGATCTAATATCCTTGCATCCGAATGTTGTGGAATGACGCTCAAACCCAACAATTCGATCCGCTCGCGTGTTATCTCTTCAATAATACTCGGATTGTTCATAAACCACCAACAACCAAAAATCATCAGATTCTTGAATTTGCGTCCGATAACACACAGTTCATGCTGATTTTCTCTGGAAAGTAGTGTGACAAGAAATTTATTGTCAGGATTTTCACGGAGCAGCGTTTCAAGGCTTGTCAAATCTGCTTTTCCAGTGCCATCACCCGCCATCCGAAGTTCTGGATTGACGGCACGTTTCACACCTATCATCAAAGCAAATGGAACGTTGAATTCACGCGACACAGGTAAAATACAATTGTCAAACAAACGACCAAGAACACCATCATCAGGATATTGAAAGTCAGGAGGAAGAGAAACAGCCATATATTTAGGGTTCATCCGTTGTATCCAAGATTCCAAAAAACGACGCACCTCTTTGAAACTTTTTTCCGATGAAAGTATAGGGTCTACGTCATAACCAAGATCCTTAAGTTGATCATAACCAGATTCTTGGTATGTATTTATTAAAACATCCATACGAAGGGCAGCTTCAAACCGTGTATCTCCAGTATCACCTGATTCCCAAACTGGTGCCTCAGCAGGATCAAATGGGTCATTCGTCATTACAACATTAGAGACATTTGAACGATCAAAAACAGTATCAATAAAGTCCTCAACAGATGTATCAGAAAAATATGCTCGATAGTCATTTAGGTTGCGTGAACTGACATCTAACCCTAATTCGTTCAATGTTGTTACAACACCACGACAAGATTCACTGATTGGAGAATTTTCTATGAATAGTGTTTTCCAAATCAAATTAGCTTGTTGTGACTTTGACATTGACCAAAACTGCTGATACGTTACATCTGATTTACGGAATACCTCTGCAATGAGATAATGATAAGTTAATAGTTCATCAATACCCCATAACAATAGTTCACCAAATGGTGGACTAAAGAGATGTGTATGAATATCGGTTATCTCTTGTGCATTCACAACATCAGAAATGGTAGATTTTAATTGATCGGTAGTTGTAATCGTAATGTCGCTACTTGTATTTTGTAGGTTCATATCAGGACTCCGAGTTAAGCTTATCGCGTATATAATTTACGATCTCTTCAGGAGGGTGTATTCCAAAACGGATATAGGTGCCACGGAAGTTTTCAAGACGCGTTGGTTTAGCAAACGGACTGAGAAGGACACCGTTTTTGTCAACATAATAACTGCGGAAATCAGACCACTGTCGTTCTACTTTGTAACAACAAGCAGTAACAACAAGGTTGTCTATTCCACAACAAAATTGAAACGGTAAAAAAAATTTATAAAGTGGTCCAATAAGAAGAATAGCAGATAAAAGTAGAAATAGGATTGACTTAAAACTGATAAATATGATTACAAGAATAGAAAACAAGAATAAAAGTAAAAGTGTGGTACGTTTCCAATTCTCTACTAAAGGGTGAACAGTCCACGAAATATCAGTTATATTCTTATTATCATCAGACACAGAATCAACTTCTTGATTAGTACTGTGTAGGTCCTTCACTTACTACTCTGTTCCTTTTGGATCATCAGTAGGTGTTTCTTCGTTTGTATCTTCACTTGGTTCTTGTGTTGTCTTAATTGTTCCTTTTGGATCATCATCAGACGTGTCAGTTTCTAATTTCTCTGCGGTGTCTTGACCAGTTGCTTCCTGTGCTTGCTCTGATTCGTCCTCTAATGGTGTTAGGTTAGATGAACCTGTCTCACCATAAAAACGCATCAAGAATAGTGAAATCACCATAAACCCAACTGCAACCCAAGTAGTAAGTTTACTCAGAAAAGTTGCTGCACCGTGTCCACCAAGAATTGATTGCATCTCTGCACCACCAAATGCACTTGATGACAAACCTTCACCTTTGCTGTCTTGTAAAAGAATGATCAATGTAAGGATAATACAAACTGGAACGAAGATAATAAGTGCTATTGTTACAAAAATTCCCATAATATATACCTCTTTTAATGCCTAATAGGCACGTCGTATAAACTAAACCGTGTTCTCCACGATTTGTGCAAAAGATTCTGCTTGAAGACTGGCTCCACCTACAAGTGCGCCGTCCACATCAGGTTGTGCCATAAGTTCTGCTGCATTTTCAGGCTTGACACTTCCACCATACTGTATTCTCACTTGGGATGCAACTCCGTCTGAGAAGGATTCACTTAGTAAATTACGTATAAAGTGATGTACTTCTTGTGCTTGTTCTGGGGTAGCAGTTTTTCCAGTGCCAATTGCCCATACGGGTTCATAAGCGATTACACATGATAACAACGCTTCTCCGGTTAATCCTGCTGTCCCTCCGGCAACGTGATCCTTAATTATATTTTCAGTCCGTCCAGCTTCCCGTTCTTCCAGTAGTTCACCAACACAAATAATCGGTTTCAAGTTGTGAGATAACGCAGATTTTACTTTTTGATTGACAGTATCATTCGTCTCACCAAAGTATTGCCGCCTCTCTGAATGTCCAATTATAACGTAATCACATCCTACGTCTATCAACAGCGGAGCGGATACTTCACCTGTATAGGCACCACTATCTTCCCAATAAACATCTTGTGCAGCAAGTAGAATATTGCTGTCGTTTATGGAATTACTAACTGCCTCAAGTGCAGTAAAAGGCGGTGCAACGACAATTTCAACACCTTCAGTTCCGACAACTAATTTCTTCAATTCACTTGTAAGGGCAACTGCCTCGGAAACTGTTTTGTTGAGTTTCCAATTCCCCGCAATGATAGGTGTTCGCATAGTCCTTCCCATTATATCACTCGTGATGCAAGTTCCACGAGACGATTCGAGTAACCCCACTCGTTGTCATACCATGAAAGGACTTTCACCAGACCGTTTTCAATAACTTTTGTAAACGGGGCATCAAGAACAGATGATAATTTGTTACCATTGAAATCTGAAGATACAAGATCAAGTTCAGAATATCCTAAAATACCATTTAATGAGTTTTCTGATGCATCTTTTAAAGCCGCGTTAACCTCCTCAGCAGAGGGTTTATCGTTGAGTTCAACGGTGAGATCAACAACAGAGACGTTCGGTGTGGGAACGCGGATAGCAAATCCATCCAATTTACCGTTCAGTTCAGGTAAAACCTTGCCAACAGCAACAGCAGCACCAGTCGTTGTTGGAATCATCGACAATGTTGCAGCCCGCGCACGACGCATGTCTTTATGTGGAAAATCGTGGACGCGTTGGTCACCTGTGTATGCATGTACAGTGGTCATCAAACCACTTTCAACTTCAAAAGTCTCATGTAGTACTTTTGCAACTGGTGCAAGACAATTCGTCGTACACGAAGCGTTGGAAATTACATGATGTTCTCTACTATCATACTTATCATCATTCACACCGATAACGATTGTTATGTCTTCATCTTTTGCTGGTGCGGATATAACAACTTTCTTTGCACCACCAGATGCAATGTGTTTTTCTGCATCTTCTCTATTTGTAAAAAATCCTGTAGATTCAATAACGACATCAACTCCAAGATCACTCCATGGTAGATTTGCTGGATCGCGTTCAGCAAAAACTTGTATTTCGTTTCCATTAACGACTAATCCGTTGTCTGTTGCAGCAATATCGTCTGTCAAAATACCATGAACTGAGTCATATTGAAGTAGATGCGCAAGTGTATCTGGATTCGTCAAATCGTTAATTGCAACAAAATCTATATCCAATGCCGTATTCAACAATGCTGCACGAAACGCATTCCTACCAATCCTACCAAAACCATTAATACCTACTTTAGTTGACATAAGATAATTAAGTTCCCCTAATATATTACCTGAATAAGGCTTTATGCACTGTTTAATCTATAAAATAATATAAAATATACACTATAAATACTTATGTAATTATACTTCAAAAAGCGAAAAATTGCAAGTGTGTTAGTCTTTGTAAATATTTTGGCATTAACTATTCGTTCTTTCTGATTGAAGTCCTTGTACAACCGGTTTCATTTGTCAGAATCACTGAATGTACAGGAAACGTAGAAGTCACAGAATTTCTATCCCACCTGAATGCTAATCAATTGAATATGATCTTTTATAACAATTGCTCTTTTCTGTGCGTTCTGTGTGTTCCGTGCCTTCTGAGATTCTGACAGAAAATACTAAACCAAAACTTTACATACTCCATCTGTGTCGTAGTCTTGAAAACTAATTCAAGACACTGTATAATACACATAAACTTTTGTTTAGGTACTTTTAAATGAGTGATGTACCAAAGTCACATCCGCGTTATCTTTCATTAACATTACGTGATAGAATAGTAGAAGGTGTTGAGAACGGTATAACATCTATCCACGGTCTCATCGCACACGGTCGTGGGGAAGCCTTTGACTACCTTATTAGTGAGCAAACCCAATCCTTTGCAACAGATGCTGTCTGTGCCGCTGCTGCGATGCTGCAGCTATCGAATCATCCAGTCATCTCCGTAAATGGCAATGTAGCTGCTTTGGTTCCAAAGGAACTTATTGAGTTAGGAAACATCTTAAATGCACCTTTAGAAGTCAACATCTTCCACACAGAATCTGGAAGAGAGGAGAAAATCAGGCAACATCTTTTGAACAATGGTGCAAACGAAGTACTTATGCCCTCCATTGATACTCAACTCCAATATATTGATTCCAATAGAAAGTATGTACATCCGGAGGGAATATACAAAGCGGATGTTGTTTTTGTACCCCTTGAAGACGGTGATCGATGTGAGGCACTTCGAAAGATGGGAAAAGAGGTAATTACGGTTGATCTAAACCCTATGTCACGAACTGCAAAGCAAGCGAGTATTACGATTGTTGATAATGTTGTGCGTGCATTACCGCTTTTATGTGAAACCTTACAGAAGTCACCGTCTGCTTCAGATTCACAACAAATAATGACTCAGTATTGCAACGAGGATATACTGCAGCAGGCACTACAGCATATCAGCAGAGGTACAGATGGCTAACGGAAAGCAGCACCGTGTTAAGCCACATATCCTGTTGATTGGATTAGTCCTTGTTGCTTTTAATAGCTACTGGTGTCTAATGGGAACGGAGGTATGGCACTCCACCCAATTGACAATCGCATCGTTGTTCTTCAATGCTGTTTTCACTTTACTTGTTTTCGTCCTTCTCAATCTCCTGTTTCAAAAATTTCTACCCCAATTAGCAATGTCCCAAGCCGATCTTCAGACCATCTATGTAATGGTGGTGATGGTCACAACGCTCAGTGGACATACAATGATGGGATATCTTATCCCTGTCTTAGCACATACCTTCCAGTTTGCATCTCCTGAAAATGAATGGTTATCTCTTTTTGGTAATAACATTCCAGACTGGATTGCTGTCAAAAACCCACGCATTCTTGATGGGTTCTATAACGGAGATTCCTCATTCTATAATCCTGCTATTTTTAATGCTTGGATTCCTCCCGTTCTTGCTTGGTCATGTTTTGTTATTGCGCTATGGTTAACCTTGTTAGCAGTTACAATATTTCTCCGTAAACAGTGGACAGAAAATGAAAGACTCAACTATCCTATTGTTCAATTACCGTTGGCATTGACAAGTAACCCAAAACGCTTCTTCAGTTCACCGTGGATGTGGCTTGGATTCGCTCTGGCAGCGAGTGCAGAACTATTAAATGGATTGAGTTTCCTTTTCCCCGAAATCCCTTCATTACCAATCAGGAATAAAAATCTTGGGCAATTTAGTGCGAAACCGTGGAGTGCGATGGGACCTATCAACATCTCCTTCTACCCTTTCAGTATTGGGTTGATGTTCTTTACACCATTAGATCTATCGTTCTCCTGTTGGTTTTTCTGGGTACTAACCCGTGTTCAACTTGTCGTAACTGATATGTTCGGAGCGAGAAATATCTACAACCTTGAACAACAAACTGGGGCATGGCTTGCATTTGGGTGCATACCATTATGGATGGGAAGACGTTATTACGGACGCATTATTCGAAAGGTATTTGGTATTCCACAACCACGTGGAGTATCCCCTCCTGACGATTCTGGTGAACCGATGCGATACCGTTCTGCAGCTATATTGTTTGCCGTTGGACTATTGTTCCTATTCTTCTTCTGTTTTCAAATGGGAATGGCATTATGGGCAATCGGACTGTTTTTCCTGCTTTACTTCCCGATGATTCTGGGTATAACAAGGATTCGCGCTGAAATTGGACCTCCATTACATCAGCTAATTCTTGTGGATCCCGGACGCACAATGGTATTAGGTTTAGGTACAAGACGACTCGGTTTAGGAAACTTAACAGGTCTCACTTTTCTATATCCCTTTGTACGATGTTTCCGTGCACATCCCACACCCAGTGAGTTAGAAGCATTCCGTTTAGCAGATCGGAGTAACATCGGATATCGACAGATACTGATTGGGATGATTCTGGCTATCGTCTTTGGTATTCTCATAACGTTTTGGGCATATCTGCATGTCTTATATGATATGGGTGCGGGAAGCAAGGCACGCGGATGGATCGTCTATATGGGATGGGAAACGTTTAATAGGTTGAATACATGGCTTGTGAGTCCAAGGGAAACAAGTGTACCAGAACTAAGTGTAATCGGTAGCAGTTTTTTATTTACTATATTCCTTATGATTATGAAGATACGATTTCTGTGGTGGCCCCTACATCCGGGTGGTTATGTATTGGTCAGTGGGACAGGAATGGGAAGGTTGTGGTTTCCAATCTTCCTTAGTTGGTTAGCAAAAGCGACTGTGTTAAAGATTGGTGGAGTCAAGTTATACCGACAAGCTGTGCCGTTCTTCTTAGGGTTAATCTTGGGAGATTATACACTTGGTTGTGTGTGGAGCCTGATTGGACTTGTCATGAAAATGCCTACATATATTGTATGGCATTAAAACCCACTTCAATAATTATAATTCAAACTAATTCACTCCTGCTCCCTATCAACCTTTAGCATCTAAAATTGAACTCACAGTAATATCCTTAAGTTTATCAACTTGAGATTCTTGAAGATCGGTAAAGACCTTGGTCAACTCCGGTGATGCATTCAACTCCTCTGTAAAATGTTTTGTCAGTTCATCATCAACTGAAACAATCAGAGAGTCCAGTGTTATTGTATCCAATGACCTAACAGGAATATATCCTTTTGTATCACCCTCTACTTCATACAATAGATTTGCTGTTTTGAAACATTCAAATATCTGTTGAACCAATGTTTCAGAAACCTTTGCAGTAGTAGCAACATCTGATGTTGAACATGCCCCTTTTCCTTTATTGAAATGTTCTGCTACTATAAGAAACAACGAAATAATACCTGGACTATTGATTAATTCGCTATGATCATTTAGAAATTTACCATACCTTTTTTTAGTAAATACTGAACGTTGTATTGCATTAGATACCTCAACTCCAAATAAAATTACAATCCACGTAGCATAGTTCCATATTGCAAATATAATCAACATTGCAAAGGCACCATAGATGGCAGTATAATTCTGCCAAACCGATTCAAAGTAATAAGCAAATACACTTCGTGCAATTTGGAAAAGGGTTCCAGAAACCAATGAACCAATCAATCCAGAAATCCAATTAACTGATGTGTTGGGAAACGCAATATACATGACGAAAAACAAAAAGTAGACAGAAATCCAAGGAAACAGGTTAGAAACCAGCACATTCCTAACTTGTGAAAAAATTAGCCAAACTACCAGAGGTCCAATTAACAACAGCATGTAAAATACTAAGTATTTTTGAAAAGCACGTATCAACGGAAGTCGTCGAGGACTTCCCCATATATGATTAAAATGGTCCTCAATAGATATGAATAGAAGAAGAGATATTACAAGAAACAATAAAAATCCACCAACTCCGAGACCTGTTAGATTTCTATTGGTAAATTCTGAGATGCCAGATACAATTTCGTCCGCTCGATAACTCGGGAGATAATTGTTAAGGGTAGCAATTATGGGAGAATTTTCGTTATTTACTACACCAAAGGTATTCAAAAGAAATAGGGCAACTGCAGATAAGGGGACAAGAGAAAGCAATGTAGTAAACGTTAGAGATGCTGCTTGTTGTAGACATTGATGTCTTTTGAATTGTTGAAATACATTCTTAATTATGACAAACATAGTAAATCTACTATATATTACTAAAATTGAATTCGTCCTATATTAGCCTGAGGTTATAAAATGATAACACATTTAGTTATTATATCCAAGATTAGTATAGAATTTATCCAATTAATGTTGTATATTCATCATATATTCTCTTACATATAATGCAAAATATGAACGATACAAACAGTTTGAAAGAGAACCTAAAATCACGCATTGCAAAATATGCAGACGAAAAGAGAAAAGTATGGTTTGAAAATTACATCAAACACGACACCAAATTCCGTGGTGTGGAAATTCCGACAGTCCGAACAGAATTGAAAGAGTGGTACAAACAGGAAAGCATTGATAAACTGCAACTTAATGAACAACTGGATTTAGTACTGTCGTTTTTTCAAGAAGAATATGCAGAAGATAAACTGGCAGGTATTCTATTCTTTCAACTTTATCTTTATAACAAATGTGATTATAAAGTCATACTTTCAAGATTTGAGACTATATTTGAAAAAGGATATATTTACGATTGGAGTATATGCGACTGGTTATGCACCCGTGTATTACGACAACTGATTAAGAACAATGGGAAAGAATGTGCAGAAGCAATTACAAAATGGAATACCGCAAAAAATGTCTGGCAAGCCAGATGCTCTCTCGTATCATTTACCACTCTAACAAAAGAAAACAGATATACACCTCTTGTATTAGAATCAAGCTCAATACTTATCAAGAGAGATGAACGTTTTGCAAAAACTGCTGTAGGATGGATAATGCGAGAGTTGTCAAAAGTAGACAAAGCTATTGTTGTAAATTTTATTGAAGAAAACCGACCTGACTTTACAAGAGAAAGTCATGAAAATGCCATAAAGTATTTTGATAAAGATGAAAAGAAAATAATGAGAGATTTATTCAAAAAATATCATAAGAAATAGTATTCCTATCTCTCTTCCTGTCCTTTGTATTGCAACTGATACAACCGATAGTAGATCCCACCTTTTTGTAGTAGATCGTTATGTGAACCTATCTCACGTATTTCTCCACGATGCATCACAATTATCTTATCTGCATTTTGGATCGTAGATAGACGATGTGCAATTACTACCGATGTCCTATCTTCCATCAACCGACTAAGTGCATCCTCAATCAGGATTTCCGTTTCTGTGTCAACACTTGATGTAGCCTCATCAAGTATAAGGATACTTGGATCCGATGCTAAGGCACGTGCAAAGGCAACTAACTGCTTCTGACCAACAGATAACCCGCTCCCTTCCTCTTTGATTTCTGTTTCATATTTGTCAGACATTTTTTGGATAAAACGATCTAAATGAACATCCTTTGATGCTTGCTCAACCTGTTTCGTTGAAATTGACGAATCACCCAAACTGATGTTACGTTCAATTGTATCGGAAAATAGAAATATATTTTGTTGGACTATGCTTATGGCACTACGTAGTTCCTCTAAGTTCATCTCTCGAATATCTACCCCGTCAATCAGTATCTGACCTTTGTTTATTTCATAAAAACGGCATAGCAGATTGATGATTGATGTCTTACCAGAACCGGTATGTCCAACAAGTGCCACCTTTTCACCCGGTTCCACTTTAAACGACACATCTCGTAAAACATAATCATCGTCATTGTAAGCAAACCATACGTTGCGAAATTCAATCTCACCCTTCAGAGTTTGTGTACCACTCTTTTCTACTGTTGATACAATGTCTGGTTCTGTATCAAGTAACTGGAAGATACGTTCAGATGAAGCCATCGCATTCTGGAAAATAGTATATTTCTCACTGAGTTCTCGGATGGGCCAAAAGAAAAGTTCAGCTAAACGTATAAAGGCAACCAATTCACCAAAAGACAACGTGGTTTGCACAATCTGTCCACCACCGTACCAGATTATTATCGCAGTGGCAAGTGATGCTGTTACCTCAATCAAGGGGTGGAAAATAGAAAAATAGAAAATACTATTTAAATTTGCAGCAAGGTATCGACGATTTCGTTCGTTAAAACGCAGATAACTACGTCTCTCTTGTGCGAACAACTTCATTGTCGTCATCCCTACTATATTCTCCTGCAAATATGCATTGATTCGTGCATACTGCTTGCGTTGTTCGCGAAATGCACGACGTGAATAAATTTGATAGATTAGTGTAGCTCCGAAAATAATAGGGATTACCGTGAAGGTTACAAGGGCAAGTTTCCAGTGGTAAAACAACATCGCAACCATTACTCCCAAGATACTCAGAACATTACCAAAGACTGTGATGACACCTGAAGTAAAGAGTTCATTAAGAACTTGTACATCACCCATTACACGTGTCATCAGTCTACCAACAGGATTTTTATCAAAATACTGTACATCCAACCTTTGTAAATGTGAGAATAAGGTATGGCGAAGATCGCGCATGACATGTTGACCGATCAATAGCATGCGATATTCTTCAAAGTAGGAAAAAAAGAAATGACCCATCAATGCAATGACCAGAAAGGCTGCTATCAAACCCAATCCTTCCAATTCACCCGGAAAAATATAATTATCAATACCAATTTGCATAAGAAAAGGTCCAGCCAATCGTGTAAGTGTTGTGCCTACCATTAGAAAAGCAATTACAAACAATTGTAAGGTGTAAGGCTTAAGATATGCAATCAGCCGCTTCATCAATTCACGGTCATACACCTTACCGATGTTATCCTCTTCATCACTATATTCATATAGGCTGCTACCCATTCCAAACATCTGTGATTTCCTCTTTATAGTTCCTTTAGTTCATCCTGCAGGAGTTGTGTTTCATATATACCAGCGTAAATGCCATCTTCATTAAGAAGTTGATCATGTGTGCCTGATTCTACAATGCTACCGTCATTCAATACGATTATGTGATCAGCAGCCTTGACAGTTGAAATTCTGTGCGAAATAAGTATCGTTGTTCTATCTTTCATTATTTCTGAAAGTCTGGTTAGAATAGTGTCCTCAGTCTGTGTATCTACATTCGCGAATGCATCATCAAGGATGAGTATTTTTGGTTTAATTAAGATCGCTCGAGCAAGTGCACTACGTTGACGTTGCCCTCCCGAAATTGTCATCCCGCGTTCACCCAGAAGGGTCTGCATTCCATCAGGAAATTCCTCTATTTGTGAAAGCAGATCAGCAGTATGTGCAGCCTCTCTAATCTTATCGTCATATGGTGTTTCTACACCATAAGCAATGTTATTCCGCAAATAATCGGAGAAGAGAAATGGTTCCTGCTGAACAAAACCAATATTTGAACGCAATACGTTTAACGGTATATCCTGTACATCAATACCATCAATAAAGATAGTACCACGGTCTGCTTGACGGATGCGCGGAATAAGATCAACAAGTGTAGATTTCCCTGACCCTGTACCACCAACAACCGCAAGGGTTGTGCCTTTCTTGACCTTAAGGTTGATATTATTTAATACTTGTTGTCCATCCGTATAAGCAAAATTTAGATTTCTAAATTCTATTTCACCGTCTATATTCTTTTTATTCCATTTGACACTATCGGAATCATATATTTCTGGTTCTTCATTTAAGATTGTATTGAATCTTTTCATTGATGCAGCACCACGTTCAAAGGTATTTACAATGAATCCAAGGGTAATCATTGGACGTACAAGCATCATCAGATACGCGCTGAATGCCACAAATTCTCCAAATGTTATCTTCCCATCAATTACATGAAGTCCACCCATCCAAAGCAGCACGACACCACCAATACCCGGAAGGAAACGGAAGAGTGGAAAGAAGAATGACATCAACCTGATCTGTCTGTGATTGCGATGGACAAATTCTTGATTTAACTCATTGAAATGATCAATTTCATCCGCTTCCAGTGTGTATGCTTTCACAACACGCACACCAGATAAATTCTCCTGAACTTTTGTATTCAGCACTGAAAAAGCTTCTTGTATACGTTCATAGCATGCATGAAGTTGTTTGCCAAGGAAGCGAATTATCAATGCAAGAATCGGGAATGGTAACAAAGCAACAAGGGTCAAACTCGTATCAATATAGAGCATTATGACAAATGCTAAACCAAAGAACACAATGGCATCAGCAGTATACATTATGGCACTGCTGAGAACCATCCTTATAGCGTTTAGATCGCTCGTAGCACGGGTCATCAAATCGCCTGTTCTAACATTATCGTAATACGAAGCGGAGAGTTTCTGTAGATGTAGAAAAAAGTCTGCACGAAGATGAAATTCAATATGACGTGCAACACCTTGGATGATACGTCTCTGTGCAAAACGCAGTATACCACCTATGAGTGCAACACCAAATAAAAGCAATGCAAAAAACAGTATTCTATCCTGTGCTACCGTCAGATTGGGATCATTGTGAGCTTGTGCTAACTCATCAAAGAATGTCTGGAGAATCTTTGGACTGATGAGCAGCAAACCATTTGTCAGAAGCACAAATATGAAACTGATCAAAATGGAGTATTGATATCGTTTAACGTATTTCTTGAGACCAAGTAGACTGCGAATGGTCAAGATCCTTTCTGTCCCAGAGAGTCAGGACAGCATATAATGTTCAAATAGGTATTTAATTTATGACGTTAAATTGCGATGTGTGTTTATAGTGAATTCATATTGTAGGTCGGAACGAGGAAAACGTCCTACAACAAAATTCTACATTTATCTGTAACTTATGTTAGGTTGGGTTTCACATACAACAATAAGCACCAATTTTCTATATTATATTCCTTGTCTGAACCACGATTTTCAAGATTGTTCTTATTCGAAGGTTTATTCATAATGTTGAGCAACCACATTTAATGGAACCATCAGATATATCTATATGAATCGATATAGTTTTATTATAGAGTTCTCTTATCCTGATAATCCTATAATCCCGGGGAATGCCAAAAGACATTCATACCCGGGGAACGCCTACAGGCGTTCATACCGTTGATTTCTTGATTTGGTAAATCCTGGTTCAGACTATAATTGATAACTATAACACTAACATTGACTTATATAAATAATTTGACCATAACTGTAATTTCTGATAACCTAATACAGAATTCAAATTTCACGATGATTTTACAACAGACGAATATCGCGTTCTATCAATACAAATAGTGACATTGGAACAAAAGATGCCAACAAATTCGGAACTGATTGAAAAATGGTGTGACGCACCTGCACCGCTTCTCAGTATACTCCACGAATTCCATGACAGAGACGGTTTTATCTCTGAAGAAGCATTACGTGATATTGCAATCGGCTTTCGAATTCCACTTGCAGAACTTTATGGAACTTTAACCTTTTATCACCATTTCGCACAAGAAGAACCAGGACAGAATGCCCCACGCGTTTGTACCGGTCCTGTTTGTAGGTTACAAGGCGGGATAGAGATACTTCAAGAACTAAAAAAAGAAGATGCAATACCAATGCCCTGTGCTGGAAGATGTGATGATTGCGTTCCTGTCCTAAAAGGTCATCAGGTTCTCACAGGTAAAAAGGCAGACACTCTCCAAGCACATCCCACCCCTTTACCACCGACATACCCAGGTAACGGGGAGGAATGTATCTTCGCAGAGATTCGTGAACCGCACCAGAATACAATAGAGGGGTACCAACGAAATGGTGGATATGATGCTCTAAAAAAAGCAGTCACTACACAAACCCCTACCGAAGTTATTGATACACTAAAAGAGAGTCTACTTGCCGGTAGAGGTGGCGCAGGATTTCCCACAGGTATGAAATGGGAATCAGTTCTGAATGCATCAGGTGATCCAAAAACAATTGTATGCAATGCAGATGAAGGTGAACCCGGATGTTTTAAGGATAGAGTCATTCTCGATTATTCACCGCACGCAGTAATTGAAGGAATGATACTCGCAGCTTTTGCAACAGGAGCAACACAAGGATTCATCTATCTCCGATATGAGTATCCTGAAACGTTGAAGACACTTGAGCAAGCATTATCGGAAGCAGAAAAATCGGGATATCTGGGCAATAATATCCTTGGAGAGCAATTTAACTTTCAAATCTATATTAGACGTGGGGCAGGGGCTTATGTCTGTGGAGAGGAAGGTTCACTGCTGAACAGTTTGGAAGGAAAACACCCATTCCCAAGAAACAGACCGCCTTACCCTGTTACACACGGTTTTGAAAACCTACCTACTGTTGTCAACAATGTAGAGACACTTGCTGCCGCAACAAAGATAATGCGACACGGAGCTAAGTGGTATAAAAACCTAAGTTATGATAAAGACCTATCTGGAACAAAAATCATAAGTCTATCAGGAGATATACAAAAATCGGGGAATTACGAAGTTCCGTTTGGATTATCGTTAAAAACACTGCTTTACGAATGGGCAGGTGGACCTTATAAAGGACGTAGAATTCAAGCGATAACATCCGCAGGATTATCAGGTGGATTTATCGGTGAAAACGAATTAGACATAACTATTGATGAACCGAGTTTTCAAAAAGTTGGGGCAATGCTCGGTGCAGGTGGAATAATGGTTTTTGACGATACACGAAATATGCTTGATGCAGCACACAACGCAATGGAATTTTTCGCTGAAGAATCTTGTGGAAAATGTTTCCCTTGCCGCCTAGGCACACATAGACTCACGGAATTATTGTCTGAACCACTTAATACAAAATCTAAGGAACTGATTACTGAAATCGGGTCGGTGATGAAGGCAACAAGTGCTTGTGGACTCGGAACTGCTGCACCGAACATTACTGACAGTTTGATGCGGATAAGTTCGTAATGGTGATATAATATCAACTGATAAAAAGGCTTCAACTATGGAACAATTACTGGTTTAATCCGATGTGGACACGAGGATTTGTCTCTTTATGTTTGGTCGTGTTTGTCATTGGATTAATAACCGGACCTGTCCATCTATTTTTACCAGTATATGCAGAGGCAATTTTAGGTGAAAGTCCTCTATTTACAGCACTATTACGGGCAATACCAATCGGTCTCGGAGGAGTCACCGCACTTATTGGTGGAAAGTTAAGCGATAGATTTGGAAGGAAACCCACTTTACTGATCGGTATGACCGGTGCAGTAATAATTGGATGTCTATTTACGACACAAATACCATTTCTTATATTGGGTTTTCTATGTTATGAAGGCATAGCATCAGGTTTCAAAACTGCAGGAGGACAATCTTATCTCATCAGTTCTGTTTCAGAAGACAGATTAGGGTTTGCAACAGGACTATACTTCATAAGTAGTACTGTAGGCAGTGCCATCGGAAATGCAATCGCTGGAGAAATAATTCATCGAATCAGCTACAAAATATTTGGAACTGCGGCAGTTATACTGTCTGGGATAGTTTTTGTTTGTGCTTGTTTTTTTCTGCCTCGACTCAGGCAACACATTGATAATAACCGTATTAAGAAGGATGGACTTTGGAGATCAACGCTTAATGCAGGAAACTACATAAACCTATGCTGGCGTCCAAACATACAATTACTCATTGGATTAAGAGTTTTTCCTACATATTATTGGGGTTCTGTAAACCTGCTTATGCCGATCCTAATTTATCGTATAGCTGGAGATAAGGTCACTGGGTACTATGGTGCAACCAGTCTATTATTCGCATTTGCATGTCAATTTGTTACAGGCAAAATATGTGATGCAATAGGGCACAGAACTCCTGCATTAGTCGCAAATGTATTTGTGACGATTCTCGCTTTTGGTCTGGTATTTTTTCACGATTCGTTAGTCGGTTTGGAAATATTCGGTATTCTGGGTGCAGGTGCTGCATGGTCACTCTCTACTACAATACCACGGTTTATCAATGAATTTACAGAACCACATGAAAAAGGGCACGGAGTTGGCCTAACACATTTAGCATGGAGTACTGGATTTCTACTCGGTTATGTCGTAAGCGGAATTCTTATTACTATTTCTATTCAATTACCATTTATTATCGCAGGATTATTCCTGATTGGTTCAACATGTATCGCCTATAAACTTTGGCATACAAAACTAAAACTTAGGAAGGAACATCTATGATTATTGCTGAACTTGATTTAGAAAATGCTGAACACCTTGAATTAACAAATGCGCAATGGCGTTTCGCTGCAGGTCTCGTTCCCGGAGAACCAAACGGTGGATTAGTTGACCAGATGCCCGAATCACCAGCACGACTCGCAGATTATGACGATTCTGAATGGGATATATGTGAAAATATCCAAGAAGTCGTCTTAACAGGTCTTTGCTTTGGTTGGTATCGGATTACTGTTACTATTCCTGAAGAAGTTGATGGTAAGTCAATTGCTGGTTCAACGGTTTGGTTCCACACCTGTATAGATGACTACGGTGAAGTTTGGGTCAACGGAGAAATCGACTTGGCTTTTGGTGAGTCTGGACGTGGTGCTGCTTCTGGTTTCAATACACCGCAACGTGTCGTTGTTACGGATAACGCTGAACCGGGAGCGAAGCATGTTATTGCGTGTTTAGCTATCAATGGTCCACTTGCAAGACCAGGTGGTGGTATATTCCTACGTTTTGCTAAACTTGAATTTGAAAATGAATAACCCATATCATCTTCATTGGGACGGCTTCATGTCGTCCCAAAACATATATTAGAATTGTCTACCAATATTACAAACATTATTCATCCACAGAATAAACCAAAAGCAGTTGTTCTACTGAGTGGCGGCTTAGATTCGACCACCATCTTAGCAATCGCACATAACGAAGGTTATGATTGTTATGTTATGAGTTTTCGCTACGGACAACGTAACAAAGCAGAACTACAATGTGCGGCAAATCTTGCAAAATCACTTAACGTAAAACAACACTCCATAATTAATATTGACCTACGCCTTTTCGGGGCATCGGCACTGACTGCTGAAATTGAAATTCCTAAAGACAATCCAGATTCTCATTCAGATAGTGGTATTCCAATCACGTATGTACCTGCACGAAACACTATTTTCCTTTCTTACGCATTGGCATGGGCAGAGGTGCTTACAGCAGATGCAATTTTCATCGGTGTGAATGCAATTGACTACAGTGGATATCCTGATTGTCGTCCAGAATATATACAAGCATATCAAGACATGGCAAACCTTGCAACACAAGCTGGTGTTGAAGGTAAGACAAAATTAGTCATTCGTACACCTTTACTCAACTTAACAAAAGCTGAAATAATCAAAATTGGTGTGGAATTGGGGGTTGACTATAGTCTTACACTGAGTTGCTATGATCCAGATACGGACGGAAGAGCGTGTGGTAGATGTGATAGTTGTCAGCTGCGCAAAAAAGGATTTGAGGATGCCGGTATCACCGATCCGACTCGATATATTGAAGGATAATTTTTAGAAATTATGATTAAAGCTGTCTTTTTTGATTTTTATTATACGTTGGGAGTTTGGGGACTACCACTTGAGGATAGTCTGCAAAAAATCGCGGATAGGTATCACTTTGAAATAGATTGGGAACGGTATGCAGTTGCAGTTCAGAATCTATTTGCAGATGCTTCTGATACAGACCCTTCCACACACTCAATACTTAAAACGATGGATACTATAGTAAAGAGTTATTGCGATTTTATCCGTCAACTCGGTGTAAAAGAGCATGCAGATCAGATGGCATGGGAATTATTGCAAGCTGGACATTCACTCTTTGCAGCAAACGTCGCTTCATTATATAGCGATACTGTTCCAACACTCCAACGATTGCATCAGGAAGGTTTCAAGTTAGCAATCGTTTCAAACTGGGATACCCCATTAGACCCACTTACGGAGCGGTTAGGTATTGCTAAGTATTTTGATGTAATCACTGCATCACATGATACGCGTGTACGATCCGCAAAACCAGACTCACATATTTTCAACTACACACTCAACGCAGTCGGTGTTTCAGCAGAAGAAACCGTGCATGTTGGCGATACTTTTGAAGCAGATATAATCGGAGCACAACGTGTAGGTATACGTCCCATACTTATTGATAGGGAAGGTTCACAACAAGGGAGATGGAAAGAGACGATACGGAGTCTCAATGAATTACCGAATTTACTTCATGGACACCCGTAGTTACGATTGATAATGTTTTACTATTTTCTAAACTAACGTGAAATATACTAATACCATTTCTAATAAATAAAGTGCCATTTGCTGAGGACTACTTGTAGGAGCGACCTCCCGGTCGCGATTTCTTATCCTGCAAATCCTGGTTCAGTCTTCGTAGGTCGGAGCGAGCAACGCGACCTCCGACATCTTTCTTCTGTAGGAGCAACCCGCCGAATACCACACGGGGAATGCCTAAATGGCATTCATACCGTTGATTTGGCGTATTCGGCGTTGATTTGGGGGACTGCCTAAATGGCATTCATACCGTTGATTTACCGGTCGCGACCAGGAGGTCGCTCCTACAAGTAGTCCTCAGCAAATGACGCTTTATTTATTAGAAATGGTATTACCTTCACTTAATCACTAAACTTGGATCCCAAAGCCCATAACCCTTGTCCAGGTTCACTAATATAGAATACACCATCATCATTGAATCCATCAACAAGAGTATCAATATTATATTCATCAAGGACATCGTCTAATGGTCTCCACTGGTAACCTACAGATTCTATCTCCGTTTGTGAGAGGTGTTCAGTAGCATAGGTAACTTTGAACCTTCCTTCAGTACTACCATGAATAAGATGTGCAGCAGCAGACAGGTTATTTTGTAGTTCTTCATTATTTTCCACTGCTTTGAGCGTTGAGGCAGTACCGCAATAACCGTATTTTCGGATGAGTCTATCAATCTCAGCATCCTCACCAAATTCACGCAATCCAGGTGCAATAATAATTAACTCTCCATCATCCGACATTGCCATGCGAGTCCTATAGATCGCTTTATTACCAAGCCACGTACTTTTAAACTCCCTTGGATCTAAGTACACGACAACCTTATCCAAAGGTTCATCTAAGAACGTCATATTCACATTTCTGCTTAATTCCGCAGCAGTCTCAAAAGTGCGTGCATCATCACCAATATAAAGTCCACGCATCACACGTTCACCCGCCAGATCCGCATCCATCACACTCATCACATAAACAATACCGAGTTGTTTCAAATAGTGTGTATGAGCATAATTCAACACACGCCTGACCGAAGTATCTGTCCTTCCCATCAAACGTTCCATACCGTCCACAGCACCGAGGAAATGGGACTTGTTAATCATCTCAACGCCACCAGTTCCTATCAGAACATTCTTGAATCCGTTAGCAATTCCAATAACCTCGTGAGGAATCACTTGTCCTACCGATAAAATGAGTTCATAATCACCTTCTACAAGCCTTCGGTTGACTGCAACAGGTATACTATAATCCAATTTGCCATCAGATACTTCTTCAACAAATTCAGATGGCACTTCACCGAAATGGTATAGTCCTGTCCTCCATTGATGTTCATGGTAAGTAGCTTTCGGTAAATCACCGAACATATCTGTAATTTGTGCTTCAGTCATCTGAGCGTGTGTGCCGATAGCAGGTAAAACATCAAACGTGGTACCATTTGAGGCATCCCAAAGTTGATACAATATACGCGTCAGTTCTCCAGCATTTGAGTGCAGTCGTGTTATATCTGGCGGAATAACCAAAATCTTTTTAGGAATACCACCTAACTTAAGCAGTGCTTCATGTAACAATGCACGCTTTTCATCAGGTGTAATAATTATATCTTTCCCGCCTTTTGCGATGTATGTTGACATAATGTTGGTCTCAGTTTCTAAATGTAATTGAAAGGACGATGATGCAAAATTCATCGTCCTCAACTAATTAAAAGTTAAAATGAAGATTTTATCGACCCCCATGTAGTGCTTAACTTATTCTGTGGTTTGACCGGTAATACCAGATCATCAACCGTATTACCAATAAAAAGATTGTCTATGAAAACAAGACCGTAGTTTCCAAACTTTCCGGTTTTGTAGTCAGCATCTTTTGCTTCAGTTGCCACATCCACATTATGAAAAAGAGTGTCGTCATCTCGTTCCTTTAACTTAAATGTGAATGAATCTCCATCTAATATCAGTTGTGCCCGATACCATACCTGTGGTTTGTTCTCTACCGAACCATCACCAATAAGGGGCCAACCATTTTTCCGTTTGTAGAAGCGGTAAATTACTCCACCTTGGCGACGATCGCTAAGATAAAACTGTTCACCATCTTTAAAGCGAAAAACAACACCCATATAGAAGTCATCGGGGAACATCATATCCCATTCTGCGACATAATCGTCCCAATCGTCATCTCCACATACATAAATTGAACCACCAGGACCGTCATGTCTTGATGCATTAGATGCTTTGTTGGATGTTCTTAGCACTTTATTCCCTGCATCTTTCGGGTCAGCAACGACTATTGCCTTTGTATTGCCAGCAAAACCAATCTCCCAGTTTTTGGGTTCTTGGTCAATTGTATCTTTCTCAAAATCATCGTGAAATAACAATTCCGCAGATACATTCATTGAAACTATAAGAAACAATACCTGCACTGCAAACATAATACCTACATATTGTAAACGCATTTTTCCTCCTACAGTTTTGGTCAGATTTCACTTGAAAATTTACTATATCTATTATATCATATAAACAGAGAAAAAAGACTAATAATATGAGGAATACATGCGCATTTTGCATACAGCCGATTGGCATATCGGACAGCGACTACATGAACGACAACGACTTGATGAACACAAAGAATTCCTAAATTGGCTTCTTGATACAATCCAAGAACATAAGGTTGAATTACTACTTGTCTCAGGTGATATTTTTGACACCTCTCTCCCATCCGCAGAAGCAACCAAACTATATTACGAATTCCTATTCCGTTTATATGATGAGACCGAAGCATATACAGTGATTATTGCAGGTAACCATGATTCTTCTCGACACTTGGAAGCACCCAAAGAATTTCTTAAAATGGGTCGGATATATGTTGTAGGTCAAGCTACCAAACCAAAAGATTGTGTAATACAGATTCCTCCAGAAAAACCACAGGTATCAGTTGCTGCTGTTCCGTATCTTTCTGAAAATGAACTTAAACCTGTCTCCTTTGAGTCTGAAATGGAGAAAAACGAACGATACCGCGAGAGACTCAAAGCATTTTATACAGATTGTGTATCTCACATGCCTGACAAACTCCCAAAAATTTTAATGGGACATCTATATGTCAATGGTGGCAAGGTTGGTGATTCTGAACGTAACATACAGATTGGGGGTGCAACCGCTATTCATACAAACGATTTTCCTGAAGATGTAGATTATATTGCACTCGGACATCTACACAGACCACAAAATATCAAAGGACAGGATTATCCGATTTTATATGCCGGTTCGCCAATACCATTGAGATTCAATGAGTCAAACTATCGTAAAAATGTTTTTTTAATCGAACTATCTGATGGAAAATTAGACCGATGTGATAAAGTCAAAATCCCAATATTCAAAGAGTTATGCTCTATTGAAGGTAATGAAAACGAAATTCTTTCACAAGCAATGACAGAGGATTGGGATAGTAAATATATACAAGTGAAGTTGAAGTTAGACTCAATACGTACTGGTATCAGTGACGAAATAAGGGCAGCATTCAGTGATCGTGGCGGAGATGTCCTAACAGTTGAAGTTGAGTTACCACAAGATGAGAGTAGACCTATTATACAATTAGAAGATATGAAACGTCCTGAACAAATTTTTAAACAGTTCCACCAAACAAAATTCGGATCTCCTCCAGATGAATCTTTAACACAAACCTTTAGCGAATTAATTCAGATTGTTGAGGGAACTCAATGAAATTATGTAAACTTAAAATAAAAAACTTAAATAGTTTTCGCGGTGAGGTAGTAATAGATTTTGAAGAATCTCCATTGAATGATGCATCACTTGTTGCTATTACTGGTCCCACAGGTTCCGGTAAAACAACAATTTTAGATGCAATATGTGTCGCACTATACGGAAAAACACCGCGCCTCACAGGTTCAAGCACACGGAATCCTAAAAACCTTATAAGTCATGGGGAAAAAGAATGTTCTGCTGAAGTGCACTTTCTTGCAAATGAAACGCGTTATATAGCGGTTTGGGAAGGTAAGAAAAAAGGATCTCCTAAAGGTAGTCTGAAAATTGTTGATTCCAATGAACTCATCACTGAGAAATTGTCCAATAAAGGTAAAGCAATGGGCGACAGTGAAAGTACGGTAAGCGATGAAATTACATCTATTTTAGGTCTCGATTTCGAGGCATTCACACGTTCTGTCATGTTAGCACAGGGAGAATTCGCAGCATTCCTGAAGTCACTTCCTGAAGATAGACGTGAAATACTGGAAGCAACAGCAGGTATACACATATACGATAAACTAAAGGAGGCACTAAACGCAAAAGTAAATCAAGTCTCAGATGAATATAATGAAATAGAATATAAACTAAATCAAATACCAGATGCAACAACTGAAATACTTGAAGAAGAAATTGCTGAACTTACCAGATTAAAATCTGAAGCAGAAAAGTTAGGAGGAAGAAATCAACAAATACTGAAGGAAAAAGAAACCGAAACTGAACGCACAGATGAATATAACAAATTGCAATCATCCCAAGAACAGCAAAAAGAACTCGAAAATCAACAACACATCATTGATAATATAAAAGCAGAACTCAAGCTTGCAGAATATGCAAACCAACTGCGTCCAGAAAAACAAGCTTACGATTCAGCAAAATCCGAACATGAACAAAAGTCTGTAGAACTACAAAATGCAAAAACAGAACATGATGAAGCACAAAAGCAAATTGAAACTAACAAAACTGATTTTGAAAATAAGGACAATAAATACAATACAGAATTATCAAATTACAACAGAAAAACTAAAACTTACAACTCAGCAATAATTGACATAAATCAAGCAAACACCAACTTTGATCAAGCGAATCAACGAATCACTAAACAAAAAGAGATAAATGACCAACTTGAAACATCACAATTTGAGTTATCTCATAAAGAAACTCTGCAGTATGAACTGCAAACGCAGATTGAGGAAGCAAATTCATTCATAACAGATAACCCATTACCTTCAGACCGAAACCATCGACTCACTCGTGTTAGCAATCAATTAACTGAACTACGTGCACATCGCAAAAATCTAAAAGCGAAAAATGATAGTCAAACCGAACAAATGTCAAACATTGACGAACTGGATGTATCCATTAAAGAACTTACCAACAATAAAGATAAACTACTAACTGAAAAAGTTAACGCTAAAAATACTTACAATACTACTCAACAGACATTAGAGATACTACAAGACACAGGTTCTATTCAGTATTGGCAAGAACAAAGAAGCATTGCAATAAATGCACTTCAAATCGCACAGGAATACGAAATTAAAAATCAACAAATCCATGATATAACACACGACGTGACCAAACTTCAAAAACAAATTTCAACCTTTGATGAATCACTTGATGAAATTGAATCTAATCTTAAAGTTCAAATCGAACTCTGCAAACGCATAGATGCCAAAGTAAAAGAACTTGAAGAAGAAAGGAAAAATGCTCTATTAGCAAACCCTATCAACTTACTCCGGCAACAACTTGAGAATGGCAAACCGTGTAAAGTATGTGGTGCAACTGATCATCCCTTTTCAAACAATGTTGAAATTGATTGTGAAGATCATCAAAACATTATCAATCAAAAACTTCTTGAGGTACAAACCGAAGCAGAAAATGCTCAAGACAAGAAAACTAATCTTGAAAATGAACGGATACGTATCACACAAAATATAAGAAATTATACCGAACAATGTAATGAACACTCAGATGATATAAAGAATCTGAATACTGAAATTCACGATCTACAAGAACAGTGGAAAAAACTATATCAATCAGAGAACATTTCACAGGAATGGGTAGAAAAAAGAATGAAGGATGCAGATATTACTATAGAGAGTTTTACTGATGCAAACAATGCTATTGCAGACACCAAAAATGATTTACAAATCATTTCTCAGAAACTTGATACCTGTGAACGCGATCTCAACAAAGAAAACGGTCAATTAATAAAGGCAAAACAGAACTTAGAGGTAATAACTATTGATATTGAAGACTTAAAATCAGACATTTCTGGAACTAAAAAAAGATTTTGGGAATTAATACCAGTTACCTTTCATAATATTACAGCAGATGAAGCAGTGAAACAATTCAGAGATAGTATAGATAAAATAGAAACCTGTGAGGACAATCTCAGCACATATAATACAAAGTTTGAGGTGAATTCTACCGAAATTCAGAACATACAAGACGATATTGATCGGTTGGAAGGACAAAAGAATCAACTGCAAAAGGAAATTGAATATTATCAAAATGAAGGTGGAAAATATCTCAATACAGTACGGGTACAGACAGACGGATTAGAAAGTGAAGATGAAATTAGGAATGCACTCAATAGTATGGAAACTGAACTTCAGCAACAGAAAAACAAACGGGATAAAGCTGAAACTCTATTACAAAAGAGTCGTGATATTCTCACTCAAAAACAGACTTCTTATAGAATATCTGAACAACAATTACATTCTACATTAGAAAACCTAAAGAATACTAAGAATGCATATTTTGTAAAACTCAATGAGTTAGGATTCAAATCACCAGAAGACCATGACAAAGCGTTTAGAGATGAAGACAAAATTCAAGAGATTGAAATGCAGATCACTCACTACAACCAAGAATCTCAACAACTTCAAGTAGAAATTAAAGCCTTAAGAAGTAAATTTGATGACTCCCCTTATGTTCCAGATTTACTTCCAGAAATAATAAATATCGCAGAAGAAATAGCCGAAGAAATTCAAAAAAAACAACAACAAATTGGCGCACAACAACAGATTATCGATGAACTAAAAGAAAATCTGAAAAAACGTGAAGAAATTAATGATGAACTTCAATCTGCAAAAAATGAAATGGAACGATGGCAAAGGTTACAAGAAACAATTCATCAAAACAAACTTCGCGATTTTGCACTGGACATAACTTTCCAACAAGTCAGTCGTATAGCAAATGAACACTTGAAATATCTTACCTCAGAACGGTATCAACTCAAAGTTGAAACAATCGGAAAACTCAGTGTCATAGATAGATGGAATGCAAATGAAGAACGACCCGTTGAAACACTGTCCGGCGGTGAATCGTTCCTAACAAGTATGGCACTTGCCCTGGCTCTCTCTGAACTCAGTCAAGGACGGGCACAACTCAACTCTCTCTTCCTTGATGAAGGATTCGGAACACTGGATACAGAAACACTTGAAATCGCTATCGCTGCATTGGAAGGACTTCGCATGCAAGGAAGAAGTATCTTCATCATAAGTCATATACAAGAATTAACAAAACGTTTACCTGTCAAAATCAACGTCAGGAAACGAGGAAATGGAAGCTCAACAATTGACATTAAATGACATTAAATCCTAACTTTAACAATATTGGAGACATCACATGATATTTGGTTTCATGTCTTCTGTCTGTCCACCATTGTCGTTGACAGAATTGATTGACAAAGCAAAACATTACAATTATGAACACTTAGAACTCCGTGTAGAATGGGATCATGGACACGGTGTAGAATTGGATTCTTCACAGCAAGAACTCAACGAGGCAAAACAACAATTTGCTGATAGCGGAATAACACTTTCCTGTATAGCAACAGGTGTGAGATTCATTAGTCCCGATGCTGAAAAACGCACAGAACAGGTTGATCTGCTAAAGCGATATATTGACCTATCAGAAAAGATGGGAGCAGAGAATATTCGTATTTTCGGGGATCCTGTACCGAAAACACCTAATGAAGTGGATCAAACGCTTGATTGGGAAGCAGAAGGTATCCGTGCTTGCGATGGATTAGCAGGAGAAGCAGGTGTTGCACTCTGTTTGGAAACACACGGAAACCTATTAGCAAGTTACTTGGCTGAGGTGTTATATCGGGCAGAAGCTAAGAACACTTTTGTAAATTGGCATGCAGGGCATCACGTGCGACACGGACAACCTGTAGATGTTGCTTATGTCCATTTACGGAATAAAGTCAGACATGCTCATGTCAACTTTGGAGATGAAGGTCCTATGCCAGATACTGAAAAAGAATCCTTAACTTTTCTCAAAGAAGACAATTACGATGGATTTATATCTATAGAGGTAATCAATCCAAAGGATTCAGATGCGGTACTTCAACGGCATGCTGAACTATATAAGACACTGTAAAGATTAATTTGTGAACAGGTAGAGAGAAATACCGTGGCGGACATGTTTCTATACGTGTCTGCCACTATTTTATTACACACTAAACGATTCACCACATCCACAGGTGTTTTTTGCATTTGGATTGGTAATCTTAAAACCTGAATCCATTAAACCGTCATTGTAATCCAAAACAGATCCAGCAAGATAAAGAGAACTGCGCGGATCAATAAAAACCTTTAAACCGTGGAACTCATAAACTCTATCAGTACCTTTGGCTTCACCGAACTCAAGGCTATATTGAAAGCCAGAACACCCTCCACCAATAACCTGCATTCTCAATCCAAGTTCCGCATCTGAGTTGCTTTCACTACCATTTATGAGTATTATTGCTTTCTCTGCCGCAGATTCTGTTACATTAATCATTTGTACATCTCCTATTGAAATGTAATGTTAGCAAGTGCAGTTTTCAGTGCTGATTCTGCATAAGTTGCATAACGAAGTTTATCCGCAGGAAGTCCACCTAAAGCAATTGAGATGTCTGATGCTTTTATCTCTGATGCTTCTGATACATCAATACCAGTGACCATTTCAGTTAGCATTGACCCACTCGCAATCACTGTCGGACATCCAAACGCCCTAAACTTCGCTTCAACAATTTTATCATCTGTTATTTTTAATGTGAGTTTTAACATTTCACCACTTGCAGCGGAACCAATTGTTGCTGATCCATCTGCATCAGCAATAGTCCCAATATTACGCGGATTTTCGAAATGTGATGTAACCTCGTCGGTAAACATACCACACTCCTATGATACTCACATTGTATATCCAAATTCCTGTATTATTCCATATTATACCTTAATTACCTACAAATGTCAAATCCAATAAACGGGTGTGTAAAGTTTTCCGCACTAAACACATTACACAATAAAATATACAAAACATATTCCTTATAGCAAACAAAACACAGAAAAATGAAAAACGCTCGCGAAAAATCAACAAAAAGCAAATATGGAAAACGTACAATTTCAAAAACTTTATAATTTGTTAAGTAACCCTTACGAACTCTTATGTAGACAGGTCTAACAACGACTAAAAAACATACAGGATGTACGGAATTTAGTGCCATTATAATAGAATCCAATATATATCCAATATAAAATTCAGTTATTTTATTTGACATACACATAAAGGTGTTATATAATTAACACATGTTTAGAATTAAAACACTTATTGTCGATACATATTGAGATAATCTAAGTGATATTGAGGATCCCAGAGGATGCGGAAACCCAGATTTTATATATCCAAAAGTGTAATCTTAGCGAAATCAACAATTATCTTAGGGTGCGTTGATTCCGTGGATCAGGTGTGTACTTTAATTGACACTTACATGTTGAACGAAACCGAACAAAAAAGGCGCAAAAAAAAAATGCGAAATTCGCGTCACATTCCTTGTCCTGACTGGATTCAAAACGTCACTGTGACGTGCAAATAGGTCACAATTTTATGAGGTAAGGATATGACGCTTCTACTTTCAAATGCTACTACCAAAGAAGGGTTTACCAATTGTGCCAACATATAATAATATACGGTTTACAAAATCCATAAAACAATTAAAACTACCCTATTGTAATTTCCACTCATTTTTGCTATCATAAGAGTCCAACAACTATATAAACCTTATGCATTGGGAGCAAAATGAAAACAACTGTCAACATCATTGATGATGCCTTCTATATTAATGGTGAAATTACATATAAAGGACGCGTCTATAAAGGTAATAAGATTGAGGGTTTACTTCTCAACAGCCGTATGGTACAAGGTATATTTGATGATCGAAATCCAGATACGATTCATCGTTGGGAATACCCTGACACAGGAAAATGGGATGCAGAACGTAATACTCGTGAATTTTTAGCTGCAATGCCATCATGGAAAGCACACGGAGTTTTGGCATTTACTATCAACCTACAAGGCGGAAGTCCTGAAGGTTACTCAAAAGCACAACCATGGCACAATTCTGGTATTGAATCTGATGGAAGTCTGAATCCAGATTATATCTCGCGATTAAAACGCATCATTGATTTTGCTGATGAACTTGGTATGGTAGTCATTCTTGGTTACTTTTACTTCGGGCAAGACAACCGTCTAAACGATGAAAAGGCAGTTATTCGTGCAACGGACAACGCCACACAATGGTTATTTGACAACGGATATACTAATGTGATTGTTGAGGTAAACAATGAATGTAATGTTAGATATTCACATGACATTTTAAAGCCAGATAGAGTTCATGAATTGATTGAACGTGTGAAATCAATAACACATGATGATAAAAGATACCTCGTTGGAACGAGTTATGGGGGTGGAAGAGTTCCGCTTGAAAATGTTGTATGTGCATCCGATTTTTTGCTTGTGCATGGTAATGGAGTAAGAGATCCGAATCGTATCCTTGAAATGGTGCAACAAACACGACATGTTCCAGGATATCGTCCAATGCCAATTCTATTCAATGAAGACGATCATTTTGATTTTGATAAACCACTCAATAACTGCATCGCGGCAATTAGCCAATATGCATCATGGGGTTATTTTGATCCGGGTGAAAACGACTATCATCACGGATATCAATCCGTACCCGTTCAATGGCAAATTAACACACCACGAAAACGCGCTTTTTTTCAGTATATTCGCGATATCACAGGATATACTCAATAGAAAGGAACAGTGAATATGACTGAAATACCATATTATTACTTTCTCATTGCATTTGCTGTAATAATCATGTTTGCAACCAGTATCCGAATCCTGAAAGAATACGAACGTGCCGTTATTTTTCGGTTAGGACGTTTTACTGGAACACGGGGTCCTGGTCTCGTTATTATGATTCCGTTTTGGATAGAACGTATGCAGCGTGTTAGTTTACGGGTAGTCGTTAATGATGTTACACCACAAGATGTGATAACAAGAGATAATGTCTCGGTCAGCGTAAATGCTGTCCTAACATTTCGTATAACAGAACCAGAGAAGGCAGTTATTGAGGTAGAAGAATTTGGCTTTGCTATATCACAAATTGCACAAACGACACTCCGAAGCGTACTTGGACGTGCAGAACTTGACGATTTGTTATCTGAAAGAGATAAACTGAATCAAGATTTAGAGGAAATCATTAAGAAACAGTGTGAACCATGGGGGATTGAAGTACATGCAATGGAGATTAAACACGTTGACTTACCAGTAGAAATGCAACGTGTTATGTCAAAACAGGCAGAAGCGGAACGGGAACGGAGAGCAAAAGTAGTTCATGCAGAAGGAGAATTTGAATCAGCAGAGGTATTGACCGACGCAGCTAAAATACTTAGTGAAACACCAACAGCAGTTCAACTTCGGTTTCTTCAAGCTCTGGTAGAAGTGAGTGCTGAGAAAAACTCAACCGTTATCTTCCCTATCCCAATAGACCTTCTAAGTCAGTTTTTAAATAAGGATAAGGAGACAGATAAATCAGATAAGGTGTAGATAATATGACTTCTGCATTCTTACCAATCCTCATCAAGAAAAGGAGTACTGGGATAACTGTAGACATTTCCTTCAAAGTTACGTAGTTGTATTTCATCGTCATCAAACGTGACAATAGGATCTGGGATTAAGGCAATTTTTCCACCACCACCTGGTGCATCAATCACATAGTGTGGAACACCAAGTCCAGAGATATGTCCACGTAATGCTGCAACAATATCCAATCCTGTTTTCACTGCAGTTCTAAAATGATCTGTTCCAACGACAAGATCTGCCTGATAGATATAATACGGTTTGACACGAATTCGTAGTAATCCTTTCATCAGTTCAACCATAACATCAGGATCGTCGTTCACACCTTTTAGCAAGACTGCTTGATTTCCGAGAGGTATTCCTGCATCTGCTAACATTCCACAAGCTTTTTCAGTTTCAGGAGTTATTTCTCGTGGATGATTGAAATGGGTATTGATATAAAATGGGTGGTAACGTTTTAATATCTCACATAATTCTGGTGTAATTCGTTGTGGTAAAGTGACTGGTACGCGGGAACCGATACGTATGATTTCGAGATGTTCAATTGCACGGAGACCACCAACGATCCTCTCGATCTTTTTATCTGTCAACATCAAAGGGTCACCACCAGAGATAATAACATCACGTATCTCTGGATGAGCTTGAATATAGGCGAGGCCCCTTTCTATATTGTCTTCTGAGATTGAATGTGGATCACCGACTTTCCGTTTACGCGTGCAAAAACGACAATAGATAGGACACATGTAATTGACATAAAAGAGTGCCCTGTCTGGATACCTATGGGTAACGTTTGGCACTTCACTATCATCTTCTTCATGAAGTGGGTCTTCTACACCTGTACTGATTAACTCACGTGGATCAGGAACAACCTGTTTCCAAATTGCATCACCAGGTTTCTCAATAAGACTTAGATAATATGGGTTTATGCGTATAGGAAATTCTTTGTGAATACGACGCATCTCTTCAATATCAACATTAAATACAGACGCAAGTTTTTCTGGTGTATTGACTGTATCTCTAACGAGTTGCTTCCATTCTTCCATAAAAATAGTTCCTTTTCATCCGTTTTTAGATTGAAATCAGTTATCTAATTCTTGGAATTTATGCGTAACCTCGTTCATAATATCACCTTCACGAAGTTGGTCGATCACATCTATTCCCTCAATGACACGTCCGAATGTGGTGTAACTGCCATTTAGATGAGTATATCCGCTTGTATCTTCGTTTAGACAGATATAGAATTGACTTCCTGCAGAATTTGGAGAGGGTTTTCGTGCCATGGCTATGACACCTTTTTCATGTGCAGGCATCATTTTGCGAAGTTTAGCGTCTTGGAATTCTCCTGGAATGGTCCATCCTGGACCCCCAGTTCCGGTTCCATCAGGGTCGCCACCTTGTATAACGAAGTCTTTTACATATCGGTGGAAAGATAAACCGTCATAAAATCCTGTTTCTACTAACTTTACAAAATTCGCTACGGTTTTTGGGGCGCATTCAGGATAAAGTTCTATGATAATGTTTCCTTTATCCGTTTTAAGCGTTACAATTGATAACTGATTATTTGTGCTTGATATTACTGCATTTACAAACGAATTTAATAATACTAATTGCATTATACCTCACTAAAAATACTATATAGATGTAATAAATTGATAAAATTTTTCTCGTAGATTTTACTATAATTTAGTTATTAAAAAGCCATATTTTTTCTGATCAAATGATTGCTATGACTACTATCCACTTGAAACATTATACATATTATTCGGACTGAAGTCAAGTGAATTATCTTTTGTTATGTAAGCAGAATTAAAGTTTGATATTTGATTTTCCTTAATAGTTTCTATTAATTATTATTGTCTAACCTGCCATTCCAACTACCTAAAAGTACAATGTGCCTTGTAATATATATTATTTGTAGAGTTACAATAATCAAAATAGAAACACGTAAAGACATATATGAAAGGCATCTATTGAGTTGTCTTGACAACTTACAATATAATGTGTTACTCTAATTTTAAGGAGGAGGTGAGAGTAGTGCTGAAAATTCCGACAGAAAATCAGAAGGAACGAGAACTCGTTTCTACTTTAAAACTACTGTCGCCAGGAACATATCTTCGAGCAGGTATTGATTTAATTATCCAAGCCAATACAGGTGGTTTGATAGTTGTTGGTGATACTCCAGAAATATTATCTTTGACTGAAAGTGGTTTCCGGATAAATTGTCCATATACTCCTACGCGTCTTTCTGAATTAGCAAAAATGGATGGGGCAATTATTCTTTCATCAGACCTGAAACGAATCGTCCGTGCAAATGTCACGCTTCTGTTAAACACATCTATATTTTCTAATGAGACTGGTTTACGTCATCGGGCTGCAGAAAAATTTTCTAAGGAGACAGGTCATATAGTTCTTGCTGTTTCAAGAAGACGCAATACACTGACACTTTATACAGGAGACCAAAATTATATATTTCGTGAACGTCCAATTCTGATATCTGGGGCAAATCAAACTATGCTTGCCTTGACACAATATGCAAAAGATTTGCATAATGCTATTGCAATTCTTAACTGGACAGAGTTAAGTGGAACTGTTACGTTGTCAAATGTTATTAAGACTATACAAGTCTGTGAGAGAGTTCGACGAACTGAGCATGAATTAAATCGATACAGAATTGAATTAGGAACAGAAGCACAATCACTTCAACTTACACCATCAGATTTATCTGTAGAAATTGAAAGTGCATTACTTATCATTAAGGATTATTATATAGATGAAGAATTGCATGAAAATCAAGTTTTTGAAAATATATTTGAATTTAATGCGGATGAATTATCTGATGAGAAAAATATAAGCTCTGCTTTGGGGTATCCTTCTAATTTTAACAACTATGATGAACTGTTAGTACCACGTGGGTATAGGTTACTTAGTCAGATACCACGGATTCCAATGGATATCGTAGAGAATATTGTAAACAACCTAAAAACATTAGAGGCAATCACAACATCTTCCATAGAGGCACTGAAAGATATAAAAGGAGTAGGAAATACTCGAGCAACTGCCATTAAGGAAGCTTTAGTACAGATGAAAACAGGAACCACACAACCACAAGCTTTGGCATTACCTATATATGATTGGGATTGATTAGTCGAATTTCAGCTACAACAATTAGTAACCTTAATTACAGGAGTCTAATAATGAAACGAATCTGTGGATGTTTTAAAGTCATCAAGAATTTAAAAGAGATTGAGAGATTTCGTAATATATATATTTATGGATTTATTCTTAGTACTGTATTTTTTGCTGCATGTAGTGGAAAATTTGGTTCAATAGAACAACAAGATGTTGCTACACACATACAGCAAGCAGAACAGGCAGTAGAATATGCTCGTGAAGCAAATGCCCCTTCACTTGCATTTAAGGAATACGAACAAGCAGAAACATATCTTGAAATGGCAAAAGAAGCACAAGCAAACAAGAATGGGATAGATTCCATTACCTATGCCAATAAAGCTATATCACATGCAGTAATTGCCAAACGAATAGCTATCCAAAACACAGTTAATGCAGAATTCAATGCTTCAATACTTGAAAAAGATGCACTCATAAAAGAACTACGTAACAACATGACAACCCATGAAAGAAAAATGAGAGACTTAGAAACCAATATTCATACGCATCTTGAAACATTAACTGAATTAAACGCTAATATTCGTACTCTTGAAAATAAGAACCGTGAACTAATTAACGAAAAAAGTTCGCACCAAGAAAAAGTCGCAGAACTTAGTGAAACTCTAAAAGCAATTCAAGTAAGGGTCGCAAACTCAGAAACTGATGTAAGAAATTATGGTAATCAAGTAAAAGATCTCAAACGAAAACTTGATGTTGCTGATAATATTGCCAATTCTGCCAATAAACAAAAACGGGCTGCCATAGCAGAATCCGAATCATTGAGAAAAGAACTACGTCAACAGGCAAAGGTATATACAGACAAACTTGCGGAAGCTGCAAAGAAAAACATAGCAACCGAGCACGCTGAATATTTGCGGAAGGTTGCTGCTGAAGCACGAGCCTATGAGAAACAATTGCACAGCAACGAACCTAAACGAACAGGGAGAACATCACTTTCAGCTGAACAAATCAATTCCGGTAAAACCGTCCTAAGTTCATGGGAAAATGCATGGAATAGTCAGAATCTTGATGCTCATTTAGGTCATTATATTCCGAATATTTCTGCTTCCAAAATAGTAACACGGGAAAGTAAAGAAAATCAGAGTAATATCAACCGAAGTGAAATTGAATCTGCACTCCGTGAGATGAATACTCAATCTTGGAAGAAATTTGATTCTGATTTTGAGGTGGAGCAAGAGAGTGTTATCGGATCATATAAATATAGACGTTTAGTTTCACCTGCACAGACAGAAGATGATACTGAATTATACGATATGTGGTTCCGTGAAATATGGGTACATCAGGTTCAAGGTAAATGGAAAATATATCGTGAAATATGGCAAATCTATAAAAATGTTCCGAATTATAAGGAGTAAGTAGATGAACGATTTTCAAAACTTAACAAAAACTTCATTGTCAACTATTATAAAATGGGGCGCAATCCCACTTATACTTGTCATTTTAGCAGTTGTTGGCATCTTACTTACCAGTTCAAGTGAAACATCTTCCGGGTTTTTAACTAAATGGAAAAACGCAATGGAATCAGGGAGTATTGAGAATTATGATACATTATGGGATAATAAGGCACGTTCACAACTGAATTCAGGTTATCAGCATACAGCTGAACTATTTGCTGAAAGATTCGTGATTGAAGTCAATATTTCAAATGCAGTTGATAGAACTCGTAAGGTTGCTCAATACCCAAATTATTTACAGATTGAAGAAATCCCTATTCTAATACATACAATTGGAGAACCGTTACTTCAATCAAGAACACTTACAATTGCTAAAAAGGGGTTTATTCGTCAGCATTGGAAACTTGTTAGAGATGAAGTAATCAGTGAAGAAATTGGCACTGATCTCTCTGCATTTGAAGCATCCAGATCAGAAAGGAAAACTACGCAAGTCAATAGTCCTGTAACACCATTAGTTTTAAAGTGGAAGGAAGCAATTGAAGCACAAGATAAAAAGAAATATTCATCTCTTTGGGATAAATCCTCTCGTAAAAGACATCAGAATAATTACCAACTTGCACTGGCACAGATGTCAGATACCTCAGAAGTCGATTTAAGTCTTGCCTCCTATACCCCTATTGCCAAATCGAAAACCAAACATGTGGTGGAAAACATAAGTATAACAACCTATAATGCTAATACTCCCATAGGATCTCATACACGTAAATTGACCATAGAAAAGAAAGGTTTTTTCATTAGAGGTTGGAAATTAATCAATGATGAGGTAGTAGGAGATTATCTTTCTGAGAATCCTATTGTACAACAGGAACAACCGGAGATGGATCCTATACAAGAAGAAACTGAATCTGGTATCTATAGTGGTGATGCACCGCTTGATACACAACTTAAGGCAAGTCAAGTGCTTGGTAAATGGCAGCAAGCATGGGAAGATAAAGACCTTGATACATATATGTCAATCTATGCTGATAGAGCATTAATTACACGTGTTTCGGTTAAAAATGGCAAGGAAATTCCATCCTATCTTACTAAGAAACAACTCCGTGAGAAAATGAGAAGGTTGAATGTACATTATTCAGGTATTCAGGTTAAAATATCCAAATTGGTAATCAATGGGGATAGAGCGGTGGCTGATATAGAGTTTTTACAAGAATTTAAAGGAACACCAGCCTCAGGTTCTCGACCAGCGTATTCTGATATTGGTATTAAACAATTGGATTTAATGATTGATCCGGCTGACGGTTATTGGAAAATATATGGTGAGACTTGGAGTAGATACGAAAATGTGCCTAAGTTCCCAAAAGACTAATATGTATTTTCTATCCTTTGTCATCTATGAAACCATACTTTTTTCTTCCTAACGTTTGATATAGTAATTGCCTCATAACATGCCTACTGAGTTCCTAACCAAACGCAAAATTGAGTTTTCTGATACTGATATGGCAGGAATCGTCCATTTTTCGAGGTTTTTCATCTTTATGGAAACCGCTGAACACGAATTCCTTCGGAGTTTAGGGACAAGTGTTGCAACTGAATGGAATGGCGATAAAATCGGATGGCCCCGACTTACCGCATCCTGTGAATATCTAAGTCCACTGAGATATGAAGATGAGGTGGACATACGGCTTTGTGTAACCAACATCAGTACAAAATCACTTACATATCAATTCCACTTTACGCTTGAAGGTACGGATATCGCACGCGGGCAGCTTATTACTGTCTGCTGTAAAACAAATCCAGGTGAAAAGATACAAGCCATTCCGATCCCTGAATTCATCTCCTCTCAAATCTCTACAACTTAATATACCACCTTAATAATACAACATATTTGAGGAAGTCATGAAAAATATCCTGAACATTGCGGATGCAGAAGTAGTTCGAATTGAAGGTGAAGCACCACGAACGCTGTATACACTCATCGAACCAAATATTCAGAATACTAAACATCTTACTATGGGTTTAGAAGAAATTGATCCCGATAGTGAAATACCGATACACTCACATAGTAAAGAGGAAGAGGTTATTTTTGTCTTCGCAGGAAAAGGGATGGCGTATGTTGGGGGTGAGGAGGCAGAAATGGAAAAAGGAACGGTAATCTATATTCCACCAAATGTTGAACATCGTTTTGTTAACACAGGAGATCAACCACTATGGATTACCTGGACATTATCACCTCCCGGCTTTGAAGAAAAGATACGTAAAATAGCCGAAGGTTCTGCGGGAGTGGAAATATATAGCAAAACATAATCAAGACGTTAAGAACCACTTATAGATGATGGTGCAGCGTCATAATGTGAAAATTCCATAGTAAATGCACCGCGTCCTTGTGTCATAGAACGGAGTTGGGTTGTATATTGAAAAGTCTCTGCTAACGGGATGATTGCATTTATGATATTGGTCATATCTTCAGAATTTGTCTCATTAATTTGAGCACGACGTGCATTTAAGTCTCCAATGACTTTTCCTACATGTTCATCTGGAACAGTGATATGTATTTTCATAATCGGTTCAAGAAGTAATGGGTTTGCATTCCTCACAGCCTTCTCAAAAGCAACTACCGCTGCAGCTTCATACGCTACTTCGGATGAGTCAGTCGGATGGATGGAACCACCGGTTAGGGTAACCTTTATATCTTGTAATGTATATCCCATCAGTGCACCAGTACCCATAGCACCTTCAAGCGTAGTCTCGATTGAAGGCACAAATTGTCGGGGAATATGTGTCTCATCCGTTCTATCCTCAAATTCAAAACCGGCATCCCTTTCTATAGGCTCTACACGAACCGCAACATCACCGTATATACCTTCCTCGTCTGTCTTATGGATATGTGTGCCGCGTCCTTCTGCAGCTGTGCTAATTGTTTCACGGTATGCAACCTGTAGCTGATGCACACGAGCATTTACACCGAACTCTCGAATCATACGGTCAGTGAGGATTTCTAAGTGAAGTTCTCCCATGCCAGAGATAATCCGCTGTCCAGTTTCTTTATCAATACCGACAGTAAACGTTGGATCTTCATCCATAAGTTTTTCCAGCGTTTCTTCCAATGCGTCTGTATCACTTGTACGTTCAGGTTCAATCGCAACGGAGATTACTGGCGGCGGAAATTCAATGGACTCAAGTAACAGAGGATGCTGTATATCGCTCAATGTGTGTCCAGTTTTGGTATTACGCATTCCTACAAGTGCCACAATGTCTCCTGCATAGGCAGCGTCACAACTTGCTTCTTTATTCGCATGCATCTGTAAAATTCTATTCACACGTTCTTTTTTCTCTGTTGCTACATTATAAACTACCTCACCCCTTTTAAGTGTGCCAGAATATACACGACAATAAATCAACTTATCCACGGTGTCGTGACTTGCGACCTTAAAGGCTAATGCAGAAAAGGGTTCAGAGTCATCAGCATGACGTAAGACAATTTCAGTACTTTGTATCTTCGTCTTTTTGGATGATTTTCCTTTTGCAGGTTTAGAAACTTCACCTTCAATCGGAGGAACATCAACTGGAGATGGAAGATAATCAATGACAGCATCAAGTAAAGGTTGAACCCCTTGATTCTTTAGTGAACTGCCACATAATACAGGGATAAAACTTCCCTTTAACGTTGCTCCTCGAATACCTGCTACTAACTCGTCAACTAAGATCTCATTTCCTTCAAGATATTTCTCAAGAAGTTCATCATCGTCTGAAGCGACATTCTCCAAGAGTAATTCGCGAGCAATATTTGCTTCGTCTTGTATTTCAGATGGTATTTCTTCTTCTTTAAATGTCTTACCTTGGTCAGACTCATTCCAATAGATGGCTTTCATTGCTATCAAATCAACAATCCCGCTAAAATCTCGTCCTTCACCAATTGGTATTTGCAATGGTATAGGATTTGTGTCAAACCGATCCGTCATCATCTCAAGTACACGATTAAAATTTGCCCCGACACGATCCATCTTATTGACGAAAGCAATACGTGGTATCTGGTACCGTTCTGCTTGATTCCATACAGTCTCAGATTGTGGTTCAACACCTCCAACTGCACAAAATAGTGCAATTACACCGTCCAATACTCGCAAGGAACGTTCAACTTCAACTGTGAAATCAACGTGTCCTGGAGTATCTATTAAATGAAAGGCATGGTCTCGCCAGAAACAGGTAGTAGCTGCAGCAGTTATCGTAACACCGCGCTCACGTTCCTGAACCATCCAATCCATCTCTGCAGTACCATCATCAACAGTACCGATTTTATGTTTCTTGCCTGTATAAAATAAGATTCGTTCGGTTGTAGTTGTTTTTCCTGCATCTATGTGTGCTGCAATACCGATATTACGGACCTTTTCAATTGGATATTCGCGTGCCATCTGTTTCCTTATTATATCTGTGAAAAACTACATGTCAGTATTCCACTGAAGAACGACCCCAAGCAATCCTGGATTCCATTCCATCAGCATTTGATACGCTTTTGGGGCATCATGTCCAAGGACACGATGACTTATCATTGGTGCAACGATAAACCTCTTGTGTGCTATAAGTGACAACATCAAACGACTGTCATCTTCACTTGTCCAGAAATTTGATGATGACTCTTGACGTGGTCTGATGGAATTATGTGCGCCATAAATAATGAGACCTTTTTTGTGTACATCTCGATAGAAATTAACCTTTGGAGTCTCACCTCGTGTACTTGCTAATAACACTACTCGTGCCCCCCAACCTGCTACAGCCAAAGCAGTGCTGATTGCATCTGGATGACCCGTAGCCTCAATTACTACAACTGGTCCTTTACCCATAGATGCTGCAGATAGTCTCTCAGAAAAATCCTTATCTTCAGGATTAAGAGTATAGTCTGCCCCGATGTCTTTAGATAGTTCCAGACGACTATCAGTCAAATCAGCAGCAATAATTGGCACTGCCCCACTTAATTTAGCAAGTTGTAAGGCAAGCAATCCAATGAGTCCTTGACCAATAACCAAAGTCGGTTCCCCCAATTCAATTCTTGCTTTTCTTACCCCTTGAAGTGCAATTGCACCGAGATTATAGAAAACTACTTCTTCAGCAGATACCTCTGAGGAATCAGCCTTTAGCAAACGATTACCTTTGGTAACAAAGTGGCTTGTATGTCCTTGTGTAGTAGCAATACGATCACCGACCTTGTATCCATTCACATCTTTTCCTACTTCCACCACTTTTCCAATATTGCTATAACCCGGTCGTAAAGGATAACTACCTTGTGCATTCGGTAATCCTAATAAGAATGCTCGTTCAGTTCCAGGACTAATAAGTGTGCATTCAGTTGCAATCAGAACTTCATCAGATTTGATAGGAGGAATTTCGAACTCTTCTATCTCAACTTTTGCACGACTTGGCCATATTACCCGTTGACCTTTCATGAAATCCTACCTCAAAAAATAAGGATAATCGTTTTTGAAGTATATCACAATAACGACTATCCTTCAAATTATTATTATGTCTTAACAGAATACTGCAATTCTTTCTATTGATGTCAAAAGTAGAATCAATAGCAATTACCGTTAAAGGTAATATTATCTTATCCTTAAGGTTACAAATCTACCACGTTGTCTTATATCCTCGAAATAGACAAGTGCTAAAGTTTCATTACTCTCATCAAGTTTTTCAACTATTGCCTCATAGTCTTCCAAAGATTGAATTTCATTATAATCTATCTCTTTAATAAGATAACCAACTCTAATTCCGTTCTTATATGCAGCACTTCTTGGATCAACATGCATGACGATAACACCTGTTTCGTCTTGGTGTCCATATTGTTGTGCCAGTTTTGGTGTCAATGATTGAACATGCATTCCAGCTAATTGTAATGGACTAACATCCGGATCTATAGCCCTTTCCAAACTCTCAATAGCCTCTTCTGTCCGTTCATCTAATTTAACGGACAATTGAATTTCTTTATTGTTTCTTAAGACTTTCATTTTTGCTTTAGCACCAACACCTGCAGATCCAACAAGGTGCATCAAGTGGTTTGAGTCTCGAACTGTTTGACCATCAAATTCAAGGATCACATCACCATGACGTAAACCTGCTTTATCTGCTGGACTTCCTCGTCCGACCTCATTTACAACTGCACCACGTACTTCATCAAGTTTCAGTTTTTCTGCTAAATCGTGAGATACGGATGCCATACTTATCCCAAGCCATCCACGTACTATTTTTCCATGTTCAATAAGCTGCGGTAATAGCTGACGTGCGGTATTACTTGGAATAGCAAATCCTATACCTACATTCCCAATTTCAATACCATTAGTAGCAATTAAGGTATTGATTCCAACCAATTCACCGCGTATATTTATTAAAGCCCCACCACTATTACCGTGATTAATCGGTGTGTCAGTTTGTATGAAATTAGCATATTTTATGTTGTTGTTAGGACGGTTTTTTGCACTTACAACACCACGTGTTACAGTTTGGGACAGGTTAAATGGTGTTCCAATTGCGATAACCCATTCACCCACTTCTAATGTATCAGAATCTCCAAATGGAAGTTCAGGTAAACCTTCAGCTTTAATTTTCAGAACTGCTAAATCAGTACCGCTAACCTCTGAACCAGACGGGTCTGTTCCAATTAACTCAGCGTCATATTCCTTACCATCGGATAAAGTTACCAATATCTCATCAGCTTTTTCAACAACATGGTTGTTGGTAAGAATATAACCATCATCACTTATAATAACACCAGAACCGATTCCAACCGACTGTGGAACAGGAAGTTGATTATTGGGGATTGGATTTTTTTCAAATCTAAATTCTTCGTTCCTATCAGATCGAAACCTTTCCATAAAACGTCTTAATTGATCTCTATCCATGTCTTGATTTGGAAAAATATTAAATCTTGGAATAGTTTCATCAACTTTTCGCTCAGTAAAAGTGGTGATCTGCACAATAGAAGGACGTGTACGTTTGACTAAATTTATGAATGCGCGATTTGCCCGGTCAAGATGTTGAAAATCATCTGATTCTGTGAATGCATTGTGTGTATCACCTACAGCTGTAGGTACCACAAACTCATCTCCGCCTTGATAACTTATCACACTTATAGCAACGACAAGTCCAGTCAATATCAATAATAATGCTGCATGTCTGCTAAGTATTCGTTTGATATTTAACATTCTTTTTTCCTCCAATTTATATTATTATTCCACTTAGATTTGTGTCTTATTGTCTTATCAAGATAAAAACACACCTTTATAGAAAAAGAGTTGCAAAAAAATAAAAATAAGGTGTTTTATTCACCCTGAGAAATTCTATCTACGTGTTCTTTGACAATATCTTGAGGACAAGATTTTATGAATAGCCACCCACCTGGTACAAGTATAATGAATGCGCCTAATACAATGTCATCTAAACGTCCAAAGAATGGTAGGATAAAATCTCCATCAAAGGGGTATATAAAATATGCAATAGCAAAAATGACTGCAATTATTTCAAATATAACAAGAATTGCTTTTCTATAGATTGGTATACGATTATCACGAAACAGACGCAATGTCAATCGAATGAAGTTTGGTAAATGGAGAAAGATACGTAAAAAACGAAATAAACCTCGTCCTTTACTGCCAAAGAAAAAAGGATTCATCATACGTTAATTTTATCAAATTAAGGTTGTCAGTGCAAATCAATTCTGTAATATCTGTCAGAGCCATTCAATTCTCTATATCAGTATGATTTATAGATATTATGTAATAGGGATATATCGGTTTTACATGCAGGATTTATCTCTTCATATATATTTACGTTTAAGCACTCACTAATCCAATAAATTCATAAAGAATTGGTGGATTTAAAATGTAAAACTTTAGAGTTTTTAGAGTCAATCCTAATTTTTTCAATTATTTTTTATTGCTATAATCCCTTATCAGAACTGGTTTTACGGCTTATTTATGACTGTATTAGTCATGATTGACTCTAAAACTTTTAAGAATTTACTTAAGTGAGTTTTGTCGCGATTCGGAGATCGCTCCTACAGAAATGTGTCTCTTTAATTTCAATGTTTAGCATAGTTTTCGGTTTTTTCGGATATATTTTTCACAATTCAATATAATCTCTTGTCGGTCGGGTAGAGAGAAGCGAAACTTATATCTGTTATTTTACTGTTACATTGTTTATCAGTATGTGCTAAAAAGTGTGACCTTTTGCACGTCACCTGTGACTTAAAGAATTCAGTCAGGATAAGGAATGTGACGCGAATTTCGCTTTTTTTTTTGGGGCTTCTTTTGTTCTTTTTTTATCTTGACCTACTTTGGATTTCTGATCGTGTCATCATTTTTGCGAAGGATTTGACGGCGAATTGTTTGTGTATGTCATTGAATTTCATCGGAATATTCCTCCTTAAAAGGTTACCGTATGGTAACTTATTTTGACATAACGGTAACTTTTGGTAGAATTGGTCTAATGTTAGTTTCCGTCTGGGTTTGTGGGTTGTTTTCATCGGTTTTTTGTGGTTGAAAAAAAATAATTTTGGTAACTTTTTTGGCTATTTGTCGGAGGTCGCTTTGCTCGCTCCGACCTACACGGATTATCGCGACCAGGAAATCAACGGTATGAATGCCATTTAGGCTTCACCGAGTCGCTCCTACAGAATGTAAGATGAGATGTCGGAGGTCGCTTTGCTCGCTCCAACCTACGAATACGGTTATGTTGGGTTTGTTGTTTTGTTTTATCATAGTGGTAGTATTATAACACGTGGTTGGGTGCGTTGGAAGGGGAAGGTGGGGTCAGAACAATATGTTTCATGTATGTTTCGGTTTTTAGTTTATTTTTCAGTTTTTAGTTGTATGAACCAGGATTTACGCGGAGGGCGCGGATTTTTGTCTGAACCAGGATTAGCAGGATGAAAGGATTTACAGGATAAGAGAAGAGGGGATTTGTCAGGATCGCGAGATTGTCTGAATCGCTGAAGTCGCAGAGGACGCAGAAGACACTGAAGGAAGAGGGGAATGTCTGAACCAGGATTTACCAAATCAAGAAATCAAAGGTATGAATGCTATATAGCATTCCCCGGGTATGAATGCCTTTTGGCATTCCCCGGGATTTCAGGATTAGCAGGATAAGAAAAGAGGGTTTTTGGTGGGTTGACTGATAGTCGGGAATCGGAGTTCCCTCCTACATATCAAAATGTCCCATTAATTCAAAAGTTTACTATAGTTAGGAAAACGCTGCAATAAATACTATTTTAATCATACAAGACAATTTAAAGTTTCTATAATGATACTATATTTATCTTGACTTTTATAAAGTTCGTTTGTATACTTACTTTCAAAGTTTTTCTTAGTAACAAGGAGAGATTATGGCGACACAACTCGCAGCACAACTATATACACTCAGAGAATTTACCAAGACTGAAGACGACATTGCTCGAACCATGAATAAGGTCAGGCAACTTGGATACGAAGCAGTTCAATGTTCTGCACTTGGACCGATTGAACCTGAAGCACTCAAAAAGATTGTTGTTAATGAAGGGATAACTATATGTGCAACCCACTCAAGTTATGCACGGATGCGCGACGAACCACAAGCAGTTATTGATGAACATAATTTGTGGGGATGTAAACATGCTGCAATCGGAGGTCTCCCCGGAGAATACCGTAGTAAAGAAGGCTATGCTAAATTTGCACAGGAAGCCTCTGAAGTCGGAGCACGTCTGGCTGAAGGTGGTTTAACTTTCTCATATCACAATCATAGTTTTGAATTGGAAAAATTTGATGGACGCACTGGGTTGCAAATCCTATATGATGAAAGTGATTCAAAACATTTCAATAGTGAAATTGATACCTATTGGATACAGCATGGTGGAGGCGATCCTGCCGAATGGATACATAATTTAAAGGGGCGTGCACATATTGTACATCTCAAAGATATGGTTGTTGTTGGTAATTCACAACGATATGCTGAAGTAGGTGAAGGCAACCTTAATTGGACTGCAATTCTGAAAGCGTGTGAATACGCAGAAGTTGAATGGTATATTGTTGAACAAGATTCTTGCTATGAACGCGATCCGTTTGATAGTTTAGGAATTAGTCTTAAGAACCTTAAAGAGATGGGTCTTAAATAATAGACATTATATAAATTTAAATTCTGTAAAAACAGGTGCGGAATGTGGGTTAGCAGTGTATATTATCAAAAATTTTCGGTCGATATAGAAAGAAGTATACTTCCGAAACTTCCATCAGGGTACACAGAACGGGCGGAAGATCTCATGCGTTAGAGGAGCTACGGGAGGCTGTATCAAAAGTGCTTCTACTCTATCGCGTCTGTGTATTGTCATCAGTGTGGATGATACCTTTGTTTTCCGTTATGGAGAGGATATCTCCTACATATCTAACTGGTGATCTTCTCAAGCAAAACAACCGATGAAGGGACAAAATATATTGGGTATGACGATATAGATTGGAGAGCAGATCATTTCCCTGAATATGCGACTGATCAGTGCTATCTGAAGAACTTTGAAAATATCCGTAGGATTTTTTCTTGATTTTTTTTGTAGAAATGTTATCATTCATAAAAGTGACAGCAACCCGCATGATTCGGAGGATTTCCATGCAGTTGCACTATATTGTTTAGTTGTACACATTTTTAGTCGGTGTTAAATTTATTTAGGTATGGTTGTCTTATCCGTTTGGATAACATGTACGTGTGAATTCTTTGGAAAACCAGTTTACATACAAAAAAGGAGACTTTAAAAGAGACAATGAAATACCTACAGGGTGAAGTGGAATAGCAAAAGGAGAGGAAGTTAAGTGAAGCGAAACATAACATAACCCTTGTAGCACATAGCGAAGTGTCCAGCTGACATTTTCAACTGAGATATAAATTAGGTGCTTATGGCACTTCAATGGGAAACATGAATCAAATACTTAACGAGTGAACCATTTAGTAGAAAATTGGGTATATGTAAGAACTGAAAGGCTCTTTTGATATAGCAACCGTATACTCAAATGGTCTGTTACTGTTATCAGTCGAGGTATCTGTAAGCCCATCAAAAGTTGATGCTTGTGTTTTCGACGTTTCAAGGACAATTGTGGTAAAATCAGCAAAAGACTCAATCTTACTCAGGTAACTATTTCCGGTTGGGTACAACAGCTTTACTGGAAAGAATTCAACCGACATTTATCATGAATGTGCGGTGAAAGGAGAATCAAAATGGGAACTAAGAAATTGCTTGTGAACCCTGAACCCACTTCTGATGATTCTGAAAAGACAGCGGAAGCGGAAGCACACGAGGCATTACATCAACAAGAGTTAGATAAATTACAACGTCTTCTTAAAGAATGTGAAGAAGATCCGACCCTTATAGAATGCATAGACGATCCAAAAGAAAAAGAGGTAGCGCTTCAACTCGGTAGGGAGATAATAGCAGAATTGCCCGAAATCATGAGGTCAAAACTGCCCGATTCTGCAACTACGGAGGAAAAACGTACAGAGAGGCACAAACGTTTGGTCGTTTTCCGGGAGAAGTTTGGGGCGAGACTTATAAAGACGATGAAAGCTAGAAAGGTAATTACTTCAGAAAGCCGCGAAAAGAGCGAAAAGAGCGAAGCTCTCATGAAGTTTTTAGAAGGTAACTGATACAGATGAGCCTTCCAAACCTGAAGAGAAAAAGCGTGACGAAAGAAAATCATAAACTTTGAACAGGTACGTTTGGCATTACATGGGGAATTCTATCCAGCTCGGATCGTAGTCGGAGCAAACAGCAATGATGCCTTTCTTTGTGAGGATGTCGGTGCAGATGTCACAGAGGTGGCACGCGGTATTGGGCTTGACTCACGGATTGGACATCGATTCCTCCGTGCTGGTCTGGGTTGGGGTGGTAGCTGCTACCCGAAAGATACCGCAGCTCTATTAGGTGTTGCAGCACAAGCTGGATACGAGATGCCGATTACAGAGGCTGCACGAACGGTTAACTTTCAACAGCGCATAAGAATCGTTCAAAAGTTACGCGATGTTTTGAAAACGCTTAGTGGGAAAACTATTGGTATCCTCGGCCTCGCCTTTAAGCCGAATACAGGCGACATTCGAGAAGCACCATCACTTGATATTATCCGTCAACTCGTTGCTGAAGGTGTAAATATCCGTGCACACGATCCAATCTCCATTCCAAAAGCACAACACGCAATGAGCGACATCCCTGTTGATTTCATTGAAGATGTGTATATTAGACATTATATAAGTTTAATCGAAATGTTTGTCATGACACCAAGGTCTGAAGTTTAGACGAAAGTTATGTAATCCACAACAGGTTTTCATGACTAAATCGCCGAAACCTTGTTTCCAATTGCGCAACTTGTCTTTGACTATGCAATATCTTTTGACACTACTAATCACATGTTCTACACGGATACGGATAGACGATATTTCCCGGTTTCTTGCTTTTTCAGCTGCTGTCAGTTCACCACCTTTGGGTTTCTTTTTCTGTTGGACAACAGTAATACCAGCAGGATTAAAACCTAAAAAACCGGAATCTTGGTATAAATAACTACCACTTGGCAAAAAAGATACTGTTTCATCGGCAATACGTTTATCATGCCTGCTGCCTTTGTA
>Ga0209754_1000370_pt1 | contig 66425 bp, 54 predicted proteins | sample MesohylBB_FD_187295 | JGI IMG/M metagenome (GOLD analysis project Ga0209754, IMG submission 187295) | Host-associated microbial community of the marine sponge Aplysina aerophoba from Gulf of Piran - sponge mesohyl, lysed by bead beating... | ecosystem: Host-associated > Porifera > Sponge >...
CGCGACCGAGCGGCGATTCCCCGGGCCGGACAATCTCGGCCGCGCCATGGGCCTGGTCGCCGCGATGGGCGGCCACCTGCACCGCAAGCACGACCGGCCTCCGGGGAACGAGATCATCTGGCACGGCTACGCCCGGCTGGCCGATTCGTCCGCCTCGACCGAGCGCGCCTTGAGGCTGGAGCCGGAAAAAAGTGAAGTGTACAAGCTATTGCGGGCTGACTAAATTTATGGCCAATGGGCAGCCTGCGAGCCATCGCAACCGACGACCTTCCCGAAAAGCCGCCCCGACCGACGACCACCTCCCCGCAGACAAAACTATCCGCAGTCCCGTTGGAAATTCGCCCAGGCAAGGAGAAAATCGAAAATGAATTGATAATGAGAATTACTGCCGAAACCGCCGTTTACTTGCGATGCGATTCGCGCCGTGCGATATCGATTCGAGGCTGCAGGCCGAGCAGCCGAATCCCGAACATTATCCGGTGGCGAGCGGCGGCTTGTTCATGAAATTCGATCCGCGACCATCCCGGAAATTCAATACCGGTAGTGCTCCGGTTTGAACGGGCCCTTTGCTGGAACATTTATGTATTCCGCCTGCTCCGAAGACAGTTCGGTTAACTTTGCGCCAAGTCGACCGAGATGCAGGCCGGCTACTCTCTCATCCAAATGCTTGGGCAGCACCATGACGCTGTTTTCATAGCGTCCTCCATTTTTCCAAATGTCGATCTGCGCGAGCACTTGGTTCGTAAAACTGGCGGACATGACGAAACTGGGATGGCCGGTTGCATTGCCCAAGTTGAGCAGCCTGCCTTCCGAAAGCAGGATAACCCGTTTTCCCGAAGGCATTTCGACCATGTCCACCTGGTCCTTTATTTTGATCCACCTGTGATTGCGCAGCGCATCAACCTGGATCTCGTTGTCGAAGTGGCCTATGTTTCCGACAATCGCCATATCCTTGAATTCGCGGATGTGTTCGATGCGGATGACATCCCGGTTCCCGGTCGCGGTAATTACGATGTCCGCCGTGGATGCCACGTCTTCGAGGCGCACGACTTCAAAGCCGTCCATCGCCGCCTGTAGAGCACAGATCGGATCGATTTCCGTAACGAGCACTCTTGCTCCAGCTCCGCGCAATGAAGCGGCGCAGCCCTTCCCCACGTCGCCGTAGCCGCAAAGCACCGCTATCTTGCCCGCGATCATCGTATCCGTTGCGCGCCTGATGCCGTCGACAAGACTCTCGCGGCAGCCGTACTTATTGTCGAATTTCGACTTCGTTACGCTATCGTTGACATTAATTGCCGGAAACGGAAGCTTTCCCTGCTCCATAAGGCGGTATAGGCGATTTACGCCGGTAGTCGTTTCTTCCGTAACGCCTACGATAGCGGCGCGTTGCCTTCCGAACCAGCCCGGGGATGAATCCAAGCGGGACCTGATTTGTGCGAAAAGGCATTCTTCCTCTTCCGAACCGGGGCCTGAAATGCAGGAGTCGCCCTCGTCTTCGGCTTGGGCTCCGAGAAGAATGTAAAGCGTCGCATCGCCGCCGTCGTCAAGAATCGAATTGGCGAACCCGCCTTCGAACTGAAATATTCTGTCGATGTAATCCCAGTATTCTCCGAGGGTTTCGCCTTTGAAGGCAAAGACGGGAACTCCGGATTCGGCGATCGCCGCGGCGGCATGATCCTGCGTTGAAAAAATATTGCAGGAAGCCCACCTGACCGATGCGCCGAGCTCGGTCAAGGTTTCGATAAGAACAGCCGTTTGGATTGTCATGTGCAACGACCCAGCGATGCGAGCGCCCGACAAAGGCCTGCTTTCCCCATACTCTTCTCGCAGCGCCATCAATCCTGGCATTTCCGTTTCGGCAATCTCGATTTCCTTCCGCCCGAAATCCGCTAGAGATATATCTTTTACGATGTATTGGCTGGTCATTTTTTCCTCGGCAATATTCAAGCGAAGGGCGTTATCACCGACTATCGCACTCGACAATAGCCTAATGATTCTGTAGAATCTGCTGTCGGTTTCCAGTCCATCGCATTGCATGAAAAATAAGAGAGCCTGGCAGCGAATGCTATCCGGTCGCAGGCTGGATTTGCTAGATCCCTCGCCATTCGACATTGAAATAGAAGACATTGCGCACGGTCTTGCCTTCGTCGCGAGATGGAATGGGCAGACGAAAGGCGATTACCCCTACAGCGTTGCCGAGCATTCCTTGCTGGTCGAAGAAATATTCGTCCAAAACCGACCGAATTCAACAGCGAACTGGCGGCTGGCGGCGTTGTTGCACGATGCTCCGGAATTCGTAATCGGAGACATGATTTCGCCGGTTAAGGGCGCAATCGGCACCGGTTACGAATCTCTGGAAAGGCGGCTGACGGAAGCGGTTCGGCTTCGTTTCGGCTTGCCGACGGAATTGCCTCGCGCAATTGAAAAATCGATAAAGAAGGCAGACAAGCTATCCGCATGGCTAGAAGCGACTCAGATTGCGGGATTTTCCCATGCCGACGCAAACAAGCATATTGGCTACCAGCGCACGGCAAAAGGCAAGGAATTGAAAGTCCTAATTCGCCCGCCCGCCGCGGTTCGTTCGGAGTTTAAAACTAAAATGGCCGAACTTCTAAACATAATGGACAGCGGCATTCCAGCAAACCAAAGGAAACTGCGCCGAATATTTCCCGTTTCGCCTACTTCCGATATCGGAAGCCGCCGATTAACCTATTCTGCTAGCGGAATCGATAAAACAGGAAGTTCGCAGGGCTAATTCCTCCGGCGTTTCGCGTCTCCTGAAAAATTCTACAAAGCCGTGTTCCGGCAATACGAGATAGGTAAAGGTCGTGTGGTCGACCAAATAGAACTCGTCCTCGCTTTCGTGCCTTTTGAAAAACACCTTGTACGCGTCCGCGGCATCCTTTACCTGATCAAGCGAGCCTGTAAGCCCGATCATATTCGGATGCATGTTGGAAGCGAAATCGCCAACCACTTCAGGCGTGTCGCGTTCCGGATCAACCGTAACGAATACGGGAGTTACGTCGTAGCCTTTCGCTGTCAGCGCGTCGGCCGCCTCGGCATTCCTAAGAACGTCCAGCGGGCAGATGTCGGGGCAATACGTATATCCGAAGTACAACAGCGACGGCTTTTCGAAAACATCGCGGTCGCTAACTGTCCGGCCGACCTTGTCTACGAGCGCGAACGGCCCGCCAATAGAACTTTCTCCCGCTACGGCTTTTGTCGCCCTGCATTCGACAAATGAGACTTCGGCTCCGTCGACAAAAGCGAAGTAGACCGATCCCGAGAGAATTGCGGCCATGGCCGCGGACGCTGCAATTGCGTAGCGCTTGGTCATGGAATCCTCCTAGCAGCAGAAATATTAGCGTCTAAGGCTTCAAATTGGCGCCGACGAAATTGCCGACTGGTTCTGCAGCGTAATCTGTATTTGGGAAATCCAGTAAATTATTTCAATCGGATGGCCGGTGGCCCGTTGCAACAATCGCGGAGCATGAAATAAATCCCGAAATTGATCTTACGCACGGCATTGATATGACGGATGGAGCCAAGTCCAGCCCGGGACTTGCGGGGAGCGTCAAACGAAAACCGACTGTTCGAAGAACGGCATGCTATAATTTCCGAGCGACGATGATTAAATTACCGGGATCTTGAGGCGACATAGCGTGCAATTCCTTAGCCGCCGGAACGATTCCGGCAGACCTCAATTGAAATTGCCGATGCCGCCGGTTGCAATCGGAATTCTACCTGTTGGCTAATGATCCAATCACAGATTTACGAATTCGCATCGAATCGCATGGACCAGCGGAAACGATGCGGCTTGCCGAAAAGATTTCAATGCTAGTAGGATCAGGCGATGTGCTGCTACTATCCGGCCCGATCGGCTCAGGCAAGACTCTTTTCGCCCGATCGCTGATTCAGGCCAAGCTGCGGCATTCGGGTCAATACGAAGAAGTGCCGTCACCCACTTACACGCTCGTGCAGACCTACATGGCCGGCGAACTAGAGATCTTGCACGCCGATCTCTATCGAATCGAATCCGAATTCGAATTTGCGGAGCTTGGGCTTGAAGAGGCTTTTGAATCCGCTCTTTGCCTCGTTGAATGGCCGGAAAGACTGCCAGCCGCAATGTTTCCATGTACTTGGAAACTTGATCTTTCGCCATCGAAGGTATCGGAAGACCTGCGAATTATCGCAGTGGAAGTGGCGGAGCCGGAAAAGCTTCCGCTCTTATCGCAGCTGGAGAATTTCGAGTGAACGAGCGAGATGGCAAAATTGAGCGGTTCCTAAGGGAGTGTGGGCACGGCGGGGCGAAACGAATTGCATTGTCCGGCGACGCTTCGAGTCGCCGCTATCAGCGGATTTTTACTGGAACCGGCGGCCGTACTTTGATACTAATGGACGCTCCCCCCGAAACTTGCGAACCCGTCGACGCTTTTGTCGATGCAGCCAAATTTCTGAGGTCCATTCAACTGAGCGCTCCAGCAATTCATGGCTTGGACCGAAAGAATGGATTGATGCTTCTCGAGGATTTCGGGGACGACCTCATTGCAAGAATCCTAGAGAAAGATTCGAGCGCCGAGATAAAGATATACGAGATTGCTGTCGATTTGCTTGCTGACTTGCAAAGTCATCCGCCTACTCTGAACTTTCCTGCCCATACGCCCGAATTGCAAGGGGAGTTGTCGGCACTTTCCGTTTCATGGTACCGAAAATTTGCAGTCGGCGCGGAAAACATTGAATCGCAAAGCGCCCAGATAAAGGAAATTATTGAAACCGGCATCGCGTCGATACAAACAGAATCCGTATTTGTTCATCGGGACTACCATGCGGAAAACCTTATCTGGCTTCCAGAGCGCGAAGGGCTGCAGCGGGTGGGTCTATTGGATTTTCAAGATGGCTCGATTGGCCACCCCGCCTACGATCTTGTGTCTCTCCTGGAAGACGCGAGACGCGATGTCGGGCCGGGCGCGCGAACTCGGGCAACGCAAAAATATTGCGAAGCGACCGGAAAAAGCATGGATGCCGTCAACATGCATCTCGCGATATGCGGGGCGCAAAGGAATCTTCGTATTATCGGCGTATTCGCTCGCTTGGCGATTCGTGACCGCAAACCATGGTATCTCGACCTTTTGCCGCGAGTCTGGAGAAATTTGGAATTTGACCTCAGCCATCCCTGCAACTCCAAGCTTGAATTGCTCGTCCGACGAATTTTTCCAGCTCCCGATCCTCAAATCCTTGATAAGCTACGAATAGCTGCCTCCCGAATTCCCGCTGGTCCGTAAATTCGCGGATTCTCGCGTTACAGACGTCGGAAATCCATTCGAAAGATGCCATCGTCGAAAATGAATAAACCGGTCTCCGCATTGGTCTACGCCGCAGGTTTCGGCACCCGAATGGGAAGGCTTGTGGAAAGCAAACCCAAGCCGCTGCTGAAAGTTGCAGGCAAACCTCTATTGGAACACGCTCTTGAACTGGTAGAAGAAGCGAAAATCAAAACTTGCGTCGTCAACGCCCACTATAGGGCCAGCTCAATTGTTAGCTATCTCGAAAACCGACCCGAAATTACGGTTTTAGTCGAATATCCGGCAATTCTAGAGACGGGCGGCGGCCTGGCGAATGCACTTCCCGTCCTGGGGTCCAACCCCGTCTTCACTCTCAACACGGATGCAGTCTGGCTGGGGCCTAATCCGCTCGAATGCCTGAACGAATCCTGGGATCCAGAAAAAATGGATGCCCTACTGCTCGTGGTTCCATTGGCGAAATCCCGCGGGCATGCCGGACCGGGCGACTTTTCCATGCTCCGTGACGGTCGACTGAGAAAAAGACGCGCGCAAGAGCGTTTCGTCTATACGGGCGCGCAAATTATTCGCACCGATTTGCTGTCCGAGTTTGGAACCGGCACATATTCGATCAAGCCGGTTTGGGAACGCATGGGTGCGGACAACAGATTTTTCGGCGCGGTTTACAACGGCCTCTGGGCCGATGCCGGAACGCCGCGCGGTCTTGAATGCGCCGAACAGATGCTAGCTGAATGCTAGCGGATTTTGTCTGTCGTTCGAATTGGTCGCGAAGTTCAATTGGGTGTAAGTAAGCGTTCGGTCGAGCGGTGGCGACAGTCCGTCGCGGCGTCATTTCGGTCACTGCGAAATTGGTACTGGTAACCAGGAATCCGGCGTGCTATTTGGCTGCGCATAAAGATTCGCATCGAGGATATCGGGACGCCGCCCGTTCCGCGCGTCGCTGACGACGGGCAGCTGTCGGAGGCGTCGGCTCCCGGTCCGGTCGACTGGAAATTCCATTGCAAGCGCTTTGAGCAACCACATTAAATGAAGCAATTGGCGGTTCCCGCGTTCACGGTATTTGGGGAACCCCGGCACGATTGCGCATTCCGCGCGGCGCGCGCTCCCGGCAACCGTTCACGGCAACGTCCAGGGAGTCGGCGGCAGTCGGACAACACGGATCGTCACCGCTGGACCGAACGCATGCTATAAGACCATGTCCATGCCATTAACATTAAGCTGGCCTTCCACCATGCCATTGGCTAGATCGCGTTGGGCATTATAATAGCGCTGATCGCGGATCTGATAATTAGTTACATCCTTAACGCGCTCTTCTCACCAGTCCAATTTTTTGGGGTATTGACGGACCAAATTTGGGATTTCGGACAGTTAATCGGATCTTCACGGCCGGAAAACCGGGTTTCCTCCGTTATATCAGGCCATTAGGCCGATATCAGCCTGGACTCGTACTGGCAACAATCCTCGCCGGGTCAATCTCCGGCAACTCAAATGCCCGCCGTTGCAGCGGCATCGGCTGCGCCAGCATCTCGAAAACATGATCCGGGCTCTTCGGCAGCATGACCTCGTTGAGCGTCAGCGTCGGGTCGTTTGCGGTAGGGGGCAGAATCGTGCGCCAAGCCCCTGAAGCCGTCATTCCGGACCACCTGTATTCGCTCGTGAGCAAATTGTGACCCAACCCGAGCGGTAATGTGTGTCGGTGGCAGGCTTGATCAACGCAGCCTGGCAGAATTGCAGGAATGCCGTGTTGGCCGATCACCCTCCCCGGATGCTCCTGCACCTCGATCTCGTTCGCCCGGGTCAGGGATCAGGAAATTGCGGCGCTGTCGCTGCAACTCGTCTAGGCATCGCTTGTATACGTCAACACTGTGTTCATTGCCGCCTGCGCAGAGGGTTCTCTCCATTTCTGCCTCTCCGGAGGCCTGAACCGGCCGGTTTTCGGCACTTCGCCTGAGACCCCGTTTCCGGCCGGTAGAGCGGGGGAAGGGTTATGCGGCCCCAACGAGGGTCATCCAGGCGGCGTTTCGCTCGCGAGGCGGGCGCTGTGTAGAGGGGTTTTCACGGAGTCGGCAAGTTGAAATGATTTCTCCGGAATCCGGGCTGGGGCAGTTCCAAAACAGGCAAATTATCCCAGCTTCCAATTCTCCTTACGAAGCAAATCGAGAAACCTGATGTGCCTGACCCCGATTTTTTTGCATACAAAGGGAATGTTCGGATTTTTATGGGCGTTGCCGATTGCAAGCCTCTCTGACGACACAACACGCCATTTATCTCCGTTGATAACAGCCTGGGCAATTACGAATGGATCGGCGTTACTTATACCGCGTGTTTTCCTGGGATATTGAAACTCATTCATGATCCCACGGACCTTGATCTGGATTGCATCGCTGTCATCTAGATAGAAGCCGTTCTGAGCCTTGCACCATTTTGCAAGTGTCAGCTCATCATCTGAGTCCTTGATTTCGTCCCGAACATAGCGAACCGCGCGCAGGCGGCCCTCGATGATCAGGTTCTCCGTCAACGGCAAAAGCCCGGGAAACACATCCTGGGGGTAATCCTCCCACCAGCCGATTAGTGCGCTCGTATCGATGCTGTAGCAGGGACGGTTCTCAACCAATGCCTAATCCTTACAACGCGAGTTCCTGAACCTTGCGCACAGCTGGAGCTCGAACCTGCAAATACTGGGCAGCATCCGCGAGCGTGATACGTTGCTCACCCAAACTGTTCAGGATGGTACGGACGTAGTTACTGCCAAAATCGCTTATGGCTCGCTGTGGTCCACTCTGCCCTATGAAATCCTTCTCCTTGTTTTGTTCCCGCTCACGGGCCTTCTGAGCGGAAAGCTGGGCATGATACTCTGCACGGCGCTCGCGGTAGAAATCGACGGTGGTCAGATTGAAAGTCAGAAGACGCCTTACGGCCGCTTCCCGGCTTACACCGAAGCTGGACGCTATATCCTTGATTTCCTGGTCGCTCCAATCGACGGCAGGACCACTGCAAGAACAGACGGTCTTGTTGGCTCTGAACTCTGCCTCCGGCATCAGCGCCGCCGCGGCAGCGTGATTGCAGAACACTTCGACCTCCATGTCGGCCTGCGCTCGCTGCGTGTAGTCGTCGATATCGCAGATGCCGCTTCTGCCCATTAGCAAGTGGGTGAACTCGTGGAGCATCGTGAAGGTACGGCCGTTTGGAGCCAGTTTCTTGTTGATCCCGATCACAGGAAATACCGGCTCGACAATGGAAAACCCCCAGGCTTCTTCAACATCAACGCCATCAAACTGGAAAACAAGGATGTTCTGTGCCTCGATCCGCTGACGCCATCCGTTCAGGGTTTCGCGCGGATCCTTCCAGGTTATCTGTTCAGTGGCGGCGACACTCAGAATGTCGCGAATGCTCTGGCCAACGCGTTCGGGTGACTGGCGCATCCTGGCCTGATGCGGGAAGTGGACGAGTTGATCGCCCATATCATCAAGCAGATCTTTGGTAATGTCCTGGCGTTCGCACGCAAAGCGGAGCTGTTTGCGAAGGGCGGGTGAGTAGTCGCCCGCAATGGCGCCACGAGGTCGACGAAAATCATGTGGAAGCGGTCGTTCGGCCGGTGGTGCAGGAAGATAGAAATCGGAAATCGGCCGTTTGAACATGTCCGCCATAATGCGCAGCTGTCCCATGAACGGCATTTCTTCGCCGCTTTCCCAGGCCAAGATCAGTTCCGGGTCTTTTTTGAATTTATTGGCGACGTCTTGAATTGAGTATCCGGCCGTCTCTCGCGCCCAGGTGAGGATCGGCCCCTCGACCAATGCTCGAACGCGCTTAGCCACAGCCTGACTCCGGTCCGTTTCGATCACCAGGAAAATGGCGATACAATGTTGCACGGGACTCGTCCATCAATTCATCGATCCCTGTATCTCCTAGTCAACTCTCCAAAGTGGCCGTTCTCGCCACCTTCCGCACCAGCAATTCCCGCTAGGCGAACATTTAGCCTGCCGTCCGCAATTTTGGCAAGCCGGTCACCTGTTTTCGGCCGGATCGCTCACTTCCGCTGCCGAATCCGGCTCGGACTCCGTCCCGCGGGCGTCTTTGTCGACGCAATTTCACCGCCCGCATCGCCCGGGCGCCGTTTGCCCATTGGCCATAAATTTAGTTGGACCGTAATAGCTTGCACACTTCGCTTTTTTCGGGCCCCAGCCTCAAGGTGCGCTCGGTCGAGGCGGACGAATCGGCCAGCCGGGCGTAGCCGTACCAGACGATCTCGTTCCCCGGAGGCCGGTCGTGCTTGCGGTGCAGGTGGCCGCCCATCGCGGCGACCAGGCCCATGGCGCGGCCGAGATTGTCCGGCCCGGGAAATCGCCGCTCGGTGGCGAAGTCGGCGAGGACCGCGATTTCGATGTCCGTGAAGAAGCATTTCACGTCCAGCTCCGGGGTCTCGCGCCCGCATATCGTCAGGGCGGCCAGCCTCCAGGCGATCACGGCGTTGATGGCGGCGGCGCGCCGGATCCGCTCGGCGGCGGCGTGCGCGATCTTCTCGACCCCGCAGCCGGACCTCAGGACCCTGTGCCAGTCCTCGATGCGCCAGCGCAGAGCGTACAGCTCCAGCGCCTCGTGCGCCTGTTCCTCGCCGGCGACCGGAAGCGTCGTCAGCAGAAGCCATTCCAGGCGCTCCGAGCGGTCGGCGGGATCGGCGTCCTCGACCGCGTGCACCGCAGTCATCCGGAACGGCTTGGAACCGAACCGCCTGCGCTTCTTCTCCGGCACCGGGATCTCCAGCGCCAGCAAGCGCAGCTCGCAGTCCGCCTCGCGTGGCGCGCGGTATTCCGTACCGGGCGCGCACGAGCAGGTCAATTTCGCCGCCCAGGCGCCGCCGCTCTGCGAAGACCTCGACGGCATCGCCCTCGCAGTCCATCACCGCCACCGTCCGAACATCCGCCAGCGGCGCCACGAGCTCGGCGCCGGGCCCTCGGGCGGCAGGCTCGCGGTGGCGGTGACCGAAGCAGTGCCGGCGGGAGATATGCGATGAGAGCGACTGGCAGGATGGACGGGGCGCGCCGGGAAGACGACAATCTGGGGCGGGAACCGATGAACAAGGCTGATATCGCCGGTCGAATCGTCGGCCAGTCCGGATCGGGCACGTCGGCAATCCATCACAGGAGAGGAGGTGGGTGTTCCGGATGTTGAAGCCTGGCGGCACGGCTTGCCGGGAGGAACCACGCTGGACCCACGGGTTGATGGTTGACCGCCTTCACGGCTACCTCTAATGTGGCGGATGAGGCCGGAAGACGGCAGGGGACTACCACCATGCAGTTGGCGGTTTCTCTCAAGGCCTCAACGGTATAGGCTGATCAACACTACTGGAGAGGGCTGATAGGTGTCTACGCTCCCTTGCAGAGAAGGCAAAGTCAGTTCTGGAAGTGCACCTACCGGGAGTACTTCCAGAACCAGCGGGCCTAGTGCTCCACACGCAACCGCCATCGCCCTGCCGCTGCTGCCAAGGCACTTATTCGTGCAATTGTGAACCCCACTCGCATTGAGAGACTTCAGATACGTTAAGTCCAATACAACTGCTGCATAAAGTATAGCAATCGCGAACGCGCTTTGAGGAAACAGCCACAATGAATTCAGATAGCCCGCCATTCAAACTATCCCTGTGGAAAGATTACGTGCCGCAACGAACACTTATTGCGACGCAGGTTGAAGAAAATGGTGCGGCACCGAAAGTTATTTCTCAAGAAAATTTGCAAGAAGAGATTTACTCGTGGCACACATTAGAAGATCCGTTTGGCGGTGTTATCGATCCCGAGCTGCGGCAAAAGCTTCACCACGCTCTGGTGGAGCGGTTGAATCCGTCACTTCCGCCGTCTCAAAGACGCATTGACGTCCTTAAGGAGTTTGCACTGTTGGCAGAAAAGGCTATTGTTGATCATAGGGTTAAGTGGATCTGGGGACACGGTGCTTCTCAGCATAACGATTCGATAATAGAGCCGCTAAACTCCCTATTGGCACTTAAGTTGCATGTGGATTGGCTTCTGACCTGCTTTACCGCGCGACCTGGAATTTCGGTATCGGTCCGATGATGCCCTTCTATTTGAATTCACCTGCAGAAGCAGAAGTCGCGATAGCTAACCTTCTCAAGGACGAATATTCCAAGCCTAATGGTCAATGTTCTATTTGCGTACGGGATGACGGTGCCTTTCTACATCAAGATTGCCAAGATTGGCTCAATCTTGGTGTTCTTCATTTCCCTGATTTGTTGAAGGGTTTCGGTGACTTAGAAGAGGAAGAGGCTTGGGCAAATCTCGTGAAACTCGGGGCATTCGAGTGGCATGTGGCAGATCACAAAGTGACCAAAGCAGAACTAAAGAATTTGCTCTGCAGTGAGGCCGAAAAGGAGAATTTTCATTTAGGAACTCTAACCCGCGATATCTCTTGTATTGCGGTCAGGACCGGTTTGTTGTTGCCAACATTCGATCCGGCGGCCCTGGACGAGATGCCCTATTGTCGATCTATGACAATCATATCAGATACATCCGGTGTAGTACAGGGCGGTTTGGACTTTGTTGCATGCCATCTGAGTCCGGCTGCTAGAATTAAGGTTCCTTCAATCGTCCATATGGAGCTGGTTGGTGCCGCTGAGAACTACTTTAGACTTCGTAGGGCCACTAAGACAAAAAACGCCGCTCGCCGCCGTAAGGAACTCGTGGAACACTTGAAAAGCCAGGGTGGACAACGCTCATTGCTGCGACTGGAGCTTCACCAAAGTACCGAAGTTGAGCGTACGTTTTTACTCGGCGACCCGCTCCGGGCAGCCTTTGAAACAGACAATAGCGGCGAATTGTCTGGTCTGAACATTAGTTTACCAATTAGGTCTTATGCAGACCGACTGATTTTGGAAGCGGCTCGACAACATCAAGCACATTCGGGACCAGGGCACGAAGTTCGACTGCTAACCGCGGATCAGGGTTTGGCTAGGATGGCCCTGGCGGAGGGCATTCCGCCTCTGTATTTTGAAACAATAGGTTCAGAAAGGTTCTTTGGCACCTGCCTGACTGGCAGGACCTTTGACCCGTTCCAAGGGACAGTGCAAGGGGTCTCGCTAGCGACGGTACTTTGGGAATTTGCCACAGCGTTCGGTTCAGCACGGCTGGAGGGGAAGCAGACGGGGAGCGAGTTTTGGGTTTCAGCGCTTGGGGAGGACATGTCGTGGTCCCCGTATCATTCGTTGGAAGACCTGCTTTGGTGCCGAAGGACGACTGGCATATCCAATGTTGCTACGAAGACGGCTCAGACCAAGGGGGAGGACCAAGGCGGTGCCGAGGCTAAGCGACCGAAATGGAAAACCACATACCGTCGCTTTGACGTCTCGAAGTTACTCCGGCTCGTTTGCAAGCTGGACGACGCTCAGCAAATGGACAAAGACGGCGTTGTACAGATTGTACAAACGAAGCACGTGCGCGGGTTTCAGGAATACGAGCAATTTCTGTTGTCAGGTGGATTTATTTCAGAGTCAGGTGGAATCTGGACAGCGAAGCCTCCGCTAATGGATATGTCCGCCGCCCTTCGGAATGAGAATGTAGAGACCATTCGTAGCTTGCTGGGCACTACACCTTCATTCAGCGACTTCATGGGACTGCTTGGGAATGCGGGGCTCGGGCAGCCGTTGGATACGAAGTTTGCGGGTCGGAGCTCATCAACCTATCGAACGTTGGGTGAAATTGTGCAGGTCTGCGCCGCCGTTCGTGGAAAGGGGATTTATTCGACGGCGACCGTACCGGACGCAGAAGGGTTTGCAGAGATCGCGGTAAAGCGGTTTCGGCAACTTGAAAAGGGCGACGGGTTGGTATCCACGGGCGAATGGCTGGAAAAGCTAGTTGAAGAAGACGGTATTCATCCCGAAGTTGCGCGGAAGCTGTTGGAGGAAGCGAGACAAAGGCGGTTGTTGCGGAGATCGACAGAGGGGTCGACGATGCAAATGCGCTTTAGAACGCACATCGTGCATGTCTTGCGAGTGGTGTCGGGGGTTCCGGCAGTAGTTCCTGTGCACCTGTATCGGGGAGATTACCTGATACCGGGCAAAGCGAGTGCGAGCTTGCGAATTGAAGGAGTCGATCAATGAGCCTACGAGATAAACTTCGGCAGGCGCGACGCTCCGGCCAGGGCTCGCCACGGGGGATTTTTGAGCGCTTCGGAGTAACAGCGAACCCGTTTCCGTCAGCAAGCCAAACGTCGGGCAATCCTCATTATCCGCAGGAAGAGGCAGATGAACTGGCGGAGACGCAAATTGCTGCCTTTATAAGGGATAATAGGTCGCAGAGCTTAACTGTCGTGGGTTCTCAAGGAGTAGGGAAGACAAATTTTTTGAATTATTTTGAAGAACAATTGACTGATGCCGCAGACGAATTGGAGGGTTACTACGTCGTTCGTTACCTAGCCGATCCGGAAAATACTTTTGATGGAACGATACACAAATTGCTTCAAGAGCTAGGAGCAGGGCATTTCACGAGACTAGCAGAATCCTTGAGTAAGGACCAAAGCGCGATACGGGTGGCACGAAGTCAAGATCTTCAGACGGTATTACATAGGCTTGCAGAAACGGATGAGGATGAAAATAGAGAAGAGTTTGTTGAGCTAATGCTTGCTTGGCTATTAGGACACAGAGTCCTAAAGCTACATCGGGATTGGTTAGGAGTGAATTTTCGACAAGATACAGTTGAGGCAAAAACTGCTACTTTTCGCGATATTGTAGAAGTAAGCAGTAAGACAGGAATTCTAAAGGGTATATTCTTGCTGTTGGACGAACTGGAAAAGCAGGATGGCGTTTTGGGCCCGAGAGCGGTGGTAAGATATCTATCGGCGATCAGGGCGATAATCGATGCCTTGCCGCACGGTTTGTTTTTAATGCTAGCGGTGACGCCGGATGCGCTGTTGCGGTACACTGCTGCACTGCCAGCGCTACGCGGAAGACTAGAAAATCGGGTGGTGTTGGAAGCTTTGCAAGATGAAGACGAGGCGGTAGACTTGGCGGAGTTCTATATCGACAAGGCTCGTGAAAAGGCAAGAGAGGATCGTAATCAAAGGGGAGGAAAAGAGGAAATCTTGTCGAGACGTAAGATTGCGAAATGTTTTAAAACACTTTGGGAACGAACGGAGGAAAGAGGAGATGATGGTGTCAGGCAAAGAGAGTTTTTGAACTCACTGCATCTTCGGACGGAGAGAGAGCTGCGGGGAGATTGAAGCATTGGAGACGGGTGTTGGACAAGCGACGGAACGAGTGACGAGCGCGAGGAAGGAATGGCGGCTGTAAATTTCGATAAGTTGGATTGAGGGGCGGTCGGGAGAAGTGCATCGACTACTCGGCAAGGTGCACGAGCGAAGAGGACAGGGACGGGATTCGCGATTAGCGGTGCTCCAAGGCTGGTAGTATCCGGGCGAATTCGAAAGGTATCAGAGAGCCACGATCCGGATCGAGAAAATCGGTTTGGTTATGTTGACAAGCACCATGCGGAATTGCCGCATGTGGTCAAGTTCTCGGGGGCAGATCGAGTGGTATGCTGCTGCTAACACTTTTGGCAAATGACATATTGAAACCCGAGCGAGGGGATGTCGTATTTGGGGGCCGGGTAGACGGGGTCGTTACCGAGCCCCGTCCCCCACAGACCCGAGCGTGCGCGTTGACGCACTCGGTTCCTCATATGACAGCTTCGCTCATGTGCTATATATCGAGCACACGACCTTAACGGCTATCCACTGCTGTTTCGTACACGTGTTTGCGGAACTCTGAGTTTCCTCCTACGTTTCCCATCAGTGAATCTGTACATATGACATCCCCCTTCCCTCGTTCGGGTCCCGGTGGCCCCGGTTCCCCGCTCTCGACAGTACTATGAGGATGCTACGACTTCCTATCCTGCATTCCTTCGGCTCATTGGTTTCGCCAGCCGGTACCGTGGCGACCTGCCGGGGTTTGTGCTTTCGCTTGCGCGCTCCCGTCATCCGGGCAGATACGGACGACAGGCCGGGGACTATTGTTTTCAGCCGGCATTCCCTTTCCGGCTTTTCCGCTCCCACGGACAAGACAGGATCTCCCAGGTTTCCTGGCGAGCTTTCCTGTGGCTATGCCTCCGTTCTCCGACCCCGGACGACCCTTGGCGCCTCGCCTTTCGCGGCGCTTCCGGTGCTGCCCCCACATTATCACAAGAGTGAACGCGTCATCGATGAGAATTTCGGGATTCAATAGCGGCGCTTTGCCACCCGCTGTGTACGCTTCACGACGCGCGTTGCCGTGCGCCATGCAACACTCGCTACCGGCTGACGGGCTTCGTCTCTGCCGGGCGGGAGTCGAACCCGCTAGCTCGCGTTGAAAGGTTTCAGATCATGTTTCCCTCCTTTCTTCGTTCCCCTTTCCAGGACTTGGCCTGGCGCAATGCGATTCTCTTATGGTAAAACCTGCGCGATGGCGAGAAGGCGTGAATTTTCAGGCCGCGATCGCGAGGATTTCGACCGCGAAGTTGATATTGGCGGCATCACCTCTTTTCTCCATCATTATCGCCCAGGCGGAAGCTAGGAAGCCTGACTTCTGCGAGGCCCGGGGTCGCCTGCCCGGACTTGATGTGCCAGCGCATGCCGCTGCGCTTCATGCGCGCGGCGGCGAGGGTCTTGTTGGCGGTTTCGACCACGCCGGAACCGATCGCTAGCTCCTCGGCCCTGAGCTCGGAGTAGCGCATCCGGCTCCGGTTCTTCACGACGTAGTTCTGAACCCTCCGGATGGTCTCGCGGCCCTGCGGCTCCTTCGCCCGCCCCAGATAGTAGCGCAGCGAGCGGATGACCTGCCCGACACCGTCGGGTTCGTCGCGCAGCGTCGCGCGCCAGGTCTTGACCCAGCCTTTTTTGGCAATATGGTCCGAAGCGTCGGCGAGATGCTGGCAGGCATGCCGGAAGCCGGAAAAATCTCAAAAGTTTGTCACCTCACCCCGAATTTTGTGCAATCCGGCGCATTGAAATCGACCGAATAACCACGTAATATCAATAAGTTAACAATTTACCATACGAGACTTACACCTGGCGAAGGCCTTTAGCACTTCGAGGTCGATCTCGTCGGCCCGGTAGGTGTCCAGCAGCTCCGGCGCGGCGTTGCCGAGGCGTAGGCGCTGCTCGACCCGCCGCTCCGACAGGCCGAAGCGCGCCGCGACGGACGAGACCGACTGCCCGACTTCGGCCAGCTTTGTGAAGGCGACGACCTGGTTCGCCGGATGCATCGCGATTCGCGCGACATTCTCCGCGAGGGAGACCTCGCCTGCGTCGTCACAGTCGGCCCGAACCAGACAGGGCACGGGGTGGTCGGCGCGGACGACTAGATTCTCCAGCAGACCGAGAGCGGCGATGGAGGCCTTGAGCTCGGCATCGGCGCGGGGGTCGGGCGGGGTTTTGCGGACGTTCTCGGGGGCGAGCGCGAGCCGGCTCAGCGGGATTTCAGGGGTGAGCGGTTCGGCCCTGGGGGCGATGAAGTTCATACCATTCTCCGTGAAGGGTTGTACAGCCACGGCACGGACGGCGCTTTCCGACCGCCCTGTACCTGCCCTCAAGAATCCCCACTCTGGCTCTAGATGGGTGCCCGCGAGTCTGTAAGGCCTCAGATTTGGTGTGGACAAGCTTGTGCTGGAGGGGCGGCGAGAATGACAGGTATGGCGCTGGATACACGCTTGAGGTGCACGGGCTGGACTTATTGTGCTAGATGTTGTCCAAGTCCAAACGGATCTACTAACGCAAGGAGTTTCTTGTGCAGAGTGTTCGGATAGCTTGGCGCCTAATGCGAGGCGAGGAGAACTTGCCAGCGGTTCGACTGGGTATTGGCGGGTTGTGGTCGCAGAGCTGAAGGCGGACGTGATAGATCCGTCCGGACGAGAGGTGTCAAATGGGACGCGGACGAGTGCTAAGGTCGCATGAGGCCGTTGCAGAAGGGTAGCTCGACAGGGGAGTTAGCGACTTTCAATGAAATTGCGGGATATCAGATATCAGGAAGACTATCGGTCAGGCTACGACGATATCGTTACCGATTTCTTCCGCCCATCGCTCGCCCGAGCAATGGAGTACTGGCGCGCAGTCGGATATTTTTCCAGCAGCGCGCTTGAGTCATTTGGTGCTCCCCTTGGGGAGTTCATCAAGCACGGCGGAAATATCAAGCTGGTCACGTCTGTAGAGCTTTCAGAGAGTGATTTGGAGGCTATCCAGAATGGTGCGCCGAAGCAAGATATTTGCGCTCAGCGTCTTGAAAGAATCATTGAAACAGACTTTGCTGAAGGAATGGGTGATGGGACTGTCAGGCTGGCCCGGTTGCTGGAACTGGAACGTCTAGAGATACAGATCGCGGTGCCAAGAACTGGTACGGGTATTTATCATGAGAAGATTGGCCTGTTCATAGATGGTAAAGATTGGGTGGCCTTCACCGGTTCGTCGAACGAGAGCCGCAACGCCTTCGAAAACAACCGAGAATGTGTCGATGTCTATCCTTCCTGGAGTAGCCAGGCGCGAGCAACCCGTAAGAAGGCTCATTTTGAGGATTTGTGGAGGCGTACAGATTATGGCGTAGAGGTCTACAGCTTTCCCGATGCGGCGCGTCAGAAGCTCATAAAGGTCTGCGGAGAGTGGGAGGCCAGACGTAAACAGCAGAAGGAGGAGGAGAGGCAGCCTGAACCTGATAGGTGGCGTCACCAGACCGATGCGCTCAAGGAGTTTCTTGTTGCGGAGCGCGGCGTTCTCAACATGGCAACGGGCACTGGTAAGACGCGCACGGCTTTGAAAATTGTCCGAGCCCTCCGCGAACGCGGGAGCATCGACACCGTCATTGTCAGCACTGATGGCAACGACTTGTTGGACCAGTGGTATGTCGAAATTCTCGGCTTGCGAAAGGACGTAGGTGCCAAAGTGTTTCGACACTACAAGTCTTCAAGAGAAGTCGAGGATTTTCTCCTTGAACCAACCGACAGCATCTTGCTTGTGTCGCGACAGCCATTGGCCTCGGCATTGCGCGGTTTGCCAGCCGGTGCTGGGGAGCGGACATTGCTTGTTCACGATGAGGTTCATGGGCTCGGTAGCCCGGCCAACAGGCAACGATTAAGCGGGCTGTCCGACGATATTCGGTTCCGACTCGGGTTGAGCGCAACGCCCGAGCGCGAATACGATGTGGAGGGGAACGAATTCATTCAAGAGCATATAGGACCAGAACTGATGCGGTTTGAACTAGATGACGCGATCCGCCGTGAAATCCTTGCACCGTTTCAGTATTTTCCGTTGTCTTATGAGTTGACACAGGAAGATCGGCAACGTGTACAAGACGTCTACAAGCGCCAAGCTGCTCGCGCAGCCGAGGGCAATCCGATGAGTGATGAAGAGGTCTGGATCGAGATTGCTCGTGTCTATAAGACCTCCCCAGCCAAGCTGCCAATATTCGATGATTTCATTCGTGAGAGGCAGGAGCTGTTGGAAAGATGTATAATCTTCGCGGAAACTCAAGAATACGGCTACGAGGCGCTTGAAATCGTTCATAAATATAGAACGGACTTTCACACTTATTTCTCCGGAGAGGAGTCAGAAACGCTGAAGCGGTTCGCGCGCGGAGAGCTGGAGTGTTTGATTACCTGTCATCGTGTATCCGAGGGCATCGATATCCGGTCACTCAAGTCCGTAATCCTTTTCTCGTCGGCACGCGCCCGGCTCGAGACGATCCAACGTATGGGACGCTGCCTACGGACCGATCCTGACATGCCCGAGAAGGTTGCGAATATCGTGGATTTTATTCGCGAGTCCGATGAAGAGGACGGGCAGAACGCTGACGAAGAACGTGCTGAGTGGTTGAATAGGCTGTCTCAAGTACGTGCAGGGGAGGATGGGAATGGCGATTGATGCGCGTATAGCTCAGGCAATCACAGATGCCGTTGAGGAAGCTGGCCAGCGCAATGAGCTGGCCCGCCGCCTGACCGCATGGTTCGAAGCGGTGACATCCGGAATCGAAGATATCAATGATGAGGCTACTGCCGATCGTCGCCTCGAGATCTTGTTTGACGGAACCGCGGTCGAGGGCGAGAACGGGGATGGTGAGAACTGATGGCGGCGATTATGCGTATTCTTGGATGGAAGGCCCAAGGCCTCAGATGCCCGGACCATGAGATCAGCTGTGAAGACTCTGACGGCAGTCCTTATCAGGTGTCTCTCATCCAGATGCCCAATGGCACGGGAAAGACCACGACCCTCACTCTGCTTCGCGCCGCACTGTCTGGCTCAGCGATCAATGAGGGCTGGGATCGACACAAGATATTGGAGTTCAAAAAAAGAGATAGCGACCAATCGGAGGGAATATTTGAGGTCCGCTTACTTCTAAACAAAAGGCGCGCGACCATTGTCATGGTTTTTGACTTCGAGAATGGCCGCGTTTCGTACAATACCACGCATGGGCCTGGCCATCGTGAAGGTTTTAATCCTCCGTCGGATTTTCGGCGCTTTATGAACGACAATTTCGTTAATTTTTATGTGTTTGACGGTGAGCTAGCAGAACACCTTCTCGACAAACAATATACGGACGCTCAAATCGTCGTGGAAAACCTCTTCCAAATGAACACCTTTGATACAATGGTTCGGAAGGTGGGCGAATATTGGGAAAAGAAGACACGGAATGCGGGAGCTACGGAAGAGCGCGGGTTGACCCGCCGCCGGAACCGTGTGAAAGATCTCAAGAAGCGGCTTGCAACGCTTAAACGAGACCAAGCAAAGTTGCAAAGAAAACGTGAAGGCTTGGACGGACGGCTTCAGAAGAAGAAGGAAACTTACCAACAGGAAATCAATAAAGTGGAAGCCCGATCCAAAGCCTTGAGCGAAGCGGAATCCAACGCAGAGACGTTGAAGAGTAAGGTGCGTGAAGAAGCACTGGACGTTCTAGAAAAAATGCGCGATCCCCATGCGCTTTCCGCTGCGTTCGCAAACTGGATGCTCGCGCTGAAGGATGGGCTCGACAAGGTCAAGCTGCCAGAAAGCGCAGCGAGGGAGTTTTTTGAGGACCTCGCCCGGGAGGCCGAATGTGTGTGCGGAAGGCCCATAGACAGCGAAACCGCCCAGGCAATTCGTGTGCGCGCGACCCAATATCTGGGCACAGAAGACGTGTCACTCCTCAATTCCATGAAGAGCGCCATAAATGATGTCGTGGGCGACAGACCGGAAGAGAACGAGAATGACCTTGATAAGAGGATGACCTCTTTGGCGAATGTCGTAAAGGAAGAGCGCGATGCTCGGACCGATTTCCATGCATTGAGACATGAGGCCGAGCGAACAGATCCAGCGATAAAGACTGCACGAGTAGATATTGAGAAATTACACGAAGAAATCGGGGATATTGACGAGAAGCTTGAAGAATTTGACAGTAAGGATAAAACTCAAACGGACGACCGTACTTTCGGAATAGAAATCCTCGAAAAGCGACTAGAGATTGCGGAAAATAAATTAGGACAGATCACGCGTACGCTCAGGGAAAAGGCAAAGCGGGATATTTTGAGCGGGATAATCAACAAGGCTCACGAGGAATCTCGACGGGGTATCACAACGGAACTCTGCGATGAAGCAAACAAGAGGATATCCGAGCTGATGCCAAACAATAGAATATCAATCGATCAGATAGAACGAAATCTAGTTCTAGAAGGACAGGAAGGAGGGAGTGCGGGGGAAACACTTTCAATCGCGTACGCGTTTTTGGCGACGTTGTTTCATCGCGCAGACCACCAACTCCCTTTCGTTGTGGACAGTCCAGCGGGTCCGATAGATTTGGCAGTCCGACCAAGAATTGGCGAGATCATCCCTAAACTTTCTGGACAATTCATCGCGTTTACAATCTCCTCGGAACGGAATAGGTTCATCGAACCATTGAAACGCGCAAGCAATAGCGAAATACAATTCGTCACAGTATTTCGGAAGGGCTCTAAGGAGCTTGAGCGCGCGGCGTACCAAGATGGCGATGTGTTCGAGACACTTGACGGTTTGAATGTGCATGGAGAATTGTTTTTCAATGACTTTCAACTTGATGAAGAGGAGGCGCAGTGATGCAACCGTTCAGATTGCGGTTGGATGCTAGAGAGTGGTTCAAGTATCTGCGAGAACAGGGCGCATTCAAAGTGGATTTCGATTCCTTTTATTTCTGCTTTATGGCGGGTGTGACAACTAGAAGGAAAGAGACGGTGCCGTTGGACGAGACGGCTGAGCTCGTCGCCTATTTTCCTGATCGCTACGCCGCTCGTGGCAGGCTGTTGGTGGGACTTTTTATAAAGTCGGAACTTGAGTTGTTGGGGGTGTCCATGGAGGAGCGCCGAGAAGTGCATTCGACGATCGCAAAGCTGGTTACACCTGAGGCGCCAAATTTTCTGAGTGATGAGGGCGTTCGGGAATTTAACAGGTATGCACACGGCGGATATGACCAGCTCGTTGAATGGTTCGAGGAGCGGCCTAGGGCGTTAGATACGTTCGTACGAGGCTATAAGCGTCGGGTTGAGACGGCGGTAAAACAGGGTGTTCTGGGGCTGGCATAGTTGGCGTGAGCTTTTCTGGATTGTCGTATCTCAAGTAGTATGGTCGTGCGTTAGGCGAGGGTTGCGATTCTTTGGGCGATCGCCGACCAATCGACATCCGGGGTCATGTGGCACCAAGAAATGCGTATGGCGCCCGCAATGGCGTCTTGAGGAAGGTCCATAGCTTCCAGGACATGGCTTGGCTCGTAGCTCTGGGAAGTGCAGGCTGAACCGTTTGACACGGCGGCCAGGTCTTTGAGCGCAACCATGATGGCTTCAGAGTCGAGTCCTGGAACGGAGAAATTGAGTACATGGGGTAGCGTGGCCTCGATGTCCGCGTGAATGCGAGGGTTTAGGGGGGCGAGAGCTGCCAGAGCCTTGCTTCGAAGCTGCGTGCAGCGTTCGCGCCTCTGCGCATTATTTGCGACGGCCTGCTCGGCAGCTGCACCGAAACCGATTATGAGCGGTACTGGCAATGTCCCGGGTCGGAGGCCACGTTCCTGCCCGCCACCGTGGGCTAGCGGGGACACGGGTGGGCGTTTGAAATTGCGTCGCCGGGTGATCAGGGCTCCAACGCCCAGCGGGCCGTACATCTTGTGCGAACTCACACTGATGAGATCGATTCGCGGATGGTGCAAGCCGATCAGGTCCTTGCCGTAGCCCTGTGCGGCATCGACATGAAAGTAGGCGTGATGGTCTTCCAGTAGGTCGGCGATGTCAGACAGCGGTTGGATTGCACCGGTTTCGTTGTTTGCGTGCATCACGGAGACCAACAGAGTGTCCGGTCGGAGTGATTCGGCAATCGATTCGGTCGTCACCGCACCCGTGGCCCCGGGTCGAACCAAGGACACTTCGAATCCAAGCGCCGCCAACGCCTGGAGAGGCTCGAGGACAGCCTTATGCTCGATCGCCGTGGAGACTATATGGCGACACTCTGTCGAGCGACCGTGAGGTGCTAAGCCAAGGAGGGCGATATTGTTGCTCTCCGTAGCTCCGCTCGTGAAGAGGACTTCATCCGATGTCACGCCAACGACGCTCGCCACCTGCTCGCGTGCGCTCTCGACTAGCCTCTTGGCTCGTACCCCGTACTCGTGCGTCCGGCTGCCGGCGTTGCCGACCTCTTCGGTCAGCCAGTCGACCATCGCGGCTCGGGCTATGGGATCGATCGGCGCGGTCGCATTGCAGTCGAGGTACACTGGGTCCACTGGATCCTCGGTTTGTATGTTTGTGGATGCAAACGTATGCTTCATACTTGACAAACACGTAGAACCATGTTCAGATGAATTTATATCACATGGTTCAGGGACATCCAAGATCGAGATATGAACTCCGGCTTCGAATATGTTTTCCCCGCCATTCGGGGCATTCAGGCTCATCGTGAGTACTACGTTTCAATGTGTCCCATGCGGCTCTTGCCCAAGTTGTTCCAATTCGATGAGGAAGAACTCGCACCGCAGCTAAGGGCGCAACGGCACCTAAACAAGGCGCGGCTGCCGGAATTATCCCGTTACATAACCGAAAATGCGGACAACTATGTGTTCTCCGCGATTACAGTCTCAATTGACGCTGATGTCTCATTTGAAGAAATCTCCGGAAATAAAGAAATCAGTCGAGTTGGATTACTTCGCATTCCGATGTCGGCGCGGTTTATCATAAATGATGGGCAGCATCGCCGAGCGGCGGTCGATTTGGCGCTGCGCGAGAAGCCGGAACTTGGCGATGAAACAATAGCGGTCGTCTTTTTCATGGATAAGGGGTTAGAGCGATGCCAACAAATGTTTGCCGATTTGAACCGTTATGCTATTCGCCCCTCCAAATCCCTCGGTATTCTTTATGATTATCGCGATGAGACAGCTCAGCTAGCAAAAGCGCTGATAGGAAGCTCAGATATTTTCCGAGATGTAGTGGAGCTAGAAAAAACCAGTCTTGCTCGTCGATCACGTCGACTGTTCACGCTCAGTGCCATCTATAATGCAACCAGCGACCTACTTGCAGATCAGGCAGAAGCGGATCCGCAAGAGCTGGCGCAACTTGCACTGGAATTTTGGGAAACTGTTGCTGGATACATTCATGAATGGGAGAGAGTTAGGCGAGGTGAGTTGACGGCTGGCGAGGTGCGAGCCGACTTTATCCATACCCACAGTGTCGTGCTACAGGCACTTGCGAGGGCTGGGCGATCCCTGATCCAGAGCTATCCCAAGCAGTGGCAAAAGAAACTTAAACGACTCAATGAGTTGGACTGGCGTCGCGCAAACAGCAACTTGTGGGAGGGGCGCGCATTGGTGGGTGGTCAATTGGCCAAATCGCACCAAAACGTGGTGTTGACGACTAATGCAATAAAGGCGCATCTCGGACTTCCGCTGAGTGTGGAAGAGCAGCGGGTGGAAGACGCTTTCGGGCGGGGGAGCAATGGCTGAAAAAAGGCAGTCGCCTAAATCCGCGTTTGCGAATACCGGGTTTAGGAGGAGCATTGAAGGGCTCTTGGCCGAAGTGGCGGAATTGTACGCCTCCGACAACATTCCCTGGGTGGTCGGCTATAGCGGCGGAAAGGATTCGACGGCTGTCCTTCAGCTGGTGTGGATCGTACTGCAGAGGCTGTCCCGGGACGAACTCAAGAAACCAGTCTACGTGATCAGTACTGACACGCTGGTCGAGAACCCGATCGTCTCTCTTTGGTTGTCGAAGTCGCTGGATATGATGGAGGAGGCGGCCGTCCACCACGGAATGCCGCTGACAGCGCACAAACTGACGCCTGCAACCGAAAATACCTTTTGGGTGAACCTGATTGGTAGGGGCTATCCGGCACCCCGCCCAAAATTTCGCTGGTGTACGGAACGTCTCAAGATCAATCCGTCGACACGGTTCATCAGTTCAGTCGTGCAGGAGCACGGGGAAGCCATCCTTATTCTCGGAACACGCAAGGCCGAGAGCGCCGCGCGCGCTAGGGTCATGGAACGTTTCGAGAAGGGCCGGGTCCGCGACCGGTTGAGCCCGAACGGCAGCTTGCCAAATTCGTTCGTCTATTCGCCGATCGAAGATTGGACGAACGACGACGTCTGGATGTTCCTCATGCAGGTTGCCAATCCGTGGGGTTACAACAACAAGGATCTGCTGACGATGTACCAGGGGGCAACGGCCGGCGGCGAATGTCCCCTCGTTGTCGATACCTCCACGCCGAGTTGCGGAGACAGCCGGTTTGGCTGTTGGGTTTGCACGCTGGTCGAAAAAGACAAGTCGATGCAAGCCATGATCCAGAATGACGATGAGAAGGAGTGGATGCTTCCGCTGCTGGAGCTACGCAATATGCTCGACCCGCCCAGGACGCCGGAGGCGGACAGGCCATTGCGCGACTTCCGGAGGATGAGCGGCGCGGTTCAACTTTTCCACGACCGGCCTATTCCTGGCCCCTACAAGCAAGGAGTACGGGAAGACTGGTTGCGAAGGGTGCTGGCGGCTCAGCAGCACATCCGGAAACATGGACCCGAGCAAGTCCGCGACCTTCAGCTCATCACCCTAGAGGAACTGGAGGAGATTCGCCGTATCTGGGTCGTCGAGAAGCACGAAATCGAAGACAGCCTCCCGGGTGTTTACGAGAGCGTCATAGGTATGCCCTACCCGAAAGGGCGTCTGGACGACAACCTCGTTATGGGTGCAGCGGAGATGGGGCTCCTGCGAGAGCTGTGCGGCGAGGACGAGTTGCACTTTCAGCTCACACGCGAACTGCTGTCGATCGAGAATCAGCATAAGTCGATGTTGCGGCGGGCGGGCTTGTTCAGTGCGATCGAACAGGCGTTCCATCGGGGGTTTTACGAGGGTGAGGAGGATGCGGTCACACGGGCGCGCCAGCGTCGCGATGCCCTAAACACGGCACGGGAGCGCGTCATGGGAGACAGGTCGTGGAACGTTCAGGAGGAGCCGCAAGATCTATTCGCGCTGGATGAGACCAAGCGATGATCCTGGACCAATTGGTGATGAAGAACTTTGGCCTTTATGCCGGTGCGCAAACCATCACGTTGACGCCGCCGTCGCCGGAGAAGCCGGTCGTGCTGATAGGCGGGCTGAACGGCGGCGGCAAGACAACCTTTCTCGACGCTCTTCAGCTCTGTCTGTTTGGACCGCACGCCAGGATTTCCAACCGAGGTACGCTCAGCTATCAGGAGTATCTGTCCCGTTCGATCCACCGGGGAGCGTCCGCTTCCGAGGCAGCGATCGAGGTCGCCTTTCGTTACACGGTCGAGGGTCGCGAAGAACGATACAAGCTGCATCGATCCTGGCGCCGCAATGGCAAGGGCTGCACCGAGAATCTGGAAGTTAGGAAGAATGGGGTGCTGGAATCCACACTGGCAGACAACTGGGCAAGCCAAGTTGAAGAGTTTTTCCCAGCCAATATCGCCCATCTGTTCTTGTTCGACGGAGAACAAGCGGAAGCATATGCAGCGCAGGAGGATTCATCCGCGCTGATCGGGGCCGCCATCCAGAACCTGCTCGGGCTGGATATGGTTGATCGGCTTCAGAAGGATCTTGTGGTCTACGAACGGAGGAAACGATCCGAGGACAAGGCGAACCCGCGAAATGCGGACATCGCCGCGGGCCAGGAAGCCCTGCGAGAGCTGCGGGGGCGCCTCGATGGACTGGCTCAGGAGCGGGCCGCATTTCGGACCCACCGAATGGACCGTTGTCAGCGTGCGCTACGGGATATCGAGGACGCCTATCGCAAGGCTGGCGGAGAACTCTACGATCGGCGAGAAGAGATAGAGCGAAAGTGGCTCGACGAGGTAGAAGCGGTACGTGAAGGGGAACGGACATTACGAGATATCGCTGCGGGAGCGCTGCCCTTGGCGCTTGTCCAGGTATTGTTGGCATCGACTGCATCTAGGGATGAGCGCGAGGAGGAAAGCAGGCGGTCTCGCTATCTGGCTGAAGGGCTGGAGGAACGGGACTACGCCACCCTGAGGATCTTGCGCAATGAAGCCGTCGATCGGCACGTAGTCGATGCGCTGCGCGATTTCCTGGCCATGGATCGAACGGAGCGACAGGCGCTGGGCGATCAGCAGACGGTGCTCGATATTTCGACTGAAGTACGCAGCGATCTCCATGGCTTGCTACGAGGCGGTCTCGAAGACGTGAGTGCGGAGACTAAGAATATCCTCGGACGTCAAGAAGCAGCGAGAGAGGCGGTGAAGCAGGCGCAGATCGAGCAAGACAACGTACCTGAGACCGATGCAATCGCGCCTCTCGCCACGGAGCGCAAGGCGCTCAAGCGTGAGATGGCGGATCTGGAGTCTACGTATGCGGCAATGGGAGAGGACATCGAGCGGACGAAGCGTGAGCTGGAACGTTGGGAACAAAGGCTGGACCGCTTGATCGAGGAGGAGACGAAGGCGGAGGGCGCGCGCCAAGACAGAGCCCGGATACTGCAGCATTCAATAAGGGTCCGCGCGACTCTCGATGCGTTTCGACGCTCGGTGATAGAACGTCACGTCCGGCGGATTGAGCACCTGGTTCTTGAGAGCTATCAGCAGTTGCTGCGCAAGTCGGCCTTAGTAACGCGGCTCTCCATCGATCCAGCCACCATGTCACTGACACTCTTCGGCCGCGATGGAAATGTACTGAGCGCAGAACGGCTTTCCGCCGGCGAGCGTCAACTGCTGGCGATTGCCTTGCTGTGGGGCCTCGCAAAGGCTTCTGGCCGTCCGCTCCCGACGGCGATTGACACGCCGCTAGGACGTCTTGACTCCGGTCATCGAATGCACCTTGTCGAACGGTATCTGCCGTTTGCGAGCCACCAAGTGCTGTTGTTGTCGACGGACGAGGAAATCTCGGGCGAGTATCTGGAAAGGCTCAGTCCGTGGATAGGCCGTACCTACCAGTTATCTTACGACGACGAGGCGGGCGAAACACAGATCCGGGCAGGGTACTTCAAAGCGCGTGAGGCGGCATGATGGCGATAGAACATATTCGGTTGTCGCAGCGCGCCAAGGATCAGCTGATCAAGCTCAAGCGGGTGACAGGCATCGACCACTGGAACGAGCTTTGCCGTTGGGCTTTTTGCGTTTCTCTCGCCGAGCAAAGCGTCCCGCCGGCCACAAGAATACCGGCGGACAGCAATGTGGAATTGAGCTGGAGAGTGTTTGGCGGGCGCTACGCAGATCTCTATCTGGCCCTGCTCAAGGAACGATGCGTGAGGGACGGGCTTGGCATCGCTCCGGAGGTTCTGGTGCAGCAGTTTCGGTTGCATCTGCATCGCGGGATCTCCTATCTCGCCGGGAACAAGGAACTGCGCAAGATCGATGATCTGGTTTCGCTAGCCTTACGAGCTGCGTGAAGGCAAATGCAGGCGTCCATCTCCCGTCACAAGACCGCGATTTCACGTGCGGAACTATCCAGACCGATCAAGCGGGCGTTGGATGACGGCATCCTAGGTCTCGACATGCCCATTTTGACTACGGCTGCGGTCACGGCGACGACCTGTGGCTGTTAGTAAAATGCGGCATCACGGGCGCGGGCTGGGATCCGGTCCTTCGTCCTGAACAAGATCGCACTAGGGCGCCGGTGGTAAATCTCGGGTACGTCGTGAATGTGATCGAGAACCCGGAGGAGAGACGAGAGGCTCTGCGCGGCACCTGGGGTCTGACCCAGAATGTGCTCATCGTGAGCAGTCGGTTGTCAATGTAGGCGCAATCACTCGGGGAAGCTGAAGATTACGCGGACGGAATAGTGACTAGCAGCGGAACCTTCCAGAAATTTTTCGATCAGCGGGAACTCCGCAACTGGATCGACAGAACGCTTCAAGCCCAGTCGGTGCCGGCGGCTCCTGGCATCTTCTATGTGTTTCGCGACGAGCGCGATCGTACTCAGTTAGTCGCTTCTCGCTTTCGTCGTCGTTTGGCGGCGCCGCGCCTGAGCAATTCAAGCGAGCTGTACAATGAACACGAGCAACTCTTGCAACCGCTCATGGAATTCTTTCGTGATCGCGGACGGATTCCAATTTACGATGAATGATCAAAATCTGAAGAACTGATAAGCATGTTCGGTTCAATCCGGCGAGCCTTTCGAGTTGTACTGACGGTTTCAAGTTCCACAGAATGGGTCCCAATCACAACGGAACGCACCGAGGACTTACTAGTTTACCTAGCACTGTCCCAGGTCGATGAGCGTTCCACCTTCCGGCGGACCAAGCGGCTATCCTTATTGCTCCAAGGTGATGTGAATCCCTTTTTTCGAATTACAAGAATGCCTGCGCCAGTGCAGATGAAATTCTCGCTCGGTCGACCTGATGTCGTTGCTTCCGCATGCCAAGACTCTCGTATCGGAAAATTGACGCCCACTTCTCTGTATATTCGCGAAAGTGCTCGGCACGAATTGTCGCCGGTTCTCAGATTATACGAGGGCTGCGCACGCGGTTATCTCGGCCGCGTCGACGGGGCGAACGTAATCAAGCTATATAGGATTGAACCATTAGTGTCTTATCTCGGCTATCCCGAATTCGATAAGGAGGCTTACCCAGTACTAGAGTTTTCAATCGCGGTGCATTTGCAAACATTCCGAGTGAGAAGCAGGAACTACTCGTCCGCACGAAACCGCCCTGTGCTACATCGGAAGGAATTATTCGTTTCACCGAATCATTCTCAATATAACAAATGGGCTCGACTGACACGGATCAGAGTAGCAGAAAGGCCATCGGTTGGTCTCGTACGACAAAGCCGACCTGCAGCAGGACAGGTGAAAGATAAATTAACCACCTATCGAGTTGTAGGAACGACAAATCGATATGCAATGTGCATTCTACACGATGATCGGTCAGGCAATGATCGTGGGCAAATCAATTGACAACGTTACGTCAACCCCTGGGTGATCCTGACCACAGTTTCTCAACAGAACGTCTGGATTGAAGTCTTATTTCCTTAAGGGGATCATGTTCGTAACAGGTGACGCGTAAGTTCGTGGGATTCATGGAGCCAAGGACGTTCATCGGCGTCACAGTAAGATAGGATTGGTTGGTTGAGGCTGTGCACCCATCTTGATGTTCGCATGTGCCAACGAGTGCTAAGAGTCTGACCGTCCAAAAGGGACTTGGCAAGGATCGTATGTCGAAGTTGTTTGGCCCAGAACTCCTCACTAGTCCTTCGACATCGTATATCGAAGTTCTTTCGCTTTTGTGCCGATTGCACCATCCGCAGGATAGTGATAAATTTTCCCCTCCTTCTCCGCCTTGCGCTAGGGGCATTTGGTGATCGACCTCTATTCTTAAGTCTTGCGAGGACAGACCTCTGGGCTTGAGCACGTCTACTAAATGTGGAAGTGGGAGCTCTCGGCCGTCTCGCGCCAAGTACTTATCTATCGCTTGGTCATCAAAAGGGACACCGCAAATCCAACAGCGAGGCGGGTTGCCAGCCAGATCAAGATGTAGACGGCGTTCCGAAGCGCTTAGCGGTAATCTCTGGCGGGAGGCTTGAAGCCTACGAACGAAGCCATGGACGGCCGAGGCTATGGAAGACGCAAGAAGTCGCTGCTCGTCAAATGTCGCATCGGAAAACCATTTTCTGACGATAGCGAAAACATCGCCGTATATTCTCGGATAGGCGGCTTCGAGGTGCGTATACTTGACGGGGTCGGAAACGCTTTCGACAAACCATCGTGCCCATTGGACGCTGATGTCCGCCCTCAATAGTGAACGCCGCCGCCCGAGAAGGCGATCTGGAACATGCCTTGCTGACAGATCTGCAAGCGGTGGCCCCTGCCACACGGCTGACGCATCGTGCAATGCCGCAGCAATAAACTTCGATTCATCCATCTTGATAACAGTGCCTATTCGCCACGCGGCTTCCGGTATTCCGAGCGATGAGGTAGATTACCACCCATCTTCCGATACTCAGCCCAAATCGATGCCCATTGACTACGAATGCCAGTTGAATCTTTCTTGATGCCTGAGAGTTGCCAGTTCCTGTTGAAATAGTTCTTATTTACCTCTTCCAACCAAGAGTCGACCAATTTAGGCACTTCGTCCGCAGCGTCTATTGTTGCCTTCGTTTCTACAAGGAATTGGAAAAAGTCCGCTGCCAAGATAGTCAGTGAAACCTTGTTGAATAAATTGGAGTCGCGAGGACGTCCCCAATAGGCGTATGATTCGCGATCATCTACAACTGCAAATACTTCGCGTATCTGGTGCCAAAAGGCAATAAAGACATCGCGCCAGGGACCATCTAGTGAACTCCAATATTGTATAGGAGTTTCATAGTCTGTGGCCTCATACTTTGCGATGATCGCCGAAGACGAAAGATAACTCTGTCCCCATTTCATTGCATAGTCGGCACGTCTTTGATGGTAGAGTCGGCCGCCTCTAAGTTCTCGAAATATGCTGATCAGTGAGGCGAATACATTCCATTGCAGGAGATCCGTCTTATCTCCTGCGAGACCGCGTTCGATGAGGTTGTAGAAGGGGCTGTCGGGATGTCGGGCGAGATACGTGATCGCCTGAGAATCTTCCAAATGGATGCCAGCGTGCTTCAAACGGTCTGCCACATTTTCCAATTCGTCGTTAGACAAGGTCGTTGAAACAATTGTTCCTAGAAGTGCGCGACCAATGGGTGTGGCCTTTTGGTTGACAACGATAAATTGAAATACTTGCTCGGCGGGTTCAGTGGACATAAGGAGGGAGAGCGGCAAGCGACGTGCCTCCCGTTGGATGATGTGGTATTCTACATCGCTGGAATCTTCGCCGTTAGAAATGCGGTCTTCAATTTCAGATTGGATGTTCGGATCGTCAAGGCGTGCCGCTGCGGCACTAAGGGCGCCACGTAGGCGATGTTGTCCGTCAACGAGGACCACGGGTCGAAGGTAAGATAGGAGAGCGTCCTTTGTGAAACCGAGGAAATCGGGTCTATCCTGTGGGTCGCCAAACTGTTTTATCAGATCGTGGCGTGCTGCAACTTCCTGCCAGAAGTCGACAATGTGAGATTCCTCGAAGAGAACACCGGCCGTCTCTTCGTCGGTAGAGGCGTCGCTGTCATCGTTGTCGTCGTTTTCTTCCGCGTTGTCGTCGTTAGGCGGGGTGGTAGAGGTTATAGAGCCGGCGTCGGACAAATAATGCTTTAGGCGGTCAATCAGATCTTGGTTTGGGTTTTTATCCTTAAGCGCGGGAACACGGTCTTCAACAAATGTACGTACATGGAAAAAAATATCTTCGAAAGAAAGCGAAGAGTAGTCGGGAATTTCTATTGTCAGCTCTCCAAGTTGTACAGAGTCACTTTTTGCACTCCCGGCAAGCGGTGAGAAAGTTACGGAACAATTGGGTATAGCGCGAAGGGCGCAAAGCAGAGGGTTTTGAATTAGGTTGTCTTGATCGAGAAAGAAGTCGTGGAGACTTTTTATACGCTTGGAGTTAGTTTCTCTTTGGAAGCCCGCAGTTTCGGTTCCGTCGGCAAAACGCTTTTTTTGTGGCACTCCCGCCCATTGGTCGACATCGGGAGCGGGCGCGGCAAATTGGGCAAGCCATTTGTCCGAGGTGGTCTGTTTGGAACGTATGGCGGGATAGGTGAATCGCATGTCGCTCTCCTAGTACATTGGGCTCGAATGCGGGTGGGGGAGAGAGTGGGTTGAAGCGTCATAGAAACGGCGTAGGGTGCCGGGTCTTGGATAGTGAGGCGGGAAATGCAGACGACAGAGATCGGTGGCTTGGTCAAGGTGTGCAAACGTGTGGGACATTGTCAGCATTGGCATCCTAGGGTTGATCGATGGTGGCGATCTTCCTCGCCTATGTCAAGCAAGTCTCTTCGGGGGCGACAGGATGGCTCCTAGTGAGGCGATGTCGGACGCGTTGGCGCTGCTCTCGAGCTATGCAGTAGCAGGCTGCAGCTGGTCCTCGCAGTCAAGGAGCTTGGTGTCGGCTAGGGATGAAGCCTGCGGAGAACAGCGCGGAGCGACGTTCATCAAGTGTCTACTCTACATAGCCGACCGATCTGGTCCGTACAGCGATGTCAACGGCAACGAGTATCGTTACTCAGCAGCGAGCGTAGGAAGTTTGCAGACACTAGATCAAGCGCACGCGGAGCAGGTAGGGTCGCCGGCCCAAACATCGTCGCGCACGGGACCCCTGAGATAGCTCGGAAGATTCATGGCCAAACGAAGATCAATCGAGGACATACTCAAGACTCAGTTCCGCTGGCCGAGGCAGGGCGACAAGGCGTTTGTCACCTCCGCGAATCCATCGGAAAACGCCACCATCGACCAGAGCGGGCACTCTAGGCTCGTGCTCATGACCGATGGCTACAAGACGGCTGGCGACCTCATGGTCGAGGCAGCGAGTACCGACGATTTGGCGCGAGACACCCTGGTATTCCCGATCATCTTCAACTACCGGCATTTCTTGGAGATCTCCCTCAAGTACGTGCTGGCAACCTATGGGCCCACGGTTCGCATCGAGCCCAATTGGCACTCGCACGATTTAGCAAAGCTGTGGCGATCGGTCCTGGAAGTGCTCAACAGGTACGGGACCACCGACCCCGATGAGGCTGATCCCATCGTCGGCGAGATCATCCTTGAATTCGCGAAGATCGACCCGGCTTCATACGCATACCGTTATCCGGTAGATAGGAAAGGACGGCCTTTGCCCGTCGCTCAGAACGATCTTCACCTGCCAACACTGGCCGATGTCATGAATGGAGTTTCAGTTTATTTCGACGGGTGCGACACCTACTTGAAGAATTGCAAGCGTCGGGTCCAGCAGTGACGATCCGTGTTGTCCGACTGCCGCCGACGCCCTAGACGCTGCCGTGAACGGTTGTCCGGAGCGCGCGCCGCGCGGAATGCGCAATCGTGCCGGGGTTCCCTAAAAACCGTGAACGAGGGAACCGCCAATTGCTTCATTTAAAGTGGTAGCTCATAGAGGGGACAGCTGGGACCTGATGGAGAAGGCGCTCGCGCGCGAAGCCGGCGCGCTGTTCCGCGTCAGCCGCTCGACGCGGCGCAGGGCCTTCGACGCGGTGACCGCCTTCGCGGTGATGTTCATCGAGCGCCTCGCGCGCTCGATACCGGACGCGCCCGCGCACACGGTCGTCCACATGGACGAGATCAAGGTTCCGGCCGTTCACATGTCCAAGCCGAACCACCGGAGGCAGCGAGCTTCGCGGTCAACAAGGCCCGCCTCGCCGGATTCATCCCCGGGAAGAGGCAGCCGCTGCCGGGAACCAAAAAACTCCGGGACGGCCACATGCTGCTATTTTTGTTGGTCGAAGATTTCAGAGCTTGGCGAGACTACGGCATGATCTGAGTTAACTGCGTACGGATGAAAGGCCTCGCGTCCCAAGACCTGAAGGAATCCGCGTTTATACGGGTGTTACATGGGAGCAATAATTTGCTTCGAGGACATTAATGCGAAAGAGTTACTTTGCGTTGAAATTACCCGTCGATTTGCGGACCTTGGTAGTGATCGCGTGAAGTTATTTGCGCGGAAAGCCGGCGGCCCCGACTAAGTCCTTGGATGTCGGCTTCAAGTCAATGTATGTGTTCCGGGAAATCGCGCGAATCGAGAATTTTCGGGTTTTGGCACGCGCATTCGAATGGCGGCCTAGATCCGGCGACTCCTGCGAATATTTTCTCGCGCTAACCGCGCGCGGCAATCGCCGGTGAATTTCGCCATTGGAACACAGAGCGGCTGGCGATCCGAGTTCGCCTTTTTCCCGTTCATCGAAAAGGAATTCAATAAATGATGTTTACGCCGAGCGCTCATCCGCGCGTTTTCGCTCTGCCGCCGGGATGCTCCTTCCCAAAGGAATTCGTCGCAGGCCTGAAATCGAGGCTGCGCGATCAGCCGCCCGAAAAAATGGCGCAAACAGAGATCATCGTCAACACGAGCCACAACGAACAGGCGATACGGGACGAATTCATCAAGGGCGAAGCAAGTTTTTTGCCTAGGCTTTCCCAGTTGACGGAACTCCGTTCAAATATTCGATTTCCGGAAATCCCCGCCGCGGTTCCGCCGCTTCGGCGGCGGCTGGAACTATTTCAGGCGGTCGCGAAACTCATGGCCGCCGATGATCGTTTCGGCTCCCGGTTTACTGCATTCGAACTCGCCGACACGCTCGCGGAAGTCATGGATGAAATGAACAGCGAGGGCGTATCGCCGGACGCCCTCGGCAACCTCGATGTTTCATCGCAAGCCGAACACTGGGACGCGAGCCTAAAATTCCTTAGGATTATTGAACAGTATTTAAGGATCGACTCCATTCCCGATTTCGAGACTCGCCAGCGCTTGGTTGCGGAAAAAATGGTGTCGGACTGGCAAGCCGAACCGCCGGAGCATCCGTTGATCATGGCGGGGTCTACGGGCTCGCGAGGAGCTACCCAATTGCTGATGCAAGCGATAGCGAACCTGCCCCAGGGAGCGATCGTTCTTCCTTGCTTCGATTTTCATCTTTCGGGCGAGATCTGGTCCGGAATGTCGGACCCTTCGGTATCGGAGGCGCATCCGCAATTCAGGTTCCGGCAGTTGATGGATCGGCTTGGAATTGAATCCGACGCAGTATTGCCGTGGAGATCGGACGTGGCCGTAAATGAACCGCGCAACATGCTAGTGTCGCTTGCGCTTAGACCGGCGCCGGTAACGGATCAGTGGCTGGTGGAAGGACCTAGACTCGCGGATTTGCAGCTAGCCACGCAAAAACTGACGCTGCTGGAAGCGCCGACTCCTCGCCTCGAATCGGTCGCGGTCGCGCTTAAGCTGCGGGAATGCGCCCATGCCAGTCGCACCGCCGCCTTAGTAACGCCGGACCGCAATCTCGCTCGCCAAGTCAAGGCCGCGCTGCGGCGGTGGGGAATCGTGCCTTATGAATCGGACGGCCAACCGGTTTCGGAAACGCCCCGGGGCGTTTTTGCCCGTCTCGTGGCGGAAGCCATGGGCGGAAGGATGGCATCAACCAGCCTTATGTCGCTGCTCAAGAGTCCATGCGCCAACTCAGCCGGCGACCGAGATCTGCACTTGAAGCGGACTCTAGAGCTCGAATTGCATTTACGCGGCAAAGGAATTTTCTCCGTTGATTCGGAGCTCGTTTCAAGGTGGGTATTGGAGCAGGAAGAAAGCGAGGATATTGACCTTTGGGGCGGTTGGGTCTCCTCGATCGTAGAATCGGCGGCAACTGCAAAAAGAGGCGAGCTCGGCGATATATTAAAGCATCACCGCAGCCTTGCGGAAATGTTCGCGGCCGGCCCGTCAGCGGAAGATACGGGGATGTTGTGGGCCGAGGAAGAAGGGAGCAAAGTCCGCGAAGTCTTTACCGAACTCGAAGACTGCGCCGACCTGGGCTGCTTTCTTGAATTGAAAGAATACGTGCAGTTGCTGGGTTCGGTACTTGGCAAAACCAAAATTCGGTCAAGTAACTGCTCCCACCCCGAAATTATGATCTGGGGCACGCTGGAAGCGAGAATGCGACGTCCGGATCTCTTGATAGCGGGTCGATTGAATGAAGGCTCCTGGCCCGCGCCGGTCGCTGATGATCCGTGGCTAAACAGGCAAATGCGCGAGCAGGCGGGCTTGCTGCTTCCGGAACGCAAAATTGGATTGTCCGCGCACGATTTTCAGCAAGTTCTCTGCGGACCCGAAGTGGTGCTTACCCGAACGCTTCGCGACGAAAGCGCGCCAACGATACCGTCCCGATGGCTGAGTCGCCTGATCCATTTGCTGTCCGGAATTTCCGAAGAAGGGCGAGCCGGGATCAATGCCATGCGCGACCGAGGCGCGGCGCTCCTCGCGCTTGCACAGGCGATGGAAGAGCAGAATGGAAAAACCGCGCCCGCTCCTCGCCCGTCGCCCGTTCCGCCGCTTGAAGCCAGGCCGACAAGAATATCCGTTACTGGCGTGGAAACTCTTATTGTGGATCCCTACGCAATCTATGCAAGTCAAGTTCTCAAGCTCAGGAAATTGAATCCGCTTGCTCCGCTGCCCGAAATCCTAGTGAAGGGCCTGCTGCAGCACAGCGTTTTCCAAAGGTTTATTTCGGATGGCGAGTCCGAACTAGGAGACGACGAGAAAGGCAGATTGATTTCGATTGCCGAAGAAGAATTCGAAGACGGAGCCCCGTCCAAATGGGTTGAACGGGTTTGGCTTTGCGGCCTCAAAAAAATCGCAGAGGAATTCCTGCTGCACGAACGAGCGCGAAGAGGCCTAGCCTCGCCCTTCAAGCAGGAGATTAAATTAGAGCACGAGTTTTCCGATCTGGGCTTCACCATCAGAGGAAAAGCGGATCGCGTGGATATCACCGAAGATGGCGAATTCGTGCTTTACGACTACAAGTCGGGCCGCATACCCGGCGAGATGGACATAAAAAGGTGTGCGAAGCAGATGCCCTTGCTAGCTAAAATTTTGGAAGTCGACGGCGTTCAGGACCATGGACCGGGAACTGTCAGAAAAACAGCCTATATTTCGGTAGGCGCCCGGACTCGGGTAAGCGAAGTCAAACGATTCTATCGGGACGCGCCGCTCGACAAGGATTTCTTTTCGGATACATGGGAACAATTCCAGCTGCTGATAAAGAAATACCAGGAACCCGAAACCGGGTACACATCGCACCTGGGGCATGTAGAGTACCCCGACTACGACCATCTCGCACGATACGGAGAATGGGACGAAACTGTCAAGCCTGCAGAAATGCAGCGTGTAGGGTAGCGAAATGATTCAATTCGACGATGCGACCAAACCGCAAATTCTGGCGGCCGACCCGGAATCCTCGTCTTGGGTTTCCGCTAACGCCGGGTCCGGGAAAACCAAGGTCTTAACCGACAGGGTGGCGCGCATCCTACTAGCCGGAACCCATCCGGGAAATATACTTTGCCTGACGTTTACAAAGGCCGCCGCCGCCAACATGCAAGTTCGCCTTTTCGAAAGGCTGGGGAAATGGTCTTTGCTTCCCGATGCCGAATTGCGCGAAACGCTCATGGCGCTAGGGGAAGACGAGAAGACTATCACGCCGATAATTCTTCGGCGCGCGAGGACGCTTTTCGCCCAGGCGCTGGAAACTCCTGGCGGGCTGAAGATTCAAACCATCCACGCGTTCTCTTCCGCGATTCTTCGAAAGTTTCCACGAGAGGCGGTAGTTTCGCCTCAATTCGAAGGTATCGACGAACGCATCGCGAAAACTTTGAAAAACGAAGCCCTGGAGTCAGTCGCCGAGGAACACGCCGAGCTATTCGATGAAATTGCGGAACTAGCCGGGAGCGGCTTGCTCGACCTCGTCCGTGAAATCCAGAGCCATCGAAAGCTATTCAACGAAGTCGAATCCGAAGCGTCGGTCTGGGAGGCTTTCGGCTTGCCCGAAAACTACGCGGAACAGGATTTGGCCAATGAATTATTTACTTCGCCCGAACGGAACATGTTCCCCTCGCTGCTAAATGCCGTGGAGAACGTGCCCTCGCCCACCAACAGGAAAGTTCAGGAATTTATCGGCTGCGCGAATTTAAATTCTCCCGATTCGGAGGACCTCTCGCTCGCGGAAAAGACATTTCTAACGCAAAAGGGCGAAATCAAAAAATCGTATGCGACCAAGCCAGCAATTCAAAAACTGAGCGATAACGACAAGAACCTGCTGGAAAACTGGGTGCGAAAGCTAAAAGATCTAAGGGAAATGCGGCTTAGTTCCGAGTGCGCTCGATACTCGGTCAAATTGCTTCGGTTCGCAAAAGTTTTCCTCGCCACGTATGAATCTATCAAAAATAGAGAGGCGCTTCTCGATTTCGAGGACATGATTCTGAAAGTGCTATCCCTGCTTACGCGGAAGGAATCGCGCGATTGGATAATGTATAGGCTCGACGGGCAAATCGACCATATCCTCGTCGATGAAGCCCAGGACGTAAATCCGGCGCAGTGGGATATCGTTGCTCGCCTTGCGGAGGAATTCACGGCGGGATCCGGCGCTCGCGGACATCTGGAGCGCACGATTTTCGCGGTCGGCGACGAAAAGCAATCCATATTCGGCTTCCAAGGCGCAAGGCCCGAAAAATTTGCGCAGATGCACGACCATTTCAAGCGCGCGCACGCCGGCGCCGAAAGGAAATTCCAGCGGCAGGAGCTCCAGCATTCATTTCGCTCCGCTTCCTCGATACTTAGACTAGTGGATCGCGTATTCGAAACATTGGAAATTTCCGAATTCGACACGAGAACAGTCCACAAGGCATTCAAAACGGACTTGCCCGGACGCGTCGACCTATGGCCGTTTACCGAAGACGCAAGCGAGGCGGATGAAAGCCTCTGGTATTCGCCGGAAAGAAAGGCGGCACCTGAAAACTCGGCAACTAAACTTGCGAAAGCCATTGCAATTTTCGTTTCGGATTCAATCGAAAACAAGTCGCTGCTGCCGTCCGATGCCGGAGCGAGGCCGATTCGCCCCGGCGATTTCCTGATCCTGGTGCAGACTCGCTCCAAGCTGTTCCATTCGATCATTCGCGAACTGAAGAAGAAAGGGCTTCCGATCGCGGGAACCGACCGACTCAAAATCGCAGATGAATTGGTCGCTAACGATCTGTCGGGCATCCTGGCGTTTCTTGCTACGCCGGCCGACGACTATTCGCTGGCCTGCTCGCTAAAATCGCCGCTCTTCGGCATCACGGAAAGCCAGCTCTTTTCGATTGCGCATAACCGCGAGGACAAGTCTCTCTGGGAGATTCTCCTGGAACGCAGGGAGGAATTTAGCGAGGCCGTCGAAATGCTCGAAGATCTGCTTTTGCGAGCGGAAACGGCCAAGCCCTACGAATTGCTGGAGGCCATTCTTACCGAACATGAAGGTCGAGCTAAAATTATTTCCAGAATGGGGACGGAAATAGAAGAAGCGATCGACGTGCTTCTTTTGCAATCTCTCGCTTACGAAAGAACGGAACCGGCGACGCTGACCGGGTTTCTTGAATGGCTGGCCGCCGACGAAATGGATGTCAAACGAGAACTGGACCAGGCCGGCGACGAAATTAGAGTCATGACGGTCCATGGCGCGAAGGGGCTGGAATCACCCGTCGTCATCGTTCCCCAAACGGGAAAGAGGCAAATCGCCGTTAATGACAAAGTTTTGATTACTGCGGAGGATGTACCCGTTTGGAAACCGACAGGCGGCAACCATCCTGAAAATCTTGAGTCATTGATCTACACTTACGCCGAACGCGAACGGCTCGAACGGCGGCGGCTTCTATACGTTGCGATGACTCGAGCGGAGAACTGGCTGATTGTCTGCGGAGCGGGAAAGCAAGACGACGAAAGCTGGTATCACCTTGTAAAAGAAGGAATGATCGGAGTCGGTGCGGATACGCGGCAGTTCAAAGCGCTGGAAAAATTCTCCGATGGCGATGCCGACGGTTTCAGGACTAGCAACGGGGAATGGCCGGAAATTGAAGCGAAGGCGCCGTCATCGAACTCTCGTGAAGCCAAGAAGGTCGAGTTGCCCGGATGGACACGCGCAATTGCCGTAGCTCCCGAGCCGGCGATTAGTCCGCTGCCGCCTTCAGGCCTGGGCGGCGAAAAAACGGTCGCTACCGACCCGTCATCTCCCGATGCCTATGCCGGAAGCGAAGGGGCTCTGCGACGCGGAAGCTTTATCCATTTACTGCTGGAGCATCTGCCCGGCACCGACAAATGCGAACGCAGAGACGCGGCGAAAGAGCTTAGCCTTCGCATCGAGGAAGAACTTTTGCACGATGAATTCGAAGAATGCCTAGAGGCGTGCAATCTAATGCTGGACAATCCGGAATTAGAATTTCTGTTTTCCGGGAGCGCGCTTGCCGAAGTGTCAATCACCGCAAAGCCGCAAAGTCTGGGCGAGCGGTCGATCTACGGCTTTATCGACCTTTTACTCGTTGAACAGGACCGTGTGCTAGCCGTCGACTTCAAGTCGAACGCAGTCGTGCCGAAAATTGCGGACGACGTTCCGGAAGCGATCCTAAGGCAGATGGGAGCCTATCTGGAATCGCTTGAAACCATTTACCCGGATCGACGCGTGGAAACTGCAATTCTTTGGACCAAGAACGGCGAGTTTATGCCCTTAGGTCGCGATGCGGTCGTCTCCGCGCTGGCTAGAGCGTCGGACGAATTCGCGAAACAAGAATTCATGCCAGTGGATTAGTCCCAGATCGAAACAACTATAGCGGAGCAATTGAATTTTCCTCGCCGCTCCGGAGCTTGAATGACGATTTTCGGGCGGTCGCCTTGTCGAACACTTGAACGCCCAGGACTTGATTCAGTCGAGTGCCGCGTAATTTCGCCTGAAAAATCGAAGCGCGAATACCGGCGCAGCCGTTTCGGCATTCGAATCGAGCGGCCGAGCCGATTGAAAAAGCATCGCGAAAGCCCTGTTTATTTCGAGAGGTTGCATCGGAGATCAATGCCGCCCTGAATCGTGGCTTCAGCGGGCCTGGATTCAGGAATTCGTCAGCTGCTTCTATTTCAGTTTTGCGAGAACGGAATCTAGAGTTGCAACTTTGACATTCGGCATATTGAAGTTTTTCAAATTGGTTGATTTACAGGCGTCATTGCGGCTATCGGCCGTGAAACAGCTGGAGGCAAATATGAAACTGAGCCAGTTTAAAGCGCTTACTTTCGACTGCTACGGTACGTTGATCGATTGGGAAACGGGCATAATCGACGGCTTGCAACCGCTTACGTCCCGGATAGGCGGCGATATTTCGCGCAACAAGATACTCGAGACTCACGCCTACTATGAATCCAGCCAGCAGCGCGCAACGCCCCATATGAAATACTCGGATCTTTTAGCGGTCGTTTACCGGAGATTGGCGGAAGAGTGGCAGATAACGGCGTCGCTCCAAGATTGCGAAGCCTATGGCGACTCCGTCAAAAACTGGCCGGCGTTTCCCGACTGCGCAAAAGCGCTTCGGCACCTAAAAAAGCATTTTCGACTTTATGTCCTGTCAAATGTCGATATCCGCAGCTTTTTCTTTTCCAACGAAAAGCTGCAAGTGCGATTCGATGGAATTTATACAGCCGAGGACGTTGGTTCCTACAAGCCGTCCGATCGCAATTTCGAGTATCTACTATCCAATCTTGGCAGGCAGGGAATCGACAGGGAAGAAATCCTTCACGTTGCCGAAAGCGTGTTTCACGACCATGTTCCGGCAAATCGTCATCGCTTGGCAAATTGCCGAATTTTTCGACGCAGCGGCAAGGACGGGCTGGGAGCCTCCGCCGGATCGGGAGCAGGTGACACGCCGACATTCAATATATCGCTAAACAGCATGTCGGAATTGGCAGAGCTGCATAGATCTCAACTTTCGGACTGAATTCCCGATTCGCCCCTGCGCCGCTTCCGCTGAGAATCGTTTCGTCGGATCCTCATTTTTCCCGGCCATGAAAACCATTGGTCGATGAGCCGGATCAAAGCAAAATCATGCATGCGCGATTAAATTTGCCGCGAATTCTCGGAGCAAAGTTGCTCAAGTTTCAATTTGCCGTTCGGTTTCATGCTTCCGGTAAGTTTCCCTTCGGCAAAATCGAGTGTTCGAAATTAATTTGTTCATCAAGGCACTAATCTGCCGAAGCCATTGCGAACGAGTAACAAGTCCGAGGCGGGTATCTTCGGATTTCAATGCTATGGTCCAGCCTCTCGACCACATCGATCGAGTTCCAGAAGACGGAATCGCGACGGAGTTCCTTCTCAATGGCTGGCATATCCGCACGACTTGCGCGGAGATGCTCCGGCTGGCGATTTTTGACGCGAAGCGCCGAGTCTATTGGCCGCGCTTATGCTCGGAGCGGCTGAAGGCGATGCTTTGCGTCGCTGCCGTCGACCTCTTGAATGGCGCGACACGTACTGCCTCTAGCCCATATTTCTATTCAGTAAGACGCAATGAATTCTCTGCGCTAACGACATTGATCGATACTTGCGTCGGCAACGAAATCCTTGAACTTCAACGCCACGAAATCCAGGTCTTGAATTCCCGGACTAGTTCAAGTGGGCGGAGGCGATTTCGCCGTTCCGGAGCGAGCGGCCCTCAAATTCGAAAACCAACGCGCTTGACGATCCTAGTTGCGAGGCTTAGGTGTAGGCGACAACAAAAATTGGGAAACAGCCGCATGGGAATTCTGAACGTTACCGATAATTCATTCGATGCGGACGTCAAGGAATCGAGTATTCCAACCGTCGTAGATTTTTGGGCGGAATGGTGCGGTCCGTGCCGGCAAATCGGTCCGTCGCTGGCGGAAATTGCCGAAGAGATGTCCGGGCGAGTCAATATCGCAAAGGTCAATATCGACGAAAACCCAAACACGCCGGCACTGCTTGGCGTGCGTGGAATACCGGCGCTTTTCATTTACAAGGACGGGGAGCCGATCGCGAGCAAGGTAGGTGCGGCTCCAAAGGCGACGCTAAAGAAATGGATCGAAGAATCAATCTAGCTAGCTAGAAGACAATTGGATTCAACCCGACTTTTTCACGCGCGATAGATGATGGAAGAGCTTGCTTTAATGCAAGCCGAAAGAGGAAACGCTGCATTTCCGCAATGCGACAAGCGCAGTCATCGGCAGCTGTGCCGAGATCAAGCGCCGAAATCTTCGGAATAGAAGTTGACCGCTTGGTGCGTTCGGCAATTGAACGTCGCGGCAAAAAAAGAATTGAGCGATTCGCCGGTCATGCGCGAGCGAAATCTCTTGCCCTAGCTTATCCCGACATCGGGCATAACTCCGTTGTCGAATGCGAATTCGAAGTTTCGCCGCTGGTATTGCTGCAAGATCCGTGGATAGAGCTTGCTCGAGCTGTCGAACAGCGCGCTAGAGCCACCGAAGCGTTCCTCAATGATCTCCATGGCAAGCGAGAAGCGATTCTTAGCGGCGTCATTGACGAAAGGATCGCTTTCGGCTCCCTTTATTCGCCGACCCTGGGCGGAATTTCACCGCCTGGCGGGAACTTTTCCTTTTTATCCTCGTCGGAATTCGCGCTGGGCGGAAACGGCAGATTCTACTGCGTTGAGAAAGGCAATCCGACAGTCCAGGATATTGCCAACTTGCGAGCCAATCGCGCCGCGATGCAATTGACCTTCCCGGAATTTTTCACAGTTTCTGGCATTGCATCGACAGATGAATTTTTCGAAAACTTCCGGGCGTCGCTCGTCGATACTTCAAATGTAGACAATCAAGAGCTGTGCATAGCGGTCGCGGCGGAGTCCCAATTCCCTGAACTAGATTACATAGCCGAGCGCATAGGCGCAATAACGGCGATTTGGAGCGACTTGAGGGTCTCGGGCGGCAAAATTTCGGTTCGTACAATCGGCGGGCCTAAAACCGTCCATGTCATTTGCCATTTCGGACAGGACCTGCCCGATCCCATTTCTTCGGAATATCGGAACATTCGCGGCGTTTCGGGAATTGCCGCCATATATCGAGCGGGAAAGCTCATAGCCTCCAATTCGCCGCGCTCGGGAATCGCCTCCAACAATCTAGTTCATGCAAAATTTCCGGACTTAATTAGATTTTATTTGAACGAAGAGCCGTCGCTGGAAAATTGGCCCTGCCGGTGCTGCGGCGATGCCGGCGGGCTTGAGTGGGCACTCGACAATATTGGCGGCCTGGAAATTCTGGAGGCGCGCAAAAACGGCGGAACGCCGGTGTTCAACGGTGCAACCGCCGAAAAATCAGACATCATTGAAATCCGGAAAGGAATCGAGAATTCGCCCTGCGACTACATTGCAAGGGTTCCGAAGGCGAGTACGTCGATCGCAGAATTCAATGCCCTGGCAAATTCCCGCAACCCGGAAAGCCTGACCTTATTCGCGCTTCGCAAGAACGGCGAATTTACAGCAATTGAAGGTGGCGTTTCGAGAATCGCAGTGTCTTCGGATTTACCGGGGGCATCCGCGACAACTCGTCCAAGAGACGTCTGGGTGATGCGAGACGGTGCCGATGCTATCGCGGCATGCTAGCGGAATTTTCTGGCTGGCTCGCTACGTGGAGCGCGCCGACTTCACTGCGAAGCTTGCCCTGGCATCGATGAATGCCTCGCCTCCCGGATCGGAATTTTCAAAAGACTTTTCGATGGCGGCTTTGCGCTCGATCGGGGAATACCGCAGCTTTTGCAAACTGCGCGATTCAGGAATGGAATTGGGCGCGCTCGAGTATCTTGCCTCCCGCTCTAGCAACCCTTCGAGCATTGTGTCGGCCGCGCAGCAAGTTGAGACCAACCTGGAGCCCATCCGCTCCGAAATTCCATCCGAGCTTTTCCTTGCGGCAAAGGAATTTGCGCGAGCCGCGAAAGCTTTGGAAGTCCGCAGCTCCGGAAATGAGTTGGATGGAGCCGCGCTGATCGTCATCCATAGGCGTTCGGCGGAAGCTCATGGGGCCGCCGCGGGCCGCCTTTTGAGAAACGGAGCATACGAATTCTGGCAAACGGGCCGCATGATCGAACGAATGGGCAATATCGCAAGGTCGGTTGACCTGGGTATCGGTTTTGCAAAATCGCTTCGGACTCAAGATACGAGCGCCTGCGATGCGTTTCTCGCATCGTACTTCTCGAATTTCTCCGCGTTGCGCGGCGTCTTTAGGAGATGCGGAGGAAAATTCGGCGATGCGGCGATATTGGAATTTTTCCTCCTTGACCCGGACTCGCCCTCGTCGCTTGCGTTTGCAATTCTTGAGATTGAACGCTGTCTCGGAGCGCTTTGCAAAGCGCGAGCCGACGCCAGCGACTGCCTTCGCATGGCTTCGCATTCGGCGGCAGAGCTTCGCAACGAAAATGCGGCATCCATTGCCGAGCACGGCATTTCAGTATTTGCGAGAGAAACAATTGATTTCGGCGCGCGCCTGTCAAATCAGGTCGAAATCGACTTTGAGTTCAATTCCTAGATATGATCCTGAAGATCAAGCACGAAACGAAGTACGAATTCAGCGAACCATCGAATTATGGCGTGTTCGAAGCAAGAGTCATTCCGTCGGACAACCCGGTTCAATCGGTACGCAGTTGGTCGACCGAGATTTCGGGAGCCGAAGTCGAGGCGAATTTCCGCGACTGCCATTGCAACCCCGTCAAACTCGCTAGCATAAACGCGCCGGCGCGGTCGCTCGGGTTCATTGCGGCCGGCATTGTCGAAACACGCGATACAGCGGGAATCCTCGGTCCCGACGACTGCGCTCCGCCGCCAGCCTATTACCTCAGGGAGACCCGGTTAACTCAGGCTCGTGACGGCGTTAGGGATTTGGCATCGAGGCTTGGAAACCCTCGGGCATCCAATGTCGCATCGATGCACGATCTTTCCGGCATCGTGCGAGAGGCTATCAAGTACGAAGTCGGAGCAACCGATTCCAAAACCCCTGCCGAAGACGCCGTCGCGGCGGGCCGGGGCGTATGCCAGGATCACGCTCACATATTTTTGTCCGCCGCCAGGCATATGGGAGTTCCAGCCCGCTACGTGAGCGGCTACCTATTTGTCGACGATCGGATAGACCAGGAAGCAAGCCACGCGTGGGCGGAGGTTTTTCTCGCCGGACTGGGATGGACGGGGTTCGATATTGCCAATGGAATATCACCCGACGATCGCTACGTCAGGCTCTCCGTAGGATTAGACTACGGAGATTGCGCGCCTATTCGCGGCACAAGGATTGGAAGCGGACGCAGCAGGATATCCGAAAGGCTTCGCGTGGAAAAAGTCGGCGAATGAAGCCGCGCGGGATCTATTCGACAATTGCTCGGCATCCAGGAAAATTTCAAATCCAACTATAATTTCAGCATGCTCGCCGCCTCGCTCCGCCTATTCGAGTCGAATTCGAATGCGCGGGGTCGCGCGACCGACGCGCTTCCGGCAAAGGGCCGCGCGGACTAATATTCTGGCGAGCGCGCCAAATCCTCTTTATTGTCCCTCCGAAGCAGATCAACTCGCCTTAGGGAAAACTCGGCATGACATATTGCGTTGGCCTAACTCTCGACGACGGCCTAGTTTACATTTCCGACACCAGAACGAATGCCGGCGTCGACGATATTTCAGTATTCGGAAAAATGCATACAATCGTCAAACCGGGCGAGCGAACCATGACGATGCTCTCGTCCGGGAATTTGGCGACCACTCAGATGGTGGTCAACATTCTGGAAAATCGAATAAAGGCGGAATCGGACTTCGAATCGCGGCTTGCCGATGCGTCAACCATGTTCGAAGCCGCGGATATCGTCGGGTCGACGCTTCGCAAAGTTATCGGCTCCTTTGCCGACAAAGGCTCCGACGGCGAAAAAAAATTTCACGGCACGATGATCTTGGGCGGTCAGATCGCCGGCGACGAGCCGCGGCTTTTCCTAATCTATCCCGAAGGAAACTTTATAGAGGCGAGCAAGGACACGCCGTATTTTCAAATTGGCGAAACCAAGTACGGAAAACCCATATTGATCCGAGCCTACAGCCGTTCGATGTGCTTCGAGGACGCCGTAACGCTACTATTGGTTTCGTTCGATTCGACAATCAAATCCAATTTATCGGTGGGGCTTCCGCTGGATGTCCAAGTCTACAGCAGGGACAGCTTTCGGCAGGGACTGCAATTTCGAATCGACAAGGGCAACGACTACTACGAAATGATTTCCAGCGGCTGGGGCGATGCGCTTCGAAGAGCCTTCGACCGTCTTCCCAAATTCTCGTTCGACGCTTCAGTCGCCGCTGAATCGGAACATTTCGAAAGTCGCTCGGCTTGAGCGCGAATGCATCTGGAATGACATCGCTCTACGCGTTTTCCATCAAGATTGACCCGGCAAGGTAAAGCGAGCCGCACACGAGAATTCGTCCGCTGCCGAGATTTTCGGAAATTCGCGAAGCCGCCTCCTCGGCGCAGCTGGCGGTTTCGGAAGGAAATCCTACTTTTGCCGCGGCGTCGGCTACGGACCGCGCCGGCAGCGACGCGTCGTGCCCCGGAATGGCGACGCCGTAAACCTTGTCCGCCGCCGATCGAAGAAAGCGCAGAAAGCCATCGATGTCCTTGTTTCCCTGCATGCCGCAAATAAGATGCGTTGAACGCGCCGGCATCGCCTCAAGCGATTTTGCCAAAGCGCAGCCAGCGGCCGGATTATGGCCTCCGTCGAGCCAAACTTCGGATTGTCCCGCCGCTTCTACCAGCGGACCGGCATTGAGCTTCTGCATTCGAGCGGGCCAGTCGGCCCTAGTCACCGCGGCTTCCATCGCAGCCGTTCCGAAACCTAAATGCTTCAACGCCATGATCGCCGCTCCAGCGTTTTCGGCCTGATGAACACCGGCAAGTCTTGGTCTAGGCAGCGTCAGGGATTCCGAATTGTGGCTGAATTCCAAGCGCCCGTTCCTTAATTCCGATGTCCAGTCCAAATCCTGCACGAGCAGCGGCGCGCCTACTTCCGCAGCCCGCGACTTGATCGCCGCCATGGATTCCGGGTGCTGGCGCGATACGACGCAAGTTACGCCGGGCTTTAGAACGCCCGCCTTTTCGGCGGCGATTTTCGCCAGGCTGTCGCCTAGAAACTGCTGATGATCGTACGATACCGGCGTAATGACCGTAAGAGCCGGCTGCGCGACTATGTTCGTGGCGTCCAGTCTTCCGCCAAGTCCGACTTCAAGCAGGAGGTAATCGGCGCCGGCGCGCGAAAACGCCAGGAACGCCGCGCAGGTTGTAATTTCGAATAGCGTTATCGGGTCCCCGCAATTCGAATGCTCGCATTCCTCCAGTATCCCGGCTAGCTCCCGTTCGCCGATCAGGCTCCCGGAAATTCGAATTCTCTCGTGGAATTTGGTCAAATGCGGAGAAATATATGCGTGGACGCGAAGGTTCTTCGACTCCATGCCCGCGCGCAGCATGGCTAGAGTCGATCCTTTTCCGTTTGTTCCCGCAATATGCACGACCGGAGGCAATCCGTCTTCCGGATGGCCCAGCTTGGACAATAGCCTTCTGGGTCGGTGCAGAGACAAGTCCGTCCAAACGGGATAGAGCGACGACAGCCGCTTCAAGATTTTATCGGACTGCAAATCGTTCATGCGGGCGAGCTCTCCGCATTGGCCTCGGCACCTCGAGCTTCCTCGAACGGCTTGGGCAAATCGCCCAGTACGGGCGGATCGTCGTTGCAAAGCAATGCAATGATCGAAGCCAGCTCGTTCTTGAGGTTTTTTCTGGGAGTAACGCGGTCGATCATGCCATGTTCCAGCAAGTACTCGGCTCTTTGAAATCCTTCGGGAAGCTTTTCGCGAATTGTTTGTTCGATAACTCGGGGACCGGCAAAGCAAATCAGAGCGTTCGGCTCGGCAAAATGAACATCTCCGAGCATTGCGAACGACGCGGTAACTCCTCCGGTTGTCGGATTGGTAAGAACGACAATGAATGGCTTCCGCTTCGATTTTACCATTTGAATCGCGGCCGTCGTTCTCGGCATTTGCATGAGGCTTAAGATTCCTTCCTGCATCCTGGCGCCGCCGGCCGCAGTGAATAGCACGAGCGGCAGGCCGTCGTCTTTCGCCGCGGCTTCGCAAGCCGCTAGAATGGCATTGCCCACATACATTCCCATCGACCCGCCCATGAACGCGAAATTCTGGGCCGCCGCAATGATCTCCACTCTGTTGATTTCGCCCTTGGCGACAAGCATCGCCTCGTCGTCGCCGGTGTCGTGCCTAGCTTTCTTCAGCCGTTCCGTGTAGCGTTTCTGGTCCTTGAACTTCAAAGGATCTACCAAGGGCTCCTGGACCTCGATTTCCTTGTAGATGCCATTGTCGAAAAACGCGTGAAACCGCTCGCGCGGCGAAATCTGCATGTGATGGTCGCAATTCGTGCACACGCGCAGGTTTCTTTGCAGTTCTCGATGGAAAAGCATGATGCCGCACTCGTCGCACTTGGACCAAAGATTTCCCGGAACCTCTCGACGCGAAAACAGGGAATCGATTTTCGGGCGTACAAAGTTCGTGATCCAGTTCATGTCTGCCTCCTGAGCTCGTAAATACGCGTAGGCGACTTCAGCTATTGTTCTTCGGTTGATATTGTCGCTCGATACTGCTGAATGCAACCTAATTTCTAGCAATTCATCTTGCAATCTGAAAGCCCGCCATGCCATGCCGGCATCTTGCAAAACTGCCGACCTGGGCTGACCGGTACCGAAAGAATGTACAGGTCGAGATCCATGAAACGCGAGTTAATGTTCCTACTCGGCGCAGCGATTGTCGCGCCGCAATTTTCGCCTAGCTGTTTATTCGCCCCGATATTGGGGCGCGAATCTTTTTAGGAGTTGATCCTTCGCCGGTAGAGATAAGTCTCGGGCGCGCATTCGACGCGCCTGCCGCGCGCAAGAAGGCGGCGGCCATCGTGGCGGTTGCAAGGCGCGTTCTGGATTCACTCGACGACGATCAGAGATAAGCGGCCACATACCGGTTCACCGACAACAAGCAGCGCTCGAACCGATCCGACTGTCCTGAGGGCATGGTTGCGCGCGGCGGTAAAATGCTTGGATTCCCAACCGAGGCGCAGCGGGCGAATCTCGACAACCTCATCGGTGAGCTCCTAAGCGGACACGACGTGAAACGCATCTCTTGCTAGCTCGCAGCGGAAAACTCGCTGATCCCTGAAAATCTGTTCGGCGCCATGACATACTGCAGCGAGTTTTTTTCGCTGCATTTCTCAGTAAACAGTCCATTGCGGAGCCTTGAATGTTTCAGTTCGGCAGGCAGCATCCGGCAATCAACGTCACGATATTCGGGCCGTATGCTTCCTTCTCGCCGATGCCGCCCGGCGGATAACCGCTTCGCGCGCGCCTTGACGGCGACGGAATCTTCATCGCGGAACGGGAAAATTCGGCAGCGCGGGCGTTCATGGATAGCCTTAAGGTCAAACAGAAAAGACAAGCCGTTCGTGCGTAGCAGCCCATCGACCTCTTGCCGCGGCCGGGAAAGTACGGCGCGGCGGCAGCGCCGGAAGGCATCAAGGGAAGCAAACCTACGGCATTGCGGGAAACGCTTCTCCTAGATGCGATCAAGGCCCGTTCGGGTTTTCCGAACGATGGCGGCTTTGCCAAAAAAAATGAAGGCGCGGCGGCCGAGATCGACGCAGCGTACTTTGGTTGGCGTGGGCGGCAGGGCGTATTGGGCATCGCGTGATTCGGTGTGACAAGCCTGTCCTTGGTGATCGAGCACGCGGTTCAAAAACGGCGAAGACGCAGTAGATCATGAACGCAGCACGTATCGCGAGATATGCAGCGACTACGGCTCGGCGCGGGCCGGTACCGGATGAATCCAGCGAAAAAGGATCATCCGGGGGCGGACGCGGCGCAAAGGCGGGCTTGTTCCCGGTTTGCACGAAATTGAACGCAAACCTTCTCCGGCGACCATTCTTCGCCGTCGGCAATCTCCCGCGAAGAGTATGAGCCGGACTCGCGCAGAACTGCTCGCTAACGGTAGCGACCGGCGATTATCGGGATTTTTCGCCGGATCGCGCGTGCCTATCGATAGAGCGAATTCCGAATTGTTTCCAGCCACCCTTCAATCATCTGTCCGCACCCGCTTTATCCGCGGACGGGCAGGCGGGCGAACGGCCCTTTGACCGACAGCCGGGTTCTATCGGATTGCCGGGGCTGTTTCCTTTAGCGATTTTCCGCCTTTTTTCCGCGTCTGGACAACATCGCCTGCATCCGCCGGTCCACTCCATCCAGCCTGTCGCGCTGCAGAGGCAGCCGTTTCGCAATTGGGACGTGATCGACTCTCCCGCGCGTCGCCTTGACGGATTGCGCCCGTCACCATACTCACTGCCGCTGCCGGGGTTTTCAGCACGCCGCGAGCCCGCAAGTCGATATTGAACTCGGAGCCAGATCTTGCCTGATAAACTGCCTTTAACGCCAAAGCTTTTCGAATTTCTGCTAGAACTGAAAAACAACAATGATCGGTCATGGTTCAATGCGAACAAGGATCGGTTCGCGAACGAGGTGCGCGATCCAATGCTCGAATTCATAAGGGCTTTCGCGCTGCCGCTTTCAGATATCAGCCCTCACTTCGTCGCCGACCCGCGAGCGAACGGCGGCTCGCTATTTAGAATCTACAGGGATACACGATTCTCTCGGAACAAGGCGCCGTACAAAACGAATGTCGGAGCTCATTTCCGCCATGCGGCAGGGAAAGACGCCCATGCGCCCGGCTTCTATCTCCATCTGGAACCGCGATCCTGCTTCGCCGGCTGCGGTATTTGGCATCCCGACGGCGCGACGCTAGGGAAAATCCGCGACGCGATCATCGACCGGCCCGAAGACTGGAGGGCCATAATGTCGAACGCGGCCTTTCGCAACACATTCAAATTGATGGAGAATTCACTGAAGCGACCGCCGAGAGGCTACGATCCGAACCACCCGCTGATTGAAGATTTGAAACGCAAGGACTTTGTTGCGATTATGCGGATTCCTGACGATGAAGCGATCCAACCGGGCTTCGTGAAAAAATTCGCCGAAATCTCGCGAACGGGCTCGGATTTCGTAAAATTCCTGTCGCAAGCCGTAGGCGTGCCGTTCTAGGCGCCTTACTGAATTCCCGGCCTCGGCCCGTCGCATCGAGCGCAATCGGGCAAGTCGAATTTTGCCCGCGAAATACCCGGCGGCGGAGGGCTGCAAAGAGATAATGCCTGGCTGAATTCTCGAAGTCCCGAGCAGAGCCGCAAATTCGGCCCCCAACTCCGCTTTAAGCCATGCGGCTATCCCTGCGAGCGAATAACGGTCCAGCTAGGCTCGAGAATCCTCGATCATCATATGCGCGCCTTTTTCACCGATCATTATGGTGGCCGCATTCGTATTGCCGGATACAATGCTAGGCATTATCGAAGCGTCAACAACTCTCAAGCCTTCGATGCCGCGCACGCGAAGCCTCGCATCGACTACCGCATCGTCGTCTACTCCCATCTTGCAGGTTCCAACAGGATGCAGCAGCGACAGGCCTCCGTTTCTGCAGTGCTCCAGAAGATCCTCGTCGGAAGCTTTTTCCGGCCCCGGCGTAATCTCCTTTTCGCAGTAGCTTTTCATTGGCTCGGTCCGGGATATGAGGCGCGAATGCTTTAGGCCGGCCAAGGCGGCTTTCCGGTCGTAGTCCGACGCCAGGAAATTGAACAGAATCGCGGGCGCATCCTCGGGGTTCGCCGTTCGCGCCATGACGGTCCCCCGGGCATCCGGGCGAATGTGTTCGGCAAGTATTGTAAATCCCGAAAACTTCCGAGGCTGAAGATCTTCCGTAGTGCACCATGCCATGAATGTAATCATCATGTCAGGGCGGGCATCGTCGCCGGTCGTCGAAAGGAACGTGTTGGAATAATTTCCGTTGCTTGCCATCGGCCCGGATCGAAAAAGGACGTACCGCGCCATCGCAAACGATCGGGCGAAAAGGCTATTCGCAAGGTCGTTGACGGTGTAGGGGCGCGAACTCTTGAATTCCAGGCCTACGCCGAAATGGTCCTGCAGATTCATGCCGACGCCAGGCAAATCGACGACCGGGTCGACGCCCAGATCTCGAGCAGCCGACGCAGGGCCGATTCCGGAAATCTGGAGTATCTGCGGCGAATTGTAGGTTCCTCCGCAAAGAACAACTTCGGCGGCGGCGCGCGCCTCGCGCTTGGCGCCGCCAAGTCGATAGGACACCCCGACCGCGCGGCCGTTCTCGACGAGAATCTTTTCGGCCAGCGCGCGCGTGACAACATTGATCCGAGACTTCGCCTCGCCTCGCAGATATCCCGATGCGGTGCTCCACCGCCGTCCTCGCCGAGTGGTTACCTGAACGTAGCCGGTTCCCAGCTGCGTTTCGCCATTGAAATCATCGTTTCTCCTAGATCCGAGCCGAACGGAGGACTCGTGAAACGCCTCGGCGATAGGATGCTTCGAAGGCAGGTCGGAAACCCAGACCGGGCCTCCGGTTCCATGAAATTTACTAGGGCCCCTCTCTTGATGCTCGCTCATCTTGAAAAACGGCAGCACGTCGTCGAAGCCCCATCCCGCGCAGCCGTTGTCCCTCCATAGGTCGAAGTCCGCCGGCTGTCCGCGCATATAGATCATGCCGTTGATCGAACCCGTGCCCCCCAGAACTTTGCCGCGCGGCTGAAAGAGGCTTCGCCCGTTCAGATGCGGTTCCGGTTCGCTTTGGTAGCACCAATTGATCCGCGGATTGTTGTAAAGCTTCGCGTAGCCCATCGGAATGTGAATCCACGGGCTGCTGTCCGGCCCGCCGGCTTCCAGCAAAAGCACCTTGCGGCCCGCTTCGCCAAGTCTTCCCGCCACGACGCAGCCCGCCGACCCGGCGCCAATTACGATGTAGTCGTAGGTCTGAGCTTCCTCCGCCATGCCTTCTCCCAAATTTCCGTGAACCGGCCTGTCTCCGGGCGCCAATATATTGCCGCAATTTTCATTGCGCAAATAGCTTCGAGTTTTCAATTTCGCGGCCCGGGCGCTCCGCGCCGAAGCGGAATTAGGGACTTGAAAGACATTCAAATCCGGCGCTAATGATTTGCTCGAAGGAAACAATTCGATATTGGGAGAATGGATACAATGATAGCAAATAAGAACGCCGCCGCGATCGCCGCCGCGGCTCTAGCGGTTTCGCTGACCGGAGCATCGGCCGCCGACGGCCTAAGGATCGCCTATTTCGCTTCCGCATCGCAGAACGGGTTCAACCAGGCGGTCTACGCGGGCATTCAGGAAGTCGCCGCCGAACACGGCGCGGAAACGGCGATATACGACGGCCAGTTCAATGCGGAAATCCAGTACAACCAAATCGAAGACGTGCTCGCGGGCGGCAATTTCGATGCATTCATCGTGCTCCCCAACGATACCGTGGGAATCGCCGGAGCATTCGAGCAGGTCATAGCGGCCGGCACGCCTATCGCAACGACACTGTTTCCGGTCGGTCCCGATTTGAATACTCTGGAGCCTCAGGTCGAAGGCATAACTGCGACGGTAGCTTCGCTGCCGGTTCCGGGAGCGACTCTGCAAGCCCAAGATCTAGCGACTCATTGCGAAAATCTCGATCCCTGCAACGTCGTCATCCTTATCGGCGCGAAAATTTTTCCGTTCGATGTCCTGCGAATGGAAACCTACTACAGCGTATTCGACCAGCACGAGAATATCGATGTCGTAGCGGTCGGCGAAGGCTGGTACGACCCCGACACGTCCCTGACGGTCATGACGGACATTTTGCAAGCGAATTCCGAGGTTCATGCAATCGTATCGGTCGGCGACCAGCATCTGCTCGGCGCCGAGATCGCCCTTGAAGGAGCCGGCCACAACGTGCCGGATCTCTACCTTTCCGGCGGCGGCGCGGCGACGATTTCAGTTGATGCGATTCGGGAAGGGCGCTGGGACGCGACTCTCGCATTCTTTCCCCATACGATGGGAAAGCTAGCGGCGGAAGCGGTTATTGCCGCCGCAAATGGCGAGGACGTGGATGTGGCGATCAATCTAGACGTGGTCGGCCCGCTGCCGCCTATCGTAACCAAGGCGGTTCTGGACGCCAATCCGGACTTCCAAGGCGAATGGGCGCAGTAATCGAATCGATCTGTGGGCCGCCTTGCGCGGCCCCTAGAGCAAATCGCTAGACGGGGATCTCGACTTTGGCAAACAAACGCTTCCGGGTCGCCGCCGACATCGGCGGAACATTCACGGATATAGTTCTCCAAGACAGCGATAGCGGCGAATGCGTCGCCCACAAGACATTGTCGACGCCCGAAAACCCTGCGCGCGCGGTAATAAGAGGGATAGAATCCGCCTTGCCTTCCGGGGCGGAAGTGGATTTCTTCGTCCATGGCACGACCGTTGGGCTCAATGCGCTTCTGACCCGAACCGGCGCGAGGACCGCTCTGATAACAACGGAAAAATTCCGCGACATCTACGCTATTCAAGGAAATGACCGGGGAGAAATTTTCTCTATCCGCTGGAACAAGCCCAAGCCGCTGGTCCCCCTTGAGAACACGTTTACGGTTCGCGAAAGGATTTCGGCCGGCGGAGACATTGTCGAGCCGCTGAATTTCCAGGACCTGGACGCGATAGTCGATGCGGTAAAGGCCGGGGAATTTGAAGCGATCGCCGTTTGTCTTCTGTTCGCGTTCCGCAATCCGGTTCATGAACTTCAGGTCGAGGAGCGCCTCGCCGCCCGGCTTCCGAACATCGCCATAGCTCTGTCGCATCGCGTTTCCCCGGAGTGGCGTGAATTCGAACGCACATCCACGACGGTGATGGACAGCTATCTTTCGCCCGTCGTGCGGGGCTACCTGGAGTTGCTCGTTGCGGAGCTGGAACGGAAGCTACCGAATAAACGCGAACTTTTCGTCATGGAGTCCAACGGCGGCGTGATGTCCTCGGCTTCGGCGATAAAATCGCCTCTGCAAACGCTTCTGTCAGGCCCCGTGGGCGGCGCGATCGGCGGCAAGGCGCTTTCCGAAACCACCGGCCGCCCGAATTTGATCTGCATCGACATGGGCGGCACGTCTTTCGATGCGAGCCTGATCATCGACGGTCGGCCTTCCTCGTCCAATGAAACTAAAATTGAGGGTTTGCCGGTCCAGATGTCGGTCGTCGACATCCATGTCATCGGCGCGGGAGGCGGTTCCATCGCCTGGGAGGAAGCCGACGCGCTTCGGGTCGGCCCGCAATCCGCGGGTTCGGCGCCTGGGCCTATTTGCTACGCCAAAGGGGGCGCGGAGCCGACTGTCAGCGACGCGAATATCGTCCTCAACCGCCTCGACAGCGCCAATTTTCCCGAGGATGAAATTTCTCTCGACGCCGCCGCGGCGGACGACGCGCTACGCGACATGGGCGCCAAGTTCAATTTGAACGCGCACGAAATGGCGCAAGGAATCGTGGATATCGTCAATGCCAAAATGGCCGATTCTATCAGGACCATCACGGTGCGCCGAGGCATCGATCCCCGCGATTTTTCCCTGGTCGCCTTCGGCGGAGCCGGTCCGTCGCAGGCCGCCGCCCTGGCGGAGGAGCTTGAAATCGGAGAAGTGATCGTTCCGGTTCATCCCGGCGCTTTTTCCGCGTGGGGCATGCTGCAGACCGAATTGCGCCACGACTTCAAGGAAACTCTGTACGGGTTCTGGGACCGGCTCGAGACCGAAATGCTGGAAAGCAGGTTCGCGGGGCTGGAAAAGGAAGGGCGTTCGTACCTCGCCGGCGAAGGACTGGACGAGGACGATATCTCCATAGAGCGGTCGGCGGACTTTCGATACCACGGGCAGGAGTACGTGCTGACGATTCCCATTCGGCCGGGACCGCTGGCTAAAGATCTGGTGCAAAGCGAATTCGACAGGGCGTACGATCGGCAATACGGCCATAGCAGCCCCGGCGCGCGAATTGAACTGGCCAATATCCGGGTCGCTGCGATCGGCAGGCTTGACAGGCCGGAGACCGCGGAGCCGCCGCGAACGAATTCCTCGCCGCCGCGAAACCGAAAAGTCTATTTTTCGGGCAGGCTGCGCGACACGGCGATTTACGAGCGCGGGGGAATCGAGCTCGGGGCCGCGATCGAGGGGCCGGCGATCATCGAAGAGCGCACGGCGACGACCCTCCTGCCTCCCGGATGGACCGCGCGGGCCATCGAGGGCGGCCATCTGTCATTGACGCGCAAGGAGAAAAACTAAATGGCGGCAGCGGATCCAATTACGACCGAAATCGTCCGCAATTTCGTGACTTCCTGCGCGGAAGACATGAATGCGGCTCTTTGGCGGTCCGCATATTCAGCCGTCATCTATGAAGGGCGCGACAGCGCCGTCGCGCTAATGGATGCGGAAGGCAACATGCTCGGGCAGTCGACCGGAGTGCCGCTCTTCGTCGGAGCCATCGACGCATGCGTTCACCATGTGCTCGACTACTATGGCGACGACATCGCGCCGGGCGACATATTTATCATGAACGACAGCTACATGCAGGGAACCCATCTTCACGACATCACCGCGATCGGCCCCATATTCTTCAACGGCGAATTGGAAGGATTCGGCGCCGCGCGCGCTCATTGGGGCGATATCGGCGCTATCGATCCGGGATCGACGATGGGCTCGACCAATATCTACCAGGAAGGGTTGAGGCTGGGGCCGACGCGAATTGTCAAGGACGGACAGCCGATAAGGGAGTGGTACGACCACCTGCGACTCAACACCCGCCTTCCGGACGCATCGATCGGCGACTTGAACGCGCAAATCGCATCCATAAGAACCGGCCAGCGGCGGCTAACTCAACTTTTGAACAGAATAGGAGCCGATACCTACAGAGCGGCATGCGCCAATATATTCGAGCAGGCCAGAAAGCTGGATCGAGAGGCGATTTCAAAGCTCGCCGACGGCACCTACTCGCGGGAGGGCTATCTCGACGACGACGGCATCGGCGACGATCCTATCAAGATCGCCCTGAGCCTAACGATCCGGGGCGAGGAAATGATCGTCGATCTAGCCGGCACCTCGGGGCCTGTCGCGGGATCGGTCAACTGCGGGGCCGTGCAGACGAAGTCGCTCTTGCGACTCGCCTACAAGACGATGATCAATCCCGAAAGAGCCATCACGGGCGGCTCTTTTGAAACGATGACAGTCAAGATTCCCGACGATTGCCTTTTCAACGCGCAGGAGCCGGCGGCCTGCGAATGGTATTTCACAGGTCTCGGCTTGCTAGCGGACCTAATGATATCCTGCATGTCGGAAGCCATGCCGAACCGCGCCACGGCGGCGCACTACGGCGACTCCATGGTGGCGTGCTTCCTGTCCGTCGATCCGGCTCGGGATCAATGGATTGCCATCGAGCCGACCGCCGGAGGCTGGGGCGGGCGCTCGGACGGCGACGGCGAAAGCGCGCTGATCAATCTCGTCAACGGCGGATTCCGAAATATTCCGGCGGAAGTCTACGAAACCAAATTCCCGGTACGCGTCGACGAGTTTTCGATCAGGCGCGATTCGGGCGGCCCGGGAAAATGGCGCGGCGGCTGCGGCGTCGTTCGCAATTACAAGCTTTTGGAAAGCTGCTACGGCGCGCTTTGGTTCGATCGCTCGAAAACCACGGCCTGGGGGCTTGCAGGCGGGGGCGACGGGAAAGGCCCCGAAAACAAAATTATTTTTCCTGACGGAACAACCGAGCGGCCGCTCAAGATGAGAGCGCGCGAGCTTCCTGCGGGTACCGTGGTCGAGACATCCACGGGAGGAGGAGGCGGATACGGCAATCCGAAATCTCGGAGTTTCGAAGACGTTGCCGCCGACGTGCGGCAGGGATTCGTTTCCATGGAGTCCGCGTGGTCGCAATACGGCGTAAGGATCGGATCCGATTTGCGCGTCGATGAATCATCGTCGGAGTCCCGCGCCTCCGTCCATTAGATCCAGTGAATCGCGAATCGCCACTCGAGAATACGACGCCCAGCATCCGGCTGCGAGGCGTCGGGAAATCCTTCGGCGGCGTCAGCGTTCTAAGGAATGTGGATCTCGATATTCCGCCCGGCGTAATACACGGCCTCGTAGGGGAGAACGGCGCGGGAAAATCGACGCTCGGCAAGATAATCGGCGGCTACTATTCAATCAGCGAAGGATCAATGGAAGCGTTCGGCGAATCGGCCGATCCGTGGACCCCCAAGGACGCGCTCGACCGCGGCGTCGCCATCATGCACCAGGAACTTCAGCTTGTTCCCGAATTGACCGTCGCGGAAAATGTTTTCCTGGGAATCGAAGACCATAGGCTCGGCGTACTTTCGGGAACCGAGGCGGAGCGATTGATGCCGATAATCAAAGCAACGGGCTTTGAAGTGGACCCGTCGGCGAAAGTCGCCGATCTTTCGATCGCCGACAGGCAGAAAATTGAAGTCATGCGGGCCCTGGCGCGCAGCGCCAAAGTCATCGTCATGGACGAGCCAACGTCCTCGCTATCCGCCAATGAGACCCAGAAGCTGCATGAAACCATGCAAAAACTGCGCGCGAGCGGAGGTACCGTCGTCTACGTATCGCATTTTTTGGATAACATTCTCGAAGTTTGCGACTCCGTCACCATTCTCCGCGACGGAGATCTGGTAAGAACGGCTCCGCGCGAAAACGAAAGCAAGGATACCTTGGTTTCGGCAATGCTCGGCGGCGGGCGATCCGAAATTTCTTTTCCGGAAAAATCTCGCCTTAAGGAGAGGCGGACAGCGCTTGAAGTAAGATCTCTGAGCTCGGCAAACGGAACGCGGGACGCTTCGTTTCATGTCGATCGAGGGGAAATCGTCGGGCTAATCGGACTTGTGGGTGGCGGCCGCACTGAAATTCTGCGCGCCGTCATCGGCGCCGACAAGTCGACCGGCGGAGACGTGCTCGTCCACGGCGAGCCGTACCCGAACAGGAGCATCGCCGAATCCAACAGGCGCGGAATCGTGATGGTTCCCGAAGACCGTCGCAAACTGGGGCTGATCATGACTATGGCCGTTCGCACCAACCTGACGCTGCCGCACTTGCCGTCATTCGCAACTCCGCTGGGACGAATTCTAGCGGCGGCGGAAAAATCGAAGGCTCGCGATGCAATCGATCACTTTCAAGTCAAGCCATCCGATGTCGACGGCGACATTCTCAATTATTCAGGCGGCAATCAGCAAAAAGTACTTCTTGCCAAATGGCTGTTGCGAGACCCTGAAATTGTAATTCTCGATGAACCCAGCCGCGGCGTCGACGTCGGCGCCCGCCGGCGCATTCACGAAGCGATCGCGGAACTCGCGAGCAAAGGCGCGGCTGTCCTGCTCGTGTCAAGCGAACTGGAGGAGGTTCTGGGGCTTGCGCATCGCGCCTATCTTGTCGCGAACGGCGGAGTATTCGATGAATTCGCTCCGGAAGGCAAAACCGAGGTCGATGTTCTGCGGTCGCTGTTTCGGCTGCAGCAGCAACCGCCGGAAGCGAGGGCGCCGTGATGTCCTGGGACAGGTACAGGGTCGCCCGGTTCTTCCAGACCTATTCCGTTCTGGTTATGATCGCGGCGCTCGTTCTAGCCATGAGCCTGCTTAGCGACAGCTTTCTAACCTATCGCAATATTCTAAACATATTGAACCAGAACGCGCCATTGGCGATCATGGCGAGCGCAATGACGCTAGTAATCATCGGCGGCGGATTTGACTTGTCCGTGGGCGCAAGCTTCGCGGTCGCGGGCGTGTGCGCCGCCTGGGTCGCCCTGAATGTCGATCCCTACATCGGATTGCTGGTAGCGCCGCTTGTGGGATTGGCGCTGGGCGCAATCAACGGCATCGTGATTACCAGCCTGAACGTGCACTCGTTCTTGGCGACAATCGCGACGAGCCTTGTTTTCAAGGGCGCGGCCATCGTCGTATCGGACGGGCGGCTTATTCCCGTGAGGCTGGACGACTTCACTTGGCTGGGCCGCGGCAAAATCGGCGGCGTATTCATTGCCGTGATCGTGATGGTCGTCTTCGCATTGATCCTATCGTTCGTTCTGAAGCGCACGACGCTCGGACGAAAGATTTTTTCTGTCGGCGGAAACGAGGAAGCCGCCGTTCTTTCGGGCATTCGCACGGACCGGGTCAAAATCGCGACATTCGCTATTGCCGGATTGGCGGCCGGACTGGCCGCGGCAATATCGGTCTCCCGAATCTCCATGGGGCAGGCCAGCGCCGGAACCGGCATGGAATTGCAGGCCATCGCCGCCGTAATTCTCGGCGGCACAAGCATCTATGGCGGCGTAGGAGCCGTTTGGCGAAGCGTCGCGGGCGTGCTGCTGCTGGCTCTAATCAACAATGGATTCAATATCCTGAACGCGGACCCGTTCTTCCGCGATCTTACGACGGGGATCGTCATTCTCGGCGCTATAGGAATTAGCGTTGCGGGACGCCCTCGATAATCATTCGGTGAATCCCCGAATCAAGCGCGCTTCCGCGGAGCGTAAACCGAATTTCGGCCTGAAAGCGCCGCAGCGATAATCCGTTTTTCGAAGCTCTTCGCGCAGTCGCCGCGCTATGGCGCGGCGCCGAGCAACTAGGCGGTTGCATTCAAGCCCACAGGACTTATTATCCATTCCCAGCCTACGGCTATGCGCAAGTCATCGCCGTTCAAATTCGGAGGAGAAAAATGGTAGAAACTCGAAAGGCATCGATGATTACAAAGATCGGCATGGCCGCGGCCTTAGCTGCGGGAACGGCGTTTTCGCCAGCCATGTCGGACGAAATTAATATTTCATTTGTCGTGAAGGATATGACGAACCCATATTATTGGCGAATGGGCGAAGGAGCGAAGCAAGCCGCCGAGGACCTAGGAATAAATCTTTCCTGGATGTCCGCTCAGTTCAACGGCGATATCGAAGGTCAGATCGGCGTTGTCGAAGGCGAACTGGTTAAAGGTCCGAACGCGCTCGTGCTCGTCCCGATGAATGCGACCGCTCTCATTCCGAAAATCATTGAAGCGAACAATATGGGCATACCGGTTATAACGGCCGATACCAGAGCGCAGGAGGGGCTAGCCCAGATCGAAACGTTCGTCGGCCTCGACGAACGGGAATCTTTCAAGGGCATGGCCGAGTATGTCGTTGAGCAAATGGGCGGCGAGGGCCAGCTTGCAATCCTTGAAGGGTTCCGAGGAAGCTCGACCGCCGAACTCCGTCTCGAAGGCATGATGGAAGTGTTCAACGCGGCTGAAGGAATCGAAGTCGTTGCTTCGATTTCCGCGGAATGGGATCGCGAAAAGGGCTTGAAAGCCACGGAAGATATTCTTCAGGCGCATCCGGATGTCGATGCCATCGTCGCCTCGAACGATCAGATGGCGCTAGGCGCGATACAGGCGGTGAAGAGCGCGGGCAAGCTCGACGAAATTTTAATTGTCGGCGACGACGCGATTCCATCGGCGCTTTCGGCTCTGGTTTCGGGCGAATTGGACGCCACCATCGACGGCAATACCGACCGCGTCGGCTACGAGGCCGTGGTCGCCGCGTACAACAAGGTCGTTAACGACGCGGATCTAGACGATTGGATCGTCGTTCCATCGTCGATCATGCTGAAGGACGATGTTACCGAGGAATATCTCGCGGGCCGCGGGATTACCCTCGAATAAATTCTGATTCCAGCCGCAACGCAGCCGGCGGCGTCCAGCCGCCGGCCTTCCGAAATTTGCAAGCCGGGCGCGACATGCCGAACCAAACTCCGCTGGTCAGAATGGAGAATATCTCCAAGCACTTTGGCGGCATTCAGGCGCTGACCGACGTATCCGTTGAACTCTTCGCGGGCGAGGTCGTGGGAATTCTCGGCCACAACGGCGCCGGCAAGTCTACGCTAATCAAGATTCTCTCAGGCGCCGAGCAAGCGGACAGCGGCCGAATTTTCATCGGCGGCGAGGCTGCGGACATCCAAAATCCAAATGATGCTCGAAGCTACGGCATCGAAACGATCTACCAGGAACTGGCGCTTTGCGGAAATCTGGACGCCCCGTCGAATCTTTTCATGGGACGGGAGACCGAAAGCCTGGGTTTGCTCAACAAGTCCTATATGCGCTCGGAAACCGACTCGATTCTGGCGAAGCTCGGGATAAAAATCAAGTCGCTGGATGTAGAGGTGGAAAACCTGTCGGGAGGACAGCGGCAATCGATCGCGATCGGCCGCGCCGTTTATTTTCAAGCTAGGATACTGATTATGGACGAACCGACGGCCGCGCTGGGCATGGAGGAAACCAAGCTCGTCATCGACTTAATCCAGGAATTGAAAAAAAGCGGCATCGGAATATTCTGGATCAGCCACGACATTCACGACATTTATTCGTTTACCGACCGGGTTGCGATCCTCAAGGGGGGCCGGAACGTAGTAACCTGCGCGACGCAAGCATGCTCTCAAGAGGAAATCGTTTCGATGATCATATCCGGCATCCCCGCTCCCTCGCTCCTGAAGGATCGGCCGATGGCGGCAGCCGCCAATACAGCCTAGCGCTCGATCATGAAGAATCTTTTTTTCAAGTTACAAAGTTATCCGCTTGCCTGGATCGTCCTGGTAGCGTGCCTGATTGCGCTAACCATATCCGCGCTGTCGCCGTATTTTCTTACGGTCAACAACTTTTCGAACCTAATGAAGCAGGTTTCGATCGTCGCAATACTGGCGGCCGGTCAATCCATCGTCATCATTTCCGGCGGAATCGATCTTTCAGTCGGATCCGTCCTGGCTCTGACGGCCGTAACCATCGGATGGCTCGTTCAGAACGGCGTAAGCCCCGAAATCGCGACCGTATGCGGAGTCGCGGTCGGCACATTTGCGGGATTCCTTAACGGCGTCATTATCGCAAAAGGCAAGATTCCGCCATTTATCGCGACTCTGGGCATGCTAGGCATCGCGCGAGGCGTCGCGCTTGTCATTACAGGCGGAGTTTCCTACCAGGTGCTAACGCCGCTTTTTCTTTTCATCGGAAACGGCAAGCTTTTCGGCCTCCCCATTCCCATCTACTTCGTCATCGTAGCATATGCGGCAACTCATTTCATGCTTTCCAGATCGAAGTTCGGACGGCATGTGTACGCGATCGGCGGCGATGAAAGTGTCAGCAGGCTGGAAGGTATCAATGTCGATGGCCGTAAAATCGCGATCTATGCTTTAAGTGGCTTTTTCAGCGCCGTTGCGGCGGTGGTCATGGTCGGGCGGCTAGCTTCGACGCCTCCGAATGTTGCGTTCGGCATTGAACTGCAAGCAATTGCGGCTGTCATTATCGGAGGAATCAGCTTTGCCGGCGGCAGGGGAATCGTTCTGACATCCTTCGTCGGCGCATTGATCATGGCGATGATTACAAATGGATTGAATATTCTAGGCGTCTCGTCCTTTTGGCAGCAGGTCCTGATCGGAATTGTCATCATCGCCGCTGTCTGGGTTGACAATATAAAATCCGCTCGACGAAGATAGCCGGGATTTTTCCCGTCCGATCCTCTGAACCCCCGGCGCTTCTTCGATTTCAGCATCCGCAGGCCGGCCCGCGCGTCGAATGCAGGCATCGGCGCATTTTTCGATGTTTCGGCATCTCGGCGCGACAGCAATCGCTTCGACGACCATTTTTCCAGCAATAGCCGGACAAGCTCCGAAAGGGCCTGCCGACGGCATTGGGCTTCAGGCCCTAGAGATTCCGATGGCCAAGGCAAGAATCCTTGCATCGGATCAAATTAATCGCACCGGTACAAAAGCGGACCTTTCGGCGCGCCTAATCGACATTGGAGTCCGAGCGCAAGCTTTCCGCGCGTATTGCGGATCTAGCATAATTTTCGCGATAGATCCGGTCGCGCAGCCACAAGCGGCAACCAACGAATCCTGCGAGCAATCGAGCAAACCATCCGCACGGCCAAATACGCCGGGGGCGGCGGCTGCTTCAAGTTCGCGTCGAAATGCGTTTGCGAGAATCACAAAAAAGGAAGCAGGCGCTAAGCATGGGCGACAAGCCGAATTTCCTTTTTCCAATGACGGGCCAGCAGCGATTGGGGTGGCTATGCTTTTATGGTCGCCCCGTCGCAAAAACGCCGAATATGGTTTCAATTGCGACTTGGGTCATTCTTTTCAACGGGTTTCGAGCTATTGCCCTCGCCTTGCTGTTTCCGCGATGCCGTCGCCGTCACCGTCTTCCGCGACCTCGACCGGCCTGCAGCCAGGGCTGCTTGCGCGGCGGTTCGGTTTCACGACCGAGGTTGCCGCGACGTAATGGCATCGTCCCGGCTGGAGCAAGAATCAATTTGAAATTGAGTTCGGCATCTTCGGCGCAACAGCGAATATTTTTCAGAATCATTGACATGCGCCGCTAGGAATCCGACTAAACCGCATCATGAATGAAAATTTTTTCTCATCCGATTCCCCAGTGCTCCCGTGAATTAGTCAGTGCCGATACTACCTCCAAACCGACTTTCAATCTCACCGGATCGCTTGTTCGCGCTTTTGGCGCTGTCAACGGCCGTGGGACAAGGCGCACTGCACATCGTACTTCCCGCTCTAGGCGAAATCGCGCGCGATTTCGACGTGTCTTTCGGGGTTGCTCAGCTCACGGTTTCAGTATCGATGCTGGCCATGGCGGCCATGACGGTGGTAGCGGGACCGCTGGCGGACATCTTCGGCCGCCGTCCCGTCTTTCTCGGCGGATTGATTCTATTCCTTGCCGGCAGCATGGCCGCTACGATTTCACCGACAATTTTCTTCGTCATTGCCGGAAGAATAGTTCAAAGCGCGGGCGGAGTTATTTTTCTTGTTTTGGGACGAACGATTTTGCGCGATCTCTACGAAGGTCCTGTCGTGGCCAAGGCCGTGGCATTCCTTGTAATCGGGCAAGTGATCGGCTCGGCGCTGTCGCCTGTAATTGGAAGCCTTATTATCGTGGCGGGCTCCTGGCGCTGGGTTCTCGGATTTACGGTCGCGATGGGTGCCGTGATGCTGGTTTTCGCAGCAATAAATTTACAGGAGACGCGGTCGAAGGAGATTGAATTTTCCAGCTCCAAGTTCTGGAAAATCACCAGGACTCTGCTGAAGCGACCCGATTTCTGGGCGGCTGCTCTTATCGGCTCGGTCACGATGTCGATGTTTTTCTCGATCATTTCAAGCGGATCCTGGGCGGTCAGCGAGAAATTCGGGTTGAATCCTATCTACTACGCCTATTTGATGCTTGCCCTAAGCGCATTCTTCATCGTCGGCAATTTCCTCAGCGGAAGGTTCGTTGAGCGCATTGGCCTGCTACCATTGCTTTCAATCGGCTCGA
>Ga0209754_1000378_pt1 | contig 65742 bp, 60 predicted proteins | sample MesohylBB_FD_187295 | JGI IMG/M metagenome (GOLD analysis project Ga0209754, IMG submission 187295) | Host-associated microbial community of the marine sponge Aplysina aerophoba from Gulf of Piran - sponge mesohyl, lysed by bead beating... | ecosystem: Host-associated > Porifera > Sponge >...
TCGCGCGGCTCGGGAGGCGGGCAAGCCTGTGGTGGTCGCGACCCAGATGCTGGATTCGATGATGAACGCGCCGTCGCCGACCCGCGCCGAAGCCTCGGACGTGGCGACAGCGGTCTATGACGGCGCCGATGCGCTCATGCTCTCCGGCGAATCCGCCGCCGGGCGCTATCCGCGCGAGGCGGTGGCGATGATGAACCGCATCGTCGAGCGCGTGGAGCGCGACCCGTCCTACCGGCGCCACGTAGACTGGCAGCAGCAGGATCCCGAGGCGACGACGGCCGATGCCATCACTGCGGCCGCGCGCCAGGTGGCCGAGACCCTGGATGCCGCCGCCATCGTCACCTACACCTCCTCGGGCTCGACCGCGCTCAGGGCTGCGCGCGAACGCCCGCCGGTGCCGATCCTCGTGTTGACGCCGGACCGCGATACCGCGCGCCGTCTCGCGCTCCTCTGGGGTGTCCACTGCGTCCACACCGACGACGCCACAGGCTTCACCGACATGGTGGAGAAGGCGTGCGCCCAGGCGCTCGCCGCCGGCCACGCCGCGCCCGGCGAGCGCATCGTCATCACTGCCGGCGTGCCCTTCGGCACCCCCGGTACCACCAACGCGCTCAGAATCGCGCGCGTGCGCCCTGCGGAGTAGCGCCCCGGGCCATCGTGCGATGCACCCGGCGTGACGGGGGTGCGCGTGTCTGTTCCGCGCACACGACGCTGCGCGCGTGCGCGACATCCCGCTCGTCCCGCTGAATCCCGGCGAATCCCGCACAAATTTTTGAGCTTGCCCGCCTCGCAGCCAGCGACCCCGGCGAGAAATATGGGTAAGGCCGGGTCGCACGCTTGACCCCTGCCGTCGGCGATTTCTATGCTGACGGTCTGTCCATGCCGCCGCCGGCGGGGCGGGCGGTGGCCCGCGCGAACCCAAGGAGGGGAAGGAATGAACAAGTTGTTGTCAGCGGGACTCGGTGCGCTCGCCGCGCTCGCCGTGACGGCGCCGAGCGTGCACGCGCTGGACGACCTCTCGAACTATGTGTTCGTGCCCAACCGGGCCTCCGCGGACGTGGCGGTGATCGACACGCGCACCGACTCGGTGGTCGCGCATATTCCGGTGGGCGAGGTGCCGCACCAGGTCGCGGTCTCCCAGACGCTGGGCAAGATGGCCGTGACCAACACCGCCGACAACACGGTCTCGGTGATCGATCTCGCCACGCTGGAGACATCGGCCACCATCCAGCTCGGCCATGAGCCCGAGCACATGGAGCTCGACCCCTCGGGCGCGGTGCTTGCCGTGGGCAATATCGGCGAAGGCACGGTCTCGCTGGTCTCGCTCGGGTCGGAGCACGAGGTCGCGCGCGTAGACGGGCTGCACGAGCCTCACAACATGACCTTCGATCCCTCGGGCCAGCGCCTCTACGTCGGCAACCTCGGGGCGAGCTTCGTCAGCCTGATCGACGTGCCGCAGGCGAGGGTCGCGGGCGAGATCGCGATCGGGCCGGACCGCGCGCTCGCGCACCACGAGGACGACGACACCGCCTATCAGGGCATCATCAACGTCACCGCGACGCCCGACGGGCGCCTCGGCTTCGCGGCCTACGGCGAGGGCGATCGCATGGCCGTGATCGATCTCGAAACGGGCCGGACGCTCAAGGACCTGGCGCTGGGCGATACGCCCTGGCGCGCGTTCACCACCAGCGACGGCCGCTACATGATCGTCCCCAACAACGGCGACGAGACGGTCTCGGTGGTCTCGACCGCGACCCTCGACGAGGTCGCGCGCCTCCCCGGCGCGGCTGACATGACCGGCGTCAACACCGGCTGGTTCGATTCCCTCGCCTACGTGATCAGCCGGGGCGACGACAAGGCATTGGTCATCGACCTCGAGACCATGCAGCCGGCCGGCGAGATCGCGCTGCCCGGCACGCCCGAGACCGGCGTGGTGACGCCCGACGGCACCAAGCTCTACGTCGCGCTGAGCGATGCCGACACGGTCGCCGTGATCGACGTGCAGGCGAAGGCCGTCGTCGCGACGATCGAGGGCGTGGGCGATGAGCCCTGGGGCGCGCACATGGCCGGGGCGGTCAACTACTGCCACTAGGGATCGCGACGACCGCTTCCCTCCGCATCGCCGCCGGCATCCTGGCGCTGGCGGCTGTGGGCGCCGCGTCTGCGGCCGAGGCGGCGTCGGTCGCGCCGCGCGACCGTCTGCTCGGCGCCGTCGAGCGTCATGCGGCGCTGCCCGCAGCGCTCGGCGGGGAAATCGAGCGGCGCTGCCCGCCGGCCGGCACCCAGTGCGCTGCCCGGCTCATTGCTGGAAGCCTGCCTGCGGCGCGTCTGGTTCCGGTCAACCACCCCGATACCGATACGATCAGGCGTGCCTACACGGCCCCCTCGGTCAGTGCGGCCGAGCGGCGCGGCGACGGGGCGCTCGTCGTGGTGCTCGACCGCTTTGGCCGCACCGCCGATCGTGAGGTTGCCGATGCCATCGCTGCCGTCGGGCCGGCCGAGACTGCACGCGTGGTGCTGGATCTGCGCGGCAACGGGGGTGGCGACTTCGACCGGATGCGGCGGGTGGCGAGCCTCTTCACGGGGCCGCGGGCGGGTGCAATCCGGCTCTACGGCCGCGGCGGGGCGACAGATGTGGCGCTGCCCCGGCCGCTTCGCGCCATCGGTGAGTTCGAGATCGACGTGCTGATCGGCCCCGGTACGGCGAGCAGCGCGGAGGTGCTGGCGGCGCTGCTCCGCCGCCACGCCGGCGCCCGGCTCATCGGCGCGCCCACCCTGGGCAAGGACTGGCTCACACGCTTGATTCCGGTCGATCATGACTGGCGCCTCGCGATCCCTGCGGAGCGGATCGAGGTGCCGGGCGAGATATTGGCGCGGGGCCTTGTGCCCGACGTCGAGAGCGCGCCTGATGAGCGTCACGCTCGCGAATGAAAGGAGACGGACGATGATCCGGTTGAAAGCGCTCGCAGCCGCGCTCGGCGTGCTGGCCATTATGGGGACGGCGGTGCCGGCGCAGGCGCACGAGGAGAAGACCGGCGAAATCACGATCGTCCACCCCTGGTCGCGGCCGGCGGGGCAAGGGCAGAACGGCGTGATCTATCTCGAAATTCGAAACCTGGGCGAAGCCGACGATCGCCTGGTCGCCGTCGGCACGCCACTCGCCAAGAAGGTCGAGCTACACCGCAGCACGATGGAGGAAGGCGTCCACCGCATGGAGAAGGTGGACGGCATCGTCGTGCCGGCGGGCGGCTCGGTGACGCTCGCGCCCGGCGGCCTTCACGTCATGCTGGTCGACCTCAAGTTCATGCTGATGGCGGAGGAAACCATCCCCGTCTCCTTCACCTTCGAGCACGCGGGCGCCATCACGACAGGGGTCGCGGTCGAGGTCCGAGGCAGCGATCAAGACCATTGAGGCCGCGGGCGGGCGTCAGGCGTTGAGGCGGTGGCCGGACTCGCGGTCGAAGAGGTGGACGGTTTCGAGGCGCGGCATCAGGCGGATCGTCTCGCCGGGGTCGAAGTCGTGCCGCTCCGTGAACTCGGCGCAGATCTCCTGGCCGGCCATCTGGCAGAACACGAGGGTGGTTGAGCCGGTCGGCTCGACGACCTCGACCGTGGCCTCGACGCCGGCGCCGTTGGTGGCGAGCGCCAGGTCTTCGGGGCGCACGCCGTAGACGAGCGGCCGTCCCCCGCCCATGGGGGCGCCCGGCGGTAGCGGCAGCGCGGTGCCGTCGTTTGCGGCTGCGCTCGGTGCGTCGCTCCCGGCAGCGACCGAGGCCTCGATGAAGTTCATCGCCGGCGAGCCGATGAAGCCCGCGACGAAGAGGTTCGCCGGCCGGTCGTAGAGGTCAAGCGGTCGGCCGACCTGCTCGACCCGGCCGAGATTCATCACCACGATGCGCTCGGCCATGGTCATGGCCTCCACCTGGTCGTGGGTGACATAGATGGAGGTGGTGCGCAGCCGCTGGTGCAGCGCCTTGATCTCGGTCCGCATCTGCACGCGGAGCTTGGCGTCGAGGTTGGAGAGCGGCTCGTCGAAGAGGAACACCTGCGGGTCGCGCACGATGGCGCGGCCCATGGCGACGCGCTGGCGCTCGCCGCCCGAGAGCTGGCGCGGCAGCCGGTTGAGCAGCTGCGTCAGCCCCAGGATCTGGGCGGCGCTGTCCACCCGCTCGCGGATCATGTTCTTGTCCGCCTTACGCAGGCGCAGGCTGAAGCCCATGTTCTGACGCACCGTCATGTGCGGGTAGAGGGCGTAGTTCTGAAACACCATGGCGACATCGCGGGCCTTCGGCGCCATGTCGTTCACCACCGTGTCGCCGATGGCGATTTCGCCGTCATTGACGTCCTCGAGGCCGGCGATCATCCGGAGCAGCGTCGACTTGCCGCAGCCCGAGGGGCCGACCAGGACCAGGAACTCGCCATCGTAGATGTCGATCGAGACGCCGTGGATCACAGCCGTGTCGTCGAAGGACTTGTGGACCTCGCGAACCGATACCGATGCCATGGCTTGTGTTCTCCGCCTATCCCTTGACCGCGCCGAGAGTGAGGCCGCGGACGATGTAACGCTGCGCGAAGAGCGCGATCAAGACCGGCGGGACCATGGCGATGAGCGAGCGCACAGCCACGAACCAGAACTGCACGCCGCGCGAATCCACACCGCCTGCGATGTGGACCGGCATGGTCGCCGATTCCTTGATGGTGAGGATCACCGCGAACAGATACTCGTTCCACGCGAACGCGAACATGATGAGCGCGGACGCCGCAATCGCCGGCAGCGCGAGCGGGATCGCAACCCGGAAGAACGCCACGAAGTGCGAGGCGCCGTCCACCAGCGCCGCCTCCTCCAGCTCGATCGGCAGATCCTGGAAGGTCTGGCGCACGATCACCACCACGAAGGGCAGGATGAAGGTGGCGTTGACCAGGATCAGCGCGGCATGGGTGTCCAGCATGTCGAGGGAGGAGAAGACGATGAAGAAGGGCACCGCCGTCGCCACCGGCGGCAGCACCCGCTGCGACAGGAACCAGATCGTGAGGTCCTTGTTCTTGATGCGCTTGAAGCGGAAGCGCGCCAGCGCATAGGCCGCGGGCAGGCCGAGGGCGAGCGCGATCAGCACCGAGCAGATGGAGATGACCAGGCTGTTGCCGAAGGCGTTGTAGGCCTCCGGCACCGACATCTGCGATATCCAGTTCTCGAGCGTCGGCGCGAAGTCGATGAAGGGGACGCCGAGGCCGGTCACGGTGAAGGTGTCCGCCGGCGCGCGCAAGCTGTTGGAGACCGCCCAGTAGATCGGGAAGAAAAAGATCAGCGCGATGAAGATCGCAACGATCGAGAAGCCGGCATCGGCGAACCAGAGCCGCTTTCGCTTGCTGCGTGCCTGGGGCACGCCGGCGGGCTGACCGAACAGGGACTTGCCGAGGCCGCTAAGCATAGGTCTGCCTCAGGCGACGGAAGAAGAGCGTGACCACGATCATCACCACGATCAGCAGCAGGTAGGCCATGGCCGAGGCGTAGCCGAAGTCGTTCAGCTTGAAGCCGCGGGTGAACGCCAGATAGCTATACGACTGGGTGGCGATGCCGGGCCCGCCCTTTGTCATCGTCGCGATGATGTCGAAGAGCTTGACCGCCTCCGCGAGGCGCAGCAGCAGCACGATAATGATGACCGGCTGAATCATCGGAATCACGACGATGCGCCACAGGTCCCAGGCCGAGCCGCTGTCCAGCCTGGCGCATTCCACAAGATCGTCGGGGATGCTCTGCAGAGCGGCGAGGAACACAAGGAAACAGAAGGGTGTCCACTGCCATATATCGACGATAATTACCGATACAACCGCCCAATCCGGGTCCGACAACCATGGTATGCCCATGAATTCGAGCGGCCCGCCGATCTCGTAGAAGACGGTAAAGAACAGGTAGCCGACCGCGATCGGGGTCGCGAAGATCGGCAATATCATGATCGTTCGCAGCACCGATCGCCCGAAGATGTATCGGTGGAAGAGGAAGGCGAGCAGGAATCCCAGCACAATCTCGGCAGTCACCGCAGTGAACACGAAGATCGCGGTGAGCTTCACCGCCGCCCCCACCTCCTCGTCGCCGAAGGCGCGGACAAAACTGGCGAAGCCGTTCCAGGTGAAGTTGGTCTGAAGTTCGCGGTGCACCACGGTCTTGGTGCGCGGCTCGCCGCTCTTCTTGAGCACGGGCTCGCCGGCCTCGTTGAGCACCGGCACCTTCTCGCGCCCGGAGACGACGACCTTGCGCTCGACATCATGGAAGCTGAGGTAAAGCGAATAGCCGAGCGGGAAGACGGTGAACGCCAGCACCCAGAACACGGCCGGCAGCAAGAAGGCGAACTTGACCGGCTTGTTCCAGCGGATCATGGCTGGCTAGCTAACGTCGTGATCGGCAATCGGCAGGGCTCGGGACGGGCACGGCAAGCCGTGCACCGCCCCGCAAACCCTAACCGTTTGGCCTTGGACTACCCGCCGAAGCCGATCGCTTCCTGATACTGCTTGAGAATCTTGTCACGGCCGAGCCGGTCCGTGATGTCTTCCCAGGACGCTGCGGTATCGGAAAGTGCCTCCTGAGCGGTCTTCTGGTCGCTCATGGCCGCGGACAGGTTCTTGTCCATGATGTCCCAGTACGCGGGCGCACCCTCGATCCGCAGATAGGTGAGGATCGTCGGCGCGGTGAAGTTGTCGTAATAGGCCTGCGTGTACTCGGCGACATCGTCCGCGTGCCAGCCTGCGGCCACGTAGTCCTCGACCTTCGCCTCGCCCAGCGGCTCCAGGAACTGGTAGTAGTAGCCCGGATCGACACCGGTCCAGCCGTTGTACGCGCCCCAGTTCGACGACGGCTTGATCGCCATCAGCGACAGGAACGAGTAGGCGGCATCCGGGTTCTCGGAGAACGCCGAGATCACGCCGTGCCACGAGCCGCCGGTGGTGTTGCCGACAGGCTGCGGGTCATCGGTCTCGACCCAGGCACCATTCTCATGATCCCAGTACTTGTCCGAGCTGGGCATGAGCGCCGAACCGCAGATCCCCTTGAGCTTGGAGCGCGACTCATCCTGGCAGAGCGAGCCGACATCGCCCCAGCTGAACACGAAGATCGACTTGCCGCGCAGGAAGTAGTCCCACGCCTCGCCGAGGCTCCAGCCCACCTGGGCCTCAGGCCCGGTCTTGTGCAGCTCTTGCAGGAACTCGAGCGCCGCGACATGGCCGGGGCTGTCGATCAGCGGAGTCATGTCGGTGGGATCGAACCAGTAGACGTTGTGGTGCTGGGTCACCGCCTCGCCCGGAGTCATGGCGAAGGAAGCGGACAGCGACTGGAAGTGATAGTGCCCCTGCTCGCCCACCTTGAGGTGGAGCACGGTGCCGCTATCGGCATCGTCGTCGTTGGCATCCCAGTTCTTGCCGTTGAAGAACTGCGAGATGTCGAGGAGCTGCTGCCAGGTCTTGGGCGGGACCGGCATGTCATAGCCCTTCTCCGCCTTGAACGCCGCTTGATGCTCGGGGTCGTTGAGCACGTCGCGCCGGTAGTAGAGCACTTGGCCGTCGGCGTCGTTGAGCACGCCGTATGCGGTGTCTCCCCAAGTGTGCAGGGTCTTGAGCGAGGCCGGCATGGAATCGTAGGTCCACTGCGGATGCTCGCCGCTCTCCATGAATTCCTCGATCGGAAGCATGAAGTCGCCGGCCACCAGGTCGCCGTAGAAGAAGGCGCCGACGATGATCCCGTCATAGAGGCCCGTGCCCTGACGCAGATCGAGCATCATCTTGGCGTAGAGGTCGGTGACGGGGGTCAACGCGATCTCCAGCTTGCCGCCGGAGAGCTCTTCCCAGATCGGGCGGAAGCTAAAGATCGGCCCCGAGATCCCGCCGCGCGGCCCTGAATCAAGGGTCAGCACCGTGATCGTGGTGCCCTCGAAGGGCTTCTCGCCGGGCCCGAACAGGGAGCCCAGCTCATCCCGAGAGGTCTTGATAACGGCGCCATCCTCCATGGTGAGGTCGACCGAGCCGTCATCGTGCCACGTGACGTGCCCGTCTTGTGCCATCGCGTCTGCTGCGGTCAGTGCAGCGAGTGCCACACCTGCCGAGATCAACCCGGCCCTTAAAGCCTTCATTCTCCATCTCCCTCGTCGTGAACGGCGTACACTGCCGCCAAACGTGGCATGACTATAATCGATGGCGCGTCGGCGGCAAGCGCTTGCCGCCATCAAATTCGACGACCTGAGCCGAGGGGAGAAAGACGGCCTAAATCATGAACGTACTTCTCATCCTGTCGGACGAGCACAGCCGAGAAATAACCGGTTGCTACGGCAATGCGCTCGTAAGGACGCCCAATCTCGATGCCCTCGCCGCGCGCGGGGTCGTCTTCGAGAACGCATACTGCAACTCGCCGATCTGCGTGCCTTCGCGCGCGAGCCTCGCGACCGGCGATTACGTGCACCGGACCGGCTATTGGGACAGTGCTGCGGCCTACGACGGCGGGGTGCCGTCGTGGCACCATCGGGTGCGCGCCGCAGGCCACGATGTCGTGTCGATCGGCAAGCTGCACTTCCGCTGCGCCGATGACGACAACGGCTTCAGCGCGGTGCACCATCCGATCTACGTGGTGGACGGCATTGGCGACGCCCACGGGCTTCTGCGAACAAGCCGCCGGGTGCGCGAAGTCGCGCGCGAGCTTGCGGCCGAGGCCGGACGCGGGGCCTCGCCTTACACGTACTTCGATGCGACGGTGGCCGATGCCACGGTGCGCTGGATCCGCGCCCGTGCTTCACAGCCCAACGGCACGCCGTGGGTGCTGTTCTCGTCGATGGTCTCGCCGCACTATCCGCTGATCGCGCCGGACGCGTTCTACGACCTCTACGATGGTGTCGCGCTGCCGGGACCCCGGCTCTACGACCACGTCGACCGCCCGGACCACCCGGTGATCGCACACTACCGGGCGACCTGGAACTACGACGACTTCTTCGATGCGGAACGGCTCGCGGCCGGGCTGAGGGCCTACTACGGGCTCTGCTCCTTCCTCGACCACCAGATCGGAAAGATTCTGGCTGCGCTCGACGAGAGCGGATTCGGCGACGACACGCTCGTCATCTACACGTCCGACCACGGCGAGAGCCTCGGCAACCGGGGCCTCTGGGGGAAGTCGGTGATGTACGAGGAAGCGTGCGCCGTTCCCCTGGTGGCCGCTGGGCCAGGCCTGCCCGCCGGCGAGCGATGCTCGACTGCGGTCTCGCTGGTCGACATCTACCCGACGATCGTCGAAGCGCTCTGCGGGGCGCTCGATGAGCGGGAGTGCGCCCTGCCCGGGGAGAGCCTGGTCGCACTCGCGCGGGAGATGCCAAGCGATCGTGTCGTATTCAGCGAGCTGCACGATGACGGATCGCTGACCGGCACCTTCATGCTGCGCAGGGGCAATTGGAAGCTGGTGCACTACGCCGGCTATTCGCCGCAACTGTTCGATCTCTCGGCCGACCCGTTCGAGACATGCGATCTTGCCGGGGACCCCGCCGCCGGCGATATCCAAGGGCAGCTCTACGACGCGTTGCACCGGATCCTCGATCCCGAGTCGGTCAACGAGCGTGTCTTCGCGGATCAGCGGGCCAGGATCGAGCAGCTTGGCGGAGTCGAGGGAATTCTCGCGCGCGCCGATTTCAACTTCACCCCGGTGCCGGACTGAGAGCACGGCAAGGCACCGTCCGGCCCGCATTGACCGTCATAGGGCGAATCCCTAAGGTCGCGGCCGCCGCGACGGCGGCGAAGGGGCAGCAATTCGGGAGATGTCGAGCCATGGTCGTGGAGCGTAAAGAGGTGGCCGAGCAGCGCTATCGCGAATCCTACGGGCGCTACTTCGAGGACTTCGTGGTGGGCGATGTCTACGAGCACCGGCCAGGCCGGACGCTCACCGAGTACGACAACATCTCCTTCACGCTGCTCACCATGAACACCCACCCGATCCATTTCGACAGCCACTACGCCTCGCACAGCGAGTTCGGCAAGCCGCTGGTCAACAGCGCGCTGACGCTGGCGATCGTCGCCGGCATGTCGGTGAGCGACATCAGCCAGAAGGCGGTCGCCAACCTGGGCTGGAACGACATCCGGCTGACCGCGCCGGTCTACGCCGGCGACACCATCTACGCGGAATCGGAGGTGCTCGCGACAAGGGAATCGCGCTCGCGCCCGACCCAGGGGATCGTCACGGTCAAGACCACGGGCAAGAAATCCGACGGCACGGTGTTTATGACCTACGAGCGCACGGTGCTGGTGCCGAAGCGCGGCCACGCGGTGGACGACCGCGCCGAGTACTGAGCCGCCCGGCCGGTGGTTGCCTCCGGTGGCGGCGGAAAATTAGAGGCATTGAAAGCCACTCGGCAGGTTGACCGGGCTGCGGTATAATCGCGGGAGCGGAGGTACGCATGCGCACTCGAATCATCCACCTCATCAATCCCCAGACCAACCAGTTCACGACGCGCCCTATGTACTTCAACCGGGCGCTCTATTCGCCGCTGGCGGGTCTCTTGGCGGTTGCGGCGGTGATTCCGCAGGACCGCTACGAAGTCGTGATGACCGACGAGAACATCGAGGACATCGACTTCGACCTGAAGGTCGACATGGTCGGCATCTCGGCCATGACGAGCTACGTGAAGCGCGGCTACGAGATCGCCGACCGCTACCGCGCCAAAGGCGTGCCCGTGGTCATCGGCGGCGTGCATGCGAGCTTCATGCCCCAGGAGGCGCTCGAGCACTGCGACGCCGCGGTGATCGGCGAGGCCGAGCTGGTGATGCCCAAGCTCCTCGAAGACCTGGATCGCGGCGAGGTCAAAGGCATCTATCGGGCCGACACGCTGCACCCGATGGTCGACGTGCCCATGCCCCGCTACGACCTGGTGAAGAAGAACCGCTACGTCAACCGCACCTTCGTCCAGACCTCACGCGGCTGCCACCAGGGCTGCACCTTCTGTGCCGAGCCGCTGATGAACGGGCTCAAGTTCCGCTACCGGCCGGTCGACGAGGTGATCCGCGAGATCGAGAACTGCGGGCAGCGCACGATCTCCCTCAACGACGCCGATTTCTTCGGCACGGAGGAGCGGCCCAAGGAGGTGATGCGGGCGCTCAGGGGGCGCGGCGTCCGTTGGCAGGCCGCTGCCACCAGCAAGCTCGCCCAGAAGGACGAGATGCTCGAGCTTGCGGCCGAGAGCGGCTGCTACATGCTGAGCATCGGCTTCGAATCGATCTCGCGCGACACGCTCAAGAGCGTCCACAAGTACGTCAACCGGCCGGAGCAGTTCGCCGCGCTGGTGGAGAAGATCCACAGCTACGGGATCATGGTCTTCGGCCTCTTCATGTTCGGATTTGGCGGCGACGACGAGACCGTCTTCGACGAGACGACGGACTTCAACATCGACGCCAAGTACGACGCCTGCGCCTACTCGGTGCTGACCCCCTATCCCGGCACGCTCACCTGGTACGAGATGAAGAAGGCCGGGCAGATCGTCTCCTACGACTGGGATCTCTACGACCAGGGGCACATCGTCTACCAGCCGGAGAAGCTCTCCACCCAGGTGCTGCGCGAAGGCCACATGCGGGCCTACAAGAACTTCTATTCGCTCCCCTCGATCGCCAAGCGCTTCCCGCTCACGGGCTCGCGCAACCGGCTGCACTGGAGCATCTACAACGGCTTCTTCCGCCGGGGCGAGGTGACGGGACGGGGGATGGAGAAGCCGATCGCAGATGCCACGCCCGAGCCCACGACCATCCCGGTGCCGCCGATCATGCCGCAGAAGCGCGAATGGCGGGAAATGGTCGCCGAGGGCATCGGCCCGATGCCGGCCCCGCAGACCGAGCGAGAGCTGCGCAGCCAGGCTTGAGCCTGCACAAGGCTCCTTTCGGATTGGACACTGGTGCCCGGAGCGGCGATCCGCTCGGCCGCTTGATCCGCGCCTTCTACGACGCCCGGCGAGAGGGCAGTCGCAGCGGCGATCTCAGCCTGCTCACCCCCTTTCTTGCCGCCGACGTGCGCTGGAGCGAGCCCGATGTGGGCAACCACATGGGGTTCCTCGAAGGGCCCGCGGCGGTCATCGGCGTGATTGGGCGCGCGCTCGAGGCCACGGACGGGAGCTTCGAGCTTACCGTCTCCCGCACCGTCGAGACCGGCAGCCACGTGGCGGCGCTGATCGTGTGGTCGGCGACGAGGAAGGGGCGGAAGATCAAGGGGCGGGAGCTGGCCGTTTACGAGGTGCAGGACGGCTGCATCGCGTCCGCGTGGTTCTACCCGGAAAACATCGCCGACGATCTGGCCTTCTGGGGCGAATAGCGCCGCCCCGGAAGCGCTCCCGACGCTGGCCGAGGGCTACTCCGCTGCGGCGGCTTCCTTCAGGGCGTCGGCGAAGCTTGCGTCGCGGCCGTAGTCCGAGAGCCCGTCCACGCTGACGAAGCCGTCTTCCAGGTCGGCGCGAAGCGCTTCGTCCGCCCGCTCGTGCGGGTCGCCGTAGCCGCCGCCGCCCGGCACGCGGACCAGGATCTGATCGCCCCGGTGGAGCCGGATGTTGACGAACTTGGTCGGGCTCACGGTGCCGTAGATCTCCTTGAAGGTGTGGAACTCTTCGTCCTCGACGCGCTTGACGAAGAAGCCCGTCGGCGCGCCGGGCTGGCCCTTCATCAGCCCGTAGGGCCCCTCGGTGATGCGGTCGGTGAGCGCACTCACGCTGATCGCGTCCGCGACCACCTCGAATTGGCGCCAGCAGCCGAGCCCGCCCCGCCACTTGCCCGCGCCGCCTGAATCGGGGCGGATCTCGTACTTCAGCGTCCGGAGCGGGAAACGGGTCTCGAACACCTCGATCGGTGTCGCCCGAATGGTGCTGGCGTGCGCGCAGCAGAGCGCGGTGTTGCCGTCCTTGCCGAGCCGGCCACCCCAGCCGCCGCCTTCCAGCTGATAGTGGGTCCAGTACTCGCCGGTGTCGGGGTGGATGCCGCCGAGCAGCAGGTTGCACGCGGTGCCGCCCTCGGCCGCGCTCACCATCTCCGGCACGGCCTTGGAGAGCGCGTGCTGGACCGCCGCGATGATGCGGGGCTGGCCCTCGGTGTTGCCGGCGACGCTCGGCGCAGGGAAGACCGGGTTCGCCACCGTCCCAGGCGGCGCCACGACACGGAGCGGCTTGAAACACCCGCTGTTGAGCGGCACGTCCCGGGCGCAGAGGGTCTGCAGCACCGCGGTGCAGCCGGCCGCTGCCGTGGCGACGTAGGTGACGTTGATCGGCCCCCGCGCCTGCTCGTCCGAGTCCGAGAGGTCGACCACGATCTCCTCCTCCCGGATGTGCACGGTGGGGCGGAAGTAGAAGCGATTGGTGCTGACCCCGTCGTCCTCGAAGTAGTCCTCGGCCTTGTAGATGCCGTTGGGGAGCTTGCGGATCTCGTTCCGCATCCAGTGCTCGGCGTGATCCACGAGCGCGTCGCAGATCTTCTCGAAGGTCTCGACGCCGAGGCGCTTCACCATCGCGCCGAGGCGCTGCTCGGCGGTGTTGAGCGAGCCGATCATGGCGTGGAAGTCGCCCCAGGTGGTGTTGGGGGTGCGATGATTGGCGAGCGCGATGCGCCAGACGTCCTTCACGTACTCGCCGCGCGAGAGCAGCTTCACCGGGGGCAGCCGGAGCCCCTCCTGAAACACCTCGGTCGCGGTGCTGGCGAAGGAGCCCACCGCCATGCCACCGATCTCGGCGATGTGGGCGATGTTGGCGGCGTAGCCGATCAGCGTGCCGTCGACGAAGACCGGCTTCATCAGCAGGTGCTCTGGCATGTGGCACTGGCCGCGGTAGGGATCGTTGTGGACGATCACGTCGCCCTGCTCGATTGGCTCGTCCATCTCCTTTACGCAGAGCGGCACCGTGTGCAGGCCGGCGCAGATGATCGCCGGGTTCATCTCCGCCTGGCCCACCATGCGCAGCCGTCGGTCGAACAGACAGCAGGAGAAATCCCGCGATTCGCTGAAGATCGGCGAATACGCGGTGCGCACCATGGCGCTTTCCATCTCGTTGCAGATGTTGCCGAGCGCGTTGTTGACCACGGTGAGCGTGACCGGGTCCTTCTCCGGCGCGAGCCGCCCGGTGCCGACCGTAGCACCCGCAGCCCTGGGCAGGCTCACGATCAGGCTGCCGTCGGCGCCGATCTCCACCTCGCTCCGGGGCGGTACGAGGGTGGTGGAATCCATTTCGTCGATGATCGCGGGCCCCGCGACCACGCTGCCGGCAGCGAGCTCGTCGCGCCGGTAGATCGGCGTCTCCAGCGGCTCCTCACCGTCGAAATAAACCTCGCGATGGGCCTGGGGCACATCTGAGCCTGCGGTGGGTGCACTGAGCGTCACATCCGTGCGCTCCTCGCCGACGGCGATCACCCTCACCTCGGTCATCTCGACCACCTTGTCGCGGAGCGCGTAGCCGTAGAGCTCCTCGTGCTGGCTGTGGAGCCCCTCCAGCGCCCGCGCGAAGCCGTCCTCGTCGAGCTCCAGCGTGTCGAGCTGGACCAGCTCGCCGAAGTTCTGGCCCATGTAACGCATGCTGATGTAGCCGGTGACGCGGGCCTCGCCCTCCAGCCCGTCGCGCTTGAGTTCCTCCACCGCCTCGCGGGCGAGCGCCTGGAGCTGGTCGTTCAGCGTGGGGAGATCCACTGTATCCGAGCGGTGGTTGACCGTGCGCGCGCGGTCCACGCGGAGGTCGGTGAGCAGCGTGCCGAGCGCGGAGCAGAGCCCCGGATGGGGCGGGACGACCACCTTCTTCATCTCCAGCGGCGCTGCGACGTCCACGGCATGGAGCGGGCCGGCGCCGCCGAAGGCGATCAGTGCGTAGTCGCGGTGGTCGATACCGCGCTCGACCGTCATCAGGCGGATCGCGTCCGCCATGTTCTCGGCCGCGGTCTCCAGGATCGCGCGTGCGGTCTCCACCGCCGTGAGCCCGAGCTTGGCGCCGAGTTCCGCGACGGCATCGTGCGCCTTGGCGGCGTCAAGCGTCATTACGCCGCCCAGGAAATAGTCGGGGTCGAGCCGGCCTAGCACCACGTTGGCGTCGGTAACCGTCGGCTCGGTCCCGCCCTGGCCGTAGCATGCGGGGCCGGGGTCGGCACCGGCGCTGCGCGGCCCGACGCGGAGCAGGCCGCCCACGTCGACATAGGCGATGGAGCCGCCGCCCGCGCCGATGGTGGTGTAGTCGATGAAGAGCGCGCTCACCGGCACACCCCATTCCACCTCGTACTCGGTGGTGGAGCCGAAGGCGCCGTCGGTGACGAGGCCGACGTCGCAGCTCGTGCCGCCCATGTCGAGGGTGACGCCGTTGCCGTCGGCGTGATCGCGGGCGAAGCGGGCGCCGGCGATGACGCCGCCGGCGAGGCCCGAGAGCAGGAGCTGGACCGGCGATTCGCCGGCAGATTCCGCCTGCAGATGGCCGCCGTTCGACTTCATCAGCGAGAGCGGCGCCGCGATTCCCGCCTTCTCAAGGTCGGCCGAAACCTGGCCCACGAAGCGGTCGATGATGCGCTTGATGAATGCGTCGGTGATGACCGTCGCACTCCGTTGATACTCGCGCCAGATCGGGCAGACGTGGCTGGAGAGCGAGACCGGCAGGTCGGGGAAGCGCTCGGCCAGATAGGCGCCGATGGCCTCCTCATGGCTGGTATCGACGTAGGAGAAGAGCAGGTTGACCGCGACCGCCCACTCCTGCGCAGGGTCGCTTGCGCGCCACTCGTCGATCCAGTCGCCGAGCCGTTCAAGCTCAGGCTTTTCCAGCGGGATCAGGATGTTGCCCTTGTGATCGACGCGCTCCTTGATGCCGAAGACATGGCGGCGCAGCACGCCTGCGCTGGGCTTCTCCCAGGCCGGGTTGTAGGCCTCCTTGCGCGCGATCAGGCCGATGATGGGCACGTCCTGCAGGCCGTCGGTGCCGACGTAGAGCACGGTCGCGCCCTTCTTCTGCAGGCGCGCGTTGGTGGCGATGGTGGTGCCGAGCACGATGCGGCCGATCTCGTCCGGGGTCAGCTCGCTCTGGCCGATGGCGTTGAGCGGCGCGGCAGCGGGCTGCTGCGGCGTGGAGGGCACCTTGACGGTGCGGATGTGCCCGCTGGTGTCGTCCAGCGCGACCAGGTCCGTGAACGTGCCGCCGGTATCGATGCCGACCCTATACATCGCCCGTCTCCTCGCCATGGCGCGCTTCTTCGACGCGGCCTGCAGCCTTCGCCTCGGCGAACTCCGCGCGCACGCGCCGCTTCACGTCGGCGCACTTGTCCTCGCAGAACATCTCGCCGGGGAATTCGTCGTCCACCCAGTATTCCCGCGCCATCATGATGCCGCAGAAGGAGCAGTTGAAAATTCGCGTGTCGTACCAGGCGAGTTCAAAGGGGAGCCACTTGCCGCTCATCTCACCCCGCCTCCCTGCAGGTCCCGGATGGCCGAGACAGTTTCACGGCGCGCAATGCGGGTCAACCGCACGCGGCCGCCGGTGCGGAAGGGGCAAAGAGCGGCGCGACCTACCAGCCCCGCGCCTGCTCGATGACACGGACGTTGGCGAGCCCGTCCTGAGGCGTGACCGCGAGCGGCGTGCCGCGGGCGATGGCGCGGGTGATGCTCTCGACCTGCGCCTTGTAGGTGTCGTGGCCCGCGAGTGGGACGGTGCGCGGCTTGCCGCCCTTGCGCACCGTGGTCATGGAACCCGGGAGACCGACGAAGCCGCCTTCGATCGTGCAACAGCTTTCGCTGCCCAGGAGCTCGAGCCCGCCGCCGGTGGTCACCGCGGTCGACGCCGAGATGGTTCCCACGGTGCCGTTCGCGAAGCCGATGGAGACGGCGGCGGTATCGGCGGAGCGCCCGTAGGCCTTGTTGGCGAGGTGGGCGTGCACCGTCTTCGCCTCGCCGTTGAACCAGCGCAGCATGTCGATGAAGTGGGTGCCGATATCGCCCAGCACCCAGCAGCCCGATTTCTCATCGTCGAGGCGCCACCAGTCTTCGGGCACCTCCGGATAGCGGTAGCGGAACTGGCAGTGCATGTGCACCGGTTCGCCGAAGCGGCCGGCCTGCCACTGCGCACGGAGCGCATCGAGCCTCGGGTGGTAGCGGCTGTTGTAGCCGATGGTGAGCAGGCGCTCGGCCTTCTTTGCGGCCCTGATCATCGCCCGGCACTCGGCCTGGTTCATCGCCATGGGCTTCTCGCAGAGCACGTGCTTGCCGGCCTTGAGAGCGGCGACGGTCTGGTCCTTGTGCAGGTGGTTGGGGCTCGCGATCCACACCACGTCGATCGCGGGATCGGCGAGGAAGGCGTCAAGGTCCGTGTAGCCGCGCGCCACGCCATGGCTCGCGCAGTAGCGCTCGGCGTTCTCTTGCTTGGTGGACAGCACGGCCTTGAACCGCGCCCCCCGCGCCGCGTTGATCGCCGGGCCCAGGACCATGTCGCTCCAGCCCCGCGTGCCGATCATGCCCCAGCCGACCGGTTTCGCCGCCATGCTCGCCTCCCGCTGACTTGTCGCCGCCGGCAGATGGTATCACGCGGCACGGCACGCGGCCCGAAGGCAGCCCGCATTGACCGGCCGCGGGCGCGGGCCATAGAGTGTGCGCCCTTCCCACCAGCGCAGCACGCCCGACGCCCCGATGAAGGCCCTCTCGGACATCGTGATGCTCGACCTGACGCACATGCTGTCGGGCCCCTTCGCGGCGATGCTGCTGGCGGATCTCGGCGCCCGGACGATCAAGGTGGAGCCGCCGGGCAGCGGCGAAATGACCCGCGGTCTGCTCGCCGACGACCCCCGCTACGGCTACAAGGGCATGGGGCCATACTTTCGCACCCTCAACCGCAACAAGAAGAGCGTCTGCATCGACCTGAAGCGGGATGCGGGCCGCGCTCTCTTCCACGAGCTCGCGGCCAAGGCCGACATTGTCGTCAACAACTTCCGACCGGGCGTTCCCGAGCGGCTCGGCATCGACCACGCGACGCTTGCCGCGCTCAACCCCCGCATCGTCACCTGCAGCGTGACCGGCTTCGGCGAAGAGGGGCCCGACTGCGACCGCACCGCCTTCGACGTGGTGGCCCAGGGCTATGGCGGCGGCATGTCGATCACCGGCGAGGCCGGAGGCCCGCCGATCCGCGCGGGCGTCCCCATGGGCGACCTCTCCAGCGGGCTCTTCGGCGCAATCGCCATGCTGGCGGCGCTGCACGCGCGCGAGGTCACCGGGCGGGGCCAGCACATCGACCTCTCCATGCAGGACTGCCAGGTCTCGCTCCTGAGCTACATCGCCGCCATGCACCTGCTCTCCGGCGAGGTGCCGCGCCAGTTCGGCAACGCGCATCCGATCTATGTCCCCTACAATGCCTTCCCGACCAGGGACCGGTGGCTGATCATCGCGGTGGTGAAGGACGACCAGTGGGCGAGGCTCAGGGACGTGCTGGAGAACCCGGCGCTGCAGGACGCGCGCTTCGACGGCTACGAAGGAAGGCGCGACCATCGGGAGGAAGTGGACGGCGGGATCACGGAGGCACTCGCGGCGCACGGCTGCGACGAGTGGCTGAAGAAGCTGCGCGCGGCCCGCGTGCCCTGCGGGCCGGTCAACGACGTGGCCCATGCGCTTACCGACGTACAGGTGCAGGCCCGCGACATGGTGGTCGAGATCAGACACCCGGAGGGTGGCTCCTTCCGCACCACGGGCAACCCGATCAAGCTGAGCGAGACGCCGGGCGACAGCTACGATCCGCCGCCGCTCCTCGGCCAGCACACGGACGAGGTGCTGAGCGGCCTTTGCGACAAGAGCAGCGCCGATCTTGCGCGGCTCCGCGAGGCCGGCGTGATAGCCTGACAAGAATGAGAAAGCCGAAGGAAATGATCGATGAGTGAGGTCATCACCGTGCACGAGGTGGGGCTCCGCGACGGGCTCCAGAACCAGCCGCGCGTCGTGCCGACGGAGGGCAAGCTGCGCCTGCTGGATGCCCTGCTCGATGCAGGCCTTCAATCCATCGAGGCCGCGAGCTTCGTCTCGCCCAAGGCGGTGCCGCAAATGGCGGATGCGGCGGAGATCTTTGCCAGCCTGCCGCAGGACCGCAGTGCAGGCTACGAGGCGCTGGTGCCGAACGAGAAGGGCTACGAGCGCGCGGTGGAGGCCGGCGTCACCACCGTGGCGCTGGTGCTCGCCGCCACCGACACCTTCAACCGGCGCAACATCAACATGTCGCTGGACGAAGCGATCCGGGTCAACGAGGCGGTAATCAGGCGTGCGAAGGCGGACGGGATCCGCGCCCGCTCCTACCTCTCCGTGGTCGCCGCCTGCCCCTACGAGGGCGTGGTTCCGCCGGAGACGGTGTTCGACCTCGCGGCGCGCATGTTCGACGCGGGCGCCGACGAGCTTGCGCTGGGCGATTCCACCGGCGCCGGCACCCCGCCGCAGATGGCCCACCTCTTCGAGACGCTGGCGCACCGCTACGGGCCGGAGCGCCTCGCCGGCCACTTCCACGACACCCGCGCCACGGGGCTCACACTCACCTGGGTCGCCATCGAATGCGGCATCCGCAAGTTCGACAGCTCCATCGGCGGCCTCGGCGGCTGCCCCTTCGCGCCCGGCGCCACCGGCAACCTCGCGACCGAGGACCTGGTGTTCATGGTGACCGAGGCCGGTTTCGAGACCGGTATCGACGTGGGCGGCCTGCGCCGCGCCGTCGCCATCGCCGAGGAGCTGACCGGCCAGACCCTCGGCGGCCGGATCACGCCCTTCCTTGACTCGCGGGAGAAGCGCGCCCGCGCGAACTAATCCTTAATCCGTGCCGAAGAGGCGGTCGCCCGCGTCGCCCAGGCCCGGCACGATATAGGCCTTCTCGTTCAGCTTCTCGTCGAGGCTTGCGGCCCAGACCTCGACGCTCGCGTGCTTCTCGTTGAAGGCGCGCATGCCCTCGGGCGCGGCAACCATGGCCATGAAGCGGACGTTGCCGTCGTCGATGCCGTTCCGGTTTAGCAGGTCCACCGCGTAGGAGGCGGAGTAGCCGGTGGCGAGCATCGGGTCGACCAGGATGAAGAGGCGTTTCGTGTCCGCCGGGAGCCGCACGTAGTACTCGACCGGCCGGTGGGTGTCGGGGTCGCGGTAGAGCCCGATGTGGCCGAGCGGCGCCGTCGGCAATAGCTCCGCCAGCCCCTCTGCCATGCCGAGGCCGGCGCGCAGGATCGGCACGATCGCGGGCTTCCGGCCGCGCAGGAAGGGCGACTCCATCGCCGTGAGGGGTGTCTCGATGGTGCGCGAGTCCATTGGCAGGCCACGCGTGATCTCGTAGCCGATGAGCAAGGCGATCTCGCGCAACAGATCGCGGAAGAGCGGGGTCCACGTCGTCTTGTCGCGCAGGTGGCTCAGCTTGTGCTGCACCAGCGGGTGGTCGACCACATGGAGGTTGGGGAATGGATTCTCGGTCATGGGGCTATGGGCTCGCCTGAGGTTTCGGGTCGGCGTAAAGGGAGGGCACGACAACGCTCATCAGCAGCCGGAAGGGGATCAGCAGCACCGCCGCCATCCCCACCTTGATCGCGAAATCGCCCAGCGCCCAGGTCACCCACGGCAGGCCCGTGAGCGCGAAGGCTGCGCTGAAGAAAATCGTGGTGTCGAGCGCGGACGCCGACAGCGACGAGACCAGCGGCGCCCGCCACCAGAGGCCGCGCCTCAACCGGTGGAAGAGCGCGATGTCGAAGAGCTGCGCGCAGATGAAGGCGAAGCCCGAGGCCAGCGCCACGCGCACGCCTTCCCAGAGCGGGATGTCCGCCGCCACCGCGAGGATGATGGAAAGCCCCATCCCGAAGGGGAAGCCCACGTAGGCGACCGTACGCGCCCGTCCCGGCCCCCACGCCCTGTTGGTGAGGTCGGTCACCAGAAACGCCAGCGGGTAAGTGAACGCGCCCCATGTCAGCCAGTCGTTGATCGCGTGCTGGACGGCGACGTTCGAGACCCCGATCACCGCCATCATCGCGACGATGGGGAGCAGCAGCGACAGCGGCAGCGGCGTCTTCATGGCCGCAGACTATAAGGCGCAGTCCTCATGCGACCAACGCGCATGGACACGAGATTGCAGCGAATTCGGGAGATCGGGCCGCAGGCCCGGACGGCGCGACCGCGCCGCGCGCGTCCACGCGCGTAGCGTCGCGCGTCCACGCGCGCGGAGCGCACGATCGAGCGGAGCGAGCGCCCGGCGATTGAGGGAACTGATTAAGCCTATTCGGCGGACGCCGCGCGGGCGTTCCTGACCTGGCGCTTGACGCGCCGTGCGCCCTGGGAGAGCCGCTCGTCCGAGGTCTTGAGCAGGTAGTTGTCGAGCCCGCCGTGGCGTTCCACCGTGCGGATCGCGCTGGTCGTGACCTTGAGCCGCACCATGCGCCCGAGCGCCTCGCTGTGCAGGGCCTTGTCGTGGAGGTTGGGCAGGAAGCGCCGGCGGGTCCTGTTGTGAGCGTGACTCACGTTGTTGCCGGTCAGGACGCCCTTGCCGGTCAGCTCGCAGCGGCGTGCCATGGTTCGCGCTCCGTGGAGGAAAGAGCGGGCTATTTAGAAGGAACCGGCATTCCGGTCAAGCGCCCACGGATGACAGAGCCGGCCTTTTGCTCTAAACCGCCAGGAATGAGCCGAGGAGGACAACCCGCCCGGCGTCGCCGCGAGAATACCCGGGCGGCCGTCAACGGGGTCATCGACCTGCGCCTCCCGGCGCGCCAAACCGCGCCGCTCATCTTCACCTCCCCGCACAGCGGCACCGATTACGACCCCGCGTTCATCGCGAGCTCCCGGCTCGACGAGAGGAACCTGCGGCGCTCCGAGGACAGCTTCGTCGACGAGATTTTCGCCGGCGCGCCCGAGAGCGGCGCGCCGCTGCTTTGCGCGCTCTACCCGCGTGCCTACCTGGACCCGAACCGGGAGCCCTACGAGCTCGACCCGGAGATGTTCTCCGAGCCGCTGCCCGGCCACGTGAAGACCCGCTCCGACCGGGTGCGCGCGGGCTTCGGCACCATCGCCAAGCTGGTCGCCTCGGGCGCGGAGATCTATGCCGGCAAGATGTCCTTCGCCGAGGCCGAGCGTCGCATCGACACGCTCTACCGGCCCTATCACCGGGCGCTGGAAGGGCTGATCGAGGCGACGCGGCACGACTTCGGCGCGGCGTTCGTGCTGGATTGCCACTCCATGCCCTCAGTCGGCGGGCCGACGGATCGCGACCGCGGGACGCCCCGCCCCGACATCGTGCTGGGCGACCGCTTCGGCGCCTCCTGCGAGCCCAAGGTGATCGAGACGGTGGAGCTCATCCTGCGCGATCTCGGCTTTTCGATCAGGCGCAACGAGCCCTACGCCGGCGCCTATACCACAGCCCACTACGGCCGCCCCAACGAGCGCGTGCACGCGCTGCAGATCGAGGTCAACCGCCGGCTCTACATGAACGAGGCCACGGTCGCCCGCTCGCGCGAGCTGCCCGGCCTGCAGAAGAAGATGAAGCGCTTCATCGCCACGATGGCGGAGGAGAGCCTCGCGCTCGTCGAAACGCTCTGAACCGCGAAGCGATTGTTGAACGGGCGTCGATCCTGGAATAATGATGACCCACCGGCGGCGAGGGCCGCCCAGGCAATCGCAGGGAGCAGACCATGAGACTGAGCCGCAGACAGTTCTTCCAAGCCGCATCCGGCGCGCTGGCCTTCGCCAGCCTGCCTCATGTGCTGCGCCGCGCCGGCATCGCGAGCGAGGACCCGATCAAGGTCGGCAACATCCTCGACCGCACCGGCATTCTCAACATCTACAGCCTGAAGCAGATTCAGGCGACGGCGATGGCGGTGGACGAGATCAACGCAGCCGGCGGCCTGCTGGGCCGGCCGCTGGAGCTGGTGTTCTACGACTCCCAGTCCGACGGCCAGTACAACTCGCAGTACATCACCGAGGCGCTGGTCAAGGACAAGTGCGTGGTGGTGCACGGCGGCATCACCAGCTCCTCGCGCGAGGTGATGCGCCCCATCGTCAACCGCTTCAAGGGGCTGCTCTTCTACAACTCCCTCTATGAAGGGGGCGTCTGCGACCGCCGCCACGTCTCGACCGGTATGGTGCCGGCGCAGCAGCTCGAGCCGCTCTTCGACTACGTGGTGAACGAGCTCGGCGGCAAGCGCACCTACATCCTGGCGGCCGACTACAACTACGGCCACATCACGTCCAAGTGGATGCAGAAGTTCACCCGCGATCGCGGCGGCGAGGACCTGGCGGTCGAGTTCTTCCCGCTCGACGTCAACAACTTCCAGCCGGCGATCTCGCGCATCCAGGCGGCGAAGCCCGACGTGGTCATGTCGGCGCTGGTGGGCGGCGCCCACATCGCCTTCTACCGCCAGTTCGAGGCCTCGATCGGCAAGGACCAGATGATGCTGGCGTCGAGCACGTACGGTGTCGGCCTCGAGCACACCCAGCTCAGCCCCGAGGAAGGCAACGGCATCATCCTGGCCACCTCCTTCGTCGACGACCTCGACACGGCGGAGGCCAAGGACTTCGTGAGCCGCTTCCACGCCTATACCGGCGACACCGGCTACGTGGGCGAATACGGCGAGTACGGCGAGCGCGGGGTCAAGGTCTGGGCCGAGGCCGTGCGACAGGCCGGCGATGCCAGCTCGGACGCGGTGATCGATGCGCTTGCCACGGGCAACGTCAGCGTGGTGGGCGCGGGCGGCCAATACACGGTCGACGGTCAGACCAACCACACGACGATGGACATCCACATCGTCCGCGGCAACATGAGCCAGACCTTCGACGTGATCAGCTCGTTCTCGCAGCGCCCGCCGCTGGATACGCAGCAGGTCTGCGACCTCCACGCCAACCCCGACGACAAGACCCAGTACGAGGTCGAGGTCGAGTAGGGATCGGGGCGTTACGACGACGATTTCGTAGCCCGGACGCCGGGTCCGTCGGCGGCAAGCGTTGCCGCCGACGGACCGCCTTGCGTTCGCGGATGCGTGTTCCGCCCCGGCCGGCCGCGCCGGGGCGGCGGGGGTGACGGGTGGATCAGGTCGCTAACTATCTCTTCCAGATCGGCTTTTCCTTCTCGATCTTCATCCTGATCAGCCTCGGGCTCGCGGTCATCTTCGGGATGATGCGGGTCATCAACCTGGCGCAGGGCGAGTTCCTCATGCTCGGCGCCTACTTCTGCACGATCTGCAGTCACGCCGGCATCAACCTCTGGCTCTCGTTCATCCTGTCGGCGCTCGCCGTCGGGCTCTTCGGCATCATCGTCGAGCGCTTCCTCATCCAGTGGCTCTACGGCCGCATCATCGACACGCTCTTAGCCACCTGGGGGCTGAGCCTGCTGCTGGTGGGCGGCGTCACCACCATCTTCGGGCCCCAGACCGAGAGCGTCGCCGCCCCGCTCGGCAACGTGCAGGTGGGCGCATTCGGGCTGCCGATCTACGGCCTGGTGATGATGGCGATTGCCGTGGCGTTGCTGGGCGCGGTCTACGCCTTCTGGCGCTTCACCCGTTACGGGCTGATCGTGCGCGGCACCATGCAGAACCCGACGATCTCGGCCGCGCTAGGGGTCAACCGCAGCCTCGTCTACATGCTGACCTTCGCCTTCGGCTCGGCACTCACCGGGCTCGCCGGCGCGGTGCTGTCGCCGATCGTCGGCGCCTACCCAACGCTCGGCATCGTCTACGTCGCCAAGGCCTTCATCACGGTCATCACCGGCGGCCACCTGCCGCTGATCGGCACGGTGAGCGCGTCCGGCCTCTTCAGCACGATGGACGGCATCGTCGCCACGATCTCCAGCTCGGTGATCGGCGAGATGACGGTGCTCTTCGTCGCGATCATCCTGCTCCGGCTGCTGCCGCTCGGCATTACCGGGCGCATGACGCGCGGGGTCTGAGCGATGGTCCACGGCATCGCCCTGATGCAGCACCCGAGCGAGAAGCCGAAGTGGTGGTGGTGGGTCTTCGTCGCTGCGCTCGCGGCCTTCTTCATCACCATGCCCTTCCACCTGGAAATCTTTGTCATCCTGGAGATGTCGCGCTTCTTCGGGATGGCGATGCTCGCGCTCAGCATGGGCTTCCTCTGGGGCTTCAGCGGAATCCTCAGCTTCGGGCAGACCGCGTTTTTCGGGCTCGGCGGCTACGGCTTCACCGTGCTCGCGCTCAATACCGGCGAGACCACGGGCTCGGTCTTCTTCGCCGTCGCCCTCGGCGCGGCCGGCGCCGGCATCCTCGGCTACTTCATGATCTACGGCCGCATCAGCGAGATTTATCTCAGCGTCATCACCCTGGTCTTCACGCTGATCCTTGAGAAGGGCATCCGCGCCACCTCGGGCGACCAGTACGTCATCGGCAAGGTGCGGCTGAACGGGCAGAACGGCATCCCCACCGTGCCGCAGCTCGACGTGCCGTGGAACCCGAGCGTGCAGCTCGACATCAACTGGTTTTTCTGGGTCGGCGCCGTGCTCATGATCCTGGTCTACATCGGGCTGCGGATGATCCTGACCACGCCCTTCGGCCGGGTGCTGGTCGGCATTCGCGAGAACGAGCGCAGGACCGAGCTGCTGGGCTACGACACGCGGCGCTACAAGCTCGGGGCCTTCATGCTGGCGGGCGGCGTGGCCGGCCTCGGCGGCGCGCTCTACGCCATCTCGATCCCGCTGGCGCACCCGGAGATGTTCAGCCTGGGCCGCGCGGCGGACGTCATCATGTGGGTGCTGGTGGGCGGCAAGGGCACCCTGATCGGGCCGATCGCGGGCGTCTTCGCCATCGAGCACTTCAAGGGCTGGCTCGGCACCCAGGGCGTGGGCCAGGTGACGCTGGTGCTGGGCGCGGTGCTGATCCTCTTCGTCCTCGTCTTCCACAAGGGCCTGCTGCCGAGCGTCGGCTCGCTGCCGGGGCTCTGGCTGGACCGCGCGGCGATCCGCGAGCAGCTGGCCGAGTTCGTGCAGCGGCTGACAGGGCGCTCGAGCCCGCCGCGCCGGAGACGGCGGCAGGGAGGGCGGCCGTGAGCGAGGCGGTGCGCGAGGACGCGGTGATCCTGGAGACGCGGGCGCTGGAGAAGCGTTTCGGCGGCGTGAGCGCCATCGCGGGCGTCGACTTCGCGCTCAGGCGCGGCGAGCTGCGCTGCCTGATCGGCCCCAACGGCGCCGGCAAGAGCACCTTCTTCAAGATGCTCACGGCCCAGATCAGACCGTCGAAGGGGCAGGTCCTGTTCGACGGCCGCGACATCAGCCGCGCGCACCCGCACGAGATTTCGCGCCTCGGCATCGGCATCAAGAACCAGGTGCCGGACGTCTACGACGGCATCACCGTGGACGAGAACCTGTGGCTGGCCGCGCACCTGCGCCATGGTGCCAGGGCCGCGCGGGCCAAGGTGGACGAGACGCTGGAGCGGCTCGAGCTCGGCGACATCCGCTGGCAGCTACTCGGCGCGCTCGCCCACGGCCAGCGCCAGTGGGTCGAATTCGGCATGGTCATGGCGCTCGAGCCCGAGGTCATCCTCCTCGACGAGCCCACGGCAGGCATGAGCATCGAGGAGACCAACCGCACGGCGGCGCTGATCCGCGAGGTGAACCGGACCACGACCATCGTCGTGGTCGAGCACGACATGCAGTTCATCCGCCAGATCGCGGACATCGTCACCGTGTTTCACCAGGGCCGCATCCTGGCCGAGGACACCATGGCGCGCATCCAGGCCAACCAGGCGGTGCGCGAGGTCTACCTGGGGACTTCGGGCCTTGCTTGAGGTCGAAGGCCTCAACGCCGGCTACGGCCGCATCCCGATCCTGAACGGGATCGACTTCTCCATCGCGCGGGGCGAGATCGTGGGTGTGCTCGGGCACAACGGCATGGGCAAGACCACGCTGCTGCGCACGCTGATGGGGGAAATCCGCGCCACCGGCGGGAGCATCACCTTCGAGGACGAGGACATCACGCGGCTCGCCATGCACCGGCGCGCGCGGCTCGGCATCGGCTACGTGCCGCAGGGGCGGGACATCTACCCGCAGCTCAGCGTCATGGACAACCTGCGCATGGGCGAGATCGTGCGCCGCGGCCAGAGCGCGGTGCCGGAGCTGCTCGACTACTTCCCGGTGCTGGGCGCGCTGCTGGAGCGGCCGGGGCGCGCGCTCTCCGGCGGCGAGCAGCAGATCCTGGCACTTGCGCGCTGCCTCGCCGGCCGGCCGAGCCTGCTGCTGCTGGACGAGCCGACCGAGGGCATCCAGCCCTCCATCGTCGATCAGATTCAGGCGAAGCTCGCCGAGCTTGCCGCAGCGCTCGACCTCACGGTGCTCCTGGTCGAGCAGAACCTGCGCTTCATCCAGTCGCTGGCGGAGCGGGTGCTGATCATGCAGAAGGGCACCATCGTGGCCACCATCGCGCCGGAGCAGCTCTCCGACCGGGCGATCGTGGACGAATACCTGGGCATCTGAGGGCCGGGCGCCTTCGACCCCGGACCATGGTGCGGTGCACGACGTGCGATGGCCGCGCCATCATCGCGTCATGACGAGATTTGTGAGGACGAAGAGTGATCGGGGCTTAGCGGGCGGAGGCAAGAGCGGTGGGCGCGCTCTTGGCGAGCGATTGACGCCCCGGAATTCCACTTGCCCCACTTAATCCCGGCGAATCCCGGACAAAATTCACGCACTTCCGGCGCCGGCTCAGAGGATGAACTTGCTGAGGTCGGCGTCCTTGGCGAGGTCGCCCACGTGGGCCTCGACGTAAGCCGCGTCGATGGTGATGGTGTCGCCGGAGCGGTCGGCGGCCTCGAAGCTGATCTCCTCCAGCAGCTTCTCCATCACAGTGTGCAGCCGGCGCGCGCCGATGTTCTCGATCGCGCGGTTGACCTCGGCTGCGAGGTCGGAGAGCGCGTCGATGGCGCAGTCGCTGAACTCCAGCGTCACGCTCTCGGTCGCCATCAGCGCGTGGTACTGGCGGATCAGGCTGTTCTCGGGCTCGGTCAGAATCCTCTTCAGATCGTCGCGGGCCAGCGAATTCAGCTCCACCCGGATCGGCAGCCGCCCTTGCAGCTCGGGCAGGAGGTCGGCCGGCTTCGCCAGGTGGAAGGCGCCCGACGCGATGAAGAGGATGTGGTCGGTGGTGAGCGCGCCGTGCTTGGTGGTGACCGTGGTGCCCTCGATCAGCGGCAGCAGGTCGCGCTGCACGCCCTCGCGGCTCACATCGGCGCCGAGGCGGTCGGAGCGCGCGCAGATCTTGTCGATCTCGTCGATGAAGACGATGCCGTCGTTCTGGGCGTTCTCCAGCGCTGTGCGCACGACCAAGTCCTGATCCAGCAGCCGGTCGCTCTCCTCCGCCATCAGGGTCTCGTACGAAGCCTCCACGCTCATGCGCTTGATCGACTTCTGCTCGCCGAAGGCCTTGCCGAACATGTCGCCGAGATTGACCATGCCCATCTGGGCGCCGGGCATACCAGGAATCTCGAAGGTGGGCAGCGAGGAGCCCGCGGATTCGCTCACCTCGATGTCCACTTCCTTCTCGGCGAGCGAGCCATCGCGCAGCATCTTGCGGAACTTGCCGCGGGTTTCCTTGGCCGCGTTCTTGCCGACGAGCGCGTCGAGCACCCGCTCCTCCGCGTTGAGCTCGGCCCTGGCCGCGACCTCCTTGCGCATGCGCTCGCGGGTCATGTGGATCGAGACCTCGACCAGGTCGCGGACGATCTGCTCCACATCGCGACCGACGTAGCCGACCTCGGTGAACTTGGTCGCCTCGACCTTGATGAAGGGCGCCTGGGCGAGGCGCGCGAGGCGGCGCGCGATCTCGGTCTTGCCGACGCCTGTGGGCCCGATCATCAGGATGTTCTTAGGCAGCACTTCCTCGCGCAGGTCGCCGGTAAGCTGCTGGCGCCGCCAGCGGTTGCGGAGCGCGATAGCGACGGAGCGCTTGGCGTCGTTCTGGCCGATGATGAAGCGGTCGAGCTCGGAGACGATCTCGCGGGGGCTGAAGGCGGTCATGCCTCGATCTTCTCCAGAACGATCTCGGTGTTGGTGTAGATGCAGATGTCGGCGGCGATGGCCATGGCGCGGCGGGCGATGGCCTCGGCGTCGAGGCCTTCGATGTCGAGCAGCGCCCGTGCCGCCGCCAGCGCGTAAGAGCCGCCCGAGCCGATGCCGATCAGCCCGTCCGCCGGCTCCAGCACGTCGCCGGTGCCGGTGAGCACCAGCGAGACCTCGCCGTCGGCCACCGCCATCATCGCCTCCAGCCGGCGCAGATAGCGGTCGGTGCGCCAGTCCTTGGCAAGCTCGACGCAGGCACGGGTGAGCTGGCCCGGATGCTGCTCCAGCTTGCCTTCCAGCCGCTCGAAGAGGGTGAAGGCGTCGGCCGTGGCGCCGGCGAAGCCCGCGATGATGCCGCCCTCGCCGAGGCGCCGGACCTTGCGGGCGTTGGCCTTGATGACCGTCTGCCCGAGCGTGACCTGGCCGTCGCCCGCGACGACCACCATGCCGCCCTTGCGGACGGTAAGGATCGTCGTCCCGTGCCACACCGGCCCGCCCTGTCGTTCTCCTTCGACCATGTCCTCCTGCCACGCTCGCCGCGCCCGCACCATGTGGGCATTCCCCGCGTATGGTCAAGGGCAGGCGGGGGGCGGTGCGGGCAGCACCCTACCGGTCTTGCCAACGCCGCGCGCGCGGTGCTAAGCCCGAGCGTTGGCGGCACGGGCGCTTAGCTCAGGGGGAGAGCGCTTGCTTGACATGCAAGAGGTCGATGGTTCAAATCCATCAGCGCCCACCACGCCGCTGCGCCCGCCCGCGAGCGCGGGCTGAAGAGCGGGTGTGCGGCGCCCGGCTCTCGCCTCCTCTCCTCATGTCTGCCGCCCGCCCTGACCCAAGACATCGCCGGGCTGCGCCGTGCAGGGCAGGGCCATGAAGCGGCTGCTCGACGAGTTCCGCGAGAACCGGCTCATGCTGCCGACCGTGCTGCTGCTGCTCGGCGGCATCTCCTACGGCAGCCTCTTCACCGCCAACAAGATCGCGATCGACGCAGGCTTCCCCTTCATCGCCTATTCGTTCTGGCAGGCGTTGTTCGCGGGCGTGGTCACGCTGGTGCTGGCAACGATCGTCTCCAGGCCGCCGTCGCTCAGGAAAGAGAACCTCCGGGTCTTCGGGCTGGTGGCGGTTTTCGGCTTCCTGGGCCCGCTGCTGGTCGTCACCTACGTCGCCGACAGGTTGCCGCCGGCGGTGCTCACGCTCTGCGCGGCGCTGATCCCGGCGGCCACCTATACGCTGACCCTGGTGCTCAGGTTCGACCGCTTCCGCTGGCTCAGCGTTGCGGGCGTGCTGCTCGGCTTCGGCGGGATCCTGCTCATCGTCCTGCCCACGGGCAGCCTGCCGGATGCGGGCGCCTGGGTGTGGGTGCTGTTCTCCTTGCTGATGCCGCTCTGTGCGGCGGTGAACAACGTCGCAGGCGCGCGCTTCTCGCCGGTGGGCGTGAGCGCGCTCGCGCTCTGCGGTGGCATGATGATCACGGCGGCTCTCCTGCTGCTCATCGTGATGCTCGCCCAGGGCGAGTTCTTCCTGCCGACCGACGCCGACTCCTCCGGTCTCTGGGGCCTGCTCTGGGCCACGGCCGGGCAGGCGATCACCTACAGCTGCTTCTTCGAGATCGTGCGCCGCGCCGGCGCGCTCTTCTTCGCGCAGCTCAACTACGTGGTGGTCGCCGCCGGAATATTCTGGGCCAGCATCTTCTTCGGCGCTGCGCTCAGCCACTGGGTCTGGGCCGCCGTCGCGGTTCTGGTGTTCAGCCTGGTTCTCATCAACGCCGGCACCGCGCGAGGCTTGCGCGAGCAGGCTGCCCGCTACCAAGCGGAGCGGTCGGACCAATAAGAGCGATAACGTCTTGCCGCGTCAGGCAAATCAGCCTATCAACCGCGAGCATTTAAGCGACGACGACAATCGATGGCGTTCGGCCTCCTGAAATACGGCCTCTCCCGGCGCAGGCCGGTGAAGCGCTTCCTCGCCGCCCGGCCGGAGCTCAGGCCGAGCTACGACGTGGCCATCATCGGCGGCGGCGGCCACGGGCTTGCGGCCGCCTACTACCTCGCGGCCAAGCACGGCGTGCGCAACGTCGCCGTGTTCGACAAGGGCTATCTCGGCGGCGGCAACACCGGTCGTAACACCGCCATCATCCGCTCCAACTATCTGACGCCGGAAGGCGTCGCCTTCTACGAGGAATCGATGCGGCTCTATCGGGGCCTCAGCGAGGAGCTGGACTACAACATCCTCTACTCCGAGCGCGGGCACTTCACGCTGGCGCATTCCGATGCGGCCATGCGCACCTCGCGCTGGCGGGCCGAGGTGAACAAGCACCTCGGCGTCGATTCCGAGGTCGTGGATCGCGACGAGCTCGCCCGCCTGGTGCCGCTGCTCAACATGTCTGAGGACGTCCGCCACCCGGTGCTTGGCGCGCTCTATCACCCGCCCGGCGCGCTCGCCCGCCACGATGCGGTCGCCTGGGGCTACGCCGGCCGCGCCCAGGAGCTCGGCGTCGAGATCCATCAGGAGACCGAGGTCACCGGCATCAACATCGAGAAGGGGCGCATCGTCGGGCTCGAGACCAGCCGGGGGCCGGTCGCCTGCGGCAAGGCGATGCAGGCTGTCGCGGGGCTGAGCGGACAGGTCGCGCGGCTCGCGGGCTTTACGCTGCCGATCCGCACCGTGCCGCTGCAGGCCTGCGTCTCGCTGCCCCTGAAACCCTTCCTCGACCCGATCATCGTCTCGGGCAGCCTGCACGTCTACATCTCGCAGTCCGACCGGGGCGAGCTGGTGATGGGCGGCGCGACCGACCCCTACCCGCGCTATCAGACCTCGTCGACCCTCGACTTCATGGAGGGGCTGATGGCGCATATCCTGGAGCTCTTCCCCTTCATGGTGGACGTGCCAGTGCTGCGCCAGTGGGCCGGCATGACCGACATGACGCCCGACTTCGCGCCGGTCATGGGGCTCACGCCGGTCGAGAACTACTACATCGATTCCGGCTGGGGCACCTGGGGCTTCAAGGCGACGCCGGTCTGCGGCGCCACCATGGCGGAGATGATCGCGACAGGCCGCGTGCCCGAGTTGATCAAGGAATTCCGCCTCGACCGCTTCCGCGACTTTTCGCTCCTGGGCGAGAAGGGCGCGGCCTCGGTCGGGCACTAGGGCTCCGGGTGGCGAAGGTGCGGCCATGAAGATCATGCCCTGCCCGCTCAACGGGCCACGCAACATCCAGGAGTTCATCTGCGCGGGCCCGGTGGAGCCGCATCCCGATCCGAACCGGTGCTCGGACCAGGAGTGGACCGAGTTCGTCTGGATGGAGGAGAACCTGGCCGGGGTGGTGCGCGAGTGGTGGTGCCACGTCGCCACGTCCTACTGGTTCATCGCCGAGCGCAACACGGTGAGCGACGAGATCCTCGCCACCTATCCGGCCGACCGGATCTTTTCGGAGCGCGTCGAATTCGAACCCCTGGCACCGCCGCCCGAAGCGGCCGCGGCGCCGGCATCGAAACCCGCGCCGACGGAAACCACGCCGGAGCCGCTCAAGGAAAGTGCGCCGTCGCCTGAGCCGCCCCCCGCTGAGGCTGCACCCGCGGAAGCCGCGCCGGAACCGTCCGAGGCTGCCCCCGCTGAGGCCGCGCAGGACGCGCCGACGGAGGAGCCGGCCGCACCTGAGCCCGAGCCCGAAACGCCGGAGGCTCCGGAAGAAGCCGCTCCGGCCGACGCTGCCGCCGAAGGCGATGCACCCGCCGCCGCCGCGTCCGCAGACGATGCATCCGCCGACGAGGCGCCTGCCGACGACGTGCCGCCCCGAGAGTCGAAGGATCCGGTGCCATGATGTCGCGGCTGCCGGAGCCCGCAGGCCTGCTTCTCGACCGCACGGAACAGGTCTCGTTCCGCTTCGAGGGCAGACAATTTCAGGGCTATCGCGGCGATACCGTGGCGAGCGCGCTGGCGGCGAATGACGTCTCGGTGCTCTCGCGCTCCTTCAAGTATCACCGCCCGCGCGGCATCCATTCGCTCTCCGGCCTTGATGCGAACACGCTGGTTCAGGTGGGCCCCGCGCCCAACCGCTTCGCGGACCGCGTGCCGCTCGCACCCGACCTGGAGGTCACGGGCCAGAATTACTGGGGGACGCTGCGGCACGACCGGCTGGCGGTGTTCGGCCTGCTGCACCGCTTCTTCCCCGTCGGCTTCTACTACAAGGCCTTCTACAAGCCGCGCTGGACCTGGCCGCTCTGGGCCAAGATGATCCGCCGGATTGCGGGCCTCGGCATGGTCGATACCAACGCCCCGCACGGCTATTTCGACAAGCAGTACCTCTTCTGCGACGTGCTGGTGGTGGGCGGCGGCGCGGCGGGGCTCGCGGCGGCATCGCAAGCGGCGGCCGCCGGTGCCGAGGTCATATTGGTGGACGAGAACGCGGCGCTCGGCGGCGGGCTGCTCTACGGCCGCGCGGACGCCGGCGGTATCCGCGCATCGGAGGAGCGCGCCCGGCTTGTGGGCGATGTCGAGGGCTCGGAGCGCATCTCGGTGATGACCGAGACCGCCTGCCTCGGGCGCTACGCCGACAACTGGCTGCCGCTGGTGCGCGGCAACCGCCTCTACAAGCTCAGGACGAAGGCCCTGGTGGTCGCCACCGGCTCGCTGGAGCAGCCGCTGGTCTTCCGCAACAACGACCTGCCGGGTGTCATGCTGAGTAGCGCGGCGCAGCGGCTGATCAAGCTCTATGGCGTGAAGCCGGGCCGCCGCGCAGTGGTGGCAACAGCGGATGACGACGGTTACGGCGCGGCCCTTGATCTGCTGGATGCGGGCGTCGACGTGGCGGCTGTGGTCGATCTGCGCATGGATGCGCCGCGCAGCGCGATGAGCGACACGCTCGCCGCGCGCCGGGTGCCGGTCCACGCCGCCTCGGCGCCGTGGGAGGCCGTGCCTCAGCGCAAGGGTCCGCGCCTCGCGCGTGTCCGCGTCGCGCGGATCGAGGAGGACGGCATCTGTGCCCCCTCGGTCGACAGCTTCACCTGCGACCTCCTGGTCGTGAGCGGCGGCCATGCACCGGCGGCCGCACTGCTGCGCCAGGCGGGCGCCACCTTCACCTACGACAGCAAGCGCCACGCGACCACCGTCGCGGAGCTCCCACCCGATGTCTTCGCCGCAGGCGAGGTGGCGGGGACCACAGGCCTCGATGCGGCGCTCGCGGACGGCCGCCGTGCCGGCTGGCAGGCCGCGCAGGCTGCCGGCCTCGACGCGGGGCCCGAGCCCGCCGCGGCTCCGGCCGAGGCGACACCGGCGGCAACCAAGGCCGCGTGGCCGATCTTCCCGCATCCCGATCACAAGGCCTTTGTCGACCTGGACGAGGACGTGCAGGTCCACGATCTGGAGGATGCAATCGCCGAGGGCTACGACCACGTCGAGCTGCTCAAGCGCTTCACCACCAACGGCATGGGGCCCTCGCAGGGGCGGCATTCGTCGCTGAACGCGGTGCGTATTCTGTCGCGCGCCAAGGCGCGGAGTGTGGACGAGACGGGCGTTACCACGGTGCGCCAGCCCATCGTGCCGGTCACCATGGGTCACCTTGCGGGGCGCAGCTTCGAGCCGGTGCGCTACACGGCGATGCACTTCCGCCATCTCGAGGCGGGCGCCACCATGATGCCGGCAGGCCTCTGGCTCAGGCCCGAGTTCTACGGCGACAAGGCGCGGCGCCAGGCGCTGATCCGCGAGGAGGCCAAGAACGTCCGCGACAACGTCGGCATCATCGATGTCTCGACCCTCGGCGGGCTCGACGTACGCGGGCCCGATGCGGCCGAGTTCATGAACCGCATGTACACCTTCGCCTACCTGAAGCAGCCGGTGGGGCGCTCGCGCTACGTGCTGATGACCGACCTCAGCGGTGTGGTGGTGGACGACGGCGTTGCCTGCCGCCTGCACGAGGACCACTTCTACGTCACGGCGACGACCTCGGGCGTCGACAACGTCTACCGCGAGATGCTCTGGTACAACGCCCAGTGGCGGCTCAAGGTGGACGTGACCAACGTCACCGCCGCGCTTGCGGGCGTCAATATCGCGGGCCCCAACTGCCGCCCGGTGCTGGAGGCCCTCTGCGACGATGTCGATCTCTCGCCCGAGGGCTTCCCCTACATGGGCGTGCGCGAGGGCCACGTCGCCGGCATCCCCGCGATCTTTCTCAGGGTCGGCTTCGTGGGCGAGCTCGGCTACGAGGTGCACGTGCCGACGAGCCAGGGCGAGGCGCTCTGGGACGCGCTCATGGAGGCCGGCGCGGCACACGGCATGCGGCCCTTCGGCGTCGAGGCGCAGCGCCTGCTCAGGCTGGAGAAGGGCCACATCCTCATCGGCCAGGACACCGACGGCCTCACCACCCCCCACGAGGCCGACATGGCCTGGGCGCTTGCCAAGAAGAAGCCCTTCCACGTCGGCATCCGCTCGGTGCGGATGCAAGCGGCGAAGGGGCTCACCCGCAAGCTGGTGGGCTTCCAGATGCCGGGCGTCGGCGTGGAGCAGCCGAAGGAGTGCCATCTGGTGATCCGCCAGGGCGAGATCACCGGACGGGTCACCTCGGTCGCCTATTCGCCCAACCTGGACAAGATCGTCGGCATGGCCTACGTCGCGCCCGACCAGAGCGAGCCCGGCAGCCAGATCGAGATCAAGGTGGACGGCGGGCGCATGGTGAACGCGACGGTGGCGAAGCTCCCCTTCTACGATCCCGACGGCGCGCGGCAGGAGCTCTGAGCGTGACGGCCCCGGCAGAGCAAACCCGCCGCTCCCCCCTCTACCGCGCGCTCGCGGCCCACGGCGCGCGCTTCGAGGCGCTGGGCGGCTTTGCGCTGGCGCAGGATTTCGGGCGGGAGGCCGCTGCCGAGGCAGCCCAGGCAGAATCGCTCGGGCTCGCCGACCTCACGCCCTTGCCGCGTATCGGCTTCAAGGGCTGGAACATCGCCCCCTGGCTCGCCGGCAATGGCGCCGAGATGGGCGAGGCGAGCAACCGGGCCTATCCTCAGTCCGACGGCGCCCGCATCGCGCGGTTGGCCCCGGGCGAGGCGCTGGTGCTCGCAGATCGCAACGGGGCCGGCCCCCTGATCGAGACCCTCGATCAGGCCTGGAGCATGGCGGAGGCCGACGGCTGCTTCCGCGTGGCACGAGACGAGACGAGCTGCTGGCTGCTGCTCACCGGCGCGCACGCGCCCTCGATGCTCGCCAAGGTCTGCGCCGTCGATCTCAGGCCCCAGGCCTTCGCGCCCGATGCCATTGCCCAGACCAACGTCGCCCGCCTCAACGTGATCGTGATCCGAAGCGATCTCGGCCCGGTGCCGGCCTTCGACCTGATCACCGACATCGCATCGGCGGTCTATCTCTGGGACGCGCTGCTCGATGCGATGGCAGAGTTCGACGGCGCTCCGATCGGCCACGCCGCCATCCGCGCTCTGCTGGATGGGGGCGAAGCGCAAGACGCGCCTAGCTCTTGAAGAGCGAGTCCGCCTTGCTCAGATAATCCGTCTTCGCGTGGATGGCGCCGCGCACCCGCTTCAGCTCCTCCTCAAGCTCTTCGGCATAGGCGCCGAGCGCCTCCACCGACATGTCGTCGAGCACGCGCGGGGTCCATTCCTGCTCTCGCGGGATGCGAATTGGCTCCTCGTCCATCCCATTTCTCCTGCGCCGGTCGGGTCCGCTTGAGTATAGTCGCGCGCGCAAACCCTTTGGAGGCGTCATGGCGAAGCTGCCCAGCGAAATGACCGCTATCGAGATCACGGAGCCCGGCGGGCCCGAGGTCCTGCGCCCCACGCGGTGCGCGGTGCCCGAGCCCGGCCTGGGCGAGGTGTTGATCGAGGTGGCGGCGGCCGGGGTCAACCGGCCGGACACGATGCAGCGCCAGGGCGCCTACCCGCCGCCGCCCGGCGCCTCCGACCTGCCGGGGCTGGAGGTCTCGGGCCGCGTGGTGGCGTGCGGCCCCGGCGCGCATCGCTTCGAGGCGGGCGATGCGGTCTGCGCGCTCACCCACGGCGGCGGCTATGCCGAATACTGCGTCGCGCCGGAGACGCAGGCGCTCCCGGTCCCGGCAGGGCTCTCGGTGGTCGAGGCCGCCGGCCTGCCCGAGACCTGCTTCACGGTCTGGACCAATGCCTTCGAGCGCGCCCGGCTCCGCGCGGGCGAGCGGCTGCTCGTGCACGGCGGCAGCAGCGGCATCGGCACCACCGCGATCCAGATCGCGTCTGCGTTGGGCGTCCGCGTCTTCGCGACGGCCGGCTCGGCGGAGAAATGCGCCGCCTGCGAAAGCCTCGGCGCCGAGCGGGCGATCGACTACCGCAACGAGGACTTCGTCGCCGTGGTGAAGGAGATCACCGGTGGCGAGGGTGTCGATGTGGTGCTCGACATCGTCGGCGGCACTTATGCGGCGCGCAATCTCGCAGCGCTCAGACCCGAAGGCCGGCTGGCGCAGATTGCCGTCCAGGAGGCGTCGAAATCCCAGATCGACCTTTTCGCGCTCATGCGCAAGCGGCTCACCATCGTGGGCTCCACGCTCAGGCCCCAGAGCGTGGAGAGCAAGGCCCGCATCGCCGCCGCGCTGGAGGAGACCGTCTGGCCGCTCATCGAAGCGGGGCTGGTGCGGCCGGTCATCGACTCCCGCCTCCCGCTTGACCAGGCCGCCGCCGCCCACGCCCGCATGGAGGCAGGTCAGCACATCGGCAAAATCCTGCTGGAGAGCGCGAACCGGTAGTGCCCGGTGAATTGCGGCTTTGCGCTCCTTACATCTAGGCGATATACCGACCGCCTCACGTGTGGCTGCGGGCGATCATGCCGGCCGTGGCACGATCGCGTGTGGGCAGCAGTGAAAGGAACACATAAGATGGCCGAGTTGCTGATGCCCAAGGCCACGGCGGTGTGGCTGATCGACAACACCACGCTGACGTTCGATCAGATCGCGGCGTTCTGCGAATTGCACCCCCTCGAGGTGCAAGGCATCGCCGACGGGGAGGTCGCGGTCGGCATTCGCGGCCTCGACCCCGTCGCCAACGGGCAGGTCAACCGTGAGGAGATCCAGCGCTGCGAAGAGGATTCGTCCCAGCGGCTGGAGGCCATCGGCCCGGTCTCGGAGGTGCCGCAGCGCACCCGGCGCGCCCGCTACACGCCGGTCAGCAAGCGGCAGGACCGCCCCAACGCGATTTCCTGGCTGCTCAAGAACTATGACGAGCTGAGCGACGCGCAGATCGGCAAGCTGCTCGGCACTACCAAGGCGACGATTACCGCCGTACGCGAGCGGACTCACTGGAACACGCCCAACATCACGCCGCAGGATCCGCTCCTGCTGGGCATTTGTACCGAGGCGGAGCTTCTCGACGCGGTGCGCAAGGCGCGCGCCAGGGCGGAGCGGGCTGCGGCGCGGGAGGAGAAGGCTGCCCAGGCGGCGGCCGCTGCAGCCGCCGAAGCGGCCGCTGCCGCATCCGCAGCGGAGCCCGAGCCGTCGCCGGCCCAGCCGGTCGATGACGCCCCGCCGGCCGCAGCGGAAGCCGAGCCGTCCGATTCCGGCACCCCCGATCCCGGCATGCCGGGCGAAGGCAGCGGGCCCGCGGGCGAATTGCAGCCGGAAGCGGCAGACTAACTGGGGAATTGGGCCGCGCTACACTGCGCCGGCCTCGGGGCCGGTCGCGGCGGGAGTCATCGATACAGGGGAAGGAACGGCCATGCTGATCGGCGTTCCCAAGGAAACCAAGATCCACGAGTACCGTGTCGGAATCCCTCCCGCCGGCGTGCGCGAGCTCGTGCAGCACGGCCATCGGGTCATGGTCGAGAAGGACGCAGGGACCGAGATCGGCCTCCTCGACGTGCACTACGAGCGTGCCGGCGCCCAGGTGGTGGATGACGCGGCGGAGATCTTCGGAGCCGCCGAGATGGTCGTGAAGGTGAAGGAGCCTTCGCCGGCCGAGTGCGCCATGCTGCGGGCCGACCAGGTGCTCTTCACCTATCTCCACCTTGCAGCCGATGCTGCCCAGACTGCCGCCCTGATCGAGTCCGGCAGCATCGCTATCGCCTACGAGACCGTGACCGATACGCGGGGCGGCCTGCCGCTGCTCGCGCCCATGAGCGAGGTCGCGGGCCGCATGTCGATCCAGGCCGGCGCCCATTGCCTCGAAAAGGAGCAGGGGGGGCGCGGTGTCCTGCTCGGGGGCGTTCCCGGCGTGCCGCCGGCCGACGTGGCGATCCTGGGCGGCGGTGTGGTGGGCACGCACGCAGCCCGCATGGCGGTCGGCATGGGCGCGCGGGTCACGATCATCGACCGCTCGATCCCGCGCCTCCGCCAGCTGGAGGAAATCTTCGGGGCCAGCGCCACGACCGTCTACTCGACCGTCCAGGCCATCGAGGAGACGGTGAACAGCGCCGACCTGGTGATCGGCGCGGTGCTCGTCGTCGGCGCCGCCGCACCCAAGCTGGTGCGCCGCGACATGCTGGACGAGATGCGCCGCAACGCCGTCATCGTCGATGTGGCGATCGACCAGGGCGGCTGCTTCGAGACCAGCCGGCCGACCACCCACGCCGACCCCACCTACAAGGTGGCCAACATCCTGCACTACTGCGTCACCAACATGCCGGGTGCCGTGGCCCGCACCTCGACCTTCGCTCTCAGCAACGCGACGCTGCCTTTCGTGCTCGCGCTCGCGGGGAAGGGCTGGCGGCAGGCCATGCACGACGATTCTCACCTCATGCACGGCCTCAATGTCTGCCAGGGGCGCGTCACCCATGAGGCCGTCGCGCTCGACCTCGGCCACGACTACCTCGCGCCGGAGCGCGCGCTCGCCGCCTAGCCCGGCGCCAGGAACCGACGAAATCGGGGGACTGCAATGACTGCAACGCTCACTCACTGGATTAACGGCGCCGCCGTGCCCGGCGCGTCCTCGCGCTTCGGCGAAGTCTACGACCCCTCCGCCGGCGAGGTGGTCGCGCACGTGCCCTTCGCCAACTCCGACGAGGTGGAGAACGCCGTGCAGGCGGCGTCGGAGGCCGCGCCCGGCTGGGCCAGGACTCCCCCCATTCAGAGGGCACGGGTGATCTTCGCGTTCAAGGAGCTGGTCGAGAGGCGCAAGGAGGACTTGTCCCGGGTGATAACGCGCGAGCACGGCAAGGTGCTCTCGGACGCGATGGGCTCCGTGTCCCGCGGGATCGAGGTGCTGGAGTTCGCCTGCGGCATCCCGCACCTGCTCAGGGGCGACTTCACACAGTCGGTCGGCACCGGCGTCGACAGCTTCTCCAGCCGTCAGCCGCTCGGCGTGGTCGCCGGCATCACCCCCTTCAACTTTCCGGCCATGGTGCCGATGTGGATGTTCCCGGTCGCCATCGCCTGCGGTAACACGTTCATTCTAAAGCCGTCGGAGAAGGACCCCACGGCCGCGATGATGCTTGCCGAGTGGCTGAAGGAGGCCGGCTGCCCCGACGGTGTGTTCAACGTCGTCCATGGCGACAAGGAGGCGGTGGACGCGATTCTCACCCATCCGGACATCGCTGCGGTGAGCTTCGTCGGCTCCACGCCCATCGCCGAGTACGTCTACCAGACCGGCTGCGCCCACGGTAAGCGGGTGCAGGCGCTGGGCGGCGCCAAGAACCACGCGGTCGTGATGCCCGACGCCGACCTCACGATGGCGAGCGATGCCCTCATCGGCGCGGCCTATGGCTCGGCCGGCGAGCGCTGCATGGCGGTCTCGGTGGCCGTCGCGATCGGCGACAAGGTGGGCGATGCCCTGATCGAGGACCTCAAGCCCAAGATCGAGAGCATCAAGGTGGGGCCGGGCACCGACGGCGAGGCCGACATGGGCCCGCTGGTGACCAAGGCGCACTTTGACAAGGTGCGGGGCTACGTCGATCTCGGCGTGGAGGAAGGCGCGGAGCTGGTGATCGACGGCCGCGACCTCGCCCTCCAGGGCTACGAGAAGGGCTACTTCATCGGGCCCTGCCTCTTCGACCGGGTCACGCCGGACATGCGCATCTACAAGGAAGAGATTTTTGGGCCGGTGCTCTCGGTGGTTCGCGCGCCGGACTACGATGCCGCGCTGCAGATGGTGAACGAGCACGAGTTCGGCAACGGGGTCGCGATCTTCACCCGCGACGGCGACGCCGCGCGCGAGTTCGCGAACAAGGTGGAAATCGGCATGGTCGGCGTCAACGTGCCGATCCCTGTCCCGGTCGCCTATCACAGCTTCGGCGGCTGGAAGCGCTCGCTCTTCGGCGACCACGCCATGCACGGCATGGAGGGCGTGCGCTTCTACACCAAGCTCAAGACCGTGACCTCCCGCTGGCCGACAGGCATCCGCTCGGGCGTCGATCTCTCCTTCCCCATGATGTCGTAGCGCCGCGGCGGCGGGGCCGCAGGAGAGCCGAGAGCGATGAGCAACGACGACCTCTCCTACCTCTCGGCGACAGAGGCCGCCGCTCTCATTCGGGACGGCGCGCTCTCGCCCACAGACCTGGTAGCGAACGCGCTCGCGCGGATCGAGGAGGTCAACCCCACCCTCAACTGCTTCTGCTTCACCTATCCCGACGAGGCCATCGAGCAGGCGCGGGCGGCGGAGCGGGCGATCGCCGCCGGCGACGCTGTCGGCCCGCTGCATGGCGTCCCCATCGCCATCAAGGACCTCACACCCACCGAGGGCAAGACGACGACCTTCGGCTCCTACGCCCACAAGGATTGGGTGCCGGACGACGATGCGCTCGTGGTGCAGCGCCTGCGCGATGCGGGCGCCATCATGGTGGGCAAGACGACGACGCCGGAGTTCGCCTTTTCCAGCCTGACGGACAGCCCCTTGTGGGGCATCACCCGCAATCCGTGGAACCCCAACCACACGCCGGGCGGCTCGTCGGGCGGCTCCGCTGCCGCCGTGGTTGCCGGCTGCGTGCCGCTGGCCGAAGGCTCGGACGCCGGCGGCTCGGTGCGGATTCCCGCCTCGCACAGCGGCTGCGTGGGGCTGAAGCCAAGCTCGGGCCGTATCCCCTTCGAGTTCCTGCCGACCCAGTTCGACTACATGTGCTGCCACGGCCCGCTCTCGCGCACCGTCGCCGATGCCGCGCTCTTCCTGAAGCTCTGCCAGGGCCCGGACGAGCGCGACCTCAATACCCTGGCGCCCGCCCTTTCGGTCGACGTGCCGCCGCCGCGCGACGTTCGCGGCCTGCGTCTCGCGCTCTCTATCGACCTTGGCTACTACCGCGTCGATCCCGACGTCGAGGCGAACACCCGCGCCGCTGCCGCCGCTCTGGAGCAGGCCGGGGCAGAGATCGAGCCCGTCGAGCTCGGCTGGAGCGCGGCCTTCAACGAGGCGTGGTGGGCCTACTGGGGCGTCTTCCAGGCCACACATTTCGGCCACCATCTGGAGCGCTGGCGGGACAAGATGCACCCCTCCGTCGTCGCCTCGATGGAGGAGGGCCGCCAGATGAGTGCGGTCGATCTGATGAAGACCGAGACGATCTACACCGAGGCCTGGAACACGCTGCGCCCCATTCTCGAGCGCTGCGCTGCCCTGCTCTGCCCGACCGAAGCGATTCCGGCACCCACGGTCGACTATGACGAGCTCGGCTCCATGGGGGACGATGCGGACGGCCGTCACCAGAGCATGGACATGACCATGCAGTTCAACGCGCTCAAGCTGCCGGCGCTGTCGGTTCCCTCGGGATTCTCTGCCGAGGGGCTGCCCACGGGCCTGCAGATCGTCGGCCGCCGCTTCGACGACCTGACGGTGCTTCGCATCGGCGCCGCGCTCGAAGAGGCCCGCCCCTGGCGTCAGCACCGGCCCAGCTTGTGAAGGAAGGCGGGCCGCGCAGACCGTGGCCCTGGTGAGTGTTCCGGGCTAGGCTGCCGGGCTTGGCGGCAGCAGGGGAGCGGTTGCGATGGCGACGGTGAAGGCCGGGCTCATCCAGATGGGCCTCAAGGGCGAGGTCGAGCACGACACGCCCGAGCAGATCAGCGAGAAGATGATCGCAGCGCACCTGCCCCTCATCGAGCAGGCGGCAAGCGAGGGCGTGCAGGTGCTAGGGCTGCAGGAGCTCTTCAACCTGCCCTACATCGGCGCAGTGCAGGACAACGCGTGGTACCGCACCGCCGAGCGGGTGCCCGACGGCCCCACCGTCCAGCGGATGCGGGCGGAAGCTTCGCGCCTCGGCATGGCGATGGTGGTGCCGGTCTATGAGGAAGCCCAGACCGGCGTCTACTACAACACCGCCGCTGTGATCGACGCGGACGGGCGCTACCTGGGCAAGTTCCGCAAGATTCACATCCCCCACGTCGTGGGCTTCTGCGAGAAGTACTACTTCAAGCCCGGCGACATCGGCTATCCAGTCTTCGAGACCGCGTTCTGCAAGGTCGGTGTCTACATCTGCTACGACCGGCACTTCCCCGAAGGCTGGCGCGAGCTCGCCATGAACGGCGCCGAGGTAATCTTCAACCCGTCCGCGACCGCGCGCGGCCTGAGCGACCATCTCTGGAACCTGGAGCAGCCGGCGGCGGCGGTCGCAAACTGCGTCTATATCGGCGCCAACAACCGCGTCGGCATGGAGGCGCCGTGGAACACCGGCTACTTCTACGGCTCCAGCTACTTCTGCAATCCGCGCGGCGAAATTCTCGATCAGGGGCCGGATGATCGGGACGCTCTGGTCACCGCCGAGCTCGACCTCGCCATGATTGCGGAGGTGCGGGAGGGGTGGAAATTCTACCGCGATCGTCGGCCCGAGACCTACGGTGCGGTCGCGTCCTGGCAGGTCTGAGCAGGCGAGCGAGAGGAGGCTCCAATGCGCAAGGTCAAGGCAGCCCTCATTCAGATGAGCCTGAAGGGAGACCCGGCGACGGACTCCATCGAGGCGATCCGAGACAGCATGATCGCCGCGCACTTGTCGCTGATCGAGGAGGCGGCGCGCCGGGACGTGCAGGTGCTGGGCCTCCAGGAGGTCTTCAACGCGCCCTACTTCCCCGCCACCATCGACGACAAGTGGTTCGAGTCCGCCGAGGCGGTGCCGGACGGGCCCACGACCCAGGCGATGTGCGAGGCGGCGAAGAAGCACGGCATGGTCATCGTTTCACCGGTCTATGAGCGCGACCGCAGCGGCAAGTTCTACAACACTGCCGCGGTCATCGATGCGGACGGCAGCTATCTCGGCAAGTTCCGCAAGATTCACATTCCGAAGATCGGGCCTTACGACGAGAAGCACTACTTCGCCTATGGCGACCTCGGCTACCCGGTGTTCGATACTGCCGTCGGCAAGGTCGGGGTCTATATCTGCTACGACCGCCATTTCCCCGAGGGCTGGCGCGCGCTTGCGCTCAATGGCGCGGAGCTCGTGTTCAACCCGTCGGCGACCTTCAGGGGTCTCAGCGACCACATCTGGAACCTGGAGCAGGTGGGCGCGGCCATCGCCAACGGCATCTTCATCGGCACCAACAACCGGGTCGGCACCGAGCCGACCTTCGGCAACCACGTGTTCTACGGCTCCAGCTACTTCTGCAATCCGCGCGGCGAGATCCTGGCGCAGGGCGGCGACGAGGACGACGAGCTGGTGGTGGCCGAGCTCGACCTCGACCAGATTCGCGAGGTTCGCGACACGTGGCAGTTCTTCCGCGATCGCCGTCCGGAGACCTACCAGCACTGCGTCCGGCAGCCGTGAGTCTCTGGCCCACGAAGTAGGGGAGTTCGGTACGCCTATCGCCGGACGCGGCCGTGCGTGATGGTGCCGAAGGTCACGCCCCTGAGCAGCTGGTTCTGAAGGACGAAGGTCACCGCCACCACCGGGATCAGGAAGAGCGTCTCGATCGCGGCGAGCCTGCCCCAGTCCACGCCGATGCCGCTGCCGAGGCTCCCCCCTATGCCGACCGGCACGGTTCGCGTCTCCGGCCCCGTGAGCAGCAGCGCCATCAGAAACTCGTTCCAGGTGAGGATCAGGCCGAGCGTCACCGTGGCGGCGATGCCGGCCTTCACCTGCGGCAGGCAGACGCGGAAGAAGACCCGCCATTCCGAGCTGCCGTCGGTTCGCGCGGCGTCCTCTATCTCGCGCGGCAGGTCGTCGAAGAAGCTCTTCATCATCCAAATGGCGAAGGGCAGGTTGAACGCGGTGTAGAGCAGGATGATGCCGAGGTAGCTGCCGGCCAGCCCTGTCATGCGGAAGATCACGAAGAGCGGGATGATGAGGACGATGGGCGGCAGCATCCGCGTGGTCAGGATGACGAGCAGGTAGGTGTCGTTGCCGCGTAGCGGCCAGCGCGAGAAGCCGTAGGCCGCGCCGGTGCCGAGGATCAGTGCCAGCCCGACGCTCGCGCCCGAGATCACGATGCTGTTGACGAAATAGAGCTCGAACCCGGTCTCGACCAGCGCGCCGCCCTCGTAGTGCACGCGCGCGAAGATGTTGGCGAAGTTGTCGAGGGTCGGCGTGAAGACCAGCGTCGAGGTGAGGATGTCGCGCGGGCTCTTGAACGCGGTGAGCACGATCCAGAGCACCGGCAGGAAGTAGACGAAGCCCACGACGGCGCAGAGCGCGATGCGCCCCCAGCCGGCTCGGTCGATTGCGCGCCGCCGCATCCCGCCTCGGCTGCGCCTTCGGCCCTCGCGCCTCAGGCCGTTAGCGCGGTGGGCCTGCGCCGGTGCCAGTCCGTCTCGCGCTGGTACTGGTGGCCGAGGCGGAACAGCAGGGCCTCGGCGAAGGGCCGGCCGATGAGCTGGAACGAAGTCGGCATGCCGTCTGGCGTGAAGCCGCAGGTCACGCTCAGCGCCGGCAGGCCGAGATAATTCACCACGCGCGTGTTGCGGGTAAGGCCGACGACCATCTTCAGGTACGCGGGTCCGTCGCGGTAGGCGGTGTCCGCCAGCGTCGGCGTCGGCATCGGCAGCACCGGGGTCAGCAGCGCATCGCAAGCGCCGAAGACGGCGTCGGCGAAGGTGCGGAGCGCGTGGGCGCGGTACTGCAGGGCGTTGATGTAGTCGGTCGCGGGGACGAAGAAGCCCGCCTGCAGGCGCTTGCCCACCTCGTCGGAATAGTCCTCGTCCTGCGCGCGCTTCCAGGGCAGGTGGTTGGCGGCGCCCTCGCACTTCATCAGCAGAGGGTGGATCGCGGAGACGGTATCCAGTGAAGCCGGCATGGCGACCGGCACGAGGGTGGCGCCGAGGCCCGCGAAGACCGCATGCGTGGCTTCGATCGCGGCAGCCACGACGGGGTCGAGGTCTTCGTCGAAATAGCCCTCCGGGATGCCGATGCGCACTCCCCGGAGACTTTGCTCGATGGTTGCCTCGTAGTCCGGCACCGGCTCGGCGCTCGTGGTGGCGTCGTTCTCGTCGGCGCCCGCGATCACGCCGAGCACCCGGGCGCAATCCCGCACCGTTCGCGCCAGCGGCCCCATCACGTCGAGCGACCACGACATCGGCATGCAGCCGAAGCGGCTGACGCGGCCCTGAGTCGGGTTGATGCCGGTCACGCCGTTTGCCGCTGCCGGGCAGCGGATGGAGCCGCCGGTGTCGGAACCCAAAGCGGCGTAGACCAGGCGGCCAGCCACCGCCGTGCCCGAGCCCGACGACGAGCCGCAGGGGATGCGCTCGAAATCCCAGACGTTGCGGCAGCGCGGCAGGTGGGCGTTGAAACCGTGGGGCCCCATGGCGAACTCGACCATGGCGAGCCCGCCCAGGTCGACGGCGCCGGCTGCGTCGAGGCGCTGGAGAACCGTCGCAGTCGCCGCTGGGCGGAACTCGCGGCGGATCTTGGAGCCGCAAGAGGAAACCTTGCCGGCCCGGTAGTACATGTCCTTGTGCGCGAGCGGCACGCCTGCGAGCGGGCCGGCTGCGCCGTCTCGGCCCCGGTTCCGGTCCATCTCCTTTGCGCGCGCAAGCGCGTCCTCGCCGTCGAGGCGGATGAAGGCATGGAGTTGCCCATCCAGCCGGTCGATGCGCACGAGCGCCGCCTCCACCAGATCGGTGGCGGAGAGTTCGCCGCTCGCGACCGCGTCCGCCGCCTCGCAGAGGCTGAGGGCTGCGATCTCGTCCGTGCCTCCGGTTGCGCCAGCGCCAGCGTCGCGCGTGCTGCCCGTGTCGGCATCCGCGTGTGCACCGTCTTCCGTGGTTCTCAGCGCATGCAGCGCCTGTTCGAGGGACGCCGGCAGTCGGTCGAAGTCATGGTCGGGGCGCGCAGCCTCCACTGCCGCGTGCAACTGACCCAGCTCGATAGGAAGCTCCGTGACCCTCTCGTCGGAGAGAGGAATGCCCTGGCACTCGCGGTTCAGCCTATCGATCGTCTCGGCGCTGATCGCCACGGCTTCCTCCCTCATGCCCCACGAATGGCGTCCGCCACTCTGCGCCAGAACGCCTCATCCCACCAGCGCCGCGCGGCGCCGGAGGTCGACGGCAGCACGTGGACCGCCGTCTCGCCGACGCGCCGTGCCTGCTCGCCATAGTCGAGTGTCTCGGCGCCGAGGAAGACGCGCGCCGCCCGCTTGCCGTTGAAAGCCAGCACCGCGGGCCGGTGTTGCGCGATCTTGGCGGTAAGCGCGGCGGCATCGTCGGCTTGCCGGGAGAGATCGGCGTCCGCGCCCGATTCCGTCTTGCAGAGGTCGGTCAAGCCGATGCCGTAGCGCAGTACGGTGCGGAACTCGGCCGGCGCGAATAGTCGCGGCGTGAGCCCCACGCGGTGGAGCGTCGGCCAGAAGCGGTTGCCGGGGCCGGCATAGTAGGCGCCGACGCGTGCCGACACCGCACCCGCCGCCGAGCCGCAGAAGACGATACGCAGCCCGGGGCCCAGCACGTCGGGCAGGACATCCGGCGTCGCGGTGGCAGCCATGGGCCTGGGCATCCCTCCTCTTGCGCTCGCCAGCGCGCTCTATCATAGACAGCCTGCGAATGACGACAGCGACGGAGCGGTGCGGTGCGGAACTTCACGGTGGATGGCGATCGCCTGTGGGCGAGCCTCATGGAGATGGCGAAGATCGGCGCGACGGAGAAGGGCGGCGTCTGCCGGCTCGCGCTCACCGACGTGGACAAGGCGGCGCGCGATCTCTTCGTGCAATGGTGCGAGGAGGCCGGCTGCACCGTCAGCATCGACAAGATGGGCAACATCTTCGCCCGACGCGCCGGCAAGGACGACTCGCTCCCGCCGGTGATGACAGGCAGCCATATTGACAGCCAGCCGACAGGCGGCAAGTACGATGGCATCTACGGCGTGCTGGCGGGCCTCGAGGTAATCCGCACCCTCAACGACCTCGGCTACGAGACCGACGCTCCCATTGAGGTCTCCGCCTGGACCAACGAGGAAGGCTCGCGCTTCGCGCCGGCGATGGTGGCCTCCGGCGTCTTCGGCGGTGTGTTTTCGCTGGAGGAAGGACTGGCGTGCGCGGACGTCGACGGCAAGACCATCGGCGAGGAGCTTGAGCGCATCGGATACGCCGGCGAGATGGAGTGCGGCGGACGCGAGGTCGGGGCCTTCTTCGAAGCCCACATCGAGCAGGGGCCGATCCTCGAAGCCGAGGATAAGACCATCGGCATCGTGCAGGGGGTGCAGGGCATCAGCTGGTTCGACGTCAACGTGACCGGCATGGAATCCCACGCCGGCACTACGCCGATGGAGCGCCGCAAGGACGCGATGGTGGGTGCCGCCATACTTGTCGCGGCGATCGACCAGCTCGCGCTCGACAACGCGCCGGATGCCCGCTCCACGATTGGCGTGATGCGGGTGAGCCCGAACTCGCGCAACGTCATCCCCGGCTCGGTCTACTTCTCAGTGGACCTGCGCCATCCCGATGCCGAGACGCTTGCGGCGATGACCTCGGAGGCCCAACGCCAGGCGGAGGCGCTTGCCGCCGAACGCGGGCTTGAGATCACGTTCGAGGAGATCTGGCATTCGCCGCCGGTGAAATTTGCCGCCGATTGCGTTGGCGCCGTGCAGGACGCGGCCGAGACCCTCGGCTATGCCAGCAGGCCGATCACCTCCGGCGCAGGCCACGACGCGGTCTACGTGTCGCGCGTCGCCCCCACCGGCATGATCTTCATTCCATGCGAGGACGGCATCAGCCACAACGAGATCGAGGCCGCGACCCAGACCGACATCGCTGCCGGCTGCGACGTGCTGCTCAACGCGATGGTCGCGCTCGCCACCCGCGAAGAGGGCGAGGCGCGCGAGGGCGTGTGATCCCTATCCCGTCACTTCGCGGCGGACAATGGCGGCGCCTTCGACCATCGCCTTGAGCTTGCCGAAAGCGGTCTCTCGCGTGAGGTATTTCATGCCGCAATCTGGTGCGGCCACGAGGCGGTCCGCCGGCACCACCGCGAGCGCCTCGCGCAGCCGGGTCGCCACGGTCTCCGGTCGCTCGATTTCGGGATCGCTCATATCGATCACGCCGTAGAGGATCTGCTTCGACGGCAAGTGGGCCAAGATTGCCGGGTCGAGCCCGGGCTGAGCCGCCTCAACGGAGATTTGATCCACAGCCGCCGCCTCCAGCTCCGGCAGGAAGGAGTAGCCGCTTGGCTTCTCCGTCTTTATTACGGCGGCGTAGCCGAAGCAGAGGTGCAGCGCGGTCTTGCCGTCCACGCCCTCGAGCGCGCGGTTGATCGCCTTCACCGCAAAGGCGCGCGCGGCCTGGGGCCGGGCCTGCACGTAGGGCTCGTCGAGCTGCACGATGTCGGCGCCGGCGGCGAAGAGGTCCCTGATCTCCTCGTTGACCGCGTCGGCGTAGTCCATGGCGAGGCTTTCGTCGTCCGGGTAGTAGGCGTTCTCCGCTTGCTGGGTCATGGTGAAGGGGCCGGGCAGCGTGATCTTGATCGTGCGCTCCGTGTTTGCGCGCAGGAACCGAACATCGTCCACCTCGATGGGCCGCTCGCGGCGGATCGGACCTGAGACGAGGGGGACCGGCGCGGGGTTGCCGGTGCGGTCCATGTGCGTGCCGATCCGCTCTCTGTCGATGCCGCCGAGCGCGGTCGCGACCCGGTTGGAGTAGCTCTCGCGCCTGATCTCGCCGTCGCTGATGACGTCGACTCCGGCGCGTTCCTGATCCCGGATCGCGGCGAGCGTCGCCGCCTCCTGCGCCTCCACCAGATGCTCGGGCGGGACGCGCCATATCTCCTCCGCTCGCACCCGTGGCGGCAGGCGGTTCACCAGATTGTCCCGGTCGATCAGCCACTCCGGCTGCGGATAGCTGCCGACGACGGCGGTGGTCAGCACGTCCTGGCTCATGGGGTCTGTCCCGCTCGTTGCTCAAGAACCCGCCGCATCTGCGGCCGCAGCTCGCCCAGCCTACCGATCGGGCATAGTTTTGCCATATTGATCACCTACCCCGAAGCCTGAGAATCCCGCTAGTCTGGGGCGGCGCCTGTGAGCGGCACAGCACGGAGTGAGGGGCGATGAAACTCTGCCTGATCCAGATGAACAGCACGCCCGACCACGGGGAGAACGTGGCGCGCGCGGCCGGCTACATCGACCGGGCGATCGCGGCCCGGAAACCCGATCTCGTGGTCGTGCCCGAGTTCTTCAACCACCCCTACGTCTTCCAGTACCGCGACTACGCGCATATCGACGAGGCGGAGGGCGAGGACGGCATCGCCATCTCGACCATGCGCACCAAGGCGCGCGAGCACGGCATCCACATCATCGCCACCATCTTCGAGGTCGAATCCGCCGGCCTCTGTTACGACAGCGCCATCGTGATCGATCCCTCGGGTGATATTCTCGGCCGTTACCGCAAGGCGCATCCGGCAGCGGTGCGCAGCCTGGAGAAGATCTATTTCCGCTACGGCTCGCACTTCCCCGTGTTCCGCATCGGCGAGTGGCGGGTCGGGATCAACATCTGCTACGACACGTTCTTTCCCGAATCCGCACGCTGCGCCGCAGTCAACGGGGCCGAGCTGATCGTGGTGCCCTTTGCGGCGCCGGCGGTCGCCTGCTGGCGCGAGACCATGCAGACCCGCGCCTTCGAGAACGGCGTCTACTTCGCGCCCTGCAACAAGGTGGGGCTGGAGGGGGAGTGGACCTTCGGCGGTCGCAGCATGATCGTCGCCCCCGATTCCGAGGTGCTCGCTGAGGCGGGCGACGACGGAGACGAGACCATCACGGCGACACTCGACCGTGCCCGCGTGTTCGAGGCCCGGCGCGCCTGGCCCATGTTTCGGGACCGCCGTCCAGATCTCTACACCGCGATCACGACACCAACTGAAGACATCCCGCGGATCGACTGATCGTGGCCGTGAAGATGGAGAGCGCAAGACGGACGCTGGCAGGCGCCGGCCTCGCCTGCGCGCTGACGCTTGCCGGTGCGGTGCTTCCGGTTTCGGCCGCCCTCGCCGCGCTGGAGGAGGGCGCGCCCGTGCCCGCCGCGCGCGCGATCCCCGTCGCGCCGGTCGATCGCGACAGCGCGGTCGGGCGGATCGTCCTCGGTTTCGCCGAAGGCCTGGAGAAGCACTTCGGTTCCGGGTCCAACGCGGTGCGCCTCGCGCTCGACGCGCCGATGTGGGCGGAGGAGCGGGATGATGCCGTCATTGTCCATCTCCCCGGTGCGCATCTGGTGGACTTGGCCGACCCCAGTCCGCAGTGGACATTCGGGGACTTGAGCGTCGCGATTACGCCTCGGAATGACACCACCTACGATTTCGAGGCCGCGCTACCGCCGGTCATCGAACGACCGAACCAGCGGCTGAAGATCAGTGAGGGCACGGTCTCCGGCACCTGGCGATCCGATCTGGAACTCACCACCAAGTTCGAGGCCGACGCGACAGACCTCCAGCTATTGGAGTTGAGGGGAACGTCGGCAGTCCTGGAGGCGTCGCTGGCATCGCTTGCCGCAACGGAGACCCTGGTCCAGGAGGCCGACGGCCTTTGGAAGGGCCGATCGGCACTCAGCCTTTCGGACCTCAAGAGCGAGGGCCTCTTGATGGGCAAGCTCGATGTCACGAGCAGCGTGGATGGCATCGATGGCGATCTCATCATGGCGATGCACGGAAGCTTGGGATGGCTCATGGTGCTCAAGAGCGGTCCGGAGGCACTGCCCCGGCGTCTTGCGCCCCTGATCAGCGCTCCGTGGGGGCGATCGGATATAGTGGTCGCGGTCGACGACCTGACCGTGACCGGCGACGACTGGGGCCTGGCCGGCAACGACAAGTTCGTGCTGGGCAGGCTCTTCTGGCGCACGGATTTCGACGACCGCGGAGCGCACGCCGACGTGGCGACCAAGATGGCGCTGGTCGAGCTCATGGTGAGCGGGGCGACCGCCGGCGATATTCCGCCTGGGCTCATTCCCCATGCGATCACCGTCGATGTCGCGCTGGAACGGCTTCCCTTTCGTCAGATCGTCGAAGCGCTGTCCGGGCCGACGAAACCGGGTAACTCATCTCAACCCGATCTCGTCATTCCGAGCGATGTCCTGCTTGGCCAAATGGATGCGGCGGATACGTCGTTCGCACTGAGGGAGCTTTACATTGCCGCGCCGTCGTTCGAGCTCATCGCCGACGGCGCTGTCAACGTCGAGTCTGCGAGTCTCTTTGGCGTCATCGGGCGGATCGAAGCGCGCATCCGCGGGGTCGACAGACTGATGGAACTGGCCGTGAAGGAGGGCGAAGAGGACATGGTGGCGCTGCTCATCGTCCTCCAGGGCCTCGGCAGGCCGGTCTTCAACGAGGGCGCGGATGAGCCCTTCTACGCCTACGAAATCGACCTGCGCCGCGACGGCGCCGTCACCGTCAACGGCATCCCCTTCGACATGCTGCTCCAGGGTGGCCTCTCGCCCCAATGAGAGGTCATCCCGGTGGGGCTGATGCGCCCCTTGCCAGGGTGTGGCGGGGGCGGGATAGTTTTGCGGACCAGCCCAGAGGTTTAGGCATGAGCGAGGAGTTCGATTGGGAGATACCGCTCTCGGCACAGCCGAAGGCGGAGCAGGTGTCCTTCGACCTCGACGGCGCGCTTGACGCTGTCGTCGGCCTGCGCGCGACCATCCCGGAGGACGCGTTCACCGCCGGGATCCTGGGGACCGAGAGGACCGGCAGCGGGGTCCTGATCGGCGCGCACGGTCTCGTGCTCACCATCGGCTATCTGGTCGCCGAGGCGGAATCGGTCTGGCTGACGGCGAACGACGGCAGCGTGCTCGCGGGCCACGCGCTGGGTTATGACTTCGAATCGGGGTTCGGTCTGGTGCAGGCGCTCGGCCGCTTCAACATTGCTCCGCTCGAGCTCGGATCTTCGGCGGCCCTCGAGGTCGGCGACTTCGTGGTCATGGCCGGCGAAGGCGGCCGGCGCCACTCGTTGAACGCCCGCGTCACCGCCAAGCGCGAGTTCGCGGGCTATTGGGAATATGTGCTGGACGAGGCCGTCTTCACGTCTCCGCCGCATCCCAACTGGGGCGGGAGCGGGCTGATCGACCGCCACGGCCGGCTCGTGGGCATCGGCTCGCTGCTGGTGCGCCACGCCGGCGGCGGCGGGGCCGACACGCTCGACGGCAACATGATCGTGCCGATCGACCTGTTGCCGCCGATCCTGGACGACATGCAGACGCTGGGCCGTACCCGGCGTCCACCCAGGCCCTGGCTCGGCGCCTATGTGACCGAAGTCGACGAGGCGCTGGTCGTCGCCGGCCTCGCGCCGGAGGGGCCGGCCGAGCAGGCGGAGCTGCAGGTCGGCGACCAGGTGCTCGCGGTGAACCGACAGCCGGTCAGCAGCCTCGTCGAGCTCTTCCGCAGCGTCTGGGCGGTGGGCGAGGCGGGCGTTGCCGTGCCCCTCACCGTCATGCGGAACGGCGAGCCCCACGAAGTGCGGGTGCTGAGCGCCACCCGCGACGAGTTCATGAAGACCCCGCAGCTGCACTGAAACGTTTCCGTGTGAACGGAAACGTTTCAGTCTCTTTGGCGCTCACGGCAGCCGGCCTGCGGCCGGCGCCTCCGCGTCGCGCGTCCACGCGCGCGGGCGCGCGATGACGCCGCAAAGCGGCGGGCCGCAGTCGCGGCCTGTCGCGAGTCCGTTACAAGGACGGACTCGCTCTCGCTAATTCAGGCTCGAAGCCAGGCCGCGCCGCGCAGGCCGCTCTCCGGCCCGAAGCGTGCGCGCACCAGCCGGGTGGCGGGTCGGGCCACGCTCGCGTGCTCGCCCCAGGCGGCAGGTACGAGGCGGTAGAGCGCCGCGATCTCCGAAAGGCCGCCGCCCAGCACGATCACGTCGGGGTCGAGCAGGTTGATGACGCCGGCGAGCGCCTGGGCCAGGCGCTCGGCATAGCGGGTTACGGCGTCCGCCGCCCTTGCCTCCCCTGCCGCCGCCCGTGCGCCGATCTCTGCGGCCGTGGCCTGGCCGCCGTCCAGCGCAGTGTAATCGCGTGCGAGCGCCGCCCCATTGAGCCAGGTCTCGACGCAACCCTGGGCGAAGCGCCCGCAGGCGCAAGGCACGCCGGCACCCTCCGGCGTGGGCCACGGGTTGTGCCCCCACTCGCCGGCGGTGGCGTTGGCGCCCACCAGGGCCTCGCCCCGCACCACCAGCCCACCGCCCACGCCAGTGCCGAGGATCACACCGAACACCACCTCCACCCCTGCGGCGGCGCCGTCGGTGGCTTCGGAGAGGGCGAAGCAGTTGGCGTCGTTGGCGAGCGAGACCGGGCAACCCAGCCGCGCCTCCAGGGCCCGGCGCAAGGGCTGCCCTTCGAGCCAGGGCAGGTTGACGATCATGCTAATCTCGCCGTCCCGGGTGATGATGCCGGGGAGGCTCACGCCCACGCTAGGCGCGTGCACGCCGGCGGTCGCAAGCTCAGCCACCATATCGGCGACCGCGTCGACCACACCGTCGAAGCTCCTCGGCACCGGCCGGCGGTAGCGCGCGCGCTCCTGCCCGTCGTCGTCGAGGCCGATGGCGGCGAGCTTGGTGCCGCCGATATCGAAGCCGATATGCATCGTCCCCTACTCTACCTCCGATGTGTCGCTGCGCTCCCCGCCGATCCAGGTGGCGCGGACGAGGAGGTCATCGTCGAGCCTGACCAGATCGGCTCGGAGCCCCGGCGCGAGCCGGCCACGGCTCTCGGCAAGCCCGAGAAAGTCCGCCGGATAGGCGGCAGCCATGGCCAGGGCCTCTTCGAGCGGGATGCCGGCGTGGGCGACGCAGTTCCTCACCGCCTGCCCCATGTCCAGCAGCGAGCCGGCGAGCCGGCCGTCGGCCGTGAGCAGGCAGCCGTCCACCGCACGCACGCGCTCACCGCCCAGGCTGAATTCGTCGAGGGTAGGTGCACCGACGGGCGCCATCGCGTCGCTGACCAGAAAGAGTTTTCCGCGGGGTTTCGCGCGCCAGGCGAGACGGACCACGTCCCAATGCACGTGGACTCCATCGGCGATGATGCTGCAGGCGAGGTGGTCGCGTGTGAGCGCCTCACCGGCAGAGCCCAGCTCGCGGTGGCCGAGGGGACTCATGGCATTGAACAGGTGGGTCGCGCCGGACAGCTTCGGCGCCGCCATATGGAAGGCATGGGCGTCGGCCTCGGTGTGGCCGGCGGCGACGATGACGCCGCGCGCTGCGAGCGTGGCGATGTGGTCGAGCTCCACGCACTCCGGCGCAAGCGTGACGAGGGTCCGCCCCACGCCGAGCGAGGCGAGCAGGTCGATATCGTCGTCGCCCAGCGGTGCGATTGCGCGTGGGTCGTGGGCCCCGCACCGCGCCAGGTTGATGTGGGGCCCCTCGAAATGGATGCCAAGGACCCCCGGCAACCCCCGATCGAGCGCCCCCCGCACCGCTTCAACCGCCCGGACCATGTCGTCGCGCGGGCCGGAAATGAAGGTCGGCAGGAAAGCGGTGGTGCCGAAGACGCGATGGGCCCGGCCGATCGTGGCAATGGTCGCCGTTGTCGGCGCGTCGTTGAACATCACGCCGCCGCCGCCGTTGACCTGGAGGTCGATGAACCCGGCCGCCAGCGTGCCTCCCGCGAGCCGCGTGATGCGCGCTCCAGCGGGGATCGCGTCCTCCGCCACGATGTCGCCGATGGTGCCGCTCTCCAGCAGCAGGGAGCGGCCGGAGACGAATCCTTCCGGCGTGTGCAGCCGGGCACCGGTCAAGGCTTCCATCGGCTCTCTAGCAGCGTTTGCCGGGAAACGGGTTCGCCGGCGCGAGGCGGAATGTTAGTGTCGGTGCGAAGATCACGGAACCGGGTGTAAGCCATGCTGCGCGCTGCCTCAATCGGGATGGGCTGGTGGTCCGACGAGCTTGCGGACGCTGCACAGGGAAAATCCGATGCAATCCGCATTGTGACCTGCTTCTCCCGGTCGGAACAAAAGCGCGCAGCCTTCGCCGAAAAATACGGCACCGCCCAGCACGAGTCCTACGAAGCGGTGCTCGCCGATGACTCGATCGACGCGGTCATCCTGACAACGCCGCATTCGATCCATTCCGAGCAGGTGATCGCGGCGGCAGCGGCCGGCAAGCATGTCTTCTGCGAGAAGCCCTTCACGCTGACCCGTGCGAGCGCGCAGGCGGCCGTCGATGCCTGTGCCGAAGCAGGCGTGGTGCTCGCGGTCGGGCAGAACCGGCGCTGGCACAGCGCCACCCGCACGCTGAAGGCGATGCTGGGCGCGGGCGATTTCGGCACGGTCCTCCATGCCGAGGCGAACTTCTCCGTGCCGAGCGCGCTCAGCTACAAGACGGGGCAATGGCGCGTCAGCCGGATCGAGAGCCCGGCCGGATCGATTACCGGGCTCGGCATCCACATGATCGATGCCCTCGTCTATCTGCTGGGACCCATTGCACGCGTGGCGGCGCAGGCTCACCGGCGCGCGGTGCCAGTCGATATCGACGACACGACCTCGGTGCTCTTCCTCTTCGAATCCGGGGTCTCGGGCTACCTCGGCACCATGTTCGCCTGCCCCCATGCCTCGTATATCAACGTCTACGGCACCGGCGGCAACGCCTTCGCCCAGATCGACAACAGCCAGCTTATTCTGCAATCGGCGGACGGGGTCAGGCATGACGAGCCGATCGAGCCGCTGGATACGCTCAAGCTTGAGCTCGACGAGTTCGCTGCAGCCTGTGCCGGCGAGGCGCAATTCACGGTTCCGCCGGAGGACGCCGTACACGGCATCGCCGTGATGGAGGCCCTGGTCGAGGCTGCGGCCACCGGCCAGTGGGTGGAGGTTGCCGGCGGGGGCGGGCTGTGAGCGCGCGTCACACCTTCTTCTGCATCGACGGCCACACCTGCGGCAATCCCGTGCGCGTGGTGGCGGGCGGCGGGCCGACGCTCGCCGGGGCCACCATGAGCGAGCGGCGCCAGCACTTCCTCCGCGACTACGACTGGATCCGCCGGGCGCTGATGTTCGAGCCCCGCGGCCACGACCTGATGTCAGGCGCGGTGCTCTATCCTGCGCTCTCACCCGATGCCGATATCGCACTGCTCTTCGTCGAGACCTCGGGCTGCCTGCCGATGTGCGGCCACGGCACCATCGGCACCGTGACCATCGCACTCGAGCACGGCCTCGTCGCCCCGCGTGACGAGGGCACATTGGTGCTGGACACGCCGGCGGGCCGGGTCGAGGCACGCTACCGGCGCAACGGCACGCGCGTCGAGGCCGTGCGCATCACCAACGTGCCGAGCTTTCTGGCGGAGACGGGGATTGCGGTGGAGTGCCCCGGTCTCGGTCCGCTCACGGTGGACATCGCCTATGGCGGCAACTTCTACGCGATCGTCGACCCGCAGCCTGGCTATGCGGGGATGGAGGCGTTCTCGGCCGCCGAGCTGCTGGCGATGAGCCCCGGCCTGCGCGAGGCCTGCAACCGGGTGGTCGAGTGCGTCCACCCCGAGGATGCGTCAATCGCCGGGGTCAGCCACGTGATGTGGACCGGTGCGCCGCAAGACCCGAGCGCCCACGCGCGGAATGCCGTCTTCTACGGCTCGGGCGCGCTCGACCGCTCCCCCTGCGGCACCGGCAGCTCGGCCCGCATGGCGCAGTGGGCGGCCATGGGCAGGCTCGCGCCCGGCGACGAGTTCGTGCACGAGAGCATCATCGGCAGTCTGTTCCGCTGCCGGGTCGAGAGCGCGACGAAGGTGGGCAATCACGATGCGATCGTGCCGAGCATCGAGGGCTGTGCGCGGGTCACCGGGCTCAACACCATCTTCGTGGACGAGGCCGACCCCTTCGCCCACGGATTCCAGGTGACCTAGGCCGATACGACCCGAGCATAAGACAGAGTTATATCAATTATGAGAAATCAGTATTGGACGGCATGTCCGGAGCCCGGCAATGTCGGGCTGCCTGGCTGGGTGCTGCGATGGAATGCGCCCCGGCCTTGGCGGACGGCGCACGTCGGCACAACGTGTAAGGCGCGTTGAGGGAGACGAGAGACCATGACTACGTCCGCCAATCGGAAGCCCGAGCGCATCCGTCGAGTGCTCGCGCGTCGCGCGTCCACGCGCGCAGGCGCGCGATGCATCGCGCCTGCCTTCGCCGTGCTTGTCACCGGCACCCTCGGCCTGGGGTGCGCGGCTTACGGCGATGCGTCGGACGACGGGCCCAAGGCCACCTACACCATCACGTACACGGGTGCGTGGACATCGGCTGCCACGCCGGGGGGCGTTCCCGATGGTGCGCACTTTTCGCCGCTGATCGGCGGCGTGCACAGTGCCGCCGTGGCGTTCCTGGAGGCCGGCGGTACGGCCACAGCGGGCATCGAATCCATGGCGGAGCGCGGTCGCACCGCCACCTTGACGAAGGAAATCGAAGCGGCCGGGGCTAATGCGCTGAGCGTGCTGCGCAAGGACTCGGGCTCCGGCGCAACGGAGTCCTCGACATTCGAGTCCGTCGTGCTTACCGCCGACCAATCCCGGATCACGCTGCTCTCGATGATCGCGCCGAGCCCGGACTGGTTCGTCGGTGTCTTCGGTCTTTCCCTGCTCAATGCCGAGGGCGGCTGGGTCGAGGCGCTGACGGTGGACCTACACCCTTACGACGCCGGGACAGAGGACGGAGAGGAGTTCTCGTTCGACAATGCCGCGACCGTGCCGCAGGGCACCATCACAAGTCTGCGGGGTGCGAGCATGTTCTCGGATGCACCGATGGCGAGGCTGACCTTCACCCTCCAGTCGGCCGAATAGGGTGACCGGAACCCCCGCAGCGGCAGTCCCGCATAGCGGCGCGACCGTCGCCGGTGTTGCGCTCAGGCGCGCCATGAAGCGCTGCATGCCGCTGCTCAGAGCCCTGTTGCTCGCGGTCGTTCTCGCCGCGGCGACGCTCGCGCCGGGTCCGCAAGCTGCGGCGGACGAGTACAGCGACGCCATGCTCGAAGCCTTCGCCTCCGCCGCCATCGAGGTCAGCAAGCGGATTGAGGCTTGGCGGCCTCTCATCGAGAGCGCGGTGGACGAGAGCCAGCGCGAGGCCCTGATCGAGGAGGCGCAGGCCGATCTCGCGCGCGCCATCGAAGAGACGGAAGGCATCGACGAGGACGAGTACTACGCCATCTACGACGCTGCGCGGGATGACGAGGCGCTGCGCAAGCGAATTAACGAGATCTTCTCCGCCTACTTGCAACGCCCGCAGGCCCCTCGCGCCGAGTGACCGCGTATCGAGGAACAGAAGGCCGATGAAGATCAGGAGCATCACGGCGCGCTGGGTGCACGTGCCGATCCCCGAGGCGCAGCAGCATAAGAGCGACCTCGGCGTCGCCGACTTCTTCGATGCCACCATCGTGCGGGTCGAGACCGAATGCGGCCTCGTGGGCTGGGGCGAGGCGAAGGCCTCGGTCGGCAGCATGGGCAACAACGCGGCGCTGGCTGCGCTCATCAATCGCGACCTGGGCCCGGCGCTGATCGGCGAGGACCCGCGCAACCCGCGCCGGCTGTGGGAGATCGGCTACAACGGCAGCCGCGCTCATATCGCGCTGACCCGCGGCCAGGCCTTCCCGGTACTGGACCGCCGCGGCAGCCGGATCAGCGCCATCGGCGCCATCGACATGGCCTGCTGGGATATCCTGGGACGTTCCCTCGGGGTGCCCGTGTGGCAGCTGCTTGGCGGCAAGTGCCGGGATGCCATGCCGGCTTACGCCTCCGGCGGCTGGGCGCCGGCCGAGGCCATCGGCGCGCAGCTGGAAGGCTACATCGCGCGCGGCGGCTTCAGCGCGGTGAAGATGCGGGTCGGCGCGGGCGATGGCGACGTCGTCACCTCGGTGCGCCGGGTCCGGGCCGCGCGTGCGCATCTGGGCTGCGACATCCAGATCATGGTGGACGCCCACGGCACCCTTTCGGTCAAGGATGCGCTCCGCTTCGTTCGGTTGGTGGAGGGCTGCGGTCTCGCCTGGTTCGAGGAGCCGGTGAATGTCGACGACAAGGCCGGCATGGCGACCGTGCGGGCTGCGAGCGACATCCCCATCGCCGCCGGCGAAAGCGAGTTCACCCGCTTCGACTTCCGCGCGCTGCTGGAGCATCAGGCCGTGGACTACTTTCAGCCCGATCTCGCCATTGCGGGCGGCATTACCGAGGCCATGCGGATCGCAGCGCTGGCCGAGAGCCACGGCATCAAGCTCGCGCCCCACCTCTGGGGCGGCGCGCTCAACTTCGCCGCCGGGCTCCAGGTCATGGCCGCCTCGCCTGCGGCGGTCATCGCCGAGTACTCCCTCGGCGCCAATCCGCTGCTCCACGATCTCGCCGAGGAAAATTTCGAGGTGGTCGACGGCATGATGGCCATCCCCGACCGCCCCGGCCTCGGCGTCACCATCGACGAAGAGTTCGTCGCCGCGCACACTGTGGATTAGCCCGGAACTCCCACCGCTGCCCTGGCATGCGCGCCCGGTCATCCGGTGATACTGACCGCCGAGAGGAGGACACGAGGATGGCCGACGATCGCACCTACCTCACGCCTGCGAGCGAAGCCTGGATGAGCGGCCGGCCGGCCTCAGCGGCGGTCGGGGTCGGCGACCTCCTGTTCCTCTCGGGCCAGGGGAGTTTGACCGACGACGGCCGGGTCGCGGACGCAGGCGACGTCGATGCCCAGACGCGAAACGCCTTCGCCAGGGTGAGCACAGTGCTTGAGGCGGCGGGCGCAGGCATCGACGACGTGCTCGACGTGATGACCTTCCACAAGGACCCGCGCACGATGGACGCTGCCTTTGCCGTCGGCCGCGACGTGTTCTCCGCCCCTTACCCGGCGTGGACCGCGCTCGGCATGGTGGGGGCGCACGATCCCGGCCTCGAGGTCGTCGTCCGCGTGGTCGCTCACGTGGGCGCCGGCGAGAAGCAGGGCGTGACGCCGGTGGGGTTCGGCTGGATGGAGGGCCTTCCCCTATCGGCCGCCTGCCGCAAGGGCGATTACCTCTTCACCAGCGGCATCGTGGCCGCCGACGATGGCGGCGCGGTGGTGGCGCCCGCCGACCACATGGCGCAGGCGCGCTTCTGCTACGACCGGCTCAAGGACGTGATGCAGGCGGCGGGCGGCTCGCTCGACGATATCGTCGACATGATCTGCTTCAATCACGACGCCCGCGGCATGGACGCTGCGGTCGATACCTGGTGCAACGAAACCGTCGAGGGGCTCGCCATCGGCGAGGCAACGTCGTACACCGCGATCGGGATGACCGGCCTGCATCGGATGGGCCAGGTCGGCTGCTACCGCGCCATCGCGGACTTCAGCGCGGGCCCTCGGGTCGCGCACAACCTGCCGAGCATCCACTGGCACGACCAGCGCATCTCCGGCGCGAGCCGCAAGAAGCATGGGCGCCTGATCGGCATTTCGGGCCAAGTCGCTTCGGACGGGCAGCAGAACATCATCGCGCGCGGCGATGTCGCCTCCCAGGCGCATTACTGTTTCGGCCAGATCCGGGGCGTGCTGGAGAAGCAGGGCGCAAGCCTCGACGACATCGTCGAGATCGTCTCCTTCCACAAGGACCCGAGGGCATGGGAGACCGTGATGGCAGTTGGTAGCGAGCTCTTCAAGCCTGGCCGCGGCCCCGCCTGGACGCCGATCGGCTGCACCGGTCTCTACCTCGAAGGCTACCTGCACGAAATCTACGCAATCGCCATGGTGCGAAGATGGAAACAAAGAGGAGTGGAGTGAGTCATGGGATGGAGTGGGTTACTTTGATTCCTGATTAAGCGTTATATTACTGGTAGTTGTGGATTGGGGCAAGAGAATATTGGTGAAGGTGGGCTGATGTAAGAGAGGGGAGTCTTGGAGGGGTCAGATGCATTCTGGGAAGTAAATGCGTATGTCTGAGTAGGCGGGTCTGTCTGAGTGGAGGGCATGCGGTGGATTTGTATTTGGATAGAGGCGATAAGGCGGTGAGCTGGAGAGACGTATCGGGATGGGGATGGGTTATTCGTATTATAAGGAATGCTGCAGGTGATAAGGGAAGGAATGCGGGCCCGGTGAGCTGTGTCAGGCTTGGCTGCAAGGTTCTCGGAGCGCAATCATGAGCCGCAGGCCGGCTGAGCGCCGCACCCAGCATGCGGTGATGGCGACGGCAAGCGAATGGGCGCGCATTCGCGAACTGGCGGCGGCCGCAGACATGGATCTCTCGCGCTACATCGTGCACCGGGCGACCGTGCCGGACCCGCTGCCGGATACGGTTCTACGCCGCGCGGTACGCGAGCTCCTGCTGCTCGCCAAGATCGAGGAGCAGCGCATGGCCGATATGGGGCTGGATGACCGCTGGAAGGCGCTCGGCGATGCCGTCGATGCGTGGCTCGACCGGGAGGCCGAGCTCGACCGGCTGACCGATCCCGGCGCCGCCGAACGCTGGCGGGCGGTCTCCGGCAGCGCCGATCCGGAGGGCGGTCCCGCGCCGCAGCCCTGAGCGATGGCGAACGTGGTGCGCCGCACGCTGCGCTGCACCCGGACCGAGAGGGCCGAGATCAGGGAACGCGCGGCCGCACTCGGCATGTCGGTCTCGGGATACCTGGTTGCCTGCGCGCTGCACGAGGACGCGGGCGGGCCGCGCCGCGACGCGACGAGCCGCGGCTGGTGCTGTCGGAAGAACAGCAACTGACGCTGTACCGGCGGGTGGAGGAGTTGGACCGGGTGCGCCGCGCGCTGGGCGAGTCGCTTCCGGGAACCGGTCTTTCCGTGTTCGGAGCGATCGCCTTCATACAGCGCGCGATCCAGTCGCGCCGGGGGGGCCCGTGATGGCAGAGCGGCGCGCGACGCCCAGGGCACGGCTCACGATCTCGTGCCTGGAATCGGAGTGGGAACGGATCCGCGAGGTCGCGGAGAGCCGCGACGTGTCGATCAACGATCACGTGATCTCGGCCGGTCTGAACGTGGAGCTCAACCCCGCGCAGACGGACGCGCCGGCTCTGGCGCTGAGCGAAGCGGAACAGCGCCGGCTGCTCGACCGGGTGGACCGCCTGGCCGAGAGCATGCTGTCGGCGGCCTCCGGGGGGTCGATCGAACGGATGCTGCAGGCGGTCGAGCTGCTGCTCATGACGACGTTGCACGACCTCGTTTGGCAGGGCCGGGAGCACGAGCTCGGGCCGCTGCTGGTGGCGGTGTTCGGCCCCAAGGACGGGCCGGTGGTCGAAGGGCAGTTCCGGGAGTGGATGGCGAGCAAGCCGCCGCTGCTCCGTTGACCGGCGCTACCCTCGTCCTCGGACGCGTCCCCGGACGGCGAGGCGCAGGCTCCCACCCGGGTTGCCGCACCTCACGTGCCGATGCCTCCACCGTGGGAGCGCCCGCGGCGTTGCGTCAGGGTCCGCTCCTGGACCTCCTTCGGCGGGTCGAGTATGCGCTCGCGCCGGGCCTCGTCGGACCAGGGGGCGCGGAAGCAGCCGCGCGCGGTGACCTCGTCTGCGGTGCGCCGGATCGAGCCGCCGGGTTCCGGCGCGCCGGGGCCTGAGGCGCGGATCGTCCGGAGCGCGATCTCGTGCCCGTCAGGGGTCTCGGTCCGCGTGGCGACCACGGCCTCGATCGTCCGCACCTCTCCGGTCCGGTCGGCGGCCTCGGTCCAGGCGATGCGGTCGACCTCGACGGGCTCGGAACAGGCGAGCCGGCAGGCGGCGATGGGCACGGAATACTGCCGGGCGGCTTCCAGCTGCCTGAGCCCCTCGTCGGACCAGGCGGCGCGGGCGCATCCGCCGTCCCACAGGGCCTGGGCGCCGATTTCGACGATCCGGTCAGCGTCGTCGGGAGCGGTCCCGACCGCCGGCCCCGCGATCCTGAGCAGCAGCGCGTCGCTCGCGCGCATGCCGCCCGTCTCTCCCGGGAACGCCACCACTGCATGGTGCACCGTGTCGCCTGCGCGCCAGGCGATATGGTCGCCCGCGCCCAACGGCCCGTCGCCGGTCCACGAGATGCCTTGCCGCAGTGATGGCGATTGAGCGAGCCGAGCGGTTTCCTGCCCGATGGCCGCCCTCACGGCGGGCAGGCGCGCGGCCTCGCGGAAGGCCTCGGGGAGAGCCTCGCGGAGGCCGGCCGTGTCGACATCCCGTTCCTGCGCTTCGGTGAGTTTCCGGGCCGAGGCGAGCTCCTCCTTCCAGCTCCGGTCGCGGTCGAGCCACGCGGCCGCCTCATGGCCTGCCGCTTCCGGCAAGGCCGCGCGGCTCGTGAGGGTTTGCGCCATCGCGATTGCGTGGCCGTATCCCTCGGCGTGCAGCGGCAGCGTCTCCTGCCGCCTGGCTCGCCTCTCGACCGTGGCCGCAAGTTTTCGGAAGTCCGCGACCTCGTCGCGCAGTTCCAGGGTCTCCAGCCGGTTCAGCACCTCCCGGACACGGCCCTGAAGCCGCGGCATGTCAGCCAGTCTGGCAGCGGCCTGCGTTTCCCGGGTGTCGGCCGGCGACCCTCCCAGAAGGTTCAGGGCGGTCTCGCGAAGCTCCTGCGAGCGTTCCCGCCAGTCCGAGATCGCATCCGGGGACGGGGGGGGCGAGGCCGCGAACCCCTTCGTCCAGCGCAACGCGCCCTCTTCGAGAAAAGCCCTGACGGGAGCGATCTCGGCCTCCACGCGGGCATCGCGGGCGAGCACCGCATCGACCGCCTCCCGCGCGTCCGGTGCGAGCCCCGCCTCGCCCCGGAGTGCCTCGGCGCGATCCCGCAGAGCTTCCCATGCCGGCAGGTCGACCGGATCGGGGTGCGCCTCGAGGCCATGCGGGGCGACACTCCGGCTGAGTTCCATGAACGCCTGCGAGCGGAGCCCCTGCACCTCCGCCCCAAGCGCGTCCACGGCCTCATGCACCCTTATCCGTTCGTCGGCGGCGCGGGACAGCCGGATGCGTGCCGGATCGTCGAGCTTCGCTCCCTCGCCCTCGCCGAGCAGCCGCAGCCCCTCGCGGCGAAGCGTCTCTGCCGCGTCGATCCGCTGGTCCAGCGTTTCGGCCGCAGGCGCGGTCGCCTCCAGGCAATGCCGGCAGTCCCGCAGGAACGCCTCGATTCGGCGGCCCGCCTCCTCGTGATCCGGGCGTGGCCGGTGCACCGTGTCCGGAGCAGGCGGATCGGGTTCCGGGGTCCACGCATCCACCCTCCGGCGGACGGCTTCGGGCAGCTCGTCGCGCCCCAGCGCCTCCGCCCGCTGGACCAGCCGCGCCGCCCCCGCCATGCTGCCGGGATCGATCCCCAGTCTCTGCGCCTCCGCCTCGTGGCGCACGGCCGCTTCGCGGAACCTCTCCCCCTCGTCGAGCCGGAAGCCCTGCGCGATCCGCCCGAGCGCGGCCGTGATCCGCCCGACGAAGCCCGGCCTCTCCTGCATCCGGCGTCCGGTCTCCTCGAGTGCCGCGCCCTCGGCCAGCCACGCCGCATGCTCCGGCAGCTCCGATACCGGCAGGCCGCGTTTGATCCTCCCCCATTGAATTGGTCCACCCTTAGGTTATGGAAAGAGGAGGACCGAGGATGGCCAGGAAACGTTACAAGCCGGAGGAGATTGTGAGCCT
>Ga0209754_1000379_pt1 | contig 65713 bp, 67 predicted proteins | sample MesohylBB_FD_187295 | JGI IMG/M metagenome (GOLD analysis project Ga0209754, IMG submission 187295) | Host-associated microbial community of the marine sponge Aplysina aerophoba from Gulf of Piran - sponge mesohyl, lysed by bead beating... | ecosystem: Host-associated > Porifera > Sponge >...
GGCCGTTAACGTGACGGAACCCCAACAACCGATCCCAACCGTAGAGGCCACCGAACGTCTCGCCAGCCAATCGTCGACGCGACGAAGCCCATATCATCCACAAGGCCGGCCGCAGAAATGCCGGCGCCGTTCCCTCGCCCTGCCCGCGTGTAGAAGTTCACGTTTCGGAGAGGACGTCGGGTCGCTCCTCCCCGCTGCGTGCTCGCCTTGCACCGCACCTCCACGTGCTCCCTGAGATAGCGCGCGGCGAGTTCCGCCACCGTCCCCGGCGCCTTCTCCTCCGGCTCCTGACCGCTCTTGATCCGCGAGATCGCCAGCGCCGCCCCGCGCCGCGCCCCGTCCGCCGTCAGCACCCCGTGCCGCCCCAGCGTCACCCGCCTCGACTTCCCCCGGTGACGGGTCTGCACCACGTACACCTTGGACCCCGGCGGATACACCCTTACCCCGAACCCCGGCAGCCTGTCGTCCCAGGCGATCCAGGGCTTGTCCTGGGGTTCGAGGGCGTCTACGGCGCGTTTGTACAGGGTGAGCTTGACCTTAGCGGTGAGTTTTGCTGAATGTTCAGAATGCCTTCATTCATCCGTCAATACCAGAGGAGAAGTCGGAGCGCACGGGAGTGGGGTGGCAACGGCGTCTGGCGCGGCACGTTGCACCGAACTAATCGACATAACGGTGCTGTTGGCGCTCAGAACGAAAGTCTGAGCATCGGTACCGTCAATTGACAGGCGGGTTTTCCCCGACCGTCCCCGGTCGAACCGCTCCAGCGTCACCTGGACACGAAACCAGCGATTGACCCCAGCCCGGCGGGGCGCTACGGTGACTTTCCCCGAGGCTCCAAACTGACTTGAGTACGCTTGGCAAACACTGGGTCTTGATTGAATGGGGTTACATACCGATTACGGCTCAAATCAGAATATTCCTAACATATTGATAAACAAGTCAAAAACCAACACTCAACGCAGAAAAGACCAGCAAATTATGCCAGGTATTTGCGGGACACGACACTAGGCCCTGCGAATCGTCATTCCCGCGAAACAGAATGTGTCAAAACTCCCGAGGCAACGGTGTCTCCGAGTCGTCATTCCCGCGTTCGCGGGAATGACGACTCGGGGGGTTCGCGCCGATCCAGTTCACGGCGGACAGCCCGCACCTTGGCGAGGAACCGTTCCGTCGCCGCCTCGCCTTCCTCCGGGTTGCGAATGACACGGGGGGTTATCAGGATGACCAACTCGGTTCGGCCCGCGCGTTCCAGGTCGGTGCGGAAGAGTTGCCCCAGCACGGGAATGTCCATGAGCAGGGGAATGCCGACCCGCGTCTTGCGCAGTTCGTCGGTGATGATGCCGCCGATGACCAGGGTCTGTCCGTCCTGAAGGACGGCGGTGGTCTCCGCGTCCCGTACGTTGAAGGCATCGAAGGTCTGCCCCCCCACCGTGACCCGCTCACCGACGTCGCTGACCTCGACCCGCACCTGGAGGTTCACGAGACCGGCATCGTTGACCCGCGGGACGATGGTCAGGATCCGCCCGACGTTCTTGAACTGAATGGTGGTGGTGGTCGCCTGCGCCTCTTGCGACACCACCATCCCGGTGGCCACGGGCTGCTCGCTGCCCACGCGAATCCGCGCGGGCCGGTTGTCCAGCGCCAGCAGGTGCGGGGACGACAGCACCTTGACCCGCGCGTCCTGCATGAGCGCGTTGACGAACACCCGGAAGTCGCGGCCCGTGTCGGCAATGGACGTGAAGCCCGAATCGAGGGCCTGAAAACCCGTGCCCAGGGGTGCGCCGGCGGTGTTCTCGTCCGCCGCGGCGGGCGGGAAGAAGCCGCCTTTCGACAGGGCATGTTCCACTCCCAGCGCGAACTCGTCGGTGAGCGTCACCTCCGCCACCAGCACCTCCATGAGCACCTGACGCGGAACCGCATCCAGCTTTGCGAGGACCTCGGCAAGCCCAAGAAACTGCCGGCGCGTGGCCAGGACGACGAGCGAGTTGGTGGCGGGCTCGGCCACCACGCGGACGCCTTCGCTCGGAGCCCCGACATCTTCGTTCGCCGCCGCCGGCCGTGCGGTCGCCGAGGACCCCGGCCCCGCCGGCGCCGAGCCGGGACCCAGCCGTAGCGCGCGAGCCGGATTTCCGCCAAGAGTGGGGTCTCCGCCCAGGCCGTTGGTTCCGCTCGCGTCGAGCGCTTCTTCGGCGGCGTACAACTCGGGCAGGTCATCGAGCCCGCGCCGGCGCGACGGCGACTTCGCCTTCCCGGCGGAGCGGTTTCCGGGTCGATACAACTCGTTGAGCACTCGTGCGAGCGCGACCGCGTCGCCGTTCTCCACGGGCCGGATGAACACCTTCCGTCCCGGAGTCCGGGTGGCCACGTCGAGGCGTTCGAGCCAGCGTTGCACGTAGCGCCGGGCCGCCTCGCTGTAGGCGACCACCAGCAGCCGGTTGATCCGCGGCAACGGCAGGAACCGGGCGGCGAACGCATCGCCCTGCATCTCGGCGGCGGCGAAAAGGCGCATGGCGGCGGACAACTCGCGCGCGAGATCCTGTGCCCTGGCCGCCCTGGGCTCATACAGGTCCATGCGCGTGCCCGCGAACACCTCGACGTCGATCAACTCCATGATCTCAACCAGACGGCGAATATTTGACGGCAGATCGACGATAACCAGATAGTTGCCGCGGGCGTGCTCCAGTATCGTCCCGCCCGCGCCGAGGAACGGCGCCAGCAGCCCCTTCATCGCCGACGCCGGGAAGAACCGGACGGGGGTGATGCGCATGGCGAAACCCGCGTCTCCGCGGCCGTCCGGCGACGCGGCCCCGAGCCCCGTGGCAACGGTGGTGATCCGGTAAAGGCCGGCCTGCCGGATGGCGACGGCGTCGTGGATGCGCAGCAGCTCGTGAAAGATCGGCAGCAGGTCGGCGCGCCGCACGGGCTGGCCGCTGAAGATGGTGACGGCGCCCCGGACATCCGGGTCGATGGTGAAATTGAAGCGCAAGTGGCGCGCGAAGACGTGAATGACGTCGACCAGATCGGCGCCGTCGAAGTTCAGGGTCACCGTGCCGGCGTCATCGGCGTGATCACCGCCGGCGTCGCGCACCGCCGCGCCGGAGGCTTCCGCGGGGGGTTCCGCCGGCTGGCTCCGCGCCGGCCGGTCTTGCAGAAGAAGCCATGTCAGGAGCCATGCGACAATCCACAGCGTCTTGAAGGTCATGCCCGTGGGAAACGCAAAATACGGGCCGTTCAGGTTCCCAAGCCGAGAAGGTCGAACTTGAAGCCGATGCTCGTCCGGTCCGGATTGGTGCGCTGCTCCACGGACAGGGTCAAGGTCCAGCACTCGCATCCGGAAAGATACTTGATTCCCAGTTCGTTTCCGTCCCACCGGCCCTCGGCGCCGTCGTAGTTGCCATCGTAGAGCAGCAGCATCCTGTCCGTCGCCCGCAGCACGGCGCCGGCGTGCACGCCGTTCAAGGAGTCCCGCGGAGTGCATCGGGGGTCCCCGGGGCAGTCCGCCAGGAGATCCAGATTGGCGTGGTGCGCCAGGGGCGACAGGGCATTTGCCCGAATGAACCGATACCCCAGGGACAAGCTGCTGGGTCGCCGGAAGTCCCGGTCGGGCACGCTCGTTTCCACGGGCGCGGCGTCGGAAAGCGAGAACTCCAGGGCGGCCCTTCGGAGGTTCCAGGGACCGGGCTCCATTCCCAGGTCCAGGGACGCGTGCAAGCGGCTGACGGGATCCAGTGACAAGCCCAAACCCACTTCGGAGAGACCGTCCTCACCCGCGCGCGCCTTGTCGATGTCGAGACTGGCGGTGACGAAGGCGCGGCCGAAGGGCGCGACGGTCGACTGGGGGGCGCGGACGTCGGGTTCCTCGGAACCGCCGCCTGGAGCCGGTGCTTCCAACCCCTCGAGGGAGCCCCAGAAGCGGTTGTTCAAGGCGACCGTCAGTATGTTGCGGCGCCGGACGCGGTCGACCGGGTCCCATATTGGCAACTCGTCCTGATCCGTGGCGGGAATGAACAGGTACTCCACCGCCGGCTCCAGCACGTGCCGGACCCGGTTCGAGCCGCCGATGTTCCAGCGGTAGGTCCGGCTCAGCGCCGTGGTCAGCCGCCAGCGGAATTCCATCAGCTCCCGCGCACCGTTGCGGGCGAGGCCGCCGGTGTGGCCGCCCGCCGCAGCGAAACCGCCCTCGACGGTATCGAGCCGGTAGAGGGTCTCGCGCAACGCCACGCGGGTGTCCATGCGGAAGTGACGCACCGGAGCGGCCCGCCAGGTGAGCTCGGGCCGCACGTCCACCCGCAGGCCGTCCGGCCACTGCTCGCGCTGGTAGTGGGTCAACCGCGCGCCCCATTCAAGGCCGAGACCGTGGCCGAGCCCGCGGGCGCCGGTGAAGGAGAGGTCGGGGACCCGGTGCAGCGCGTGCCTCTGAGGCTGGACGAGGTCCTGCACGTAGTCCGCCTCCCCCGTCAGTGCCATGTCCGTCCCATGCCACTGAAAGCCGAGTCGTGACGCGCTGTACCGGCTCGTCCGCAGGATGTCCTCCTCGTCCGCACCGGAGACGAGGAACTCCGCCAGTTCCCGCGGCGCGACGCTGTCGCTGTAGACGGCGATGTCGCTGAACGTCGCCCAGCCGGCCGCGGGACCATGACGGTGAATCCCGCGCACGCTCCAGCGGCCCAGGGGAATCGCCGGATCGGCGATGCCGGTGTCGTCGGCCGGCGTCGCTCCGCGCATGCGCTCGTTGAAGTAGGAGAGATTCAACCGGGCGGCGGTGGTCCGGCCCAGGACGGTGCGATACTGCGCGCTCAGGCCGACGCGCGCCCTGGACTCGACGGCGAGATCGAGGGTGGCGTCATTGCTCTTGTCCAGCGCCCAGAAGAACGGTTGCCGGTAGAGGAACCCGTCGCGGCGGGACCAGCCGAAGGAAGGGACCAGGAGGCCGGTGGTGCGCTCCGTGAGGTAGGGAAATGACGCGTAAGGCAGATACAGGACCGGGACGTCGTACACGTAGAAGGTGGCGTCGTTCACCACCGTCTTCGCGCCCTCCTCCAGGCGCAGCCTCCCGGCGGCGATGCGCCACGGCGAAGCGCCTTCCTCGCACAGACAGGTGGTGAAGCGTCCGTCCCGGATCTCGTAGGTCTGCCCGGTGAACTTCTCCACCCGGCTGCCGCCGAGACGGATGCGCCCCTCCTCGACGAACACTTCCGCGTCGAGAATCGTGGCGGTCTCGTCGTCGAGGTTCATCTCCAGCTCGGTGGCCCGAAGCCGGTACCGGGGATCGTCGAGCCGTACCGATCCTTGCGCCCGCAGCGTGCGCCGCGCGTGGTCGAGATCCACCGCGTCGGCCCCGAAGACCGTCGCGCCCCGCCGGATCTCGACGCTGCCGCGCGCCCGGATCGTGTGAGGGGTCGCCTCGATGGTGTCTTCCGCCGACACCTCGATGGGTTCACCGACGTCCGGAGACTGGGCGTGAACGAGCGCGACGGGGAGGAAGGTCCACCAGCACGCCGCCGCCCACGCCGCCATGGATGAACGCCACGGAGATGAACGCCACAGAAGCATGATCGATGCCGTCGACTCGCACCGGGCCGCCGCGCGGCCCTATCGGCGCGGACCCCTCCCGGCCGCGCTCGCGTTGTCCCGCGTCACGGTGGCGGCGGCCTGGTCGCGCCGACGGCGCAACACGACCGCGCGCACCGCGCCCACGAGGTACAAGGACCCCGCCACCAGAATCGGATCATCGTGCCGCCGGCGGTCCTTCATCAGCCTGGCGATGGCCTCGGCGGGATCTTCCGTCACCGTCACCGGCAGCCCCCGCGGCACCGCCGCGCGGAGGGCCTCCGGCGCCGCCCCCCGCGGAGACGGGTTGCGAGTCAACACCACTTCCCGGGACACGGCGCAGAGCGCCCGCAGCATGGACCGCCAGCCCTTGTCCCCCATGCTGGCGAACAAGAGGCGCACCTTGCGGTCGCCGAAGAGACCCCGGACTTCGTCCACCAAGGTCTCGACCCCGCCCGGATTGTGGGCCCCGTCCAGCAGCACCGGGGGGATTCCCGGCAGAAGCTCGAAGCGCCCCGGCCAGCGCACCGAAGCCAGTCCGCGGCGGACCGCCTTCGCGCTCACGGGCAGGACCGCGTTCAGGATTTCCAGCGCCGCCAAGGCGACCCCCGCGTTATGCCGTTGATACTCGCCGCGCAAGCCCAGGCGCAAGCCTTCCAGGCGCCACTCCCGGCCGTGGTAGTCGAACCGGTCCGGCAGGCGCAGCACGACCGAGAAATCCTTGCGCCACTCGCGGATCGGCGCTTCCCGTTCGCGCGCGATGCGGTGGAGCATGCGTTTGGCGGCCGGCGGCAAGGCGCCGAACACCACCGGGACTCCGGTCTTGATGATGCCGCCCTTCTCCCGCGCGATATCTCCGATGCGCGTGCCGAGGAAACGTTCGTGGTCCCGGGAGATCGTCGTCACCACGCATACGCTCGGCCGGACGACGTTGGTGGCATCCAGCCTGCCGCCCAGCCCCACCTCCACCACCGCCGCGTCCACCTCTTGCCGCGCGAAGTGCAGGAAAGCCATGACCGTGACGAACTCGAAGAACGTGAGCGCGATGGAGGCTTGCCGTGTCTTTTCGGCGACCTCCCGCACCAGGGAGGTCACCGCGGCCTGAGGGATGGGCCGCCTGCCGACACGGATGCGTTCGGTGAACGCCTCCAGGTGAGGCGAGGTGTAGAGGCCCACGCGATGACCCTGAGCCGAAAGGACGGCGTGGATCATCGCCGCGGTGGAGCCCTTGCCGTTGGTCCCGGCGACGTGACAGACGCAGAAGCGGTGCTGGGGATTGTCGAAGAGCGCCAGGGCCGCGGACACGCGTTCGAGCCGCAGGTCGTGCCGCAGGTCGGTCTCGCGGCCGCTCAGATTGAAAATGAGATCGAGACTCTTCCGATAGGCGTTCACGACGGGCTCACGCCGCCTTGGCCGCCGCGATGAACTCTTTCATGCGCGGGTGGTCCTTGCGGCCCGGAGCGGCTTCGACGCCGGTGCACACGTCCACGCCGAAGGGTTCGAGTTCGCGCACCGCCGTGCTCACGTTGTCAACGCCAAGCCCGCCGGCGAGAATGACCGGCCGCGCCAGGGGGACCGTCAACCAGCTCCAGGTGAACGCGGCGCCCGAGCCGCCGAAGCCCGCGCTCCAGGAGTCGAGCAGGTAGTAGTCCACCGGATACTCACCGATTTGCCCCAGGGTCTCCGGGTCGCGCACGCGGAACGCCTTGATCACCTTGAGCGGCCAGCGGGCGCAGTAGTCGCGCTCCTCGTCGCCGTGGAACTGCACGGCGGTGAGGCCGGCGCCGCCCTTTGACCGGCAGGATCGGAGCACGGTCTTCACGTGTTGCCGCGACTCGTTGACGAAGAGTCCGGCGGTGCAGAGCCCGGCGGGCAGATCCCGGAGGATCGCGGCGGCGGCTTCCGGCTCGATGTAGCGGGGACTGGGCGGATAGAAGTTGAAGCCCAACGCATCGGCGCCGTACTCCACCGCCTTGAACGCATCCTCGGCGTTGGTGACGCCGCAGATCTTAACCTTGACCATGGGCGGCGGCCGTTCCGAGAAGCTCCGCGAGCTTGGCGCCCGGGTCCGGGGCGCGCATCAGGGTCTCGCCCACGAGGAACGCCCGGCCGCCGGCGGCCTCGATGCGCTCGACATGGGCCACGTCCTTGATGCCGCTCTCGCATACCGCGACAACGTCCGGCGGTATCCGGGGCAGGAGCGTCTCGGCGACCGCGAGATCCACCTCGAAGGTGCGCAGGTCGCGGTTGTTGATGCCGATGATGGAGGCGCCGATTCTCAGGGCCGTATCCAGCTCGCGCTCCGAGTGCACCTCCACCAGAACGTCCAGGGCCAGGGAGCGCGCTTCGGCGTGCAGGGATTCCACGGCGCCGTCGTCGAGCATGGCGGCGATCAGCAGAACGGCGTCCGCGCCAAAGGCGCGCGCCTCCACGAGCTGGTAGGGGTCGAGCACGAAATCTTTCCTGAGGAGGGGCAGGGCGACCTTCTCCCGGATCTCCGAAAGGTACAGCAGCGAGCCCTCGAAGAAGCGCTCCTCGGTCACCACCGAAACGGCCGTGGCCCCACTGGCTTCATAACGGGTGGCGATGCCGACGGGGTCGAAGTCCTCGCGGATCAGCCCTTGGGACGGCGACGCCCGCTTCACCTCGGCGATGACGTGCCGGGCGGGGCGGGACAGCGCCTCGCGGAAGCCGCGGCGCGGTTCATGGTAGAGCGCGCGGTCCATCAGCGCCTTCACCGGGTGTTCGTGGCGGCGTGTTTCGAGCTCCGCGCGGACGTGCGCGGCGATCCGTTGGAGAATATCGTTGCTGGGAGGCTGGGCGCCGTTATGTTTCATTGGTCAGGCGGATCAGGTGTTCGAGCTTTCCCATCGCGGCTCCCGAATCGATGCACTCCCGCGCCACGTCGATGCCTTGGGTGATGGTATCCGTGCGCTCGCTCACGCACAGGGCCGCGCCGCTGTTGAGCAGCACCACGTCCCGCGCCGGCCCGGGTTCGCCCTTCAGGACCGCCGTGACGATGGCGGCGCAATCCGCCGGGTCGGCGGCGGTCAGCCCCTCCGCCGGGCACTTCTCGAAACCGAACTCCCCGGGATCGAGCGTATAGCGCGCAACCGCTCCGTCCTTCCACTCCGCCACCGACGTGGGGCCTCCCAGCGAGATCTCATCGAGGCCTTCGTCGCCGTGCACCACCATGGCGCGTCGACTGCCGAGGTTGCCGAGGACCTGCGCCACGGTCCCGATAAGCGCGCCGTCATAGATGCCGAGGAGTTGATGACTGGCCCTGGCCGGGTTGGTGAGGGGGCCCAGGAGGTTGAAGATGGTCCGTATGCCGAGCTCGCGGCGCGGCGCCACGGCGTACTTCATGGCCTCGTGCATCATCGGCGCGAACAGGAAACCCAGCCCGACCTCGCGCAGGCAGCGTTCCACCGTTTCCTTGGGAACGTCGATCTTCACCCCGAGCTCGGCCAGTACGTCCGCGCTGCCGGAACCGCTGGAGACGGCGCGGTTGCCATGCTTGGCCACGGTGATGCCCGCGGCCGCCACCACGAACGCCACCGTCGTGGAGATGTTGAAGGTGTTCTTGCCGTCGCCGCCGGTGCCGCAGGTGTCCAGCACACAGCCCGGGCCCGCCTCGACGTGCAACGCCTTCTCGCGCATCACCCGGGCGGCGCCCGTCACCTCCTCCACGGTCTCGCCCTGGATGCGCAACGCGGTCAGAAATCCGGCCACCTGGATCGGCGTCGCCTCTCCCGTCATGACTTGGTTCATGACGTCCACCATCTCCGGCTCGCCGAGGTTGGCGCCGTCCACCAAGCGGGTTATGGCTTGCTGGATGTTCATTGGGTCCCCATGATCATCGGGTCGTACTTGTCCTTCTTGAGCCGCTGAAGCTCGACCATGGCCTCCTGGCGGCTTCGGTACCGCCCCACCCGGACCCGGTAGAAGGTCTTGCGGTTGAGTTGCCCGGAGGTGACATACGAATCATAGCCGCGCTTCTTGAGCTCCGCCGCCATTCTGTCCGCCCGTGCCCGGGTGTCGGCGGCGGCCACCTGCACGGTCCATGGAGTCTTGCCGTCGTCGGCGGGCGGGGTCTGCGCGGCGGGGACGCCGGCCTTGGGCGGGGGCTGTTGCGTCAACGTTTCGTAGAAGGTCATCTCCTGGTCGTCGCCGGGCGCAGCCGGGTTGACCGGCACCGTGACCCCGGCGTCCCCCTTGCGCACGAGCTTGCGCTCCTCGATGCTCTGTCCGATGAGGATGCCGAAGAAGAAGATGACGGCGGCCGCGCCGACGAAGAGCGACGCTACGCCGAAGAGCTGCCCGCGGCTGAAGTAGACGCTACCGCGGACCGTCGCCTTTCGATGGTTGGCCATAGACACCCATTCACCACGCGCTGTGGGGGTTGGCCGATGGGCACGGCCGTGCCCGCGGCGCACGGCGACGAGGAACTACCCTCAGGTTCCGCTCGTCGTGGACGATTCGCCGGTCGCGTCGCTTCCCTCCGTCGCCTCGACAGCGGCGTCGCCGGAGGCCGGTATCAACTCGATGATGGACAGCGGCGCGGCGTCGCCCCGACGGCGACCCACCTTGACGACGCGGGTATAGCCTCCGTGACGCTCCTGAAAGCGCGGCCCCAACTCGTTGAACAAACGGGCCACGACGGCCTTGTCCTGAACGAAAGCCAGCGCCTGGCGACGGGCGTGGAGGCTTCCGTCCTTGCCGAGGGTGATCAGCCAATCGGCCCACCGCCTCAGCTCCTTGGCCTTGGCATCCGTGGTCGTGATGCGGTCGTGCCGCAGCAGCGACGTGGCCATGTTGCGCCACAGGGCGTGCCGGTGGCTCGCGCTACGGTTCAGCTTTCTGCCGGTCTTCAAGTGCCGCATGGCCTACGCTGTCTCCTTCTGCTCGGCCTGCTTGCGGGCCTCCAGCTCTTCGCGGCTCGGGAAGTGGTCCAGCTTCATTCCCAACTCCAGCCCCAGCTCGCCGAGCAACTCCTTGATCTCGTTGAGAGACTTCCGCCCGAAATTCTTCGTCTTGAGCATCTCCTGCTCGCTCTTCTGCACCAACTCGCCGATGTACTTCAAGTTGGCGTTCTGCAGGCAGTTCTGCGCCCGGACGGAGAACTCCAGGTCCTCCACCGCGCGGAAGAGGTTCTCGTTGAGCGTACCGGCCTCAGTCACCGCCTCGACCTCCGCCATCTGCGGTCCTTCGGCGAACTCGGCGAAGATGGCAACCTGGTCTTGCAGGATTCGCGCGGCGTACGCGAGCGCATCCTCGGGCTTCTCGCTGCCGTCCGTCCACACTTCCAGAACCAGCTTGTCGTAGTCCGTGCGTTGGCCGACCCGGGCATTGGTCACCGTGAAGTTGACCTTGCGGATCGGTGAGAACACGGCATCCATGAAGATCGTGTCGACGGGCAGTTCCTCTTCCCGGTTACGCTCCGCGGGCACGTATCCCTGACCCCCGCGCACCACCATGTTGGCGTTCAGGCGTCCTTCCTTGGAAAGGAACGCGATGCGGTGATCCGGGTTGAGCACCTCCACCTGCGCGCTCCGGATGATATCCCCGGCCAACACCTCCTTGGGCCCCGTTGCTTCGATACGAACGACCTCACGGTCGGTATCGTGCAGCTTGAGGCGCACCTCCTTGAGGTTCAGGATGATCTCGGAGACGTCTTCCGTGGCGCCCGGGATGGTGGAAAACTCATGCAGGGCGTTCTCGATCTGTACGGAAGTAATGGCGGCACCCCTGAGTGACGAGAGCAGGATGCGGCGCAGACTGTTGCCGATGGTCTGGCCGAAGCCTCGTTCGAAGGGTTCGCCGACAAACTTCCCATAGGTCGAGTCCAGGCTCTTCTCGTCAACCTCGATGCCTTCCGGCTTGATCAGTTCACTCCAGTGCTTCGACATGGGATCTCCAACACGGTTCACCGCCGGTTACTTGGAATACAACTCAACGATGAGCTTCTCGTTGATGGGCGTTGTGATGTCGCCGCGGCTCGGGAGCATCCTGACCGTGCCGGAGAAATTCTCCCGGTCCACCTCGATCCAGTCAGGCACGCCGCGCCTCTGGGCCCCTTCCATGGCGGTCAGCACGCGCTCGGACTTGCGGCTCTTCTCCGCCACCGCCACGACGTCCCCGACGCCCACGCGATAGGAAGGGATGGTCACCCGCCGGCCGTTGACGCGGACGTGGCCGTGCCGTACGAGAAGGCGGGCATCGCCACGGGAGCACGCAAAGCCGAGACGGTAGACCACGTTGTCGAGCCGTCTTTCCAGGATCACCAGCAGATTCTCGCCGGTGATGCCGCGGGCCTTTTCCGCGCTCTCGAAGCTTCCCTTGAACTGCTTTTCCAGCAGCCCGTACATCCGCTTGACCTTCTGCTTCTCCCGGAGCTGGAGGCTGTACTCGGAAAACTTGAGCCGCCTCTGTCCATGTTGGCCTGGCGGATAGTTGCGCCGTTCGATGGCGCACTTGTCCGTGTAGCACCGCTCTCCCTTGAGAAACAGCTTCAGGTTCTCTCGCCGGCATAGCCGGCACACCGGGCCATGATACCTTGCCACTGACGATCTCCTCTCACACGCGCCGGCGCTTGGGCGGCCTGCAGCCGTTATGGGGAATGGGGGTCACATCCTTGATCAGGCTGACGTGCAACCCCGCCGACTGGAGCGACCGCAACGCCGACTCCCGCGCCGAGCCCGGACCGCGCACGTAGACCTGTATGGAATGCATGCCGTGATCCATGGCCTTGCGCGCCACGTTGTCCGCGGCCTGCTGCGCCGCGAAGGGTGTTCCCTTGCGCGACCCCTTGAAGCCGATGGCGCCCGCGCTCGACCATGCCACCACGTTGCCCTGGGGGTCCGTGATGGTGATGATCGTATTGTTGAAGGTGGAGTGGATGTGCGCCACCCCTTCGGCGATGTTCTTTCGTCCGCGCCGTTTCCTCGGCGCCCGCGCGTCGCGCGCTCTCTTCGCGGCCTGGGCCATGGATGCTCCTGTTCTGGTTTACCTAACCCTTGGACGGCGGCTTCTTCTTCCCGGCGATGGCACGCCGAGGTCCCATCCGGGTGCGTCCGTTGGTATGGGTGCGCTGTCCCCGGACCGGCATGCCGCGCCGGTGTCTCAGTCCCCGATAGGTGCCGATGTCCATGTGGCGCTTGATGTCAACGGTGACATCGCGCCGGAGATCACCTTCCACCTTGATATCCTGGTCGATGATCCGGCGTATCACGACCACTTGATCGTCCGTGAGGTCATCGGACTTGATCTGGAACGCGATCCCCGCTTCCCGCAGGATGTTGCGTGACGTGGTCGCGCCGATGCCGTGAATGTAGGTCAGCGCGATATCCATGCTCTTGTTCTTGGGCAAGTCTACCCCAGCAATGCGTGCCATGAATCCTCCTGGTCGATCAGCCCGGACCGGCGTGTTCCGACGGTGACCGGAGCTAGCCCTGCCGCTGGGCGTGCTTGCGGGTGACGCATATCACCCGCACGACACCCTTGCGCCGAACTACCTTGCACTTGTTGCAGATCTTCTTGACCGATGCTCTTACCTTCACTTCCGATCTCCTACAGCCGGCTCAGCACATACGGCCCGTCGGCGGTGACGGCGATGGAATGCTCGAAATGAGCCGCGAGGCTCCGGTCCCTTGTCACGGCCGTCCAACCGTCATCCAGGATCGCGATTTCCTTCTTCCCCGCGTTGACCATGGGCTCCACCGCCACGACCATTCCGGCGCGCAACCGATGCCCCTTGCCCGGGTCGCCGTAGTTGGGAACCGGCGGCTCCTCGTGCAGCTTCTTGCCGATGCCGTGACCGACGAACTCACGCACCACGGAGTAGCCGGAGCGCTCGGCGATGCCCTGAATGGTGCTGCCCAGGTCCCCCAGCCGGTTGCCCTCGCGCAGCAATTCGATGCCCTCGCTCAGGGCGGTCTCGGTAACCCGCATGAGCCGCTCGGCCTCGGGGCTCACCTGCCCCAGGCCCACGGTCACCGCCGAGTCGCCGTAGAATCCCTCGTACTCCACCCCGAAGTCCATCCCCAGGATATCGCCTTCCTTGAGGACACGCTTCGAGGGAACGCCGTGAACGATCTCTTCGTTGACGGAGGTGCACAGGCTGTGTCTGAACACCCTGCCGGCGACCGCGTATCCCTTGAACGCGGGTCTGGCCCCCTTCTCATGGGCCAGCCGTTCCGCCAACTCGTCGAGCTCCAGGGTCGTCATGCCCGGTCGCACCGTCTCCTTGAGCGCCTCGAGCACCTCCGCCACGATGATGTTGGCCCGGCGCATGGTCTCGATTTCCGCCCGGGACTTGAGATAGATCATGATCGAGCGCCCACGATTCCCGAACATCGAAACCTGGTCCGACGCGGCAACCGACCTTTATCCCCTGCGGCCACGTATGCGGCCCCGCCTCATGAAACCCTCATAGTTTCGCGAAATCATGTGGGTTTCCATCTGCGAAACCGTGTCCAACGCGACCCCCACCACGATCAGCAGCGCGGTCCCGCCAAAGAAGAACGGGACGTTGAACTGAGAGATCAGGATCGTGGGCAGCAAGGCCACCAGGGACAGATAGATGGCGCCTCCCAGGGTGATGCGCGACAGCACCCGGTCGATGAACTCCGCGGTCCTCTTGCCCGGGCGGATCCCCGGCACGTAACCGCCGTACTTCCTCATGTTTTCCGCCACGTCCACGGGATTGAACACGATCGCCGTGTAGAAGAAGCAGAAGAACATGATCAGAGCGATGTACAACAGGTCGTGCAGCCATTGCCCCGGTGCCATGGAGCCCGCCAGCGTCTGCGCCCACGGGTTCTGCACGAACTGGGCGACGGTGGCCGGGAAGATCAGGACCGACGAAGCAAAAATGACCGGGATCACCCCGGAGGTGTTGATCTTCAACGGCAAGTGCGACGTCTGTCCCCCGTACTGGCGCCTGCCGACCACGCGCTTGGCGTATTGCACCGGGATGCGCCGTTGTCCCCGCTCCATGAAGATGATGACGCCCACCACCAGCACGACGAAGAGCACCAGCAGGATCACGAAGAAGATGCTCAGCTCGCCCTCGCGCACGAACTGGAACGTGGAAGTCACCGCCGACGGCAGCGCGGCGACGATGCCGGCGAAGATGATCAGGGAGATGCCGTTGCCGATGCCTCGATCCGTGACCTGCTCGCCGAGCCACATGATGAAGGCCGTCCCAGAGGTCAGCGTCAGCACCGTCATGAGGCGGAAGTTCCACCCCGGCTCGAGCACGATGGCTTCGCCGTTGGGACCCCGCGTACCCTCGAGCCCGAAGCTGATCATCAGCCCCTGGATGACCGAAAGTACGATGGTCCCGTAGCGCGTGTACTGCGTGATCTTCTTGCGTCCGACGTCGCCTTCCTTGGACAACCGCTCCAGGTACGGGAACACCACCGTCAGGAGCTGCAGGATGATCGACGCGCTGATGTAGGGCATGATGCCCAGCGAGAAGACCGAGAACTGCTCCAGCGCGCCGCCCGAGAAGAGATTGAACAGTCCGAAGATCGTCCCCTCGACCTGGGCGAAGAACGCCGCCAGCCCGTCGCGGTCGATGCCGGGCGTCGGGATCGCCACGCCGATGCGATAGACCGCCAGCATGGCCAAGGTGAACAGGATGCGTCGCCTCAGCTCCGGGATGCGGCTCGCGTTCTGGAAACCTTCAAGCATGAGAAAGAACTTCGACCGAGCCGCCCGCGGCTTCGATCTTCTGCCTCGCGCTCTGCGAGACGCCGTGCACCTTGACGGTCAACGGCCTGTCGATTTCGCCGCGGCCCAGGATCTTCACCAGGCCGCGTTTGAGTAACCCCTTCTCTCGCAGGGTCTCGCGAGAGACCTCCGCCCCGGCCTCGAACCCGCCGAGCCCGTCGAGATTGACGGGGGTGTATTCCGTGCGGAACAGGTTGTGGAAACCGCGCTTGGGCACGCGCCGGATGAGCGGCATCTGACCACCCTCGAACCCAGGCTTCACACCCCCTCCGGAGCGGGAGCCCTGGCCCTTGTGCCCGCGGCCGCTGGTCTTGCCCGTCCCGGACCCTTGGCCCCGGCCCACGCGCTTCTTGGCGTGCCTCGTCCCCTTCGCGGGATGCAGTTCGCTCAAATCCATGAACCGTTTCCTCTATCGGATCTCGGCCAGCGGCTTGCCGCGCAGGTCGGACACCTGTTCCGGAGACTTGAGGCTCTTCAGGGCTTCGAACGTCGCCTTCACCAGGTTGTGCGGGTTGTTGGAACCGATGCACTTGCTCAGGACGTTGGGGATTCCCGCCGCCTCGACCACGGCGCGCACCCCGGCGCCGGCGATGACTCCGGTTCCGGGAGCGGCGGGCTTGAGCAGCACGTGCCCGGCGCCGTAACGGCCCGTGACCTCGTAAGGGATACTGTCGTCCACCAGCGGCACCCGCAGGAGCGTCTTCTTCGCGTGCTCGACGCCCTTGCGTATCGCCTCGGGCACCTCGTTGGCCTTGCCCAATCCGTATCCCACCACCGAGGCTTCGTCGCCTATCACCACCAGCGCGTTGAAGCTGAAGCGCCGCCCGCCCTTGACCACCTTGGCCACGCGGCTGATGTGGATGACTTTCTCCTTGAGCTCCAGGCCCTGCGCATCGACTCGTTCCAAAGCAACCCCCGAATCAGAAGGAAAGGCCGGCCTCGCGCGCGGCCTCTGCCAATGCCTTTATCCGACCGTGAAAAAGAAACCCGTTGCGATCGAAGATCACCCGTTTGATCTGGCGCGCCTCGCACAACTCCGCGATCTTGCGCCCTACCTCCCGGGCCGCGTCGACTCCCTTGGCCTCCTCGGCCGCCGCCGCTTCCCCGGACAGTGTCGACGCGCTCGCCAGCGTGACGCCGCGGTCGTCGGAAATGACCTGCGCGTAGATGTGCTTGGAACTGCGGAACACGCAGAGGCGGGGGCGGGCGTCGCTGCCCTTGATCCGCTTGCGCACGCTGTGCTGCCGCCGCTTGCGATCCAGAACCTTCTTGCTTGTCATCGGCATGCGTTCACCCGATCCCGCCGGCTTACGCGGCACCGCCCATGGCCTTGCCGGCCTTCCTTATGATCACCTCACCCTGATACCGGATGCCCTTGCCCTTGTAGGGCTCGGGGGGCCGGAAACGCCGCACCTCGGCCGCCGCCTGGCCCAGCACCTGCTTGTCGTGACTCTCGAGGGTGATCAGCGTCTGGCGTTCCACCGAGGCGCTCACGCCTTCCGGCAGGCGGTACTCGACGGGATGAGAGAACCCCAGGGTCAGGTGCAGCGACTGGTCCTTCAGCTCGGCCCGATAGCCGACGCCGTTGATCTCGAGCACCTTCTTGAAGCCCTCGCTCACGCCCTGGACCATGTTGGCCAGCAACTTGCGCGTCAAACCGTGGAGTGACCTCACGGCCTTGGTTTCCGCGGTCCGGGTCACTTCGAGCGTGTCACCGTCGACGTTCACCTCGATGCCTTGCGGAATCCGGTGCGCCAGCGTCCCCTTGGGACCCTGAACCCGTATTTCCGCGCCATCCATGGCCACCTTGACGGTTCCGGGCACGACAATCGGCAGTTTTCCTACACGAGACACGAGACAACCTCTCCAGGGCCGGGGCCCACTAGCTTATCGAGCACAGCAGCTCGCCGCCGACCTTCGCCTTCACGGCCTCCCGATCCACGATGATTCCCTTGGGCGTGGACAGGACATGAGTGCCGAGGCCCTTGCGCAACGGCTGGATGTCCTTGTAGCCGAGATAGACCCGCCGTCCCGGGCGGCTGACCCGCTTCAGGTGGCTCATCACCGGGTGATGTTCCCTGTCGTACTTGAGCTGGATGCGCAGCGTGTCCTGCACCTGCCCTTCCACCTGGATGCGCCGGCTCTGGCGCACGTACCCCTCCTCCACCAGCACCTTCACGATATTTTCCTTGAGGCGCGACCATGGAACATCCACGGTTTCATGCTTCGCCATCCCGGCGTTGCGCATCCGCGTCAGCAAGTCCGCTATGGGATCGGTCATACTCATGCGCGACAGCCCCTCCTACCAGCTTGCCTTGATCACCCCGGGGAGTTCACCGCGGCGCGCGTACAGCCTGAGACAAATCCGGCACATACGGAACCGGCGGTAAAACGCCCGAGCCCTGCCGCACAAGGGGCAACGATTGTATTGGCGAACCTTGAACTTGGGAGTCCCGGCCGCCTTGATGCGAAGACACTTCTTAGCCACTGGTCCTACTCCCATCCGTGGCGAACGGCATTCCGAGATGGCGCAGCAACGCTCTCCCCTCCTCGTCCGTCGCCGCGGTCGTCACGATGGACACCGTCAGCCCGTGGAGCCGTTCCGCCGAATCCGGCCTCACCTCGGGAAAGATGATCTGCTCCCGGATGCCCAGCGAGTAATTGCCGCAACCGTCGAACGAGCGGTCCGAGAGCCCCTTGAAGTCTCTTACCTGGGGAAGCGCCACCTGTATGAGCCGGTCCAGGAACTCGTACATGCGCGTGCGCCGCAACGTCACCATGCATCCGATGGGATTGCCGCGGCGCAGCTTGAAGTTCGAGATGTCCTTCCGCGCCCGCGTCACCACCGGCCGCTGACCGCTGATGGCGCCCAGCTCGGCCACCGCGGCATCCAGCAGCTTGGCGTTCTGCACGGCCTCGCCGATGCACACGTTGACGGAGACGTTCTTGAGCCGCGGCACCTGGTGCCTGTTGCGATAGGCGAAGTCCGCCATCATCGCCGGCACGATGTCCTCGTGATATTTCTGTTCCAGCCTTACCATCGTTTAATCCAAAAGTTGCGGGGTGCCTAGCCCAAGCCCTGACCGCAACGCCGGCAGATGCGTACCTTCTCGCCGTCCTCGAGAAACTTGTAGCCCACGCGCACCGGGGCGTTGCACGGATCGCACATGAGCATGACGTTGGAGACGTGGATGGAGGCTTCCTTCTCCACGATTCCCCCGGGCTGCTGGGCGCTGCGCGGCTTGGTGTGCCGCTTCACGAGATTCACCCGTTCGATGAACAGGCGGCTCTTGCCCGGCAACACCTTGATGACCTTGCCGGTCTTCCCTCGTTCCCTCCCGGTCACGACCATCACGGTGTCATCTTTGCGGACGAACAGGCTCATCGCTACAAGACCTCCGGCGCCAGCGATACGATCTTCATGAAGCGTTTCGCGCGCAGTTCCCGTGCCACCGGACCGAAGATGCGCGTGCCCACCGGCTCCTTCTGGTTGTCGATCAGGACCGCCGAGTTGTTGTCGAAGCGAATGTACGAACCATCCACGCGGCTGAGCTCCTTCGCGGTCCGCACCACTACCGCTCTGGCCACGTGGCCCCTGGGCACCTTGGAATTGGGCATTGCTTCCTTGACGGACACGACGATCACATCCCCGACGGAGGCGTACTTCCGCCTTGTCCCGCCGAGCACCTTGATGCACTGTACCCGCCGGGCGCCCGAGTTGTCCGCCACGTCCAACACCGTCCCCACTTGTATCATCGCCTGGACCTCTGTGTTCCGATAGCCTGTGTCAGTCCGCCGCCGTGCCCGTCACCGCGCGGTTCAGGATGCGGCTCACGCGCCAGCGCTTCTCGCGGCTGAGGGGCCTGCACTCGGTGATCATGACGCGGTCCCCCACCCGACACTCGTCGCGCTCGTCGTGAACCTTCACCCGGGTGCGGCGCCGGAGGTATTTCTTGTAACGGGCATGCAGAACGATCCGCTCGAGCTCGACCACCACGGTCTTGGCCATGCGGTCCGTTCTGACGACGCCCTCACGCTGTTTGGTGACACCACGCTCACTCATGATCGTCTTTCCGCTCCGCGGCGCGCCGGAGCTCTCCCACGATCGTCTCGAGGCGTGCCAGATCGCGGCGCGACTGGCGCAGCTTCATGGGGCTCTCCAACTGCCCCGTGGCACGCCGCAGGGTCAGGTGGAAGATCTCGTCCTTGAACTCCGTGCGCTTCTGCTGCAACTCGTCGAGACCCAAGTCCCGCATTTCCTTGGCCTGCATCAACTCTTCTCCCGCCGTCTGGTGTCCTCTCGGTGAGACACGACACTAGCGCTCCACGAACACGGTGGCCAGACCCAGCTTGCGCGAGGCCAGACGGAACGCTTCCCTGGCGTCCTCCCGCTGGACCCCTTCCATCTCGAACAACAGCTTTCCCGGCTTGACCACGGCCACCCACGCATGCAGCGGGCCCTTGCCCTTGCCCATGCGTACCTCGGCGGGCTTCTTGGTGATGGGCTTGTCCGGGAACACCCGGATCCACACCTTGCCGTGCCGCTTCAGATGACGAGTCAACGCGACTCGCGCGGCCTCGATCTGGCGCGCCGTGATGTAACCGCGGTCGACGCACTTCAGGCCGTAGTCGCCGAAGGACAACTCCGACCCGCGGCCGGCGGAGCCGCCCCTGCGCCCCTTCTGTATCTTTCGGAATTTGACCTTCTTCGGCTCAAGCATGGTTCACGCCCCTATAATCCCAGGGATGCCTTCTGCTGCTCTTCCTGCTTCGTCAGAATTTCGCCCCGAAAGATCCACGCCTTGACGCCGATGACTCCGTAGGTCGTCTTCGCCTCGGCCAAGCCGTAGCTCACGTCGGCGCGCAGGGTATGCAGCGGCACGCGCCCTTCCCGGTACCACTCCGTGCGCGCGATCTCCTGGCCGCCCAGACGGCCGCCGCACTGGATGCGGATCCCTTGCGCGCCCATGCGCAAGGCGCGCGAAACACTCTCCTTCATGGCGCGCCTGAAAGCCACGCGGCGCTCCAGTTGCAGCGCGACGTTCTCCGCCACCAACTGCGCATCGAGATCGGGCCTGCGCACCTCGTGGATGTTGATGAACGCTTCCCGCGGCGACAGCTTCGCCAATTCTTCCTTGAGCTTCTCGATCTCCGCGCCCTTCTTGCCGATGACGATGCCCGGGCGCGCGGTGTGGATGTTGATCTTGGCCTTGTTGGTGGCGCGCTCGATCTCGATCTTCGAGATCCCCGCGTGGTGCAGCCGTTCCTTGAGGAACTTCTTGATCTTGAGGTCCTCGTGCAGCAGTTCGGGGTAGTCGTGCCCCGCGTACCACTTCGAGTCCCACGTCTCGATCACGCGCATGCGGAAGATCTTGGGGTGCGTTTTCTGTCCCATCCTCAGTCCCTTTCATCCACCACGACGGTCAAATGGCTCAAACGCTTGCGGATCCGGTTGGCGCGGCCCATTCCGCGCGGCATGAAGCGTTTCCACATCCCTGCCTGACCGACCTGCGCGCTCTTGACGTACAAGAGGTCCACGTCGACGCTCTGCGTGTTCTCGGCGTTGGCCACCGCGGAACGCAGCGTCTTGGCGACGATGCCGGCGCAGCCCTTGGGCACGAACTTGAGGATCGTCAGCGCGTCCTCCACGGACCGCCCCCGAACCTGGTCCACCACCAGCCGCATCTTGCGGGGCGAGACCCGGGCAAACTTCGTGACAGCATGCGCCTCCATCGCCTATCTCCTCACGCCCCTGGCGTCGCCCCGGCGATCGCCCGCGTGACTGTAGAACGTGCGCGTGGGCGAGAACTCTCCGAGCTTGTGGCCGACCATGTCCTCGGTCACGAACACCGGGAGAAACTTGCGCCCGTTGTGGACCGCGATCGTGTGTCCGATCATGTCCGGGGTGATGGTCGAGCGCCGCGACCAAGTCTTGACGACCCGGCGCGCCTGGGCGCGGTTCATCTCCTCGATCTTGCGCATCAGGTGGTCGTCCACGAAAGGACCTTTCTTGATCGAACGCGCCATGCCTACTGTCCCTTTCTGCGCTTCACGATGTATTTGTCGGAGGGCTTGACGCCACGGGTCCGGTAACCCTTGGTGGGCTTGCCCCAGGGAGTCTGCGGGTGGTTGCCCTTGGACCGGCCCTCGCCGCCGCCGTGCGGATGGTCCACGGGGTTCTTCGCGATGCCCCGGGTCACCGGGCGGCGCCCCAGCCAGCGCGTGCGCCCCGCCTTCCCGAACGTGATGTTCTCGAACTCGGCGTTGCCCACCTCGCCCACCGTGGCGCGGCACTCGGAGCGAACGTTGCGCAACTCCCCGGACGGCAGCTTGAGCAGCGTGTAGAAGCCCTCCTTGGCCATCACCTGGGCGGAGCCTCCGGCGCTGCGGACGATCTGTCCGCCCTTGCCGGCCTTGAGCTCCACGTTGTGCACGAGCGTGCCGGTGGGGATGTTCTTCAGCGGCAGGGAGTTGCCCGGCTGAATGTCGATGCCCTGGTCCCCGGCGATGATCCGGCCGCCGACCCTGAGTTTCTCGGGCGCGAGAATATAGCGCCGCTCGCCGTCGAGGTAGCAGATGAGCGCCACCCGGGCCGAACGGTTCGGGTCGTACTCGATGGCCTCGACCCGGCCCGGCACACCCATCTTGTCGCGCTTGAAGTCGATGAAGCGGTAGCGCCGCTTGTGCCCGCCTCCGCGATGATCCTTGGTGATGCGGCCCGTGTTGTTCCGTCCGCCGTGCCCCCTGAGGGGCCGCAACAACGGCTTGTGCGGCGACTCCTTGGTGATGTCGTCGAACCCGAAGCCTGAAGCAAAACGGCGGCCGGGAGAAGTCGGACGATGGTTCTTGATGGACATGGACTACGACCCCATCCTTAACCGACACCGAAGAAATCGATGCGGTCACCCTCCTTGAGGGTCACATATGCCTTCTTCCACAACGGCAACCGTCCGGTATTCCTGCCCACGCGGCGCATCTTGCCCAAGTAGCGCGCCGTGCGCACGTCCAGCACCGTCACCTTGAACAGGCGCTCCACCTGCTGCCGGATCTCGATCTTGTTGGCATCCGGACGGACCTTGAAGATCACCTGGTTGGTCGATTCGGCCAACATCGAGCCCTTTTCGGAGATCAGCGGACCGAGGACCGCATCGCGAACACCTCTCATTGCGAGAACCTCTCCTCGATCTTCCCCAGCGCGTCCCGGGTCAGCACCAGATGCTCGAAGCGGAGCAGATCGTAGACGTTCAGTCCCTCTGCCCTCAAGACCTTGACGTGCGGCAGGTTTCGCGCCGACAACTCCATCCGATCGTCCCTTTCCGCGATGACGATCAGCGCGCTTTCAACCCCCAACGCGGCCACGGCCTCGGCCATGAGCCGGGTCTTGATCTCGGATACGTCGGCGGGCTCCACCACCACGACCTTTTCTTCCTGGGACTTCAGGCTGAGGGCCGAGAGCAACGCCTGACGGCGCGCCGACTTCGGGATGCGGTACGAGTAGTCGCGCGGGGCGGGACCGAACGCGGTGCCGCCTCCGACCCAGATGGGCGAACGCACGCTGCCCGCGCGGGCTCTTCCCGAGCCCTTCTGGCGCCAAGGCTTCCTGCCGCTGCCCTGCACCTCGCCGCGGGTCTTGGTGGAAGCCGTGCCCGCGCGCCGGTTGTTCAACTGCATGACCACCGCCTGGTGCAACAGGTGGGGACGCACCGGGACGCCGAAGATGGATTCCGGAAGCTCGGGCTCGACTCGACGCAGTTCCATGCCCCTATCCCTTGACGGCGCGCCGGATGAGAACCATCCCGCCGTTGGCGCCCGGTATGGCGCCCTTGACCAGAAGAAGGTTTCGTTCCGGGCGCACGCCCACTACCCGAAGGTTCTGCACCGAGACTCTCTCGTTGCCCCACTGCCCGGCCATCCTCTTGCCCTTGAACACCTTGCCCGGATAGGCGCAGGCACCGATGGAGCCGCCGTGGCGAAAATACTCGTGCGAACCGTGGGTGCGGGAGACGCCGCGGAAATCCCACCGCTTCATGACTCCCGTGAAGCCGCGCCCCTTGGAGGTGCCGGTGACGTCCACCAGGTCTCCGGGTTCCGCGAGATCCGCCACCGTGAGCTCCTGGCCCACGTCGTAGCCCGAGACGTCGTCCACACGGAACTCGCGCAGGAAACGGAAGGAGCCCTTCTCCGCCTTGGCCATGTGGCCGCGCAGAGGGCGGTTCACCCGCTGGTTCTTCTGCTTGCCGAAGCCCAGTTGCAGCGCGTTGTATCCGTCCCTGCCGACGTCCTTCTTTTGCACCACCACGCACGGCCCCGTCTCCACGACGGTCACGGGAATCACGTTGCCCGTGTCGTCGAAGACCTGACTCATGCCGATCTTTGTTCCAATGAGACCCATCATTTTGCTGATCCTATTGAAGCTTGATCTCCACGTCGACGCCGGCGGCTAGATCCAGTTTGCCCAGGGCGTCGATGGTCTGCTGCGTGGGTTCGAGAATGTCCAGTAGCCGCTTGTGCGTGCGCATCTCGAACTGCTCCCGCGACTTCTTGTCCACGTGTGGAGATCGATTCACCGTGAACCTTTCGATGCGTGTCGGCAGCGGGATGGGACCGGCGACCCGGCCGCCCGTTCGCTTGACGGTCTCGACGATCTCGCCCACGGACTGGTCCAGGACCCGGTAGTCGTAGGCCTTGAGTCGAATACGGATTTTTTCGTTCACGCCCTCACCCCTGTCGCGTCACGTCGCATGGCCGCGCGTCAGGCGCGCGCCTCCCGGACGGCCCGATCGTCAATCACGCCTTCCGGCACTTCCTCGTAGCGCGAAAACTGCATCGTGTACGTCGCCCGGCCCTGGGTCCGCGACCGCAAATCGGTCGCGTAGCCAAACATCCGCGACAACGGCACGCGCGCCTCGATGACCTGGGAGTTGCCCTTGGAAGTCATTCCCTGGACTTTTCCCCGGCGCGAGCTGATATCGCCGATCACATCGCCCATGAACTCCTCCGGCACCACCACTTCCACGTCCATCACCGGCTCCAGCAGCACCGGCGAGGCCTTGCCCAGCCCCTCCTTGAACGCCATGGAGCCGGCGATGGTGAACGCCATTTCCGAGGAGTCCACATCATGGTAGCTGCCGTCGAGCAGCGTCACCTTGACGTCCACCACCGGATATCCCACCAAGCCGCCGTTGCTCATGGCCTGGACGACGCCGTTCTTGACCGCGGGGATGTACTCCTGAGGAATGGTGCCGCCCTTGATGGCGCTGACGAACTCGAATCCGGTGCCCGTGGGTTGAGGCTCCAGGCGCAGGTACACGTGGCCGAACTGCCCGCGGCCGCCCGACTGCCGCACGAACCGTCCCTCCTGGTCCACCGCGCGCCGGATCGTCTCCTTGTAGGCCACCTGGGGCTTGCCCACGTTGGCGCCCACCTTGAACTCCCGCAGCAACCGGTCGACGATCACCTCGAGATGCAACTCGCCCATCCCCGAAATCAGGGTCTGCCCGGTCTCCTGGTCGACGTTCACCCGGAAGGAAGGGTCCTCCTTGGCGAGCTTCTGCAGGGAGGTGGCAAGCCGCTCCTGGTCGTCGCGGGACTTGGGCTCGATGGCGATGGCAATGACGGGTTCGGGGAAATCGATGGATTCGAGGAGGATGGGGTGGGCTTCGTCGCACAGCGTGTCGCCGGTCTTGGCGCTGCGCAGGCCGACGGCGGCGGCGATGTCTCCGGCGCAGACCTCGTCGATCTCCTCGCGCTTGTTGGCGTGCATCTTGAGAATGCGGCCGACACGCTCGCGCTGGCCGGTGGATGCGTTGTAGACGAACGACCCGGAACTCCGGCTTCCCGAATAGACCCGGAAGAAGGTCAGCGTTCCCACGAACGGATCCGCCATGATCTTGAAGGCCAAGGCGGCGAACGGCGCGTCATCGGAGGTCTCGCGCACGGCGTCGTCGCCGCGGTCGGGCACCGTCCCGCGGATCGGCGGAACGTCGAGCGGCGACGGAAGATAGTCCACGACCGCGTCCAGCAACGGCTGTACGCCCTTGTTGCGGAAGGCCGCGCCGCACAGCACCGGCACGAGGTCCAGCTTCAGCCCGGCGCCGCGAATGGCCCGGACCAGCCGCTCCTCGGAGATTTCCTCGCCCTGGAGATAGGCGGTCATGATCTCGTCGTCGCAATCGGACAGCGTCTCCAGCAGCAGATCGCGATAATCGTCCGCCTGGGCGCGCAACTCCTCCGGTATGGGTGCTTCGCGGTAGCTGGCGCCGAGATTCTCATTGTCCCAGAGGAGGGCCTTCATCCGCACCAGATCCACCACTCCCTGGAAGTGGTCTTCCGCTCCCACCGGGAGCTGGGTGATCAGCGGCCGGGCTCCGAGCCTGTCCTCGATCATCTTCACTACCCGGAAAAAGTCGGCGCCGACGCGGTCCATCTTGTTGATGTACGCGATGCGCGGGACGCCGTACTTGTCGGCCTGCCGCCATACGGTTTCGGTCTGGGGCTCGACCCCTCCCACGGAGCAGAACACCGCGATGGCCCCGTCCAGCACCCGCAACGAACGCTCGACCTCGATGGTGAAGTCCACGTGGCCGGGGGTATCGATGATGTTGATCCGGTGGTCATGCCAGTGACAAGTGGTGGCCGCCGACGTGATGGTGATCCCGCGCTCCTGCTCCTGGACCATCCAGTCCATGGTCGCGGTGCCGTCGTGCACTTCCCCCAGCTTGTAGTTGATGCCGGTGTAGAACAACACGCGCTCCGTCGTGGTGGTCTTGCCGGCATCGATGTGGGCCATGATCCCGATGTTGCGGGTCCGGTCGAGTGGTATCTGTCTGCTCATTGGTGGCGTCTTCTGGACGACGGCAAAAAAAGGAGGCGGTTCAACCGCCTCCTTTACTGGACGATGTTTGTACTGGTGGCTACCAGCGGTAATGGGCAAAGGCGCGGTTCGCCTCGGCCATCCTGTGCGTGTCTTCTTTCTTCTTGACGGCGTTCCCGCGCTGGTTGGCGGCGTCCATCAACTCGGCGGCGAGCTTCTCGTCCATGGACTTCTCGCTCCTGGACCGGGCGGCGCTGATGAGCCAGCGCAGGCTGAGGGACAGGCGCCGATCCGGACGCACCTCCACCGGCACCTGGTAGGTGGCGCCGCCGACCCGCCGCGACCGGACTTCCACCATCGGTTTGGTGTTGTCCACCGCCCGCTTGAACACTCCCAGCGGCTCCGTCTTGGCCTTGTCCGCGATGATGTCCAGCGAACGGTACAGGATGCCCTCGGCGGTGCTCTTCTTGCCGCGGTTCATCATGTTGTTGATGAACTTCGTGACGAGCTTGTCCCCGAACTTGGGATCGGGCAGCAGCTCTCTTCGCTTTATTTCACCCTTGCGCGGCATTTCCCTACTTCGGCCTCTTGGCTCCGTACTTGGAGCGGCCCTGACGGCGCTCCTGAACACCGATGGAGTCCAGCGCTCCGCGAATGATGTGGTAGCGCACGCCCGGAAGGTCCTTCACCCGGCCGCCCCTGATCAGGACGACGGAGTGCTCCTGGAGGTTGTGCCCCATGCCCGGGATGTAGGACGTCACCTCGCTGCCGTTGGTCAACCGCACGCGGGCGACCTTGCGCAACGCCGAGTTGGGCTTCTTGGGGGTCGAGGTGTACACGCGCGTGCACACGCCCCGTTTCTGGGGACAGCCCTGAAGCGCGGGCGCCGTATTCTTCTTTCTCTGGAGCTCGCGCCCCTTGCGCACTAACTGATTGATCGTAGGCATACACGTTTCCCGTGGCGGTGAGTCAACTTGCAATAAACCGCCGATTTTATCGGAACTTCCGTAAGTTGTCAACCATCAGGCCACTTCCACCTCGGAGACGTCGATCTCCTCCAGTTCCTCGTCGGATTCGACGCGCAGGGCGTTGTACTCGGCCAGACCCGTGCCCGCCGGTATCAGCTTCCCCATGATCACGTTTTCCTTCAGCCCGGAGAGCGGATCGAGCCTGCCGTTGATGGCCGCCTCCGTCAGGACCTTGGTGGTTTCCTGGAACGACGCCGCCGAGATGAAGCTGTCGGTGGACAGCGACGCCTTGGTGATCCCCAGGAGAAGCGGTTCCGCCACCGCGGGCTTGCCGCTTTCCGCCAGCACGCGCTGGTTCTCTTCCTCGAAGCGCCACTTCTCCACCTGATCGCCCGCCAGGAACTCGCTGTCGCCGCTCTCCTTGATGCGCACGCGCCGGAGCATCTGCTTGACGATGACCTCGATGTGCTTGTCGTTGATGCGCACGCCCTGCAGCCGGTAGATCTCCTGAATCTCGTCCACGAGGTACTTGGCCAGCGCCTTCTCCCCGAGGATTCCCAGGATGTCATGCGGATTGGAGGAGCCCTGCATCAGCGCCTCGCCCGCGCGCACCCGGTCGCCCTCGTGCACGCTGATGTGTTTCCCCTTGGAAATCAGGTAGTCGCGCGGTTCGCCGATGTCCGGCGTCACCACGACCTTGCGCTTGCCCTTGGTGTCGCGCCCGAAGGACACGACGCCGTCGATCTCGCTGATGACCGCGAACTCCTTGGGCTTCCGCGCCTCGAACAGCTCCGCCACGCGCGGCAGTCCACCGGTGATGTCCTTGGTCTTGGTGGTCTCGCGCGGGATCTTCGCCAGCACGTCGCCCGCGGTCACCTCCTGATGCTCGACGACGTTGATGTGGGCACCCACCGGCAGCATGTAGCGCGCCTCGGCGTTGTTCGAGAGCCGGGCGGTCTTGCCGCCGTCGTCCTTGATGGAAATGCGCGGGCGCTTGTCGATGTCCTTGAAGTCCACGATGACCTTGGTGGAGAGGCCGGTGCGCTCGTCCACCTTCTCTTCCATGGTGGTGGCTTCGAGGATGTCGCCGAACTTCACGGAACCGGAGAGCTCGGTGATGATGGGGATCGTGTACGGATCCCACTCCGCCAGCAACTCGCCCGCCTTGACCGCGAAACCGTCCGGTTTCTTGAGCCGGGCGCCGTAGACCAGCGGGTAGCGCTCCCGCTCCCTTTCCCGGGACTTGTCCGAGCCACCCTCGGGGTAGTCGACGATGGCGATCTCGCCATTCCGGTTCATGACCACCAGCTCGCCGTCCCGGTCCGTGACGGTGCTCACGTTGATGAGCTTCACGTATCCGTCCGTGCGCGGTTCCAGGGTGGTCTGCTCGGCGCGCCGGCTCGCGGTGCCGCCGATGTGGAAGGTACGCATGGTGAGCTGGGTGCCGGGCTCGCCGATGGACTGCGCGGCGATGACGCCGATGGCCTCGCCGGCGTTCACCATCTCGCCGCGGGCGAGATCGCGCCCGTAGCACATCACGCACACGCCCTTCTTGGACTGGCAGGTGAGCACCGAGCGGATCCATATGCGCTCCAGACCCGCGTCCTCGATACGCTGCACCAGGGCCTCGTCGATCTCCTGGTTGGCCTTGACGATGACCTCGCCGCTGAACGGGTCCTTGATCTCCTCGAGCGCCACCCGCCCCAGGACGCGGTCGCCCAGGGGCTCGATTACTTCGCCGCCCTCCATGAGGGGCGCCATTTCGATGCCGTCCAGGGTGCCGCAGTCATCGGAGGTGATAATGGCGTCCTGCGCCACGTCCACGAGCCGCCGCGTGAGATACCCCGAGTTGGCGGTCTTGAGAGCGGTGTCCGCGAGACCCTTGCGCGCTCCGTGGGTGGAGATGAAGTACTGCAGGACCGTCAGCCCCTCGCGGAAGTTGGCGGTAATGGGGGTCTCGATGATCTCGCCGGAGGGTTTCGCCATCAGGCCGCGCATGCCGGCCAATTGCCGGATCTGCTGCGCGCTGCCGCGCGCGCCCGAGTCCGCCATCATGAAGATCGGATTGAAGTTGGGCACCCGCATGGTACGGCCATCTTCATCCGTGACGGTCTCCGTCCCGAGGTCGCGCAGCATCTCGTCGGATATCCGGTCGGTGACCTCCGCCCAGATGTCCACGACCTTGTTGTACCGCTCGCCGTCGGTGATGAGGCCGTTGTTGTACTGCTCGTCGATTTCCTGGACGCTGCCGTACGCCTGCTTCAGCAGCCGCTCCTTGCTGGCCGGGATCACCATGTCCTTGAGCGCGATGGACGCGCCGGCCTTGGTGGCGTAGCCGTAGCCCATGTCCTTGAGCCTGTCCGCGAAGATGACCGTGGCCTTGTTGCCCGCGAGCCGGTAGCTGAGGTCGATGAGATTCCCCAACTCCTTCTTCTTCATCACGTGGTTGACTTCACCGAACGAAATCTGCGGCGGCACGATCTCGTAGAGCAGCACGCGCCCCACCGTGGAATCGTGCATCTGGCCTTCGATGCGCACGCGCACGCGCGCCTGCAGGTGCACCTCGCCCTGATCGTAGGCGATGCGGACCTCCGCCGGGCTCGCCAGCACACTGCCCACTCCCTTGACGTTCGGACGCTCGCGCGTGAGGTAGTAGAGGCCCAGGACGATGTCCTGCGAAGGCACGATGATGGGCTTGCCGTTGGCCGGCGAGAGGATGTTGTTGGTGGACATCATCAACGCGCGCGCCTCCACCTGCGCTTCCACCGACAACGGCACGTGGACGGCCATCTGGTCGCCGTCGAAGTCCGCGTTGTAGGCGGCGCACACCAGCGGATGCAACTGCACCGCCTTGCCCTCGATCAGGACGGGCTCGAACGCCTGGATGCCCAATCGATGCAGGGTGGGTGCGCGGTTGAGCAGGACCGGGTGCTCCTTGATCACGTCGTCGAGGATGTCCCAGACCTCGGGCCGTTCCTTCTCCACCGCCTTCTTGGCGCTCTTGATGGTGGTGACGTAACCCCGCTCCTCCAGCTTGTTGTAGATGAAGGGCTTGAACAGCTCGAGCGCCATCTTCTTGGGCAGACCGCACTGATGCAGCCGCAGCTCCGGCCCGACGACGATGACCGAGCGGCCCGAGTAGTCCACCCGCTTGCCCAGCAGGTTCTGGCGGAAGCGGCCGGTCTTGCCCTTGAGCATGTCGCTGAGCGACTTGAGGGGGCGCCGGTTGGGACCGGTGATGGCCCGGCCGCGCCGACCGTTGTCGAACAGCGCGTCGGCCGCCTCCTGCAGCATCCGCTTCTCGTTGCGGATGATGATGTCCGGCGCGTTCAGCTCCATCAGCCGCTTCAACCGGTTGTTGCGGTTGATCACCCGGCGATACAGGTCGTTCAGGTCGGAGGTGGCGAAACGCCCGCCGTCCAGCGGCACCAGGGGACGCAGGTCCGGCGGGATGATGGGGATCACTTCCAGGATCATCCACTCGGGCCGGTTCTTGGAGCTTCGGAACGCGTTGAGCACCTTCAGGCGCTTGGCGAGCTTCTTCCTCTTGACCTCCGAATTGGCGTCACGCAGCTCGGTGCGCAACTCCTCCGAGAGCTTGTCCACCTCGATGTGGCCCAACAGCTCCCGGATGGCTTCCGCCCCCATGTGCGCCGTGAAATCGCTGCCGTACTCCTCGACCGCCCTGCGGTAGCGCGCCTCGGTGAGCAACTCCTTGTACTGGAGCTTGGTGGAGCCGGGATCCATCACGATGTAGGACTCGAAATACAGGACCTTCTCCAGGTCCTTGAGGGTCAGGTCCAGCAACGCGCCGATGCGGCTCGGCAGGCTCTTCAGGAACCAGATATGCGCCACCGGCGTGGCCAGCTCGATGTGCCCCATGCGCTCCCGGCGCACCTTCGACTGGATGACCTCGACGCCGCACTTCTCGCACACGACGCCGCGGTGGCGCATCCTCTTGTACTTGCCGCAATTGCACTCGTAATCCTTGGTGGGACCGAAGATCTTGGCGCAGAACAGACCGTCGCGTTCGGGCTTGAACGTCCGGTAGTTGATGGTCTCGGACTTGCGCACCTCGCCGTGGGACCACGACCGGATCTTGTCCGGGGAGGCGAGGGCAATCTTGATTCCCTGGAAGCTGAGCGGATTCTTGGGTTTCTCGAAGAGACTGTATACTTCTTCCATGACGCCTCCTTATTCCACCAACTCGAGGTCGAGGCACAGACTCTGCAGTTCCTTGACCATGACGTTGAAGGATTCAGGCAAACCCGGCTCGAGAAAGTGATCGCCCTTGAAGATGCCCTCGTACATGCGCGTGCGCCCGGCCACGTCGTCGGACTTGACCGTCAGCATTTCCTGCAGCGTGTAGGCGGCCCCGTACGCTTCCAGCGCCCAGACCTCCATCTCGCCCAGCCGCTGCCCGCCGAACTGGGCCTTGCCGCCCAACGGCTGCTGGGTCACCAGCGAGTACGGGCCGGTGGAACGCGCGTGGATCTTGTCGTCCACGAGGTGGTGCAGCTTCATCATGTACATGACGCCCACGGTCACCTTCTCGTCGAAAGACTCACCGTTGCGCCCGTCGTACAGCGTGACCTGGCCCGTCACCGGCAGGTCCGCCTTCTTCAGAAGGTTGAAGATCTCGCCCTCGCGCGCACCATCGAACACGGGCGAGGCCAGATGAACGCCTTGGCGGTACTTGTCCGCCAGACGGCGCACGTCGGTTCCCGGCAGGGAGTCTAGGCCGACCTTGTCCGACTCGTCGTCGCCGAGGCAATCCTTGAGCCGAACCGCAAGCTCGGACGACTTCTCGTCGAGCAGCACCTCGATCTGGCGTCCGAGACTGCGCGCGGCCCAGCCGAGATGGGCTTCGAGGATCTGCCCGACGTTCATGCGGGAGGGAACTCCCAGGGGGTTCAGCACCATGTCCACCGGGGTCCCGTCCTCCAGGTACGGCATGTCCTCTTCCGGCAGGATGCATGAAATCACGCCCTTGTTGCCGTGCCGTCCCGCCATCTTGTCGCCCACCTGCAGCTTGCGCTTGATGGCGACCAGCACCTTGACCATCTTGATCATGCCCGGAGGCAGATCGTCTCCGCTGGTGATGCGGCTGATCTTGTCCTGAAAGCGCATCTTGAGGGCATCCACCTGAGCCGATGTGCTCGCGATGATGCGGCTCGCCTCGCCCTCCAGCTCCGCGTCCTCCAGCTTCAGGTCCCCCAGGAAGGAGAGGGGGATGCTCTGCAGCAACTCCTCCGTCAGCTCGTCACCCTTGGCGATCAGCACCTTGCGGTTCTCATCGGTCAGCCGCGCGCCGGCGCGCCGGCCCACCAGCAACTCCTTCAGGCGCTTGACCGCGCCATCCTGGACGATGCGGATCTGGTCGTGCTGGTCCTTGGTGAGGCGCGCCACTTCCTCGTTCTCGATGAGCATGGTGCGTTCGTCCTTGGGCATGCCCTTGCGCGAGAAGATGCGCACGTTGATGACCGTGCCCTCGACCCCGGGGGGAACCTTGAGGGACGAGTCCCGCACCTCTCCGGCCTTCTCGCCGAAGATCGCACGCAGCAGCTTTTCCTCCGGCGAGAGTTGGGTCTCCCCCTTGGGGGTGATCTTGCCCACGAGCACGTCGCCGGGCTTGACCTCCGCGCCGATGCGGATCACGCCGCTCTCGTCCAGGTCCTTGAGGGCCTCGTCACCCGCGTTGGGAATGTCCCGGGTGATCTCCTCCGGACCCAGCTTGGTGTCCCGCGAGACGCACTCGAACTCCTCGATGTGCACCGAAGTGTAGATGTCCTCCTTGACCACGCGTTCGCTGATCAGGATGGAGTCCTCGAAATTGTAGCCGCCCCAAGGCATCAGCGCCACGAGCAGGTTCCGGCCCAGGGCGAGCTCTCCGATCTCGGTGGAAGGCCCGTCCGCGACCACGTCCCCTTCGCCGACGTGATCGCCCACACGCACGATGGGGCGCTGGTTGATGCAGGTGTTCTGGTTGGAACGCTGGTACTTGACCAGACCGTAGATGTCCACTCCCGTGTCGGCGTAGGCGCCGGATGGCGTGTCCGCCTTGATGACGATGCGCGTGGAGTCGACGCTCTCGACGGTGCCGCCGCGCTCGGACACCACCGTGGCACCGGAGTCACGGGCGACCACGCGCTCCATGCCCGTGCCCACCAGCGGCGCCTCCGTACGGAGCAAGGGCACGGCCTGGCGCTGCATGTTGGAGCCCATCAGGGCGCGGTTGGCGTCATCGTGCTCCAGGAACGGGATCAGCGAGGCCGCCACGCTCACAAGCTGGTTGGGCGACACGTCCATGAAATTGACGTCTCCCGGATGGGCCATCACGAACTCGCCGGCCTTGCGCGCGGACACCAGGTCCTGGGTGAACCCGCCCTCGTCGTCGAGGGCCGCATTGGCCTGGGCGATGACGTGGTCCTCTTCCTCCAGGGCCGACAGGTAGTGGATGCGGTCGGTCACCTTGCCGTCCCCCACCTCCCGGTAGGGCGTCTCGATGAAGCCGAACTCGTTCACCCGCGCATAGGTCGACAGGGAGGCGATGAGTCCGATGTTGGGTCCTTCCGGCGTCTCGATGGGGCAGACCCGGCCGTAGTGGGTGGGATGGACATCGCGCACTTCGAAACCTGCCCGTTCCCGGGTCAACCCGCCGGGACCGAGCGCCGACAGCCGCCGCTTGTGGGTGATTTCGGACAGCGGGTTGGTCTGGTCCAGGAACTGCGACAACTGGCTCGAGCCGAAGAACTCCTTCAACGCCGCCGATACCGGCTTGTGGTTGATCAGCTCCTGCGGCATGAGCGTGTCGATGTCCTGGAGGCTCATCTTCTCCTTGATGGCCCGCTCCATCCGCACCAGCCCGACGCGGAAATGGTTCTCGACCAGTTCGCCCACCGGCCTCACGCGGCGGTTCCCCAGGTGGTCGATGTCGTCCACCGAGCCGTTGCCGTTTCTCAGGGTGATGAGGTAGCGGACCACCTCCAGAATGTCTTCCTTGCGGAGCGCTCCGTGCTCCAGAGGCACGTCCTGCTTGAGCCGGTGATTCAGCTTCAGCCTCCCGACCCTCGAAAGGTCGTAGCGTTCCGCGCTGAAGAACAGGTTGTTGAAGAAGGTCGTGGCGGTCTCCATGGTAGGGGGATCGCCTGGCCGCAGACGGCGGTAGATCTCCAGCAAGGCCTCGTCGCAGGACTGCATCTTGTCCTGCAGGAGCGTATTGCGCAGGTACGGCCCGGTATCCGCGTCATCCAGGAAGAACAGCTCCAGCCGCTTGACGCCGCTGTCGCGGACCTGCTCCAGCTTCTCCTCCGTGATGGCCTCGTTGCACTCGACGATGACGTGGTTGGTCTCGGGGTCGACGATATCGTGCGCCGCCACGCGTCCCAGGATATCTTCCCAGGCAATGGGGATCTGGCGAATGCCGGCGTTGTCCAACTGGCGCAAGACCGCGCGCGTGAAGCGGCGGCCCTCCCGGACGATCAGGTTGTTGGACTCGGGATCCCTGACGTCGCGGGTGGCCCGGAGCCCCGCGAGCTGGGGCGGCTTGACATCGAGCATCGGGCGCTCGGCATCACACAGTACCGTATCCGTCTTGTAGAAGGTGTTGAGCAGCTCCTCGGGCTGCATTCCGAGGGCGCGCAGCAGAACGGTGACGTGGAACTTCCGCCGGCGGTCGATGCGCACGAAGAGGATGTCCCGCGGGTCGAACTCGAAGTCGAGCCACGAGCCCCGGTAGGGGATGACCCGAGCGGAGTAGAGGAACTTGCCGCTGGCGTGGGTCTTGCCCTTGTCGTGCTCGAAGAAGACTCCGGGAGAGCGGTGGAGCTGGCTCACGATGACACGCTCGGTGCCATTGATCATGAACGTGCCGTTGCGCGTCATCAACGGCACCTCGCCGAAATAGACTTCCTGCTCCTTGACGTTACGGATGCTGCGCGAGTTGGTCTGGGCATCGACGTCCCAGAGCACGAGCTGCACCGTGACCTTGAGGGGCGCGGCGAAGTTCATGCCGCGCTCGTGGCACTCGTCCACGTCGTACTTGGGCTCTCCCAGCGAGTAATTGACGTACTCCAGGGAAGCGGTGTCGTTGAAATCCTTGATAGGGAAGACGGACTTGAAGACGGCCTGAAGACCGATGTCCTGGCGCTGGTCTTCCGGAACATCCCGCTGCAGGAAAAGGTCGTAGGAGTTCTTCTGGATCTCGATGAGGTAAGGAAGATCGATGATCTTCTTGATCCGCCCGAAATCCCGGCGCAATCTCACATTGTTGGCCACGTGGACCGGCATGGGCTCCCCTTTCACTCGACCCTGACAAACGGCACCCGGCAACGTGTCGCCGGGCCGTTCCCGAAGAATTCGTTAGAATACGTTGTTACTTGACCTCGACGCTGCCTCCGACCTCCTCGATCTTCGTCTTGATCTCTTCGGCCTCGTCCTTCGAAACGCCTTCCTTGACGTTCTTCGGCGCCCCGTCCACGAGGTCCTTGGCCTCCTTCAGGCCCAGGCCGGTGATCTCCCGGACCACCTTGATGACCTGAATCTTCTTCTCGCCGGAACTGGTCAGCACCGCGTTGAACTCGGTCTGCTCCTCGGCCTCGGCGGCTGCCGCGGGCGCCGCGGCCGCCATGGCCACGGGAGCCGCCGCGCTCACCCCGAGCTCCTCTTCCAACTCCTTGACCAGACTCGCGGCCTCCAACAAAGACATGTTCTTGATGAAGTCCTTGACTTGCTCCCGATTCACTTCCATTGGTGCGCTCCCCCTTCTACTGTCATTGTGTACGGATTTCCCGGATTTCCCTAAGACCGCGTCGCGTGCCGGCCCGGCCCTAATCCTTGCCTTCCTTGAGCGCGTCGAGGAGACGGACCAGTTGGCTTCCCGGCTCCTGGATCGTGCGCAACAGCCGGCTCGCCGGCGCCTGCATCAACGACAGCAACTGCGCTTGCAACTCCGGCAGGCTCGGCAGCGTGGCCAAACCCTTGACTTGCGCCGGCTCGATCAAGGTCCCGTCCAGGACCGCGCCCTTGATGGTCAGCGCGTCGTTCGCCTCGGCGAACTTGACCAGCGCCTTCGACAGGCTGACCGGGTCGTCGTAGGCGAACACCCAACCGTTGGGGCCGGTCAAGAGGTCCTCGAGTGCCTGGTACGCCGTGTCCTGGATCGCCAGCCGCACCAGGTTGTTCTTGGCGACCTTGTACTCGCCGGCCGCCTCGCGGACGTCGCTGCGGAGCTGCGTCATCTTGCCGACCGACAAACCACGATACTCGGTCAACACCGCCATGGTGGCGCTCCTGAACTTTTCCTGGAACGCCCCGACGACTGCCGTTTTTTCCTCTCGAGCCACGCTGTTCTCCAATCGCCGCTCAGATCGCCATGGTGCGAATTTCCGCGGGATCGATCCTGACCCCCGGTCCCATGGTCGCGGCCACGGCCACGCTCTTGATGTAGGTACCCTTGGCGGCGGCGGGCTTGGCCCGCACCAGCGCCCCCACGACGGCCTTGGCGTTGTCCAGCAGCGCATCGGCTTCGAACGACACCTTGCCGATGGGCAGATGGACGATGCCTGCCTTGTCCACCCGGTATTCGAGCCGGCCGGCCTTGATCTCCTGCACCGCCTTGCCGATCTCCATGGCCACCGTGCCCGAGCGCGGATTGGGCATGAGTCCGCGCGGCCCCAGAATCTTGCCGATGCGGCCGACCGCGCCCATCATGTCGGGCGTGGCCACCACCTTGTCGAAGTCGAGCCACCCCTCGGTGATCTTCTTGATCAGATCATCGTTGCCGACGAACTCCGCGCCCGCCTCCTGTGCTTCCCGCTCCTTCTCGCCCTTGGCGAACGCGAGCACGCGCACGGGCTTGCCGAGCCCGTGGGGCAGACCCACGGAACCGCGGATGTTCTGGTCGGCGCGCCGCGGATCGACCCCGAGCCGCACCGACAACTCGACCGTCTCATCGAACTTCGCCGTGGCGGTCTCCTTGACGACACGGATACCCTCGTCCAGCGGATACTTGCGCGCGTGTTCCACCTTGTCGGCGACGTTCTGGTACTTCTTGCCCTTGGTTTTCATGGCGCTCCCCGATCACACGACCTTGAGGCCGAGACTCCTGGCGGTGCCCTCGACGGTGTTCATCGCGGCCTCGATGCTGGCACTGGTCAGATCGGGCATCTTCATCTGGGCGATCTCCCGCACCTGCGCCTTGGTCACCTGGCCCTTGGTCTCCTTGCCCGGCTCCGCGGCGCCCTTGTCGAGTCCCGCGGCCTTCTTCAGCAACACGGCCGCCGGCGGCGTCTTGGTGATGAAGCTGAAGGTGCGGTCGGCGTAAACGGTGATGATGACCGGAATGATCATCCCCGGCTGATTCTGCGTGGCCGCGTTGAAGGCCTTGCAGAACTCCATGATGTTCACGCCCCGCTGGCCCAACGCCGGTCCCACCGGGGGACTCGGGTTCGCCAGCCCGGCGGGAATTTGCAACTTGATCTCGCCGATCACCTTCTTGGCCATGCCCAAAACTCCTTACGACCGCGGGCGAAGCCCGCGCGACACTAGCTCCGCTCCACCTGAATGAAATCCAGCTCCACCGGAGTCGCCCGCCCGAAGATGCTGATCAGCACCCGCAGCTTGCCCTTCTCCGGCTTGACTTCCTCGACCACGCCGTTGAACTCGGAGAACGGTCCGTCGATCACCTTGATGCTCTCGCCCACGGTGAATACCACCCGCGGCCGCGGGCGCACGGCCCCTTCCTCCATCTGCTGGGTGATCGCCCGCACCTCCTCCTCGCTGACCCACGGCGGCTGCGTGCCCCCGCCGACGAACCCGGTGACCTTGGGGGTGGACTTGACCACGTGCCAGGTCTCGTCGCTCATCTCCATGTGCACCAGGATGTACCCCGGAAAGAACTTCCTGGAGGACGTCCGCTTCTTGCCCTTCACCAGCTCGACGACCTTCTCGGCCGGCACCAGGATCTCGCCAAACCAATCCGTGTGGTCCCCGAGCGTCTTGATGCGTTCTTCCAGGGCGGCCTTGGCCTTGTGCTCGAACCCCGCGAACGTGTGGACGACGTACCAGTTCTTTGCCATGGGCTATCGCTATCCGGTTTCCCGTCTCAACGCCTCGTCTCAACGTATCAGCCACTGCCGCATGTACGAGAGCAGGATGTCCACCAGCCCCAAGTAGATGGCGAAAAAAATCACCACCAGCACGACGACTCCCGTGGCGGCGTAGGTCTCCCGCCGCGTAGGCCAATGGACCCGCTTCAGCTCCTGCCAAGCCTCGCGCACGAAGTCTGTCAACCTCCCCACGGAGGCGAACGAATCGGTCAGTTTTTCCATAGGCGGCGAAGAACTGGCGGGTCAGGCAGGACTCGAACCTGCAACAGCCGGATTTGGAGTCCGGTGCTCTACCAATTGGAGCTACTGACCCGGTCCCGTTGACTCAAACCCGGATTTCCTTGTGCACCGTGTGACTGCGACAACTCCCGCAGAACTTCTTGAACTCAAGCTTGTCCGTGATTCGCTTCTTGTTCTTGGTGGTCGTGTAGTTCTTGCGTTTGCATCGGTCACAGGCGAGTCCTACCAAGTCACGCATCGGTCCAACCTCCGCCTACTGAACGATCTCCGTCACAACACCAGCTCCCACGGTGCGGCCGCCTTCGCGGATGGCGAAGCGCAGGCCGTCGTCCATGGCAATGGGCGTGATGAGATCCACATCCATGTGAATGTTGTCACCAGGCATGATCATCTCGGTGCCCTCGGGCAACGTCGCCACGCCGGTCACATCGGTGGTCCGGAAATAGAACTGCGGGCGGTAGCCGTTGAAGAACGGGGTGTGCCGTCCGCCCTCCTCCTTGGTGAGGATGTAGGCCTCGGCCTTGAACTTGGTGTGCGGCGTCACCGTCTTGGGCTTCGCCAGCACCTGCCCCCGCTCCACCTCGTCGCGCTTGACGCCCCGGAGCAGCACGCCGATATTGTCGCCCGCCTGCCCCTCGTCGAGCAACTTGCGGAACATCTCGACACCGGTGGCCACGGTCTTATGGGTCTCCTTCAGACCGACGATCTCCACCTCGTCACCCACGTGCAGGATGCCCCGCTCCACCCGGCCCGTCACCACGGTGCCGCGGCCGCTGATGGTGAAGACGTCCTCCACCGGCATGATGAAGGGCCTGTCCACGTCCCGCACGGGATCGGGGACGTAAGAATCGACGGCGTCCATCAGCCTGCCGATGGACTCGACCCCCAACTCGGTGGCCTCGCCCTCCAGGGCCTGGAGTGCGCTGCCGGTGACGACCGGAATGTCGTCGCCCGGGAACTGGTACTTGGACAGCAACTCCCGCACCTCCAGCTCCACCAGCTCGAGCAGCTCGGGGTCATCCACCATGTCCGCCTTGTTGAGGTAGACGACGATGGAGGGCACGCCCACCTGCCGGGCGAGCAGGATGTGCTCGCGGGTCTGCGGCATGGGCCCGTCGGCCGCCGACACCACCAGGATCGCTCCGTCCATCTGGGCGGCGCCGGTGATCATGTTCTTCACGTAGTCCGCGTGTCCCGGGCAATCCACGTGGGCGTAATGCCGCTTGTCCGTCTGGTACTCGACGTGCGCGATGTTGATGGTGACGCCGCGTTCGCGCTCTTCAGGCGCCTTGTCGATCTGGTCGAAAGGCACGAAATCCGCCGAACCCTTTTCAGCCAGTACCTTGGTGATGGCCGCCGTCAACGTGGTCTTGCCATGATCGACGTGGCCGATGGTGCCGATGTTGAGGTGCGGCTTCGTACGCTGGAACTTCGCCTTGCTCATCTTCTCCTCCTGTGCCAATCACAATTTCGCGTTTCAATGTCTCACATACAGGCAAAGCCCAGGAGCGGGCTTGAACCGCCGACCTCGTCCTTACCAAGGACGTGCTCTACCTACTGAGCTACCTGGGCATGGGCATGGAGCGGGAAACGGGATTCGAACCCGCGACCCCGAGCTTGGAAGGCTCGTGCTCTAGCCAACTGAGCTATTCCCGCGTAACCGACTCCGTCGCCACGGAGCCTAAACTCGCGCCCTGTCGACCTGACAGGACAGTGGTAACTGATGGTGGAGAGGGGAGGATTCGAACCTCCGAAGCCGATCGGCGGCAGATTTACAGTCTGCTCCCTTTGTCCACTCGGGAACCTCTCCGCATTTCACCCCGGAATACACCGCGCGGACCAAACGGGACTCGACAGGCTCGATTCAACGAGTTCGCTCACTTGGAGCTGGCGATAGGATTTGAACCTACAACCTGCTGATTACAAATCAGCTGCTCTACCGTTGAGCTACGCCAGCGGAACCGTCCGTCGCCATCGCGCACGCAAGAACAAACAACAAAAAGCCACACTTACCCTGCCCCTCTTTCGGAAAACAGGGTAAGAAGACACGTCAACGATATAAAGCATTTGGCGGACCAAATGTCAACGGGGACAGTCAACGGAGGCTGTCAACCGGGACGCGGCACGGACGCGTCCATTCGCTGTTTCGCGACCTCGTAGGCGAATATACCCCATGCCACGCCCACGTTCAACGATCCGACCCGTCCCTCCATGGGGATGGAGACCAGATAGTCACAGCCGCGCCGCACCAGTGGCCTCAGGCCCCGTTCCTCACCCCCCAGCACCACGGCCAGGCGCGCCGGATACGTCTGCTCCCAAACCCGGTCCGGCGCCTCCGCGTCGAGGCCCACGACCCAGAAGCCACGCTCACGCAGGGCGGCGAGAGCGCGCGGGAGGTTGGGAACGCGGTAGACCTCAAGATGATGCGCCGCCCCGGCCGAGGCCTTGATCACGGCGCCGGTAACCCCGGCGGCACGGTCCTTGGGCAGGACGACACGGCGCACGCCCATGGCCTCGGCCGTACGCAGAATGCTCCCCAGGTTGCGCGGGTCGACGACGCCGTCGAGGAAGAGAATACAGTCGCCGGCCGTGTCCGACGGCCGGGACAGGAGGTCGTCGAAGGTCCCGTAGGCGAAAGGGACGGCCCGGGCCATGACCCCCTGATGCCGGCCACCGCGTGCCAGGGCGTCCAGCGCGCGTCCGTCCGTCTCCTTCACACGGCAGCCTTCCCGGAGCGCGGCCTGCTCCACCCGGCGCAGCGCGGGACCGCGGTCGCCCCGGACCATGAGGATTTCCATGATGTCGCCGGGGGCGGCGCGAAGCTTCTCCAGAACGGGATGGATCCCGTAGATGAGCACCGCTTCCGGTCGCTGACCGCCCGGCGTATTCCGCGTTGTGGAATTCATCAAAGAAGGCTACCATAGCCCGTGTGCATCGGACCCTGAGCGCCTATGTGACCGGTCAGATCATCCCGCCTTTTCTGGTAGGCCTCCTCGCCTTTACGCTCGTTTTCCTGGCCGGCCGTATCACCCGACTCATCGAGTTGGTGGTGAGCCGGGGCGCCCCGCTGGATCAGATCGCGAAGCTCTTCGCGTTGATCCTGCCGACGCTACTCGAAACGACGATGCCGATGGCCTTCCTGCTGGGGATTCTCTACGGCTGCGGCCGGCTCGCGCGCGACAACGAGACCCTGGCGTTCAAGGCCTGCGGCGTCGGGCCGGTCCACTTCCTGATACCGGTGTTGCTCCTGGGCCTGGCCGTTTCTCTCCTCACCCTCGGGTTGTCCATGCTCGTCCGTCCGGCCGCCAACCTGGCCGTCAAGAAAGAACTCTACGCGGTGGCCACGAACCGCGCCGGATCCCTGCTCAGGGAAAAGGTGTTCAACGACTTCTTCCCCAAGGTCCTGGTCTACGTCGACAGGATCGTCCCGCCCGGCAATACCTTCCAGGGCATCCTGATCATCGATCAACGCGATCCGGACGCGGAGCATCTTATCATCGGAAGGGTGGCGCTGCTACATTCCGACAACGTCGCCAACTCCATCAGCCTGCGGCTGTACGACGGCATGGTCCATGAACGGCGGTCCGACCGGTCGCACTTCAGCCAGACCTCCTTCAACGTCTACAACCTCAACCTGAAACTGGATCAACTGCCGGCGCTGGACGACGAATCCGGGAATCCCGAGGAGATGTCCATGCGGAGCCTTCGCGAGGCGATTCGCGCGAAGACCGCTCAAGGTCTCGGTGCCATACCGGAAATGATGGAACTGCACCGGCGGTTTGCTTTCCCGTTCGCACCGCTGGTGTTCGCCGTCCTGGGTCTCGCCATCGTGCTCGCGCCCAGCCGTTCGTCCGCCGGGCGTTCCCACGGCGTGGCGGCGTGCATCGCCTGGCTGTTCGCCTACTATGCCCTGTTCGCCGTCGGCACCGCCGTGGGGGAGAACGGCAAGATTCCGGCCGCGCTGGCGCTGTGGCTTCCCAACCTCGTGGTGGGGTGCATCGCGGTCTGGCTGTTCATCCGAACGCTCATGGATGCGCCGTCGCCGTTCAGTGTTGGCGCGGGGACCCGGCTTCGCGGGAGCGGCCGGGTGGCGGCGGGACGGCCCAAGGTGTAGGAAACCGGTCCCTATGATCTTCCTCACGGACCGTCTGTCGGCACCAGCGTTCGGAAGCACGCTCGACATCTATCTGCTGCGCAGGTTCGTGAGTGCCTTTTGCGCGACGCTGGTCGTCGTCATCCTGTTGCATCTGATGGCCGACGTGTTCGGCCGCGTCGACAACCTGATGGGCAACGACGCGACCTGGTCAAACGCCGTCCAGTTCTTTCTCTACCGGCTGCCCTTGCTGATATCCCGCAGCATCGGCTTCGCCGCGCTATTCGCCGCCTTCCTGAGCCTGGGTGCGCTGGCGCGTCAGAACGAGCTCGTGGCCCTGGGAGCATGCGGCATCAGCCTGCACCGGATCACCGTTCCGTTGCTCGTGGCCAGCCTCGCCATCAGTGCCGGAACGTTTCTCTGGAACGAGACCACGGTTCCACTCGCCACCCGCAATGCCAAGTTCGTCTACGACGTCAAGGTGCGGCAAGCACAGCTTCAGTCGGTCTTCCACGACAAGCAGATCTGGATCCGCAGCGGAGATTCCTTCATACGCGCGGACGACTTCGACGCGGAGGCGGGGAGACTGCGCGGTCTGTCGATCTACCGGACCACGCCACGATTCACGCTCGCGGGGCTGATCGAGTCGCCCGCGGCGTTGTGGGATGGAGACCGATGGGTCCCGGAGGGCGGCGCCGAATGGCGGTTTCTCGCCGACGGTACCGTGGAGAGGCATTCTCTCGATGGCAGGTTGCCGCTGAACGAACGCCCCGACGACTTCCACGTGTTCACACGCTCGCCCGACGAGTTCAGCTACGGAGAGTTGCGAGAGCGAATTCGAAGCCTGCGGCGGAAGGGAGTCGACACCCTGCGCGACACGGTGAACTTGCACACGAAGGTGGCGGTTCCACTGGTAATCCCCATCACCATCCTGCTGGCCCTGGCGCTTGCCGTGAAACCGGGGCGGAAAGACAGCATCGCCCTGAGTCTCGCACTCAGCGCCGTCATCGGCTTCTCGTACTGGGTGCTGCTGGGCTTCTGCGTCTCTCTGGGGAGGGCGGGGGCGATTCAGCCCTGGGTGGCGGCCTGGTTGCCCAACATGGTGATGGGTTCCCTGAGCCTGTTTCTCTACGCCGGGTCGGAGTAGACGGATCAGCGCTTGGAGAACTGCGGCCGCTTGCGCGCCTTGTGCCTGCCGTATTTTTTCCGCTCCACGGCACGGGGGTCACGCGTCACGTAACCGGCCTTTTTCAGCGGCGTGCGGTAAGCCTCGTCCACCTGCACCAACGCCCGGGTAATGCCATGCCGGATGGCACCGGCCTGACCCGAGATTCCACCACCCTTGACGTTGGCGACGATGTCGAAGTCGCCCAGCGTCCGGGTCACGTGAAAGGGTTGGTGCACGATCATCCGCGCGGTCTCACGCCCGAAGTAATCGTCGATCAAGCGGTTGTTGATGCGAATGGTGCCTTGGCCCCGCTTCAGATAAACCCGTGCGACCGAGGTTTTTCGTCTCCCTGTCGCGTAAATCAGATCTTCCGCCATGAGTACTGAACCTGTTAAACCGTCAAAGGCATCGGCAACTGGGCCTGATGCGGATGCTCGGGACCCGCGTAGACCTTCAGTTTGCCGAGCTGTCCTTTTCCGAGCCGGTTCTTGGGGAGCATCCCCTTCACGGCCAAGCGCACCACTGCTTCGGGTTTCTTCTCCCGCATCTCCGACAGCGTCCTGACCCGAAGCCCGCCGGGATAGCCGCTATGCCGGTAGTAGCGCTTGTCCGTTTCCTTGGAACCGGTCAGCTTGACGCGCTTGGCGTTCACCACGATGACAAAGTCGCCACCGTCCACGTGTGGACTGAAGGATGGTTTGTGCTTGCCGCGGAGAACCCGGGCAATCTCGGTGGCCATCCTTCCGAGCACTTGGCCTTCCGCGTCGATGACATACCACCGACGCTGGGCCAGAGACTCGGATTTTGTCATCTGAACCGTGCGCATGCTTGAAACCAATCTGGCGGGGCCGACGAGACTCGAACTCGCGACCTCCGGCGTGACAGGCCGGCGTTCTAACCAGCTGAACTACGACCCCGTATCGAACTTATAGCTTAACCCGTGGGCCACGGAATTGCAACCCGTACGCGGGCCAGTGGGCGGTACAGGACTTGAACCTGTGACCCCCGGCTTGTAAGGCCGATGCTCTCCCAACTGAGCTAACCGCCCACAGGCCCCCGGTGCACCGGACCGAACGCGCTCCACCGGCCATGCCCGCCCGGAAAGCGTCACGCGGGCGCCGGGTTGGCCCTCCGGTCACTGCGGAAGGCTGGGCCTCGGCTCTACGTCCTTCTTCCGGAACCCCGCGGCCGGAGCTTCACCCGCGTCGTCGTCCAGTTCGGACGCGGCGAAAAGCGCGTCCGGATCGCTCACCACCAGCGCCCGCTTGAGAACGTCGTCCATGTGCGAGACCGGGACCAACTCCACCCCCTTCAAAATGGTCGAGGGGATATCGTTGATGTCCTTCTTGTTCTCTTCCGGGATAAGGACGGTCTTGATCCCGCCGCGGTGGGCCGCCAGCACCTTCTCCTTCAGGCCGCCGATGGGGAGCACGTTGCCCCGCAGGGTGATCTCCCCGGTCATCGCCACGTCGTGATAGACGGGAATCCGGGTGAGAGCGGATACGAGCGACGTCGCCATGGTGATTCCCGCGGACGGCCCGTCCTTGGGGATCGCTCCCTCGGGCACGTGGATGTGGATGTCGTTCTTCTGATAGAAGTCGTTCTCCAATCCCAGGTCCCGCGCGCGTGAACGCACATAGCTCATGGCCGCCTGCGCCGACTCCTGCATGACGTCGCCCAGCTTCCCGGTAATCGTGAGCTGGCCCTTGCCCGGCATGATGGACACCTCGGTGGACAGCAACTCGCCGCCCAGCTCCGTCCATGCCAGGCCGGTGGTGGTGCCGACCCTGTGGCTTTCCTCGGCCATGCCGTAGCGGAACTTCGCCGGTCCCAGGTACTTCTGGAGATTCCGCCCCCCCACCGTCGTCCTGGACGCGCGGTCGTTCTTCACCACGTCCACGGCGACCTTTCGGCAAATGGAGGCGACTTCCCGCTCGAGGTTTCGTACGCCGGCTTCCTTGGTGTAGTGGCGCACGACCCCCATAAGCGCGCTGTCGGCGAGAGCGATGTTCTCCTCCGTCAGCCCATTGGCCTCCCGCTGCTTCACCACCAGGTACTTCTTGGCGATGTTGAGCTTTTCCAGCTCGGTGTAGCCGGCGATGCGGATGATCTCCATCCTGTCCTGCAAAGGACGTGGGATCCCGTCCAGCGTGTTCGCCGTGGTGATGAACATGACCTTGGAGAGGTCGTAGTCCAGGTCCAGGTAATGGTCGTTAAAAGCCTGGTTCTGCTCGGGATCGAGCACCTCCAACAGGGCCGAGGAAGGATCCCCACGGAAGTCCATGGACATCTTGTCCACCTCGTCCATGAGGAAGACCGGATTACTCGAGCCGGCCTTCTTGAGCGACTGGATGATCTTCCCCGGCAACGCGCCGATGTACGTGCGCCGGTGGCCGCGGATCTCGGCCTCGTCGCGCACGCCTCCCAGCGATACGCGGACGAACTTCCTTCCGGTCGCGCGGGCGATGGAACGCCCGAGGGAGGTCTTGCCGACCCCGGGAGGTCCCACCAGGCAGAGGATCGGGCCCTTGATCTTGCCCACGAGGCTCTGCACCGCCAGGTACTCGAGGATCCTCTCCTTGACCTTGTCCAGTCCGTAGTGGTCCTCTTCCAGGACCTGTTCGGCGTCCGTGATGTCCAGCTTGTCCTCGGTGTGCTCGTTCCACGGAAGGCTGAGGATCCAGTCGATGTAATTCCGCACCACGGTCGCCTCGGCGGACATGGGGGACATCATCTTGAGCTTCTTGAGCTCTTTCTCCACCTTCTCCTTGCCCTCGGCGGAAAGCTTCTTCTGCTTGATCTTCTCCTCTATCTCCTGCATCTCGTTCTTGAACTCGTCCTTCTCGCCGAGCTCTTTCTGGATCGCCCGCATCTGCTCGTTCAGGTAGTACTCCTTCTGGGAGCGCTCCATCTGCTTCTTGACGCGGGAACGAATCCGTCGCTCAACCTCCAGGATTTCGATTTCCGCCCGCATGTGTCCCAGCACCTTCTCGAGGCGCTCACCCGCGTTGACGGTCTCCAACAGAACCTGCCGTTCCTCCAGCTTGATCCCGAGGTGTCCGATGATCGTGTCCGCGAGCTTGCCGGGCTCCTCGATGGCGGACACCGACACCACCATCTCGGGCGGTATCTTCTTCTTCACCTTGACGTAGTTCTCGAACGCCCCGTGGACCTCGCGCACCACCGCCCCCGCCTCCGCGCCCTGTTCCGCCACGTCCTCGAGCTCCTCCACTTCCACCAGGAAGTACTCGGGATGTGTCAGGTAGCGCGAGATCTTGCCCCGGCGCTTGCCCTCGACCAGGACCTTGACGGTGCCGTCGGGCAACTTCAGCATCTGCACGACATTGCCGAGCGTACCGATGAGATAGATGTCGTCCTCGCCCGGTTCGTTGGTCCTGGCGTCCTTCTGCGATGCCAGAAAGATCGGCGTCTGGTTCCGGGACGCCTCTTCCAGCGCGCGGATGGACTTCTGCCGCCCGACAAAAAGTGGCACCACCATGTGGGGGAAGACGATGATGTCCCGGAGGGGCAGCAACGGCGCCTGCACCGTGTTGTCCGCTCCGCGCTCGTCATTGTCGTCCTTCTTGTCGCTGCGAAATAGCATCGGTACCCCCTTACGCGCTCTCCGCCGCCTTCGAGTAGACTACCATCGGAGGTTCCTTGCGGGTCATGACCTCCTCGGTGATGACCACCTCCTTGAGGTTGGGCTGGGACGGCATCTCGTACATCACGTCGAGCATGGTGTTCTCCATGATGGCCCTCAGCCCACGCGCTCCGGACTTCCGCTTCATGGCCTCCCGTGCAATAGCCCAAAGTGCCTCGTCTGTAAAGTTAAGATGCACTCCCTCCATTTCGAACAGCTTGCAGTACTGCTTGGTAAGGGCGTTCTTCGGCTCTTTCAGGATCTGTACCAGCGCTTCTTCACTGAGCTCGTCCAGCGTGGCGATCACCGGCAGCCGCCCGACGAACTCCGGGATCAGGCCGAACTTGAGGAGGTCCTCGGGCTGCACGTCATGCAGGGACCGCACCTCGGGCCGGACATCCACGTCCGTCCCGTTGCCGCCGAAACCCAACCGCCGGCGCCCGGTGCGCCTGCGGATGATGTCCTCGATGCCGACGAACGCGCCGCCGCAAATGAACAGGATGTTGGTCGTGTCGACCTGGAGGAACTCCTGCTGAGGGTGCTTCCTCCCGCCCTTGGGGGGAACGCTCGCCGTCGTGCCCTCGATGATCTTCAGCAATGCCTGCTGCACGCCTTCGCCCGAGACGTCCCGCGTGATCGACGGGTTTTCCGCCTTGCGCGAGATCTTGTCGATCTCGTCGATGTAGACGATGCCCCGCTGGGCCTTCTCCACGTCGTACTCGGCGGACTGCAACAGGTTGAGGATGATGTTCTCGACGTCTTCACCGACGTAGCCCGCCTCGGTCAGACTGGTGGCGTCGGCGATGGTGAAGGGCACCTGCAGGAGCCGGGCGAGGGTCTGCGCCAGCAGGGTCTTGCCGGAGCCGGTGGGGCCCAGCAGCAGGATGTTGCTCTTCTGCAGCTCCACGTCCCCGGCAAGCGCATGGTTGTCGATGCGCTTGTAGTGGTTGTGCACCGCCACGGAGAGGATCTTCTTGGCCGGCTCCTGCCCCACCACGTACTGGTCCAGCACGCGCTTGATCTCGACCGGCTTCGGCACGCCGGACGAAGCCGCGATTACCTCGTCGTGCTCGCACTCCTCCGCGATGATGTCGTTGCACAGGTCGATGCACTCGTCGCAGATGTAGACGGTGGGACCCGCGATCAGCTTGCGGACCTCGTCCTGGCTCTTGCCGCAGAAGGAACAGACGAGATTGCCGGAACGATCATCGCCATGCTTTGGCATTGAAATTCCCCCTCACCCCTTTGCGGTAACGTCAACGCGGCTGGTGATCACTTCATCCACCAATCCATACTCCAAAGCCTGCTGACCCGTCATGAACAGGTCCCGGTCGGTGTCTCGCTCGATCCTTTTCAGCGACTGGCCGGTATGCTTGACCAGGATCGCACCAAGCTCCTCCCGCATTCTCAGGATCTCCCGCGCCTGGATGTCGACGTCGGCGGCGGTCCCCTGAAAACCGCCAAGGGGCTGGTGGATCATGATGCGCGAGTGCGGCAACGCGTAGCGTTTGCCCTTTTCGCCCGCCGCGAGCAGCACGGCTCCCATGCTGGCGGCTTGACCCAGGCAAACGGTGGAAACCTGGGGACGGATGTACTGAATCGTGTCGTAGATAGCCAGCCCGGCGGTGACCGAGCCGCCCGGGGAATTGATGTAGAAGTAGATGTCGCGCTCCGGGTCCTCGGACTCGAGGAACAGCAACTGCGCGGTGATCAGATTGGCCACTTCGTCCACCACGGGGCTGCCCAGAAAGACGATGCGGTCCTTTAGAAGACGCGAGTAGATGTCGTAGGCGCGTTCCCCACGACCCGTCTGCTCAACGACGAAAGGAATGAAATTCATGCTGTGTAAACTCTAGCCGCTTTTGGGAGCGCCATCAAGTTGTTTCAGGCGGGTCCACCACCGTCACCGCGGCCTGCTCCAGAAGGAAGTCCAGCGTCTTTTCGGTGACCATCTGGGACCGGAGCGTGGCCCGCGCCCAATCCTGCCGGTAACGCTCACGCACCGACGCCGCCTGCTCGCCGCTGGCCCGCGCCACGGCATCGACGCGTCCTTCGACCTCCTCCTCGGAAACCGAAATCCCCTCGGCGGAGGCAATCTCGTCGATGAGCAAGGAGGCCTGGACCCGGCGTTCGGCCTCGGGCGTCCATTCCTCCCGAAGCTCCTCCGTGGTGGGCGCGGGCGCATCCGCCGCCGCCGACTCCCGCTCGGTGGCGGCCCGCCGCACGAGATACGACAGCTCCCGCTCCACCATCGACGGGGGAGTGTCCACCGAGTGGGTGTCCAGGAGTTGCTCGACGATTGCGTCGTGCAACCGGGTGTTCTGAAACCGCTCGACCTCGTCCTGCAACTGCGAGCGCACCTTGTCGCGCAACTCCTCCAGGGACTCGCACTCGCCGTAATCCCGGGCGAAGTCGTCGTCCAGCGGAGGCAGATCCTTGCGCCGTATGTCGCGCACCGTCACCGTGAACTCCGCCTTGCGCCCCGCCGGCTCCGACTCCGGTGAATCCGCCGGCAACTCCACCAGGAGCGTCCCCGGCACCCCCTTCTTCATGCCCACGAGTCCCCGTTCGAACTCCGGCAAGAACCGGCCCGCGCCGATGTCCACCGCGTAGTTCTCCGCCGAGCCGCCGGGGAACGCCTCGCCATCCAGCGTGCCGGCGAAGTCGATGAACACGTAGTCTCCGTCCTCCACCTGCTCCCGTTCCTCCACGGGCTCAAGCTGGGCATGGCGCTCCTGAAACGCCTGCAGCGTCCGCTCCACCTGTTCGTCGTCCACGTCGACGCGCGGCCGGTCGAGCGCGAGGCCGCGATAGTTCCCCAACTCGATCTCCGGCCTCACCTCCATCACGACGGAAAACGTGAACGGCTGCGCGTCGGACAGGTCCCCGGCGTCGAGCCGCGGCTCCGAGACGGGATCGAGGCCCTGTTCCTTCACCGCCTCGCCCAGCGATGCCTCGACGATCTCGGACAGCGCCTGTGCCTGGATGTCGGCGCCGTACAGCCCGCGCAGGACTTGTTGCGGAACCTTGCCCGCGCGAAACCCGCGCACGTTCGCGCGGCGCCCGAACTCACGGTAGATGCGGGAGAACGTTTTCGCCACCCGATCCGCCGGAACCTCCACGCGCAGCTTTCTCTGCGTGGGCGTCAAAACCTCGATGTCACATTTCATGCCTGTATGGGCCTCTGCCATGTCTCATGTCCCTGACGGTTTCCCCGCGGCGCCCGCGCTTCACGTCGAGAGCGCGGGCCGTTCCCACCCTGGTGCGAGAGGGGGGACTCGAACCCCCACGGTTGCCCGCTAGATCCTAAGTCTAGTGCGTCTACCAGTTCCGCCACTCTCGCACAGCGCATTCCCTGGGACCGTGTGTCCGGCGTGGTGCGTCCACCACCCGTCTCACGAAGCCCGCGGAGGAACCCCCGGAAGCCGGTTTCCTGTGTAACAATCCCGCAATCCGCAAGTCAAGATCGGATCGCTCGCACCAGCGCCGGCGGAGGCACGCGAAGAGATCGGCAGGCCCGGAGGCCTCGTGTGGAGGGAAGAGTGGGCCGCCGGAGACTCGAACTCCGGACCCGCTGATTAAGAGTCAGCTGCTCTACCAACTGAGCTAGCGGCCCACACGCGTTTTGGGGTGAGTGAAGGGACTTGAACCCTCAACCCCTGGAGCCACAGTCCAGTGCTCTAACCAATTGAGCTACACTCACCAGAACACCTCTGCTCTCGAAACTCTGGCGCGCCAGAAGGGACTCGAACCCCTGACCCACGGCTTAGAAGGCCGTTGCTCTATCCACCTGAGCTACTGGCGCGTCGAACCGTGTCCGCGAGACCCTCTCCGGGCAGGCGCCGTGTTTCGGTTCGGACAGCCCGCCCTCCGTGAACGGTCTCGACCTTGTCCGCATGGTCGGGGCGAGCCGATTTGAACGGCCGACCCCCTGCTCCCAAGGCAGGTGCGCTACCTGGCTGCGCCACGCCCCGTCACGAATCCTTGATTCTACCTCATGGGGCGGCGATATCAAGCCCGAAGCCCCGCGGCGCCGGAAATCGAGGGGTCCGCGGCACGGGCGAACGGCCGGCCGGGCCCCTAGGACGGCACGCGCCACTCCCGGAGCACCTCTTGCTGCATTTCGAGAATGCGTTCGATCCCGGTCTGCGCCAAGCCGATCAAGCGGCTGAGCTGCTCCGCGCTGAAGGGCTGCTTCTCGGCCGTCCCCTGCACTTCCACGAACCTCCCCGAGCCGGTCATCACGAAGTTCATGTCCACCTCGGCGCCGTTGTCTTCCGCCGCGTTGAGATCCAGCGCCGCCTCTCCGTCGACCACGCCGACGCTGACCGCGGCCACGCTGTCCTTGAGCAGGCGCTCGGGAACGGTCTTGCGGGCCGTCCAACCCGCGAGGGCGCAGGCCAGGGCCACGTAGGCGCCGGTGATGGAGGCGGTGCGGGTGCCGCCGTCGGCCTGGATGACGTCGCAGTCGAGCCACACCGTGCGCTCGCCCAGGCAGCCCAGGTCCGCCACGGACCGCAGGCTGCGGCCGATCAGCCGCTGGATCTCGTGGGTGCGGCCGCCCACGCGCGAAGTCTCCCGCGGAATGCGCACGGGCGACGACGACGGCAACATGCCGTACTCGGCGGTGATCCAGCCCTTGCCGGTCCTGCGCAGGAAGGGCGGCACGCGGTCCTCCAGCGCGGCGGTGCAGATGACCCGCGTATCGCCCATCTCGATCAACGCCGAGCCGTCGGCGCGCTTGATGAAGCCCGGCGTGATGTGGATCGCGCGGAGTTCCTCCTGTCCACGTCCGTCCGTTCGCATGTCTACGGCAACCTCCCCTCGGCCCGGCCGATGTCCGTCCCTACAGGTGGAAGACCACGGTCTTGAGCTCGGTCATCTCCTCGACGGCGTAGCGCGGCCCTTCCTTGCCGAACCCCGACTCCTTGAGCCCGCCGTAGGGCATCACGTCGGCGCGCCACTGCGGCCCCCAGTTGATGTGCAGGTTGCCGGACTCCACCTCGCGGGCGAAGCGCATGGCCCAGTCGACGTTCTGCGTAAAGATACCGGCCGAAAGCCCGAAGACCGTATCGTTGGCCAACTCGATGGCTTCGTCGATGGACGCGAAAGGCGTCACCGCCACGGCCGGCCCGAAGAGCTCGTCACGCGACAGCCGCATGTCGCGGGAAACGTCGGCGACCACGGTGGGCGCGTATACCGAGCCGTTGCGCGAGCCCCCCGCCAGCACGCGGGCGCCCTCGCCCACGGCCTCGTTGACCCATTCCTCCACCCTCACCGCTTCGGCTTCCTTGATCATGGGACCCACCTGCGTGGCCGTGTCGAGTTGGCTGCCGACGGCCAGCGCCTCGACCTTGGGCGCCAGCACGCCGAGGAAGTCCGCGTAGACGCGCCGGTCGGTGAGCACGCGCTGGGTGGAGATGCACACCTGGCCGGCATTGGCGTAGCCCGTCGCGGCCACGGCCGCGGCCACCTTGTCCAGGTCCGCATCCGGCATCACGATGAGCGGGCAGTTGGAGCCCAGCTCCATGGTGACTTTCTTGATGCCGGCGACGCGGCAGATGTTCTCGCCGACCTCGCGGCTACCGGTGAACGTGATCTTGCGCACGCGCGGGTCCGCCACCAGCGGATCGCCGATCTCCCCGCCGGAGCCGGTAAGGCACTGGACGCCCTCGGGCGGCAGTCCCGCCTCGAGCAGGATCTCGGTCAGCTTGAGCCCGGACAACGGCGTATCCGAGGCGGGCTTGATGACCACCGCGTTGCCCGCGGCGATGGCCGGACCAACCTTGTGGCACAGGAGGTTGAGCGGGAAGTTGAAGGGACCGATGGCCACCACCACGCCGCAGGGGACACGCAGCGTGAACGCCAGCTTTCCCGCACCCGAGGGGTCCGCGTCCAGCGGCACGGTCTCGCCGTGAATCCGCTTGGCCTCCTCGGCCGACGCGGTCAGGGTCTCCACCGCCCGGCGCACCTCGCCCTTGCCTTCCGCCAGGACCTTGCCTTCCTCCGCGGAAATGAGCGTGCCCAGCTCGTCCACCCGCTCCGCCATCAGCGCCGCCGCCCGGGTGAGCACCTGCCAGCGCTCGTAGGCGGTCATGCGCGCCATGACCGCGGCGCCGCGCTCGGCGAAGGCCAGGGCGCGGTCCACGTCGTCGCGTCCGGCCTTGGGCACGCTGTCGATGACGGAATCATCATACGGGTTGCCGACCTCCTGCATCCTCGGGCGATCAACCCACTCTCCGGCAAGAAACATCTTCATGAGCGTGACTCCTTCAATTCCTCCGACCCGCGTCAGACGAGACCGCGGATGGGCTCCAGCACTGTTGCGGACATTCCCTCCACCATGGCCGACAGCCGCGGCCGCCCCAGCGCCGCCACCGCGTCCACCGCCGCATGCTGGCGCGCGCGCATTTCGTGAACGGCGAAGGCCAGCGACCCCAGGCGGTCGAACAACTCGGCGGCCCGGTCCACGTCCGCGGCGGACGTCGCCTCCCGGTCCTTGTCGAGCACCTCGCGCAGCCATCGGGCGTCGTCCTGTGTCGCGTTCTCCAGGGCATGGACCGCCAGGACGCTGCGCTTGCCCTCGGCGATGTCGCCGCCGCGCTCGCTCCGGCCCTTGTCTCCGTAGAGGTCGAGCACGTCGTCCTGCACCTGGAACAGGATGCCGAGCTGGCGCCCCGCCTCCGTCAGCCCCTCGATGACGCGGCCTCCCTGGCCGAGCAACTCGGCGGCGCCGGCCATGGCCAGAACGAACAGGCGCGCGGTCTTCGCTTCGACCATGGCGAAGTACCGATCCATGGTCGGGCGCGGATCGGAGCGCAACGCGAATTCCTGCTCCTGCCCGTCGATGACCTTCAGGGTCTCGAGCAGCAGACTCCGCGCCAACGCCTCCCTCGCCTCGCCGCTCACCGGCGCGCGCTGAGCCAGCAACACCGCCAGATAGAACATCGCGTCGCCGAGGTCGATGGCGCGGGGCACGCCGAAGCGCCGCCACACCGTCTCCCGGCCCCTGCGCGTCTCGTCGCCGTCCTGCACGTCGTCGTGCACCAGGGTGGCGTTGTGCACCATCTCGCACGCGGCGCCCATGGCCAGCGCCTTGGCGGGATCCTCTTCCAGGCAATCCGCCACCAGCAGCGGCAGCAACGCGCGCAGCCGCTTGCCGCCCGTGTCGAACTGGTAGCGGCACATCTCCGCCAGCCCCGAAGCCGTCAGGCCGGCCTCGCCAACGACGTCCTCCAGAAGCGCGAGGACCTCCGGGAGATAGCGCCCGCGCAAACGCTCGAACTGTTCCGCGAACGTCCGCGTCGCCGCCACCCGACCGGGGTTCGCCGTGTCCGCCTGCCGGTCATCGCGCGTCATGATGGAGTCGGGGAAATGGGAACGCCGCGTCAGCGGAGCTTCATGCCGAAGGCGACCGGCCCCTTGTCGCCTGACCGGGTCTGGAACTGCACGCCGTCGCCTTCACTGAAATCCTCGAACTGGACCCTCGGAGCGCTGCTGCCGCGATGAAAGAAGACATCGTCGCCGCCGTCGTCCGGCTCGATGAAGCCGAATCCCTTGTCCCTGAGGATCTTCCTGATGGTTCCCGTCACTGCGTCTGCTCCGTTCCGGCTGGAAATGCACCGTCATGCCCCTCCGCACCCCTGGATTCCCGCTTCCGCGGGAATGACGTTTCGGGGGGAGGGCCGTGCCATCTCCTGTTCGAATGGGATTCGACACAGCCTCGTTTCATAATGCGCCGCCGCCCGTGAGTCAACAACGCGCCGCGCCAGGGCGGAGCGCAAACGCTGCCGCGGCGCAGGTTTGTTTCCCGGGACAATGTGCTATGGGTGAGGTGGCTGCGCAAGTCGGCCGGCCTCGCAAGATGTCCAAATCGCTCCATGTCGTCGACCTGCGGCGCCTCGAATACGAGGCGGCGCTGGCGGTGCAACACCGGATTCTCGAACGCAAGACCCGCGCGGCCGGGGACGACTGCCTGATCCTGGTCGAGCATCCGCATGTCTTCACCACCGGCCGGCGCGACGCGCGGGCGCATGTCCTAGACGCCGGCGCGGTTCCCGTGCTCGCCACGAGCCGCGGCGGCGACGTCACCTACCACGGGCCGGGGCAGCTCGTCGTCTATCCCATTATCGATCTCGAGTCGAAGCAGCGCCGCGCCGTCCACCGTTACCTGGCCGGACTCGAACAGGCGATCATCGACGTCCTGGCGTCCTTCGGCCTGGACGCTGGTCCCCGTCCGCCGTGGACCGGTGTATGGATCGACACGCGCAAGATCTGCGCCATCGGCATCGCCGTCAAGCGGGGCGTCACGTATCACGGCGCCGCCCTCAACGTGGCGCCCGACCTGGACTACTTCCGCAGGATCGTCCCTTGCGGGCTGGACTGGGCCGAGGTGACCTCCATCGAGCGGGAGGCGCACCGGCCCGTTGCCATGGATGAAGTCAAGGCCCTGGTGGTGCGGAGCTTCTGCCGCAACTTCGGGTACGACGAGGTGGTTCGGGACGAGGGTGGTGCGGGGCCGGCCGGGGACGCCGGCCCGGAGAGGGAACGCGGTACGGACGCCGCGGCTATTTCTGGAACCAATCGGCGTTGAGCTGGGTGTACTCCGCCCACTTCTCGGGCAGCGCCGCCTCCTCGAAGATGGCTTCCACCGGGCAAACCGGCTCACAGGCGCCGCAGTCGATGCATTCCTCGGGATCGATGTAGAGCATGTTCTCCTTCTCGAACACCTCGGGGTTATTCTTGGTCGGGTGGATGCAATCGACAGGGCAGACATCGACACAAGCGGTGTCCTTGACGTCGACACAAGGCTCTGCAATCACGTAAGTCATTCACTTCCTCCTGGGAATGCTGGCCCCGGCCTCATCCAACCCCGAGGACCCGGTAGTCGCGAGCAATGATATTCCGCGACGGTCTTCCGGCTCCTTGCGACGGCCGCGCTCTGATTTTGTCGGTAACAAATCGCCTTTTTCAAGTCAAGCGCGAGGCGGCTAGGAGGCCTGTCGGGCGGCCGTCCTGGCGGTTCGGGGGCGCTTGCGCGGCACCGTGTGGGTGGCGGTGCCGTAGAACGCTTCGGCGCATTCCATCAGGGTCTCGGACAGCGTCGGATGGGGATGCACGGACTCCGCCAGGTCCTTGGCGGTGGCCCCCATCTCGACGGCGAGCACGCCTTCGCCGATCAGCTCACCGGCGCTGGCGCCGGAGATGCCCACGCCGAGGATGCGCTCCGTCTCGGGTTCGAGCACCAGCTTGGTGAGGCCCTCGGGACGGTTCAGGGTGAGCGCCCGCCCGGAAGCGCCCCAGGGAAACTTCACGATCTCCACGGGTACGTCCCCGGCCTTGGCTTCCTGTTCCGTCAGGCCGCACCACGCCACCTCCGGGTCGGTAAAGACAACCGCCGGGATGACCACGTCCGCGATGGTGCTCGATTCGCCGGTGATGACCTCCACCGCCACCCGCGCCTCCTTGGTGGCGCGGTGCGCCAGCAACGCGCCGCCGTTGGCGTCGCCGATGGCGTAGATGGCCGGGTCCCCGGTCTGCTGCTCGTCGTTGCAATCGATGAAACCGTTGGCCCCGATCCTCACCGCGGTGTTTTCAAGGCCCAGGTCCTCGTAGCTCGGCGTGCGCCCGACGCTGACGAGCACCCGGTCGTAGGTCTCCTCGCGGGTGTTGCCGTTGACCTCCATGGCCACCTTGATCTTCCTGCCGCTGGTGGCCATGCGCAGCACCTTGGTCTTGAGACGGACCTCCTTGAACACCGACGCGGCCACCTTGGCCACTGGCCGCACGAGGTCCGGGTCCACGCCGGACAGCAGGTGGTCCAGCGCCTCCACCATGACGATCTCGCTGCCCAGCCGGGCATACACCATGCCCAGCTCCATGCCGATGTAGCCGCCGCCCACCACCAGCAAGCGGCCGGGCACGTCCTCCAGCTCCAGCGCCTCGGTGGAGGTCATGATCCGGCGGTTTCCGAGATCGAAGGCGGCCGGCATGGCCGGCTTGGAGCCCACCGCGATGATGGCCTTGTCGTAGTTGATGAACTGCTGTCCTTCGGCGGTCTCCACCCGCAGGGTGCGGGAGTCCTCGAAGTGGCCGCGGCCGTGAAGGCGCTTGACCCCGCGGCGGGCGCACAGGCCTTCCAGTCCCTGGGCCAGCTTGTCGATGATGGACTCTTTCCACTCCCGCAGCTTGTCGAGCTTGACCTTGGGCTTGCCGAAAGTCACGCCGCGTTCCGCCGACAGCTCCGCCTCGTCGATGACGTGCGTGGCGTGCAGCAACGCCTTGGAGGGGATGCAGCCGCGATTGAGGCACACGCCGCCCAGGCGCTCGTCCCGCTCCACCAGAAGCACCTTCTTGCCCAGGTCCGCCGCATAGAACGCCGCGGCATAGCCTCCCGGGCCGGCGCCCACGACGACGATTTCCGTTTGGATGGTTTCCACGGGTCTCCTAGTCGATGTCTTGTTCGGTGTATTCTTCCAGGAAGCGCACGATCTCGCGCAGGAAGCGCGCGCCGTCGGCGCCGTCGATGACCCGGTGGTCGTAGGAGAGCGCCAGCGGCAGCACCAGCCGCGGCGTCACCTTCTTCTCCCGCACCACCGGACGGAGCACTCCCCGTCCCATTCCCAGCACCGCCACCTGCGGGCTGTTGACGATGGGCGTAAAGTGGGCTCCCCCGATGCTTCCGAGATTCGAGATGGTGAAGGTCGCCCCCTGCATCTCGTCCGCCGACAGCTTGCGCTGCCGGGTCCTCTCGGCCAACTCGTCAAGCTCCCTGGACAACTCCAGCAGGTTCTTCTTGTCCACGTCGCGGATTACCGGGGCGAAGAGCCCCGCCTCGGTATCCACCGCCACGCCGATGTGGACGTAGTCGCGGGCGACGATCTCCAGCGCCTGGTAGTCGATGCTGGTCTTGAAGGCGGGATACTTCTCCAGCGCGGACACCGACGCCTTGATGGCGAAAGAAGTCAGCGTCAGCCGGGCGCCCGCCTTCTCGTAGGCGCGCGCGTGCTGCTTCCGAAGAGCCATGAGGTCGGTGATGTCGGCGTCGTCGAACTGGGTGACGTGCGGCACCGTGGTCCAGGACTCGGTCATGCGTTGCGCGATGGTGCGCCGCAGCGGCGACATGCGTTCGCGCCTGCTCGGCCCCCACTTGGCGAGGTCCAGGGTCTGCAAAGCGTCGCCCCGGGGCGCACCGGCCGGCGCCGGGGGCTTGAGCGCCATTTCCTGAAGCCCCTGGATGTAGGCGCGGACATCCGCCATGACGATGCGCCCGCCGCGCTGGCTGCCCCGCACCCGCGCGAGATCGATGCCCAGCTCGCGCGCGATCTTGCGGATCGCGGGCGCGGTCGGCGGCGGCGCGCCGCTGCTGGAAGCATGGAGTTGCGCATCCGGTGCGGCCGCGGCCGGAGCGTCCGTCTCGGCGGCGGGTGCCGGGGCCGGCGCTGCCGCGGAGGCGGGCACTTCCGCCGCCGGCACCACTCGCGGCGGCCGCGGCGTGGCCGCCGCTCCGTCGTCGATGGTCACCAGCACCTGACCCACCGAAACGACCTGGCCCACCAGGACGTGGACCCGCGCCACCGTGCCCGCGCCTGGGGACGGGATGGGGGCCACCGCCTTTTCGTTCTCGAGTTCCAGCAGGGTCTGGTCCAGTTGAACCTGCTCGCCTTCGGCGACCAGGACGTTGACCACGGTGCCGGAGTCCGCCCCTTCGGCCAGTTTGGGAAGCGTTACGTCCATGGGATTCAGTGTCGTGTGACCCGGGGTCTTCCTCGCGTGGTGCCCGCCGCCGGGGGCGACCGCAGGTCGCCCCTACAAGTCATCGAGCCTTGCCGACGACAAGAAAACCCTCGCGGATTCATCGAGCTGTTTGTGATGCAGCACACTAGATTGCCATTCCGGGATGCGGCTTGGACGGATTGTAGCGCAGCTCGCGCAAGGCCCTTTCCACCACCGTCTTGTCGATCTTGCCCTTGCGGGCCAGGGCGTGCAGCGTGGCGATGACCACCGACTCGGCGTCCACCTCGAAGTAGCGGCGCAACCGCGCGCGCGTGTCACTCCGCCCGAAGCCGTCCGTCCCCAGGGTGACCAGTCCGCCGGGCACCCACGGCGCGATCTGGTCGGGCACGATCTTCATGTAGTCCGAGACCGCCACGAAGACCCCGGTCTCGGGCTCCAGCAGCGATTCCACGTAGGACTTGCGCGGCTCCTCCGCAGGGTGGAGGAGGTTCCAGCGCTGGACCGCGTGGGCGTCCCGGCGCAGCAGGTTGTAGCTCGTGGCGCTCCACACGTCCGCGGCGACGCCGTAGCGTTCTTCGAGGATCTGCTGGGCGCGCAACGCCTCGAACAGCAGCGGACCGCTGCCCAGCAGGTGCGCGCGCTGCTTGTGGCCGGACTCGGAGCGCCTGAACTTGTAGAGCCCCTTGACGATGCCTTCCTCCACCCCCGCGGGCATGGCCGGCATCTCGAGGTTCTCGTTGTACAGCGTGAGGTAGTAAAAGACGTCCTCGCGCCGCTGGTACATACGCCGGAGGCCGTCCTGGACGATGACCGCCACCTCGTAGGCGAAGGCCGGATCGTACGTGAGCAACGCGGGAACGGTGCTGGCCAGCACGTGGCTGTGACCGTCCGCGTGCTGCAGGCCCTCCCCGTTGAGCGTCGTGCGCCCGGCGGTGGCGCCGAGCAGGAATCCCCTGGCGCGGCTGTCCGCCGCGGCCCACATGAGGTCGCCGATGCGCTGGAAGCCGAACATCGAATAGAACGTGTAGAACGGGATCATGGGCGCGCCGTAATTGGCGTGGGCCGTCCCCGCGGCGATGAAGGAGGACATGGCCCCGGCCTCGCTGATCCCCTCCTCGAGAAGCTGCCCGTCCTTCGCCTCCTGGTAGAACAGCAGCGTCTCGCGGTCCACGGGCTCGTAGAGCTGGCCCTTGGGCGAATAGATGCCCACCTGGCGGAAGAGCGCGTCCATACCGAAGGTGCGCGCCTCGTCCGGGATGATGGGCACGACGTTCTTGCCGATGCCGGGATCGCGCAGGAGCTTGCTCAGGAGCCGCGCGAGGGCCATGGTGGTGGAAACGCGGGTCTCGGCGGAACCCTTGTGGAACTCCTCGTAGGTCGCCGCCCCCGGTACCGCCAACGCCTCCGTCTTGGCCGCGCGCGCGGGCAGGAACCCTCCCAGGCTCTTGCGCCGCTCCAGCAGATAGCGGGTCTCTTCGCTGTCGAGGGGCGGACGATAGAACGGCGTCTCCACCACGTCCTCGTCCGGCAGCGGCACGCCGAAGCGCGTGCGGAAGTCGCGCAGCTCCTTCTCGTTGAGCGCCTTCTGCTGGTGGGTGATGTTGCGCCCCTCGCCCGCCTCGCCGAGGCCGTAGCCCTTCACCGTCTTCGCCAGGATCACCGTGGGCCCGCCTTCGTGGCGCAGGGCGGCGGCGTACGCCGCGTACACCTTCTGCGGATCGTGCCCGCCCCGGGCCAGACGGCGGATGTCGTCGTCGCTGAGATGGTTGACCATCTCGAGCAGCTCGGGATGGGTGCCGAAGAAGTGCTTCCGCGTGTAGCTGCCGGGCGCCACCACGTACTTCTGGTAGTCGCCGTCCACCGCCTGCTCCATCCGTTCCGCCAAGAGCCCCTTGGTGTCGGCGGCGAGCAGCGGGTCCCAGTCCGAGCCCCAGATCACCTTGATCACGTTCCAGCCGGCGCCGCGGAACACGGCCTCCAGCTCCTGGATGATCTTGCCGTTGCCGCGCACGGGGCCGTCCAGCCGCTGCAGATTGCAGTTGACGACCCAGACGAGGTTGTCCAGGTTCTCGCGCGACGCCAGCGAGAGGGCACCGGTGGCCTCGGGCTCGTCGGACTCGCCGTCGCCCACGAAACACCACACCCGCGGCTCCCGCGCCAGCATTCCTCGGGTGCTCAGGTAGCGGGCGAAGCGCGCCTGGTAGATGGACATGATGGGCGCCAGCCCCATGGACACCGACGGAAACTGCCAGAAGTCGGGCATGAGATGCGGGTGCGGGTAGGACGGCAGTCCGCCTCCCTTGGCCAATTCCTGCCGGAAGAGGTGGAGCTTGCGCGCGCTCATGCGGTGTTCCACGTAGGCGCGCGCATAGTTGCCCGGTGACGCGTGGCCCTGGAAATAGACCAGGTCGCCGGGAGCGCCGTCGTCACCGCCGCGCAGGAAGTGGTTCAGGGCGACCTCGTAGAGGTTGGCCGCGGAGGCATAGGTGGAGATGTGCCCACCGATGCCCGGCTGGAAGCGGTTGGCCTTGACCACCATGGCCATGGCGTTCCAGCGCACGTAGCTCTTCACCTGACGCTCGATGCGGCGGTCGCCGGGATACGGCGGTTCCTGTTCCCTCGGGATAGTGTTGAGATACGGCGTGTTGAGGCTCGCCACGGGGACCTGCTGGCGCTCGCGGATGCGCGTCAACAGTTGCGCCATCATGGCGTCGACCTGCTTGGGCCCTTCGCGCACGACCTCCCCGAGCAAGGATTCGAGGGAATCCAGCAGCCGGTCGTTGGAGCGCGCGCCGACGGCTCCCGCTCCGGGTTCGGACACGGCGCCCGTCTCCTCCGTCGTGGCGGCGTGGGGGGCAGTCCTGATGTCTTTGGCGTTCATGATCTTCAGCGATATTATAGGACACGACCGCGGATGCAACACGTGAGGGAGGCAACATATTCAGCGCCGCCCACGTGTGTCAAGTCCTGTCTCGGGTTCTTTTGAACCGAGCGTCCGAGCGTCCGAATACCGGCTCCCGGCGGCGCGCCGCCCGAACCGAAGACTCGTCATGCAATGTCTCGATCTGACGCTCCCCACCCCCGAAGAAAACCTGGCGTGCGACGAGGCGTTGCTCGACGAATGCGAGGCCGGTGCGGATCGGGAGGTGCTCCGGTTCTGGGAGTCCCCCCGGCCCTTCGTGGTCCTGGGCATGGCCAGCCGGCGCGAGCGGGAAGTCCGCCTGGCCGCGTGCGCGGCCCGCGGCATCCCGGTCCTGCGGCGTTGCAGCGGCGGCGGCACCGTGGTCCAGGGGCCGGGCTGCCTGAGCTACACCCTGGTGCTGCGGATCGCCGGCAACGGCCTGCTGGAACACATCGATTCCACCAATGCGTTCGTCATGGAACGGCACCGGCGCGCGCTGGCCGAAGCCACCGGCCTGCCGATCCTGCGGCAAGGCGCCACCGACCTGGCGGTGGGGCAGCGGAAGTTTTCCGGCAACGCGCAACGGCGCCGGCGCCGCTGCCTGTTGTTCCACGGCACCTTCCTGCTGGATTTCCCGATCCCGTTGGTGGAAGAGCTGCTGCCGTATCCGCCCAGGGCGCCCGACTACCGCGGACGCCGTTCCCACCGCGCCTTCCTCGCCAACCTGGGCGTTCCGGCATCGCGCATGAAGGACCTGCTGCGGCGCGCCTGGAACGCCACGCAAGGCGGCGACGTCCCGGGCGAGGCCATCGCCTCGCTGGTGGCGCGCCGGTATTCCGATCGAAGCTGGAACGAGCGCTGTTGATACAGGAGCCTCTCAGGGGTTCCCGACGAACGGTCACGAGTGGCCGAACCATTCCCACTCGCCGTGCGTCCCGAGTCCTTCGACAAGCCCAGGACGGGCTACGCGGAGCGAAGTCGAAGGACGCGAACTCTCAAGGACCCCGGTCACACGAACGTCAGCCAGTGATGGTAGCCTTCGGTGCGGCCGCGGATGACGTCGAAGAAGGCCTGCTGCAGGTCCAGGGTCACGGGTCCCGGCTTGCCCTCGCCGATGGTGCGGTCGTCCACCTCCCGGATCGGCGTCACCTCCGCGGCCGTGCCCGTGAGGAACGCCTCGTCGGCGATGTAGAGGGCATCGCGGGCGAAACGTTCCTCGATCACCTGGTACCCCTTGGCGCGCGCCAACTCGATGACGCTGGCCCGGTTGATGCCCGGAAGGATGGAGGTCACGGGCGCGGTCCTGAGCTGCCCGTCCTTCACGATGAACAGATTCTCGCCGCTGGCCTCGGAGACGCACCCCTCGGGGTCGAGCATGATGGCTTCGTCGTAGCCCGCGAGCTTGACCTCGTGCTTGGCCAGCACGGAGTTGACGTAGTTGCCCGAAACCTTGCTGTTGGTCATCATCACGTTGACGTGGTGGCGCGTGTAGGAAGAGACCTTGGCGCGGATACCCTGTTTGAGCCCCTCGTCGCCCAGGTAGGCGCCCCAGGCCCACGCCGCCACGATCACCCGCACGGGGTTGTTGAGCGCGTACAACCCCATCTCGCCGTCGCCCACGAAAGCCAGCGGCCGGATGTAGCACTCCTTCAAGCGGTTCACCCGGATCACTTCCAGCACCGCCTCGGTCATCTCGTCGATGCCGTAGGGCAGCGGCGTGCCCAGGATGTGACCGGAATCCCGCAGCCGACGCAGGTGCTCGGCCAAGCGGAAGACGGCCGAACGCGCGTCGTCCAGCGCGTAGCAGCGAATCCCCTCGAAGTACGCGGTGCCGTAATGGAGCGCGTGGCTCATGACGTGGAACCTGGCGTCATCCCAGTTCACCATCTCGCCGTCCACCCAGATCTTCTCGCTCCTCACGGCCATCGACACTCTCCGGCGCGTTCCGCGTTCCCTTCACGCTCGCGCATTAAAACGACAAAAGGCCACCAAGCCGACGCCATGGTGGCCGCCAACACCGCTTTTCTCGTGTCGTGGTATTTCTCCAGATTTCGGGCGCGATGTCAATCTTTGCGGGGCGGGACGGACGTGTCCGCGGGCCGTGGAACCGGGCCTGCCAAGCAAGCGCTGATCGATTACCGCTTCGAATTGCGGCGTCGTTCAAGTGGGCGGCCTTCGACTTCGCTGCGCTACGCTCAGGACGAACGGTGGTGGGGAGCCCTTACCCGGTTAGGGACTTTCATCCGTTGGTCCGGAGCGTAGCGCAGCGAAGTCGAAAGACGTGGTCGCAATGGAACCGGTTCTCCCTGACCGGAGGTCCGTCCCTCCATCGTGGGGTGCGTGATCAAGAGGGCGCTACTTGCCCCAGTCGCGGGAGTAGCGGAAGTCGCGGTCGATGGTGCGGTGGGAGACCTTGGCGATGACGGGGAGGCGGCGCTTGAATTGGGAGGTCTGGATGCGCCGGGCGATGTCGTCGACGAACTCGGGCGCGAAGCCGGCGTCGATGAGCTCCGCGCGGCCGTAACGCTGGTCCACCATGAGGTAGAGCAGGTCGTCCACCTGGCGGTAGCTGAAGCCCAGCTCGGCCTCGTCGGTCTGCCCGGTCCACAGGTCGGCGGAGGGCTGCTTCGTGACGATGACGTCGGGGACGCCCACGGCCTCGCTCAGGGCCCAGACCTGGGTCTTGTAGAGGTCCCCCAGGGGATTCAGCGCCGACGCCATGTCGCCGTGCAGGGTGCCGTAGCCCAGCAGCAGTTCGGTCTTGTTGCTGGTGCCCGCCACCAGCGCATCCCAGCGCGCGGAGTGGTCGTAGAGGATGGTCATGCGCTCCCGCGCCATCTTGTTGCCCCGGCGCTTGGGGTCCGCGTCCGGGAAGGCGGCGAAGTAGGCGTCGATCTGCGGCGTGATCTCCACCGTCGCGGCGTGGATGCCGCTCGCCTCCACCACCAGGCGGGCGTGCTCCAGGCTCTCGGCGCTGGAGGCGCGGTACGGCATCATGATGCCCAGCACCTGCTCCGCGCCCAGCGCTTCCGCCGCCAACATGGCGCTCAGGCTCGAGTCGACCCCGCCGGAAAGGCCCACCACCACGCGTTCGAGGCCGACCTTGCGCACCTCGTTGCGGATGAACGCCACCAGGATGCGGCGCATGAGGGAGACGTTGGTGGGAATCACGGGCTTCTCCACGATCCTGCCCTGCTCCACCGCTGGATTCCCGCTTGCCAAGCTGTGTCGAAACTGCACCTGGCCACGACCCGGCAGCGCCACCCCGAAGAGTCATTCCCGCGAAAGCTTGCCCTCGACTCCGATCGGAAGCGGGAATCCAGGGGCGGTGAGGCGGGGAAACGCCGCTGCAATGCCCCTCCACCGCCCCTGGATTCCCGCTTCCGCGGGAATGACGTTCTGTTACGTTGTTGCCTCATGTGGTTTGACACAGCCGGTTCCGCGGAACTGACCGTGCGGAGCGTGGGTGTCTCGCCGGGCATGATACTAGTGTGGTGTCTGGTTAATTCGCATAACAATCTGCGGGTCTTTTCTGCATTGAAATCGTTTTTTGGCTTGTTTATCAGTATGTTAGGAGCAGGCTCATTTGAGCCGTCATCGATATGTAACCCCATTCAACCAATACTCAGTCCCCGCAAGCGCGCGTATGTCCTCAAGTCAGTTTGGTGCCTCGGAGAAAGTCACCGTAGCGTCCCGCCGGGCCGAGGTCAATTGCCGGTTTCGTGTCCAGCTGATGCCGGAGGGTTCGACCGGGGGG